>Ga0207657_10002281_pt1 | contig 20787 bp, 13 predicted proteins | sample KBSC33metaG_FD_184316 | JGI IMG/M metagenome (GOLD analysis project Ga0207657, IMG submission 184316) | Corn rhizosphere microbial communities from Kellogg Biological Station, Michigan, USA - KBS C3-3 metaG (SPAdes) (version 2) | ecosystem: Host-associated > Plants > Roots > Rhizosphere > Soil ... | reverse complement strand
AATGCTGCTGATTGCTAACGCGCCAAGATATAAGATTGACATAAGATTTACTACTATATACAACAACAACCAGAACACTGCCATTATCATTGCAACCGTGTGATTATACCGCTGGTTTAAAAATTGCGGCATAGTGTATATTTTATTCTTCAAATACACAGGCATAAAAAATATAGCGACGATGATGAGTGTTGCAGCAGCCATCCATTCGTAGCTTGCAATGGCAAGACCCATTTTAAATGCTGAGCCGCTGGTGCCAATAAATTGTTCCGCTGAAATATTAGATGCGATAAGTGATGCGCCAATTGCCCACCATGTTAACGAACCTTCTGCAAGAAAGAATGCTTTTGAATCGTGTTCACGGCTGCGTCTTCTTCTATAAATCCAATATCCGTATGCAGCAACAATAACAAAGTAAATAATAAAGACAAGATAATCTTTAGATGCAAGCTGGCTCATAACTGTAGTGTTTGTGTTTTTCGTGAACCGTCAATCGTGAGACGTGAATGTAATACATGAATTGTATATGCGGATGTAAGAGAGCAAATAATTTTTATCCGTATTATCAATTCAATTTTAAAATTTAAATTTCATTTAATATTAACCTCTCTGCATTTTCATGTTTGATGTTTCATGATTGACGATTGAGAATTCTATCCTGTAAAATAAAGATAGATAGCAATAATAACTACTAATAACAACACAGAAAATACAACGTCTCTTGTGGACCATGTTGAACGTGATTCTTTCTTGTCTTTATCTGTTAATGTTGAAAATGTAAGTCCTGATATTTTCGCATAGTCAGGAGCTTTTGTTGCATAACTCACAACAATAAATACAACAATGCATACTAACGTGATAAGTAAACTATAATATTGAAAGAAAATATTATTTACAATCCAAAGGAAAGAACCTTTTGTATAAGTAAAATTGGTGCTGAGTTTTACGGGCGTATCAACAGCAAGTCTGAATAAGCCCATGATAAAACCTGTAAGCAAAGTAGCAAGACAACCTGCGCCATTTAATCTTTTCATAAAAATTCCGAAAAAGAAAACTACAAAAATGGGTGGAGCAAGATATGCCTGTATGCCTTGCAGATAATCGTACAGACCTTTACCGCCTTGAATTACAGGTATCCAAAGCAAACCGATAATTACCATTACAACCGTTGCCACTCTTCCTACCCAAACCAATTGCGCCTGGCTGGCATTCGGTCTAAACTTAGAATAAAAATCCATTGTGAATAATGAAGACGATGCATTGAACACGCCTGCCAACGCACTCATCAATGCACTCATCAATCCTGCTACTACAATTCCTCTCACACCGACCGGTAAAATATTTATCACAAGCAATGGAAAAACTTCCTGTGCCCTGTCGCGAACCAAATGCCCGTTCGCGTCAAATAATTCATGCTGAATTGCAGGATTAATTCCGCTCTTCGCCAAAGCAAAACCAATCATGCCCGGAATAATAAAAAGAAAAACAGGCAGCAGTTTCAAAAAGCCCGCGAATATTGAACCTTTCCTCGCTTCAGTTGCATTGGGTGCTCCCAACACACGCTGCACAATATATTGGTCAGTGCACCAATACCACAAACCAATTATCGGCGCGCAAAACAACATACCCAGCCAGGGATAATTATTATTAAAATACCATGCTTCTTTGCCTGCTTCCTGAACCGGTGCCCACGTACTTTCAACTCCATGCGGCACCATCGGTTTCCATAAATTAAACATTTCACTGCCGCATATTTCGCGCAACCTATCCCAACCGCCAAGCGCCTTCAATCCATAATAAGTTATCATCAGCGAGCCGATAATCTTAATAAATGTTTGAACAGTTTCAGTATAAACCACTGCTCTCAATCCTCCTAAAATTGTATAAACACCTGTGAGTATGATGAGTAAAATAGAACCAATCCAGAAGCTATCCATTCCCCACAAATTCACTTCAGGCAATAACACTCTGAACACAATGCCGCCGGCATAAATACCTACTGCAATTTTTGTGAGAATGTATGCGATGAGTGAAATGACTGATAATACTGTTCTTGCTTTTGGAGAAAATCTTCGCTCCAAAAATTCAGGCATGGTAAAAACTTTTGAGCGCATATAAAAAGGAACCATCATCCAGCCAAGCACAAGTAAACACCATGCGTGCAATTCGTAATGCGCTAATGCAACACCATCAGTGGCACCGGAGCCTGCGAGACCAACGAGATGTTCGGAACCAATATTGGATGCAAAAATGGAAGCACCGATAAGAAACCAACCTAAATGGCGACCGGCAAGAAAATAATCTTCCGCAGAATTTTTTTTCTTTTTTGTTGACCACCATGCAATGCCTGCAATCAAAGCAAAGTAGAGAAGTATTTCTATCCAGTCAATCGTTTTCAAATAAGTCATAGCTTATGGTTTTGGTTTTGAAAAAAATGTCATGAATGGTCAATCGTGATACGTGAATGCTCGATAATATCCGTCACTTCTAATTTTTCATGATTGATGATTCACGGTTTACGATTTATAAAACGTTTCATTCCACCTCAACTCATTTTTCAATTGATACAAATTTGTGTTCTTTCCAATCAACACGAATTCTATTCCTGCAATGTTTGCAAAATCTTCCATGTGTTGTGCAGTAAGATTCTGACTGTAACATGTATGATGTGCACCACCTGCATATATCCATGCTGCACAACCGGTTTGCATATCAGGATAAGGTTTCCATAAAACTCTTGCAACCGGAAGTTTAGGCAATGCATTTTCCGGTGTAACAGCCTCCACTTCATTTACCAACAAACGAAAACGGTTGCCCATATCAACAATTGATGCATTGAGCGCAGCACCCGCAGCAGAATTGAATACAAGCCTTACAGGGTCTGCTTTTCCGCCTATACCAAGCGGATGAATTTCGCACGAAGGTTTTCCATCTGATATGCTTTCACAAATCTCGAGCATGTGTGCTCCCAACACCATTTTATTATTCGGATCAAAATGATAAGTATAATCTTCCATGAAAGAATTACCGCCTTTTAAACCGCTTGCCATTACTTTCATTGCACGGACAAGTGCAGCAGTCTTCCAGTCGCCTTCTGCGCCAAAACCATAACCACCATTCATTAAACGTTGTGCTGCAATGCCGGGAAGTTGAACTAATCCATGCAAGTCTTCAAATGTATCTGTGAATCCTTTGAAATTTCCTTCTTCCAAAAATGCACGAAGGCCAATTTCAATTTTTGCAGCTTCACGCAATGATGAATGTTGCTCACCACTTTTTACCAATGATGAAGCGAGTTTATATTTATCTGCATATTCGCGGCAAAGCACATCGATTGCATCATCAGCAACTTCGTTAATCATCTTCACAAGATCACCAACTCCGTGTGTATTTACAGAATATCCAAACTTTATTTCGGCTTCTACTTTGTCGCCATCAGTTACCGCAACGTATCGCATGTTGTCGCCAAAGCGAACAAATCTTGCTCCCTGCCAATCATACCACCCTGCTGCTCCTCTCGACCAAATATTTACTTGATTCAACACTTCTTCATTCTGCCAGTGACCAACAACAACTTTTCTGTTGAGTCGCATACGTGTCATGATAAAACCAAACTCACGATCTCCATGTGCACTTTGATTCAGATTCATAAAATCCATATCAATATTATTCCACGGAATATCCTGGTTGAATTGTGTGTGCAAATGACACAATGGTTTCTGTAAAATTTTTAATCCGCCGATCCACATCTTGGCAGGGGAGAAGGTATGCATCCATGCAATGATGCCGATGCAATTTTTTGCAGTGTTTGCTTCAAGACAAACGTTATAAATTTCTTCAGGAGTTTTTACAGTAGGTTTAAAAACAATTTTTACAGGAATTTGTTTTGCATTGTTCAACGCCTTTGCAATGGTTTGTGAATGTTCAGCAACTTGTTTTAATGTTTCTTCTCCGTACAAATGCTGGCTGCCTGTTACAAACCACACTTCTAAATTTTTAAGATCGATCATTAGTTTTGATTTTATTTAGTCATAATCCATAAGCAAAAATTAAAAAGGCAAAAATTGGAAGGTTCTTTTTTTTACTCTTTACTTTTAAATTTTTACTTCGATGAAGAGGGTTCAGAACGTACAAGTGAGTGACACAACAAAAGTTTAATAGTTATTCTGTCGTTCACTCAATAAAAAAATTTTACTCTTTCGTTATTAAATCCACATCCTGCACTTTTGTTGGAAACCATATCATCATTTCACCTTTGCCTCTGTGTGCCCATGCATAGTAAGGAATAGCAGTGAACGATTGATTTACTGTTGAAATATGGCTTCCGTCATTGCTTACAATAACTGCGGGCACATTGCTTTTGATTACTTCAACGCCATTCAACAAATCGTTTTTAAATTCTGTTGTAAACGTTGCATTATTTGGAATAATGATGTTTGCAGCTTTGCCATTGTTGTCAACCCACTCCGCACAATAAATAACAGGACCGCGTTGCAATGCAACTTTCCCGATATCATCTTTCACATTTTCATTTGCAACAACTCTGCGCACTTCCATCGGAAGATTCACTTCAACGACGTCACCTTTCTTCCAGGTTTTGTTGAGCACTGCATAACCATTTTGCATTGTATATTCAGCAGGTTGACCATTTATTTTTATTTCTACTTTTTTATCTGAAGCATTTGCGAATTGATAGAGATCAGAAGGATTTGCTTCATTGCGTGCCCAACCCGGAATGCGCACCAGCAAATTGAATGTAGTCGCAGCTTTTGGCGTGATGTTGAATTTCAAATCACCATCCCACGGATAATTATTTTGCTGCACAATTTGCACCTGCTTGTTGTTCACATTTAAAGTTGTGTTGCCATTGATAAAAAGATTTACATAAACATCATTATCTTTTTGTGCATACACATAACCGGGAACAGAGGGAATCAAACGCACAACATTCGTCGGGCAACATGAACAAGGAAACCAACCTGAACGTGTTGCTTCCATATCAGGATGCTGAAAACTATTTTTTATTTGCATCGCATTTGTGTAGAAAAAAGATTTTCCATCCATGCCAACACCGGATATCAAACCATTGTACAAAGTTTTTTCAAGCACATCAATGTATTTCGAATCGCCGTGCAACAAAAACATTCTATAATTAAAAAACACATTCGCAATTGCTGCGCAAGTTTCGTTGTATGCAGTTGCATTTGGTAATTCATAATTCTCACCAAAGCGTTCACCATCACCAACTGCGCCAACACCACCCTGCACGTAAATCTTTTTGCTTACTTCATTTTCCCAGATCCTGTCTATCGCATTTAATAATGCCGTATCGCCTGTAAGTGCTGCTACATCTGCCATTGCGGAATACAAATAACCTGCACGCACTGCATGACCTTCAGCTTCTGTCTGGTCAACAACAGGCTTATCATCCTGCCAATATTTTCCATTCTTCCATTCATCTTTGCTTGTTGAATCATAGCCATTGTAATGACCACGCTGTTCTATAAAAAATTTTGCAGTGCTCAAATATTTTGTATTGCCTGTGATGCGATATAATTTCACCAAACCCATTTCAACAACTTCATGACCTGGCGCAACTTTTTTCTCATCAGGTGCAGTACCAAACACAGAGCAAACAAGATCAGCATTCTTTAAAGCGATGTTTAATAAATTTTTTTCTCCTGTTGCCAAATAATGTGCCGCTGCAGCCTCATATAAATGACCTGCATTGTACAACTCGTGGCTCAATTCCCTTTCCTTTTCCCAACGTTGTTTTCCAACCCACGGTCCGACATCATTCGGGTTGATGGTTCTTGCAGTGTACAAGTATCCATCAGGTTCCTGCGCTTTACCAATGATAGTGATAAGCGAATCGATATATACTTTCAAAGCCGCGTTAGGAAAGAGACTCAGCGAATACGATGCTCCTTCAATTGTTTTATAAATATCTGTGTCGTCGAAAGGATAGATGGTGCAAAATTTTCCTTTGTGCTCTGCAGCCATCACAAAATTTTTTACGCGTCCTGTGCTTTCACATCTTTGAAACGATGCAGGTATTGTAACGTCTGCATTTATTTTTATTCGCGGCAACCAAAAATTATCTGTCAATGCAACTTGCGTAAACGGCACCGCATGAATAGGATAATCTTTACTCTGCGCACACAACACAACTGATGAAAGCAAAGAAAACGATAAGAGAATCTTTTTCATATAACACGTTTATGATGTTATAATTTTTTTTGTAACGAACTTTTGTTCTTTGTGGCATCACCCGTTGTGTCACTCACTTGTACATTCTGAACATTGGGCGGCAATCCCGAATCCTCAAACGTGAATCAATATTTCAATTTTTTTCTACAAAGGTGTTGCTCCTACGGAGCAATTTTTTTAAGTGAACAACATTGCTTATTAATTTAAAAAGTAAATCGGCATCTTCAACTAATAAACATTTACCTAAGACTTGAAACTTGCAACCTCAACTTATTAACTTATCAATTCTTCAACTTCTTGTTCCACTTCCATTCGAGCATCTTTATAAAATATCCGCCTACAACACTTCTTGCCTGGAAGCCGACCTGCTTTCCGTCTGTTGTTTCATGCCAGTCACTCAACGGAACTCTTGTTGGTGTTTCCTTTACATACTTAAAAACAGGATCTATCAATGCTTCAAAATCTTTTTGATTATTTGCCAATGTTGCTGTCCACATTATCCAATCTGATTTTGTGTATGTTTTTCTGCTGTCGAGCGGCAAGCCGAATGCATTTTGTTTTGTGAGATAATATTTTATTTCCTTGTTATATACTTCCTGTGGAAACAAATGAAGATTCAAAATTTTATCCCACACAAGATTATATTTCTGGCTCCAGGTATTTTTATTATCAAATGTGAGTGCATAATGATCTCCGGCGTCTGCCAATTTCATCCATTGCGGCGCAAATTGTTTTGCAAGTGATAAATATCTTTCTGCTGCTGTATCATTTAATTGCTTTGCAAGATTTCCAAAAGCACCCAATGCAACAATTGCTTTGACAGAAAGATTTGCATTTCGTGCAAGATGACCTGCAAAATCATCCGTGCACAATTGATTGGCGGGATCAAGTCCTTCTTTGCTTAAATAATCTGCCCATGTAGTCAAAGTCTTCAAATGTTTTTTTGCATAATCAGCGTTGCCTTCTGCCTTACAAATTGCAGCGGTTAAAATGATCATATTGCCGCATTCTTCAACAGGCATATCTTCACCATAGGTTTGACCATTTGCGATTGGATAGGTGCCCAGATCGTGCGCAGCAAATGGTTTCGTCCATTTGCCGCTTTCGCTGTAATAAAAATTTCCGTTGAGCATTCCTTTCAAAAGATCAGGATTATAAATAAGAAACAAAGGGGCGGAAGGATAAGTTACATCAACTGTATTGATAGAACCGTTGCTAAAATTCTCTTTTGATAAAAACAATATTTCACCTTGCGGACTCTTCGTCAATTTATGTGCGGCAATGGATTGACGGTAAGCAGCAACGCAAAGCTTTGCGTACGTATCACCGCCTGCACTTACTGCATCGTTGTACATTGACTTATTAAAGGCTTCACATTTTGAAATGATGTTTTGATATTCTGTTGCTGCTTTCACCATCTCATTTTCAATTGTTGCATTCGGATCTTGTTGTTTCCACCATGCTTTTAAATTGTCGTGGAAAAATTGTACGGAATACAAATCATCGTAACCAAGCAATACGAAAACTTCTTTTGCTTTACTGTTTACTTTTTCTACAGGTAAAATAGTGTTCAGCATTAAATGTTTTCCTTCTGAAAGATTTGTAGCTGTTGCAATATTTGGTGAAAGAAATTTATTGAAAGCAGAATCAGTTACAGAAATAGTTTGTAAAGCATTTTCATTTTGAGGAGCGGCGACATACATATAACCCCAGTCAATTCTTACATCATCGCCCTTCTTTTTTAATATTGGTTGTTCTTTTGTTCCTGCTTTTAAAATGGATAATCCTTCTGATGAATAAGCAGTAGTTGTCACTTCTTCTATCGGATCATCAACTGCAATATCTGTTGATGCACCAAAGTAAATAGACGCGCTGTGTTCCTTACTATCGTTGCTATGCACTTTGAAACTTATATAAGAAACAGGTCTTGATAATAGTGAAAGATCATTCATCAAAAGGGGAGAAGTAAATGTAACTGTAAGATCTGTTGCGCCGCAAGTGAAATCATAAGTTGTCTGAGTTGCAGTCATCGTAACATCTTTTTGTGTCGCTGCAACGATTGGCATTTTTTTCATTGGCGGCTCATTTTCGATTCCTGCATCGAGCCATGAATTACCGCGCGGATTAGTACAATGCATTGCAAGAATATTTTTTCCTTTTCTCAATTTGATCTTTACAGAATCAGGAACCTGATAATCCGTGTACTTACCAACCCAGCAATCGTCGCAACTATAAGTTTTTACACCATTAATATATACTTCCACATCATCATCATGACGCAACTTCAAAAAGAGTTTATTAAAGTCCACATCTTTTAAATCAAATTCTCTCCGTACCCAAATATTTTCAGTCTTCCACATTGTTTTTGATTGCCCTTCTATGTTTCCAAAAGGAGCCGTTCCTGTTTGCCATTTGCTATCATCATAATTTTCTTTTGTCCATCCATCACCAGGATTTGTTTCTGTATATTTTGCTTCATAAGGGTTTTCCGCACCTGTTTGAACAATGGTAATCATCGGCTCTTCTTCTTTTCCAAGAAAGCGATAAATTTTCCCATCTACTTTTATTAAACCGATAAGCGATTGATTTGTGCCCGTCCAGTGTTTTGTTGTTGATGCATTTAATTCATCAGTAAACGACCAGATGCTGAAATAAGGATCATGTGCGATAAGCGGGTATGCCGGCGCTTTGTGTAATTGCGCTGTAACAATGATGGAAATAAAACTTGTAACAACAACAAGGAAAAGTTTTTTCATACTGCGATCTTATTAGGTGTTTTCCAAAAAGTCGAATAAAGATAAGGACGTATAAGTGAGTGACACAACTACAGCCTCATAATTATTCAACAGCCGGCAAACAAAAAAATTTCAATCACCGTTAAAATTTTATTTCTTAAATAACAAGGACAAACGGGAATATTTTTAATTGTCAATTTTACATTTATTCAGCGAATATAGAGAATTGAGTTTTAGAAAAAGCAGTGAGGCCAAAATAAAAATGCCATTACAAAAATGTAACGGCATTTCTGCAAACCTCGTAAGCCGGATTCTGTTTCTAAACTATCATTTATCTGCTTTCGACATTACTGTCGAAATGTCGCTGCCTACCCTGGCTCATCGAACGAGCAGTCCTCAAACGAGCCTATACATGGCATTACAGCACTCAAGGTTTACCCATGATTTGCATTGCTGCAAAACATCGTGAGCTTTTACCTCACATTTTCACCTTTACTGTTTTAACAGAAGTTATTTTCTGTGGCACTGTCTCTTTTCTTTTGAAAGAAAGCCGGCTGTTCACCGGTGAGTTGCTCTGTGCTGTCCGGACTTTCCTCCCTTCTCGTCCTGAAAGGAATCAAAGGGCGATAGTTCGGGTTTGCAGAACAGCAAATTTACGAATGATAATTGTAAAAGGCTGATTAGTTGAAAGAGTGATTAGTTGAAATGATAATTGTTGGATTTAGAAGTTTACACGTTAAAGAAAATCTCCGTTGCGCCATAACCAAAACGGTGATCATATTGATTAATAAAATAACGAACTTCTTTTTTTGTTTTTAAAATTTCATGAATCTCATCTCTCAGTTTACCGCTGCCAACTCCATGAATAACGATCATATCTGGCAAGTGATGCGCAACAGCAAGCTCGTACCATTTTTCAAATTCTTTCAATTGCATAGTGAGGATTTCAAAGTTGGTCATGTGTTGCCAGTCATCCGAAAGTTTTTCCATGTGCAGATCAACTACACTTCGTGCAGGCTCAAGATTTTCTCTTGCTTTCTTTGCTTCATATATCGCATAATCTTGAGCAACTTTTGAAGACACAGGTGGCTTTTCATCTATGGATTTTGGTGGATAGCTTTCAAACAATTTATAAGTGATCGTTGGCTCGTTTTTTTCTTTCATCTCTTCAATGCGCCGAAACAATTGCTTTGGTTTTATTTTGAGAGATGTTTCAAAAAAATCTGCTTTTGTTTTATCAGGAGTTATCAATTCAAATTCAAAAATGAAAGAAGGATTGTCATTGAAACCGGCAAACGAAATATCATGCAAATAAAAATCATGAAAGGCTGTTACTTCATTTGATAATTCAAAATCAGTTTCACCAAAAAATTGCTGACCGTAATAAAATTTGTAGCCTCTGTCAGTTTTATTTACAAGATGCAGTTTAAAAGATTCCACTACTTCATCACCAAATTCATCGATCGTAAATTTAGGGAGCAGTGAAAGCCACACACCTTCTGAAACCCTTGCCTCTGTTGGCTTCGGCTTTTCTTTTGGAACATTGTCAATAAATTTTTTTTCTTTCTTTGGCAGAACTTTTTTCTTTTCTGTAAAACGTTTGAAATATGGGAAATCTATCTGATCAATATAAGAAGGAAACTTTACGCCCCGTACTTCAATCATCACCATTTTATCATTGATTATTTCCACTATTTTGCCTTCTTCATTTGTGTGCAGCACTACAATTTCATCGCCGACTTCGTATTTCATCTAAACTTCGATTTATAAGATTTATCTGAAAATTTTATTCCCAAAGTTAGTTATGATAATTTTTATTAACCCAACTGCAAATCATTCTTTTACCGGGTAAATGGTTTGGTGGTTTTTGATTGTTTTAAGTAATGGCGGAAAAGATGCCTCCGCAATCATGTATAAATAAATAGTCACTCAATACAACGGATTTTGCAAGAGCCTTGTAATTTTTACAAGGGTTTTTATTTGGTATTTCATGTACTGAATTTTAAAAACAAAAACAAACGTTAGCTTATTTGGACTTTCAAAATTTCCTATTTTTTTGGTGGACTAATGTTTCTTGTATTATTTTGCACTTCCAATCGGTTTAACAATGATTAATTTAATTTTCTCTTTCCGTTGTTGTCGCAAGCATTGTTGCATGTGCAAACGCTGTTGTACATGCTGTTGTTGCTAATGTACTCTTTGCGTAGTAACGCCAACTCCCTCTGATTCGTTCCTTTACTTAAATACAATTGCAACCGAAAATTTTATGACATACACTTCCGATTTTAAATTGAATACTTTAACCCACCAAATTAGTGGACTAAATGAAATTGATGCGATCTCATTACTCACAAATGCATTCAAAGGAGAAGTAGTTTTCTCTACAAGCTTTAATTTGGAAGACCAGGTAATAACACATCTTATCAAAAGCAATAATATTCCTGTTGAAATTTTTACAATCGATACAGGAAGATTGTTTGAAGAAACATACAATGTTTGGAATCAAACAAACATTAAATACAACATCAACATAAAGGCATTTTATCCGCAGTTCAATAATCTGCAGGAGTTTATTGAAGCAAACGGACCAAATGCATTTCATCAATCAATTCAGTTAAGAAAAGAATGCTGCTATATAAGAAAAGTGGAACCATTGCAAAGAGCCTTGAAAGGAAAAACAATTTTGATAACAGGTTTGCGCGAAGAACATTTACCTGAAGGAAGACATGTTGATCAGCTCGAATGGGATGCAATTAACCAGGTAACAAAATTTTATCCTTTGTTGCATTGGACATCAGAACAAGTAAGCTCATTCATTTTTGAAAATAATATTCCATACAATGCTTTACATAATAAAGGATTTGTAAATATTGGTTGCGCTCCCTGCACAAGAGCAATAAAACCTGGGGAAGCATACAGCGCTGCAAACTGGTGGTGGGAAAAGAAACCGGAAACAGAAAAGATAAATGCAGTGTATGCATTGTATTGACTTGCGAAAACGTGAGACGACAAACATGAAATAGATTTTTAATTGTAGAACATGAAATACGCTCATTACGGAAAAGTTTATTTTATAGGAGCCGGACCGGGAGATCCTGAACTGCTTACCATAAAAGCTGTGCGTGTATTATCAAAAGCAGATGTTGTAATTACAGATCGTTTGGTGAGTGAAGAAATTTTGCATGAATATGTAAATACAAACGCTGTAATTATTCGTGTTGGTAAACAAGGCGGAAGTTATGCATCAACTTCGCAGCCACAAATAAATGATCTTATTGTTCAATCTGCATCGACACATAAAACAATAGTAAGATTAAAAGGCGGAGATGTTTCTTTGTACTCAAACATTCTTGATGAACTCATCACCGTTAAAGAATATAAAATCTCTTACGAAATAATTCCCGGCATCACTGCCGCATCAGGTGCTTCGGCATATACAGGAGTTCCGCTTACTGCACGCAAACTTTCAACAGGCGTTCGCATTCTTACTTATTACAAAGACACAACAATATCAGATGATGCGTGGAAACATCTTGCATCATTTGAAGATACTTTGGTGTTTTACATGACAGGAAATGCATTGCCACAGTTAGTTAGCAGATTATTGCAGGCAGGTGCTGATAAAACAATTCCTTTTATTATAGTAGAGCAGGCAACAACACCAAATCAATTTGTACAACAGTTTACATTAGGTGAATATGATTCTCCAGAAATTCATGGAGAATTTGTAAGTCCTTCATTGGTAATTATGGGTAAGGTGACATCGCTGTATAAACAATTTGCATGGCTTCCTAACAACAATGAAAGAGCACCATACTTTAAACCTTTGGAAAATAATGCCGAGTTAATAGAACTAATAAATAATATACAATTGAAACATGTTAGCAGGGCCTAAACTACAATCGTTAAATGAATTATTGCAGGGCGCATCGAGAGATGAATTGATCTGGATCAGCGGGTATGTCGCTGCATTGACTGCTGCACAACCCACAGCAAAAAAAGAAGCAGCAGTAAAAGAATTTGTGCAGGATGCTTCTTTCACTATTCCTGTATGCACAGTTGTTTACGGAACAGAAACAGGCAATTCAAAAAAAGTTGCAACAGATTTCAGCAATAAGCTGAAGAAGCAAGGTGTGCAGGTAAAACTGAAAAGCCTTGACCAGTATAAAGCAAATGATCTTGCAAAGGAATCTTGTTTAATTGTTGTAATGAGCACGCAAGGCGATGGTGATCCTCCCGCCGGAGCAAAAAAATTCTACGATCAAATTCATCAGAATGAATTTGCATTGAACCATTTGAAATATGGTGTGCTTGCATTGGGTGATTCTGCTTATCCTTTATTCTGCAAAGCAGGCGAAGATGTTGATATTCGCTTGCATCAATTGGGTGCAAGAAGAATTACAGATTTAAAAAAGTGCGACACCGATTTTGATGGCGATGCAATTGCATGGATTGATGAATTTATTGCTGCTGCATTAAAGCCTGACACAACACCTGCAGTGAATGGTGCAGCGAAAGTAAAAGCTCCTGCAAAATCAGGAAAGAAAATTTACGATGGAACTATTGCAACTATTATCAATTTAAATGACAGAGGCTCTAACAAAGAAACTTATCATATAGAAATAGCAACAGAAGAGCCGATCACTTATGAACCCGGTGATTCAATCGGTATTGTTGCAAGGAATAACAAAACTGCTGTCAATAAAATTTTTGAATTGCTTGAGTTAAAAGGTGATGAAGAACTTTATTATAAAGAGCAACCCTACAGGTCATTTGAGTTGTTCATCAATAAACTCAACATTCAATATTTTCCGGAAAGAATTGTGCAGCAATATGCGAAGCTCGTGAAGAAAGATATTCCTTCGGTGAAGATGGATCTTGCAGACCTGTTGCGCATTTATCCTGCTGATCAGAAATTGAATGCACAGCAGTTGGTAAACATTCTTGATCCGGTCACGCCGCGTTTGTATTCTGTTTCTTCGTCACCTTCTGCGCATGGAGAAAATGAAGTGCATGTAACGGTATGTCGTAGCACATTTGATGTCGGTGGACAAACACGTTATGGTTTGTGCTCTGATTATCTCTCGTGTCTCGAAGAAGGTACATCATTGCAATTTTATGTGAACAAGAACAGTTCTTTTCGTTTGCCAGACAGTAGTAAAGATATGATCATGATCGGTCCAGGCACAGGCATTGCGCCTTTTCGCGCATTCCTTCATGAACGTGATGCACAAGGTCATACTGGTCGCAATTGGTTATTCTTCGGCGAGCAACATTTTGTAAGTGATTTTTTGTATCAAACAGAATTGGTTTCATTGCTCGATACAAAAGTGCTCACGAAATTAAATGTTGCTTTTTCGAGAGATCAGAAAGAGAAAGTTTATGTGCAGCACAAGATGCAGCGACATGCACAAGAACTTTTTGATTGGATAGAAAGCGGCGCACACATTTACGTCTGCGGTTGTAAAGACCCGATGAGTTATGATGTTGAAAAAACATTGACAAATATTATTTCAACACATAAAAATGTAAATGAAGAAGGGGCTTTAGAATATTTACAAGAAATGGAAGAGAATGGAAGGTATCATAAAGATGTTTATTGAGAATGGACAATTGACAATGGAGAATTGATAATTATTTTTTATGAACCTAACTGTAGTATTACTATTAAACTTCTGTTGCGTCGCACTCTTGTGCATGAGGTTCTTTATTCAACAGACCTCACCCTCCTTCTCCCTCTCCTTAAGGAGAGGGAGCGGTACAGCAAAACTTAAACAAACTTTAGCTCTTCCAAATCAACTATGAATATAATTTGAGCAAGTGAGTGAAGATGCTGAATAAAGAACAGGAATGATATCAAGAGATATTTGAATTGAGGCATTGCTCCGTAGGAGCAAAATATTTGTAGCCGCGGGTGATAACCCGCGGAATAAAGAATTAATTTTTTGAGCGCCCCGTAAGGGCGCCATATTAATAGCATAACAGCGAGATTGAAAAAATATAGAAAGATAAAATCGATTGCTGAACAAAGTTCAGAACGTTGAAGTGAGTGACACAACAGGCGATGAGTAAAGAATCAACAGCTCGTAACATAAAAATTTTCAAACCAAAACTTTGAAACTAAACTTAAAACGTAGAACGTAAAACTTATAACATACAATGGCAAATGAATCATCTGTTGAACGAATAAAAAAAGCGAGCAAAGGTTTGCGCGGCACACTGAAAGAAAGTTTATTGGATGAGCATACCGGCGCCATTCGCGAAGATGACCAGGCATTGGTGAAATTTCACGGCATGTATTTGCAGGATGATCGTGACAGGCGTGAAGAGCGTGCTGCAAAAAAACTGGAACGCTTGTATTTTTTTATGTGCCGTTTGCGTTTGCCGGGCGGTTTGGTTACACCGGAAAGATGGGAGGCATTGCATCATGTGGCGGGTGAACATACAACAGGCGTGATAAAAATTACAACGCGGCAAACAGTGCAATTGCACGGCATTTTGAAATCGCATGTAAAGCCAACAATGGCTGCGTTTAACAAAGTTGGTTTGGATTCAATTGCAGCTTGCGGTGATGTGAACAGGAATGTGATATGCAGTGCACATCCGAAATATTCGCCCATTCATGAAGAGATTCACGCATTCGCAAAAAAGATCAGCCAGTACATGTTACCAAAAACAAGGGCATGGTATGAAGTGTGGCTCGATGAAGAAAAACTCGCAGAGGTAACAGAAGAAGATCCATTGTATGAAGATCGTTATATGCCACGCAAATTTAAAATTGCGATTGCGATTCCTCCATACAATGATGTTGATGTTTTTACAAATGATGCAGGATTAATTGCTGTGATTGAAAAAAATAAATTGGTCGGATTTAATGTAGCTGCAGGTGGTGGCATGGGAACAACGCATGGCAATCCTGAAACATATCCGCGACTTGGAACTGTGTTAGGTTTTGTAAAACCTGGTGATGTGATAAATGTTGTTTATCATATTGCAACCGTGCAGCGTGATTTCGGTAATCGCAGTGACAGGAAATTAGCGCGGTAAAAATATACCATCGACAGGATGGGTGTTGATGTTTTTAAAGCTGAAGTGGAAAAGCGTGCAGGAATAAAATTTAAACCTGCAAAAAAAATTGTTTTTACAGAAAGGCAGGATCAATTTGGTTGGTATCAGAATCATGAAGGATTGTGGTATTACACTGCATTCATTGAGAACGGAAGAATTTACGATGATGAGAAAGTGCAGTTCAAACAAGCGTTTTATGAAATAGCGCAATCAAAGAAAGCATTGTTTAGGTTTACATGCAATCAACATTTAATTGTCGGTGATATAAAGAACGAAGACAAAAAATTTGTAGAAGATATTTTAAGCAAGTACGGTGTGATTGATTTCACCAACAATGCTTCGCAGGTTCGTAAAAATGCATTGGCTTGTGTTGCATTGAATACTTGCGGGCTTGCACTTGCAGAAGCGCAAAGATATCTTCCTTCTTTAATGACGAAGATTGAAGTATTGCTTGCAAAACATAAATTAGAGAATGAAGGTATAACGATGCGCATGACCGGTTGCCCCAATGGTTGTGCAAGACCGTATGCTTCCGAAATAGGTTTTATCGGAACGGCGTTGGGCAAATATAATTTGATGTTGGGTGCAGATGTTGTTGGCGAAAGATTGAACAAACTCTACAAAGAAAATCTGAACGAAGAACAGATACTGAATGAACTTGATGTACTGTTCCAAAGATTTGCAACAAACAGAAAGAAGAAAGAATCGTTTGGTGATTTTGTTGTACGTGAGCAAATAGTTGGGTAGTTGAATAGTTGATTGAGTTACTTAAAAAAATTTCAATAACGTTTTTTCTCATGTTGACTATAAGCCGAATCCCAATCTCCTCTCTTTTCAGGGAGGGGAAGCGGGTGAGGAAAATATTATGAAAGAAATCGAAACAAATAATTTATTCCCCATTTTTCTAAAGCTTGAAAACCTTCGTGTGTTGTTGATCGGGGCAGGAAATGTCGGTTTGGAAAAATTGCAAGCCATAATAAACAATGCGCCGAAGGCAAAAGTGAAAGTTGTTGCAAAAGAAATTTCCGAAGCTTTTGGAGAATTAGCAAATCAATTTTCAACAATAGAAATAATTACTGCCGCATACAATACTTCTTATTTAGATGACTGCGATATTGTGATCTCTGCAGTGAATGATCTTACACTAAGCGAGCAAATAAGAAACGACGCAAAGCAAAAAGGCAAGCTTATCAACGCTGCCGATAAACCCGAGCTCTGCGATTTTTATCTGGGCTCTATTGTAACAAAAGGAAATTTAAAGCTTGCAATTTCCACGAACGGAAAATCTCCAACCATTGCAAAAAGATTGAAAGAAATTTTCAATGAATTACTGCCGGAAGAATTAGACGAAGTGTTGAACAACATTCAACAGATACGCGAAAAATTAAAAGGTGATTTTCAAAATAAAGTGCAGCAGTTAAATGAGATCACCAAAGTGCTTGTAGAAGAGAAAAAAGAAAGCTAAAAATTATTTTCCGTTAAAATCTTTCTTGTCGCCATTTTCAGGATTGGTGTTGTGTGCGATCTCAAGCAGGTAAACAAATACACAACTCATTCCTGCAGCAGTCAGAATTGTAAACACACCATCGAGCACGCTTGTTCGGTAAAGACTCAGATAAATGATCGTTCCGTAATATGGTGTCATACAAATCGGGCAACTGAATACAGGCTTCCACAAAGGTTCTGGCAACCATTTCTTAAGCCATTTATACAGAAAATGAAGGATCATTCCTTCCGTCATCGTCATATAAAAAAATAAAACTGTAAGACTGATCACCAAAGCATGTTCTACCATTCGCTGCTGATTTTACAAAAACACTTACGCTAAAAAAATCATGCCTGATATATTTTTATTTTTTCTTTTTATGTAGCGGGCAGCATTACTACTATAATGCTTTTGTTGTGTCACTCCCTTGTACTGTTGAAAAAAAATCAGCAATAAATTTCCAAATTTCCCCATTTCAAAATTCCAAAATGATAAATGTTCCGAACGTTGAAGTGTCCCGTAAGCGGGATGAAACAAGATGACACAACAGTTGATAACATAGTATTCATTCCTTACATCGTAACTCATTTTATTTTAAAATGAAATAACTTCGCCCCTCGTTAAAAAATGACACATGACCACAGTAGAACTTTCACGTGTACAAAACGATTATGGATTTGAGGCTACAGACGCATACGGGCACACTGTTCGCATGGATACAAGTCCCGAAAGTGGCGGACATAATTTTGGTGTGCGTCCCATGCAAATGTTGTTATTGGGACTTGCAGGTTGCAGTGCAATTGATGTGATCAGTATTTTGAAAAAGCAACGCCAGGAAGTGAAAGATTACAAAATGGTTGTGAAAGGGGAGAGGGAAAAAGGAACTGAACCTTCTCTTTGGAAAGATATTTTTGTAGAGTTTCATATTTATGGGAAGGTGGATGAAGACAAAGCAAAGCGTGCCGCAGAATTATCAATGAATAAATATTGTTCTGTTTCTGAAACTTTACGCCGCTCAGGAACCAACTTGCAGTGGAGCGTTATTATTCATGAGCGATCTTTAACTGAAAGTTCAAATAACAAATAAATTTTGATTTCGATTTTTGCAGAATTCTTATAATTTTTGAAAAGTAATCTCAATGTCATTAGAAAACTTGAATCCTTTATCAAAAGCCGTTCGTATCCAAACACCAACAACATGGCAGATGGAACATTCCACGCCAATGTTTCTCAGCAGCAGTTTTACATTTGATTCAGCAGAAGAAATGCGTGCGGCATTTGCAGAAGAAAGCGATGATAATATTTACAGCCGTTTCAGCAATCCTACAGTTGATGAGTTTGTTCAAAAGATGTGTGCGCTTGAAGGTGCTGAAGCTGGCTTTGCAACTGCAACCGGCATGGCTGCTGTGTTTGGTTCTATCTTCGCGTTGCTGAAACAAGGAGATCATTTGCTTTGCTGCAGTTCAGTATTTGGCAGCACATTTACCATTGTTACAAAATATTTACCGAAGTATGGAATTGAATGTACATTGGTTGCTGCAGATGATAAAGATGCGTGGCAAAAAGCAATTAAGCCAAACACGAAAATGATCTATCTCGAAACACCAACAAATCCACAACTTGAGATCATTGACCTGGAATGGGCAGGCGCATTGGCGAAACAGCACAATTTAATTTTGAATGTCGATAATTGTTTTGCAACACCGTTATTGCAACAACCAATAAAATATGGAGCACATCTTATTGTTCACTCTGCAACAAAATGGATTGATGGACAAGGTCGAGTGCTTGGTGGAGTAATCGTTGGCGACGCAAAACTTGTAAGAGATGTGTATTTGTTTTGCAGAAATACAGGTCCTTCGCTTTCTCCTTTCAATGCATGGATATTGAGTAAAAGTCTTGAAACGCTTGATGTGCGTATGCAACGCCATTGCGAGAATTCTCTAAAAGTTGCACATGCACTGCAACATCCAAAAGTTTCATTTGTAAAATATCCTTTTCTAAAAACACATCCCCAATATGATATTGCCATCAAACAAATGCAAGCCGGCGGTGGCATAGTTTGCTTCGAAGTAAAGGGTGGCATTGAAAGCGGCAGAAAATTTTTGAATAATCTGCAAATGCTTTCTCTTACGGCAAATCTTGGTGATACTCGCAGCATTGCATCACATCCTGCAAGTACAACGCATTCAAAGTTAAGCGAAGAAGAAAGATTGGCTGTAGGAATAACTCCGGGATTGATTCGCATATCCGTTGGTCTTGAATATGCGGATGATATCATCAGCGATATTGTACAAGCGCTCGATAAAAGTTAGAAGAGTTTAATTGTTTGAAGATTTGATTGTTTGAAAAGTAATTTGAATTGCTAGAGCATTTAAATGCTCAAACACTCAAGCGTTTTTAATCAACAACTTCGTAAATTCTTTTCGTGGAATCATTCTTGCACCAAGACTTTCGAGATGCTCTGTATAAACCTGGCAATCGATCAACACCACGTTTTCCTTTTGCAGTTGATGAATATAATTTATGAAAGCAAATTTGCTTGCATTGTTTACCAAACTGAACATGCTTTCGCCAAAAAAAATATTTCCCAAGCGCACACCATAAACGCCGCCGACTAATTCATTGTTCAACCAAACTTCAGCGCTGTGCGCAATTCCTTTTTTATGTAATGTTATGTACGCTTGTTCCACTTCATCTGTTATCCATGTTCCTGATTGTCCAACACGTTTTACATTCTTGCAATGATGAATTACGTCTTCAAATGCTTCGTTAATAGTAAATTCAAAAACATTTTTTCTGAATAATTTCCGCATGCTCCTGCTCACTTTTAATTCATCGGGAAACAAGACAAAGCGAGGATCGGGGCACCACCATAAAGGAACATCTCCTTCATACCAGGGGAATATGCCGTTTTTATAAGCAAGCAAAAGCCGCTCTGTGCTTAGGTCTCCGCCAATTGCAAGCAAGCCGTCATCCAATGATTGATCGACAGGAGGAAACCATAAATGATCGTCTAATGCATATAAAGGCATGATAAGAAGTTACAGGTTGCAAGTTACAAGGAAGAAGAAACAAGAATTAAGAATCAAGGATTATGTAAGAGCAGAATAAAAAAACAGGAATTGAAAAACTGAATTTTTTTTAGGGAATTAAGAAAATACAAACTGAAAACTACAAACCACAACCTAAATTCAACTCTCCACGGTAACTTCTATTGTCGCGCCGATGCCACGTTCGGTGATTGCATCGCACATGGGTCTTAGTGTTTCATAGTCGCCGTTCTTT
>Ga0207657_10002280_pt1 | contig 20796 bp, 12 predicted proteins | sample KBSC33metaG_FD_184316 | JGI IMG/M metagenome (GOLD analysis project Ga0207657, IMG submission 184316) | Corn rhizosphere microbial communities from Kellogg Biological Station, Michigan, USA - KBS C3-3 metaG (SPAdes) (version 2) | ecosystem: Host-associated > Plants > Roots > Rhizosphere > Soil ... | reverse complement strand
GAGGTCCTTGGTGGCGCCCCAGGAGCCTAAAAATTTCCATGGCGAGAAATCTTCGTTGATGCGATCTTTGTGCAAGCTGTTGCCTTCATCGAAGAAGTAGCCAAAGGTAACGGTCATATAGCCGTTCAAAAACTGCATCAGTGGATTATTGGCACCGCTCCTGACTGCAGCGGCACTGATACCAGCCGGAGCCGAATATAACGTTGCTCCTCCCCATACGGAAGCCTCCTCAAGCATCCGCAACACAAGATTACGCACAGTCCGGTATGTCGACGAGATGTTGGCCGGTTCATCCTTGCGTTTTGTGTGGATGGTGGCTTTGAACTCTTTTGCCAGATTTTTGAGGGGATTGTGGTGGCCAAGAGACTTGATCTCATAAGCTGACTGTCCATCGACCGTTCGCGACAACATCACACTTGTACGTACCAATGCCAGCGCGGCTGCTGCGATTGCAATTTGAATTGCGCTATTGACGATTTGTTGATTCTTTTCGCTTAGCCCCGTCTCTTGGGTCCATGCGGGAATTTGCGAACCTGCAACCATGCCGGCTCCGAAGACGCTGCTATAGAGCACATCTGCGATAGCGCCGCTATAGTCGCTGTCATTTTGTGCCGACTTGAGTCGTGCGACAGTGCCAGGGTCTGAAAACGCCTCATCCAATTGAGCTTTTTCAATTTTGTATCCCATGATGCCGCGCATGACGGCGAATAGCACATTGGTAAGTACCATGGAGATCGGGATCATGGCGAGGGTGTTCAGTGCTGCTATTCGATAATTTCCTTTGTAGTCACCGCCATCCACCGAACTGGAGCCGTTTGCCTGATTGATTAGGGGAGATATGGTGCCCCATACGAGGGCTGCGATAGTGGCATGGTTGATGGTTTCGCCTAGCACGACGCCCGCTTTCCGCAAGGCGGAATTTCTCGTCATCCAGGAAGGCATGGCGGTGGCGAAGCGAGGAAGCCCTAACGACCTTGTAGTATGGTGAGCAGACGAACTTGATGTTGAGGGAGGGAGATGTACGTCATCCATTTGGATGGCGCTATCGCGCTGTGTGGAGATTTCTCCCTCGAAGGCTGCTTTTTGCTTTAGATATTCAACTTGTAGTGATGAAGGCGATGTGGCCTTTTTCGATGCAAACAGGGATGAGGATGGATTATCGGTGCCTGCTTGTATTTCCTCTGTTATTTCAGAAGGTGCTTTTATTTGTGGATTGCCGGACGACATCGGGGCATCATGTTGTTCACTGGCGGAGGGGGCGGAATTTTTGGACGTTCCCTCTGGAATCGGCGTGTTTGAAAGATTGGAAGGATTACGGAAGGATGGAATGCCTGTGTACATGAAACTATCTCAATGGATAAAATGTTAATAAAAATATGTTTTTATTTTTTTAATGAGTGTTTTGACGAAGAACTTGGTTCCAAAAATTTTTTGAGAAAAAATTTGGACTGCCGCGACAAGCTGCTTTTCATTACTGCCGCCGATACCGTCTTGGAAGACAGGGCGTTTGATGCCTGCGTTCGGGTTATGATTGGCTGCTCGAAGCAGCATTGCTCATCACAAATTCTTTCGTCAGACGTTCCCGCTCAGGGCCGAATAGCTTCCCGTCCAGCTTGTTGAATTCTTCCAGCAGAGCCTTTGACCTCTCAAGCTTGTCACCTTCATTAAGATCATTTCTTTTATCTAACTTTTCCAATTGATCGTAGATTTTTTCTTGCGCTTTCTCCAATTCAGCCGGATTGAATTTTTCCGGGTAGCGTCGCGCCAAATCTTTCAGCCAAGGTTTCCACCCCACCATGAATTCGACTATTGGTTTCGGATTGTTGGCTACGGACTGTACTGTTTCTGCTGCCTTATCCAGAACACGTCTGTTAACAGCAACGTTCCAGTTCTGGTCATAAGTAGCCACTGTATTGAAAATCATATTTCTTGACTGATGGGGGAGGTTCAGTCTGTCGGCCAGATTCGTGCGGTAATACAACACGACTTCCAATGCTTCGTGATCCTTGCCTATTTCATGTGCTTTCTTTATTGCCTGCTCATCCAGCACTTGCAGCTTGAAAGTGTTCACTCCCAAATTGAAAATTTCTTGTGGCGTGAAATCCCCTTTTTCAGCGCGCCGTATGAGATGCGCTTGCTCCATCTGATTGAATCTCAGTGTCACGTTGTCATGGCAAGTCTCGTCTCCGGCGCGTGCGATACTGAAGCAGGCGTCGCGCAATTCCTTGTCACCTTCCATCGCATCAAGCAACACTGTCACTCGCTCTCTGAAGGTGCTGTCAATCCTCGCATCCTTGGTGCCTTTCAGGCTGTCTAGCAAAGCCCAGAAGTGAACAGTAGGATCATCGGTAAAGCGGTCGTTCTGATGCGCCCTATTAAGCATCTCCTCATTCGCTTGATTCAGATCTTCCAGAGAGATTGCATTCGCCTGGCTGATCGCTTCCCGGCGAATGTTCTGCCATGCAGCAGTGCGGCCCGGAACATCGGTCTTGTACCATGCCTGCACTGCTTGGCCCAGCGTTTCTGACCTTCTTCCCACGCCGTAGATATTTATATTGTTCGATCTACTGCTTGCTCCCCGCTCAATCTCAATTTGCCGCCCTATTCCATTCTGGGAAACACGCTGATTATGTGTCTCAATTCGTCGTTGTGAGGCGGCAGAAATGCGGGTCCCCCGCAAATTGATCTCGCAAGGATTTTCTGTTCGTGAAGCAGCCGCCAGTATGCTGCTCGGAACAATAAGTTCCCCCTGGCCTTCGGAGGCATTTAGCCGAACCAGAGAATTTGGCAGCCGTGGCGGTAAGTTTTCAATACGATTATTTTGGATATTCAACACTTCAAGAGAAGCAGGCAATGTGATATCTAAATAATGGAGATTGCATTCGGAAGCATTCAAGAAACGCAGGGTATTCGGCAAGTTGCGTTCAGGCAGATTTAAAAAGCGGTGACCTGATATATCCGCCATTTGAACTCCAGGCGGAAGCGGCGGCATTTGTGTCAATGCTTCATCTATGCCAACCGCTTCGCGGAGGCTCGCCGCACTCAAATTCAGTGGCGCTTCTTCCCTACCTGCATCCAGCCATCCGACAATGCGATTGCGGACCTCTTCTCGAAATCGCTTTTGATTGGAAGAGCTTTTCTTCACCCACGAGTCAAGAGAGAAAACATAAAATTCCAAATGATGATTGCGCCTGCTGCTTTCGCCGGCATTGGCGGCATCCGTAAGGGCCCTTTGTAAATGAAGAGCTCTGGCGGCCATGGTGTGATGGCTTGAGGCTGCTGTCGAACCGGCATCTTCTGACCTGGATTGTTGTTCTTCGCGGGCAGGTTGAGCAACCGGATTTTGTGTCGCTCGATTTCTTTGCGGAATTCTAAAATTAAATCTTATTTGAAAGGGATTGAACGGCATGGTTCTCTGCTCCTGGCAGCAAAAAAGTACGACTTATTCCTGCGAATATTTTTAGTGGTGGAGATGATGGATGGGACGCGACAATGCAGCCGCAGCCATTTTAAGGATTAACCATTTCCTGCAAATGCTCTATGAGCAACCAAATCTTGCCAGCCAATGAAGACTCTTTTTCCATTACATCTTCTAGTTTCTCTTCCAGTTTGAGGGTGCTAATTCCCGGGTCCTTGGATACCAATAAATTTATAACGGCAGTAAGTCCTTTTTTGCCCATCCTAAGACCATCTAAACTATCCAAAAAGTCTTGCCCATAACGTTCTTTTAAATACTCTCGACACCGCTGATGAACCCGAGATAATTGTTTTGCCACACCAATGTGAGGAATTGCAGTGAGAATACCTGCCGCTGCGATCACCCCATGAGTAAATCGACTCTGAGGGTCATTGTTGGATGTGAATGCCATATATAACTGAGCGAAAACACATATCGCCTCTACAGCAGCCATAGTTTTAAACATGCGCTGTTGTCTTTTGGTCTGTAAAAGACGGCTGCAAATACTCTCAACATCACCAATCCGCTTATAGTCTTCGGTTGTCGCCTCTATATAAGCAGCCATTTTTTCACATGGCCAGGAACCCATGGGATTGGTGGTTCTATTAGGTGCTACATAACTTCTATGGGGATGATGTATTGCTCTCGCTGGATGGGCATATTGTTGTTGAGCTGGCTGCCTGGCACTTTGTTGTTCGGACGCATTTTCTGAGCTGGAACTAGAACTGTAGCGGCCGTAACGAGGCAGGCTAAGGTTTGTGTTAAACATGACAAATCGTTGCTTTTTGGTAAGTAAAATGAGGGCTTGCGCAGAAAGCTTTGCTGTACTTTGTCTACCTACAGAAATAGGAGGCAGGAGTGAGATAAGAAGCTCCTGCCGTTTGTGATGCAGGTACTTATTCAAGTACGCACAATTGAGTGTTATTTCATTAGAAGCGGTTCCATTTATTTTTTCCTGCTGTGGAAAATGAGAAAAAAGGCAAGCCAGCTCATTGCGCCCCATTGTCTGGCTATGCTGCGCGTCATGCGGTATTGGCCAATATCCTCGCCGGATGACTTGTCAACAGCTCATTTTCGATGAGTGGCTTTCTCTATCAAAACGGTTCCAGCCAAATGCAAATTTGCATATGAATATGCAGAATTCTTCGTTCTTCATTTCTATCCTGCTAAGTACGATGTCAAGTTGACAGGCGGCGGAAATGATGGCCGCTTCTTTCAACCATAAGACATTGCAGAAGAGCGGCCTCATGTCCAGTCAGCAAATGGCTCAGTTATTAGTCAGCGATATCGATTTCGTTTATCCAAACGGACATGTCGTGTTCCGCAATTTTTCCCTCCATGCGCGTTCCGGCGAATTCGTGGTGCTGCTGGGGCCTTCCGGCTGCGGCAAGAGCACATTACTGAACCTTCTTTCCGGTTTTTATCAACCTACGGGCGGCAGCGTTACCGTGAACGGAACGCCGATAACGCCGGAATCGCCGGAGCTGGGTTATGTGTTCCAGTCGTCGCATCTGTTTCCCTGGTTGAGTGCGTTGGAGAACGTGCGCTTCGGATTGCGCATGGCAAAACGCATGAGCACGGAAGAGCAGCGCGAGCGTGCGCGGCATTATCTGGCGCTGGTCGGTCTGGAGAAGGCTGCGGAGAAGTTGCCGCATCAATTATCAGGAGGCATGCAGCAACGTGTAGCGTTGGCGCGTACCTTGGTAATGGAGCCTACGCTGTTGCTGATGGATGAGCCGTTCGCTGCGCTGGATGCGATTTCGCGTACCAGCATGAACGATGAAACGCTGCGCATATGGTCTGCTCTCGGTCAGACTGTCGTGTTCATTACTCACGATATCGACGAGGCGGTATTTCTGGCCGACCGGGTGGTGGTGCTCGGTACTGCGCCCAGCGGCATACAGAGTGAGCTTCATATCGAGCTGCCGCGTCCGCGTCATCAGCATGAAACGCGCAAGCTGCCGTTATTTCGCGATTATTGCAATGCGTTGATGGACAGGGTCGCGGCTGCCATGCAGGCCGCATAAATGCAGTATGCAAGCCATCCTCTGGAAGCCAAAGCATGATAAGAAAAATAGCTCTTCTCCTGTCGTTGTCGATCGCCTCTTTGCATGGCATATCTTCTGAGGCGCATGCGCAAAGCAAACCTGTTCGCATAGGCTGGATTTACGCGATGGCAAACGCACCTGCGTTGATCGCGGAAAAGAAAGGATTTTTTGCGGCAGAGGGCGTCAAGGTCGAACTCAAATCTTTTGGCGATGGTCCGCTGCTGCAGCAGGCGTTGTCGTCGGGAGAACTGGATATGGCCTATATCGGCGCGCCACCGGTGTTTCAATGGTTTTCCCGTGGCTTGAACAGCCGCATTCTTGCCAAGGTGAACTATGGCCAGGCGGCGTTGATTGCGAACGGCAACAGCCCCATCAAGACGATGGCGGACCTGCGCGGTAAAAAGCTGGCCGGCGCCGCCAAAGGAAGCGGGATGGATCTCCTGCTGCGCGGTTTCGTGGTGAAAGAACTGGCCGGGTTTGATCCGGAACGGGATGTGAGTATCGTCAACATGGCGGTCGGGAACATGAATCCGGCCCTTGAGCGCGGGATGGTCGATGCCGCCTTCACGTGGGAGCCTTTCGTATCCGACGCACTGCTGCGCGGAACAGGCCGCCTGGTGGTGGACGTCAACCAAAAAGCGCCGCGCTATCCCTGGTATGTGCTCATGGCGGTGCCGCGTACGCTGGCAGAACGTCCGGACGATGTGATCAAAGTGCTGCGCGCGCATCGCAAGGCGATCGCCTTCTTGCAGGAGCATGCGGAAGAATCGAACAGGATCATCGTCGAGGCATTCAAGATTGCGCCGATCAAGGCTGTGAACGGCAAGACTTTCGAGCCGGTGGCGGTAGTGCAGGAAGCGCGCAAGCGTCTTGGTTGGTCGGATCGCCTTGAACCTGAGGATCTGCGTTTCATTCAGCGCCTGATGGATTATTCGTATTCGTTCGGTTTTCTCAACAAGGAGCTCAAGGTCAGTCAGGTGGTTGATCTGTCCTGGCAACAGCGTGCCGATAAGCCGAGGAATTAATCATGCGACTGTCTTTCCTGAAACCCTCCTGGGGCTGGGCTGCCTTGCCCTTCCTGTTTTTGTTATGGAGCGCGGCCGCCAGCCAATTCCCGTCTTACATTCTGCCGCAGCCGTGGGAGGTGGCGGAGGAGGGATGGCGCTGGCTGCAAGACGGCAAACTATGGCAGCAGCTTGCCGCCAGCGTAATCGAAGAACTCGGCGGTTTCGCCGTGGCCGTTGTGGTGGCGCTGCTTATGGGTACTGCTGCTGGCGTTTCCAAAGCGTTCCGTGCGTTTATCAGGCCGTTGAACAGTTTTTTCATGTCGATTCCGCCGATTGCCTGGGCGCCTCTCGCGATGATTGTGTTCGGACTGGGTTACTTCTCCATCGTCTCGGTGATTTTCATTGCCGCAGTGTTTCCGATGGCGCTCACCATTCAGCATGGCGTGCAGGCCATCCGCGTTGGCGAAGTGCGTGCCGCACGCATTCTTGGCGCGACGCCGCTGCAGTTGCTGTCGCATGTTTATTTGCCGGCGTCGCTGCCGGCGATCACTGCTGCTTTGCGTGTGGGGTTCAGTCAGGCATGGCGCGCATTGGTGGCGGCTGAAATGATAGGCGCCTCGCGCGGTATCGGGTGGATGGTGTCGATGGGAGGGCAGGTGGGCAATGCCAGTCAGATATTGCTTGGTATCGCTCTCATTGGGGTAATCGCATGGCTTGCGGAATGTCTGGTGTTTCGGCGCATGGAACTGCATTACCAGAACTGGCGCAATCATTAGTGACGATCAACGTAGCTCCGCGCACCCATATCGTCGCAAAGAGATGGTGCGCAGAGCGCACCCTACCAAGTTTGGATTTTCATCATCGGCAGCGCATCAGAACAGAATCAACGCATGCGCTTTCATCAGGGAGCAAATCATATGAGCAAAGAAGCACCAACCACGGCGGAACATTACGCGGCACTGCGCGATAAACTGGGACCGCATTTCGCACCGGAAGGCTTGTACGAGCAGAACAAGGCATTGGCTTTTGCAGGCCGGGTCAGTTGCCATGTCGAGCGGTTGGAAACCGGAAGCTGGAACGAGATCGTGCTCGATTATGAAGTCGGCGCATCGGGGTTGGCCGATGGCGGCTGGTTCAAGGCGACATTCAAGTTCTATTCGGACTGGGCCTTGTTCCAGACCAGCGATCCCACTGCTGCCAACTATGTATCCGCGGAATACCAGGCAGGCAAGCTGGTGCCGGGACAGAGTCCGGCCACGGTGCAATCCTTAAGTGTGCGCTTCGATCAGAAAGGTCATGAGCGGCCGTTTCAGAAAGCGATCATTGTCGATGTGGTGGACGGCTATTTGAATGCAGGCGACCATATCATCATCAGGCTGGGTGACCGGCGCGGCGGCGGTCCTGGAACGCGCGTGCAGACTTTTGTGGAGGACCGCTTCCGCTTTCGCTGCTATGTCGATCCGCTGGGGACATCGCGTTTCATCGCTGTTCCGGGCGATGTCATGATCGACATGGCTGCGGGGAAGCCGGCGCGTCTTTTGGTGAATGGCCCCCGCTTTGCGCGTCCAGGCGAGCGCCTGCCGTTTCGTATTTCGCTGCAAGACCGCTGGGGAAACGCTTGCAAAGACGAAGGCGGCGAGATTCTGCTGCGTGCGTTCGCCGGCAAGGAGCAGGTGTACGAGAAAACACATTCGCTGCCGACATCTTGCTGGGCCAGCATCGGTGTGAACGACTTGCCAAGCGATGCCGGGAACCTGAGCATCGTCGCGGAGCTGTTGGGCAGCAGGGATGTGAAACCGGCGGTTACCTTCGTCAACGTGAGCGAGCGCTTTCCTGCGCCGCGTTCTTTTTATGCCGATCTGCACGTGCATGCAAGCGATACGGTAGGCACTAACAGCCCTGCCTATAACGCCGCTTATGCGCGTGATATCGGTGGCATCGATGTGCTCGGCTATACCGCAAACGATTTTCAGGTTACCGATGAAAACTGGCGTTTGGGCGTATCCACTGTCGAGGAATTCAATCAGCCCGGCCGCTTCGTCTGCTATCCGGTGCAGGAGTGGTGCGGCAGCTCGACGGCTGGCGGCGATCACAATGTCGTCTTTCTCGGCGATGACAAACCGGAGTTTCCGTATAACCGGCGCGGCGAGCACAACCGTACTTTCGTCTGGAACGAAGACATGAAGGGTACTGCCGTTGAGCTGGGGCGCTGGCCGGTGGAGGAGCTGTGGGCGGCTTATATCGACGACCCTGAGCAGCACCTGATCATGCCGCATGTCGGCGGGCGCCGATATATTCCGGACTGGCATCATCCCGAGTTGGAACGTCTGGTGGAAATCGCTTCCAGTTGGGGTCATTTCGGCTGGTTGTATCAGGACGTGATTCGTCGTGGCTACAAGATGGGCGTGGCAGCGAGCGGGGACGAGCATCGCGGTCGTCCTGGCGGCGGTCCTCCGGGCACTCAGGTGTTTGGAGTGCATGGCGGGCTGACCGGCGTGATCGCCGAACGTCTCGACCGGCAAACCATAGGCCGTGCATTGCGCGCTCGTCGCACCTGGGCCACTACTGGGGAACACACTGCACTGCTGGTACGCTGCGGCCGGCATCTTCAAGGCGATGCATTCACGCTTCATGGAAAGGCGACCGTGGACTATGACTTCCTCGGTAATGCAGGATGGGAAGAAATCGCCGCTTATGACCATACCGGTCAAATATGGCGGCGGAATCTGCATGAGGAGCTGGGCTATTCTGAACGCCTGATTCGTTTGCGCTGGGGTGGGGCGCGTGTTCCGGATCGCTATCGTTGGGCCTCCTGGAAAGGCCGCATCACGATTCTTAACGGCACCATCAACCGTTTTCAATCGCATGGCTTTGAGCATGGTGAAGAAGTCTGCTGGCGCGAAGGACCGACGGACATCGCCTTTCGCAGCGATACCTACGGCGATGCGGACAGTGTCGAAATCGATGTGAGCAATCTTCGTCACTGCACCATCAGAGTCGAAGGAACCATCGATAGCTACGTCAAGGTGGGCGATCCTTTGAAGCGCAATCCTTTCGTACATGCGCCGCAGTTCAGTTGGGAAATCAGTGGTGTTGAATTGTTAGATGCCGGAGGCTTGAAGCTGGATTTGGGCGGCACCGAGTTGTTCCTTGCGATGGAGCGTTTGACGGAAAAGCCGTTGCCGATCAATCTGACGGGTTCGATTGAAATCAATCCTGAGAATGCGGATTTCGGTCATCGGCCTGTATACTTTTTCGGGCGTCAGCGCGACGACAGCAAGGTGTGGTCGTCGGCGCTCTTCATGACGTTTGAGTGAATTGGAGAATACCGTTCAAGCATGGAAGCCCGCAGTGTGCGGGCCTTTGCTGATGAACCCTGCAGGAAACAGATCCAGCGTAACAGCACGACGCCGCATTTCCGGCATAATCGCAGCAGACCCAATTAAAACAAGCTCCTTATGCGAGGCTGACATGAATCTGCAAAAGCTGCTGGATATTTCCCTACCGATCATCCAAGCTCCCATGGCAGGCGTGCAGGGCAGTGCGCTGGCAATTGCCGTATCGAATGCCGGTGGCCTTGGCTCCTTGCCGTGCGCTATGTTGAGCGCAGAGGCGATGTGCAAGGAATTAACTGTCATCAAGGCGCAAACCGACAAGCCCTTCAACGTCAATTTCTTTTGTCACATCCCGCCGGAGGCGAGTCCGGAACGTGAAGCGCGCTGGCGGGAAATACTTTCCCCTTATTACCAGGAATTCGGCATTGACCCGAACAGCATTCCCGCCGGACCCGGTAGGCTGCCTTTCAGTGACGAGGCAGCCGATGTGCTGGACGAATTCAAACCTGCCGTTGTGAGTTTCCATTTCGGTTTGCCGTCGGATGCATTGCTTGAGCGCGCGAGAAGACATGGCGCGAAGATTCTTTCTTCTGCCACCACGGTGGAAGAGGCTCTCTGGCTGGAGGAGCGCGGCGTGGATGCGATCATCGCGCAGGGTCTTGAGGCGGGCGGACATCGTGGCATGTTCTTGACAGAGGATGTGACAACCCAGATGGGAACGTTTGCCCTGCTGCGGCAAATCGTGCAGGCAGTCAAGGTGCCAGTCATCGCTACCGGGGGAATCTCAGATGCTGAAGGTGTTGCGGCAGCCATGAAGCTGGGCGCAGCAGGCGTGCAGATCGGCACTGCTTACATGCTTTGTCATGAAGCGACCACCAGCGCGGTTCATCGTGCCGCCTTGTCCAGCGAGGCTGCACGCCATACGGCATTGACTAACATTTTTACCGGACGCCCCGCACGCGGGATCGTGAACCGCATCATGAGGGAGCAGGGAGCAATGCCTGCGGAAGCACCCGAATTTCCTTTGGCGACTTCTGCCATTGCACCCTTGCGCGCTAAAGCGGAAAGCATGGGATCGGGAGATTTTTCGCCCTTATGGAGCGGGCAGAATGTGACCGGGTGCAAGGCGATTCCTGCTGCCGAGCTTACCCGCCATTTGGTGGCAGAACTTGTCTAAGGACCTGGCACTTCTTTCTTCTTCAGGTAGCGCGTTACAAGACTGGAGATAGCTTTGGATTGGTAGCCTTTGGCCAACTGCCGCAGTTGACTGGCGAACGGCCGATAGGATTCATCGAGTTCATCCAGGTAGTCGGCCTGCTGCAAAATTTCCTTCATGTTGCCCAATTGCGCAAGTCGATACAGGTCTTCCATTTCTTGCTGCGGTGGCGCTACCAGAGGGGCGATCTCACTGTCTTCTCCCGATGGCGCGGCTTGCACCAAATCATCCGTCCAACCAGAATCAACTACCGGCAAATCCAGTTCGAACCAGAGCCTGCTGCCTTCGCCCGTCCGGCTTTCGACCTTGATGTCGCCTCCCATCATCTTCACCAGTTGTCGGCTGATTGCCAGGCCCAAGCCTGTTCCTATGGCCCGGAACTGCACATCGTCAATCTCCTCGAACGACTGGAACAACATCCCGAGCTGTTCCTTACTGATGCCGATGCCGGTATCCTCCACCTCGAAGCGCAAGCGGCACGGCGGAGAAAAGGTCACACGCAACCTTACCTGCCCGTGATCGGTGAAGTTGACCGCATTGGATAGCAGGTTAAGCAGCACCTGGCGCAAACGCTTCTCGTCGGCTCTGACACAAGCCGGCAAGTCAGGGGCCATGTCGCAAGTGAAGCCGATGTCTTTCTGCCGTGCCCTGATGCCGATGATGTCGGCAATGACTCGCAAGAACCCGATCAGCGGCATGTCGGCAAGTTGAGGTTCCTGTTTGCCTGCTTCGATCTTGGCGAAATCCAGAATATCGTTGATGAGCATCAGCAGATGTTCACCGCTGTGCTGGATGGCGTTCAGGCCGGTGCGCTGCTGTTCGTCCGGCCTCTCGTTACGTAGAAGTATCTGTGTGTAGCCGAGAATACTATTCAATGGCGTGCGCAATTCATGGCTCATATTGGCAAGGAAAGCGCTCTTGGTCCGGGCCGCTGCTTCTGCCGCACGCTGCGCTTCCCGCAACGCAATCTCGATGCGCCGGCGCTCTTCGTTTTCCTGCTGCAGACCGGCATTGGCTTGGCGTAAGTAGGAGTAGGCATCGTGCAGGCGCACGCATAATGCATTGAAGGCCACAACGACTTTGTCGAGCTCGTCCTGCTGCAGAGACGGGCGGCGGTGCAGTCTGAACATGAACGGCGGGTTGCGGAAATCATAATTCCCTACGAATGCGGCAATGGCCTCTAGATGCCGAGTAACGAGACAATGAAACAGGTAGATGATAAACAGGGAAACCAGGAATGTTTTCGCTCCCTGGGTGATCATGATGATCAGCACTGTGTTTGCCAGTTGCTTGTAGAGATTAGTGAGCGTGGCCTGGACATAAAGCATCCCGATCATCTGATCGCGCCCTTCGATTCGGTAGACAAGGGGAAATTCGCGCACGATGAAAGAACGGCTTACGCGCTGGCCGGCTTTTACTACAAAGGGATTCTCATTGCCGCCCATTTCCCTTACTTCGGCCGCACGAATGTCGGAGAGCTGAAGAATCCCGTTGAGTTGAACGCGAAGTTGTTGTTCATCCAGACGCCAAAGCGCTTCGCCAAGGCTGTGTGCGGAGCTTTTATTGATATCCGTGAGCCGGTTTTCTATCACCTCCATCCCATGATCGTAATCGAGATAGAGCTGAAATAAGGTAAGAAACAACGTGATCGTGGAGCTGAACAGAAGAACGCTGAAAAGAAGGCGAAAAGCGATCCTGCTGCGGGGGCGAGCGGCTATTTCTTTCAGCGCACCAAATCTGCTGCGTAACATGTTGTCCCGAAAACTTGCCGATTGAGAACTTCTTCGACGTCAACCGCAGAAAGTAATGTTGCTCCGTTTATCGTCGGGGTTCGATTCCCTTAACAAATTCCGGCTATTGCATAAAAGCCTGAACAAGAATCGCATCGGTGTTGAAAGAGGTGGCGATAACAAGCGTACCTGATAAATTTAGGATGAAGCTTATATAGCTGCAAGCGTGCTCTTTGCATGTGAGCACGTAGCAGAAAGTTGCTGTGACCCACTGCATTATGATGGCGCAGAGGTGAAATCATGTATCAACTATTCCTCTTGGCATTGATGCTGATCGCAATGCAATCTCCAGCTATGGCTGTTGATACAGTGAAGCCACTGAAAGATGAGCGTCTGGTTGTCAGTTTTGCCTATCAGTTTGAACTGTTAGACGAAGCCTTGAAACGCAGCGTTCCGAAATATGGTCCTTATATTGTGCAGCCATATACGGAACCGATGGCTGCGGCGCGTGACCAGCGAGAAAGCGCCAGCGGGAAACGAATCAATGTCTTGATCGGCGAAGCCGGCGTTATCCCGACCTTTGACGAACAAATGATCCGGGTTCCGATTGCTCTGGATAAAGGACTGCATGGCACCCGCATCGCCTTTATCATGAAAGACATGCAGGAAAAGCTCGACAGCATAAAGACGCTTGAAGACCTGAGAAATTTTACGGTGGTGCAAGGATCGTCTTGGGGCGACGTCAAGATATATGAATACAACAAGGTTCCCATCGAAACCGCAGTGAAATTCGAATCGCTTCTTTTGATGCTTCAGCGTGGCCGCGCCGACTTGTTTCCTCGCGGGGCAAACGAAGTGACGGAAGAATTTGCCGCCTATGCACGCCGGTATCCGGGCATGGTGATTGAACAGCACATGATCATCAAGTATCCGTTTCCGCAATACTTCTTTGTTTCCAAAACAGTGCCGCGCGTGGCCGAGCGCATTACCTTCGGGCTGCGGGAAATGATCAAGGACGGCAGCTTCGATGCCATCTTCAACAAGCACTTCGCCAAAGTTATCAACGAGCTCAAGCTTGGGCAACGCACCGTCATCCATCTTGAAAACCCCCTTCTTCCAGCCGACGCCCAAGTGGATGGGCAGGAACAGTGGTTTGAGCCGAAGAAGCTGCACAGTCCCTAATGGGTTTCGTGCGGCATCGCATGACTGGCCAACAGCTTTCCGAATGCATCGGCAGGAAGCGGATGGCTGAAGTAATTGCCTTGGATTTCGTCGCATTGCTCATGGCGTAAAAAATCGAGTTGATCCTGATTTTCGACGCCTTCGGCAATGACTTTCAATTTCAAGGCGTGCGCCAAATGGATGATGGAGGTGGTGATTGCGGCCTTTTCCGGGTTTGCTGTGATATCCCGCACAAATGATTGGTCGATTTTCAGCTTATCGATAGGAAAGTGCTGCAAGCAGCTCAAGCAGGAGTAACCGGTGCCAAAATCGTCAAGCGAAAGTTTCAGGCCCAGGTTATGAAGCTCGCGCATGGTGGTGATGGCTTCATCAGGGTTGCCCATGAGCATGCTTTCGGTGACTTCGACTTCGAGGTACTGTGGTTCGATTCCGGTTTTCTGCAAAATACTGGCGATGAGGAGTACAAGGTTCTTCTGGCGAAATTGCCGCGCGGAGAAATTGATGGCGATCCGCACCGGCGACAAGCCGATGCTTTGCCAAATTTTGATTTGGGCGCAGACGATTTCCAAGGTCCAGGTTCCGATCGGAACGATCAAGCCGGTTTCTTCAGCCAGTGGAACAAATAAGGTGGGCGAGACCAAGCCGGACTCAGGACGTTGCCAACGTATCAAAGCTTCCGCTCCGGCGAGCTCCCCCGTAGCGAGATTCAGCTTGGGTTGATAGTGGACCAGGAATTCTTCTCTCTGGAGAGCATGCCGCAGCCGGGTTTCCAATTTAACGTACTCCATTGCCCGTTCATGCATTTCCTGGGCATAGAATTGGAACCCGTTGCGTCCCACGGCTTTGGCACGGTACATCGCGATATCGGCATTTTTTAACAGACTTTCGCCATCGTCGCCATCCTTGGGGTAGAGACTGATGCCGATGCTGGCAGTAACGTAGAGTTCGTGTTCCTGATACATCATCGGCTTGGCGATCTCATCAAGAATGCGGGTGGCGACGTGAAGCACGTCGTCCGCGTTATCAATCTCAGTGATGATCAGCGCAAATTCATCTCCGCCGAATCGCGAAACGGTATCGATTTTCTTGACGCAACGGACCAGACGTGCCGCGATGGTTTGCAGCAGCGCATCGCCCGAAGCGTGGCCGAAACTGTCGTTGATCAACTTGAAGCGGTCGAGGTCGAGCAGCATGATCGCCATCTGCCGGTCGAAGCGATTCGCATGTGCGATTCCCTGGCTTGCGTGGTCGGCAAACAGAAGGCGGCTGGCCAGTCCGGTCAGGGCATCATGCTGGGCTTGGTATTCCAGCTGTTCCTGGTTGCGCTTGGCTTCGGTGATGTCGTTTTGCACGCCGATGAAATGGGTGACCTTGCCTGCTTTGTCGCGTACTGGCGCCACGAACAATTCATTCCAGAACAGACTGCCGTCCTTGTGGTAATTGCGGATGATGGCATGGCCTTCGCGCTGCTCACGTACGGCAGCGCGGATGCTTTCAATACCGGGTTGATCGTTGTCCTGTCCCTGCAAAAAACGGCAATTGCGTCCGATCACCTCGTCGCGCGAATAGCCGGTGATTCTTTCAAAGGCCGGGTTGACGTACTCGATCGGATTGTCCTCCTTGGCGCAATTGGTGATGATGATAGAGTTGACGCTGGCTTCGATGGCACGGTTGCGCAGCAGCAGGATTTCCTCGGCTTTTCGGCGCTCGGTAATGTCTTCGTTGACCACGATCGCGCCGGTGATCTGCTGGGTGGGGGAGAACAGGGGCACGACGGAGTTGAGGATGGTCTTGCGGGTGCCGTCGCATTCGATGTCGATCATTTCGTTGAGCGAGATATCGCCGTGCTTGAGCGCGCGCGCCAATGCGCATTTTTCCGGGGTGACACGTTCGCCGGTATCGGAGTATCGGCCCTGATACCGGTCGTATTGTTCGAGACCGGCGTAAAAGGCGCCGCCCCAGATCGTTTGCCCGGCAGGATTGCCTAGAACGATATGGCCCTGTTTATCGGCCACCCAAACGCCCACCGGCAGGGTATCGAGTATTTTTCGCAGCATGGCCTCGTTTTGCCGGATGGTTTCTTCGGCCTGCATGCGCACGGCGATTTCCTGGGTCAAATCCGTGGTTCGTTGCTGGACCAGGGTTTCCAGATGTTGATGCAAGCGGGCGCGTTCCAATGCAATGGCGATCTGATGGCCGACGCCAAGCAGGGTTTTCAACGCTTCGTCGCTGAATTCTTCCTCGCCGATCAGGTTCATGATGCCTAAGGTCCGTTCACCAAGCCGAAGGGGAATGCCCGCATGAGACGGCGGAAGGACGGTCTGCGTGGCTGCTTTTTTCAGGCGTTCGCACCGGCGGATGTTAGCGGCATGGCTGAATTCGCCAGACAGCAGCCGACGGCGGCATTGGCAGTCTCCCATGTCGCTGATGCATTTTTCGATCGAGGCGGGCAGGCTGCAGCTTGCCAGCATCCGGAAGTCCGCATCGCCATTCTTGACCTCGATCCATCCGGCCTGGACGCCTGGCAGTTCCAGCACGCGCTGCAATACCTTGTTGCCGACTTCGGCTTCGGTGCGGGCGGCGTTGAGATCGACGGCGACATGGTAAAGGCCATTGAGCGATTGATTGAAGTGAGCAAGTTCTTTCTGCCGGATCTGCAACTCCTCGTTCATGTGCATGGCTTCTTCGTAGATAGAGATCAGGAGATCGACCATTTGCTGCCGTTCCGCCGTGATGAAATAGCGTTGGCCACCCCGATAGATTTCCGCGCCCATTTGTATTTTCCGGGCTTTGCGCAGCTCGCGGGTGGCAAGAATATTTTGAATGCGCGAAAGCAGGTAGTTATCGTTATAGGGCTTGCGGATGAAATTGTCGGCCCCGCATTGCAAGCTTTTCATGACATCGTGCGCGCTGGACAGCGACGTCAGCAAGATGACCGGAATGTCTTTGAAGGCTTCGTCGGATTTGATGGCTTCGCATAGCTCATAACCATCCATCACCGGCATGAGGATGTCGCTGATAACGATATCCGGCGTTTGGCTGCGAAGAGTTTCGAGTCCTTCCTGGCCGTTGTTGGCGACCGTAACCTTAAAGCCGTTTTCTTCAAGAATATAGTGAAGCTGTTCCGCCTGGGTCAGGCTATCTTCGACCACCAGGATGCGCTTATTGCTGAATTGAGCGGCATTCATGGGCATGTTCCTTTTGAGTCATTCACCTGAAGGGGATGAGTGACGACTTCCCGGATCGTGGCGGCGATCTGTTCCGGCGGCAGGACGTAGGTGGCCGCTTTGAGCTTGACGGCTTCTCCCGGCATGCCGAACACGGTGCTGGACGGTTCGTTTTGGGCGATGGTCACCGCGCCTTTTTCCCGCATCAGCCGCAGTTCCGCCGCACCGTCGTTTCCCATGCCGGTCAAGAGCACGCCTATGGCTTCGTTGCTGAAGATGTCCGCCGCCGCGCGAAACAAGTAAGAGACGGAAGGGCGATGGCCGTTCCAGGCCGGGGCCTGGGTCAAGGCGATTTTGCCGCCTGGCGCGATTCCCGTCTGGCAGCCGCCGGGAGCGATATATACCTTGCCTGCTTGCAAGTCTTCGCCATTGGCGGCCAGCCGGACGTCAAGGCAGACGGTGTGGCGTAGCCATTCCACGAAGCCGGGGATGAATTCAGACACCATGTGTTGCACGATCATCACCGGCGCCGGGAACCCGGGCGGCAATTCGTTCAAGATAGTACGGATCACCAACGGTCCGCCGGTCGAGGCGCCAATGGCAACGAGCTTGATGCTTTCCGCTGCGGGTTTGGCGGCAATCGCCGGCGTCATTTCGCATGCCGGTTCCGGCTTTCTGGTGATAGGCCAACGCCGGACCACCTTGACCTCCGCCATCAGCTTGACGGTTTTGACGAGTTCTCTGGCTGTCGCTTCGTAGTTGGCATGGCCGATGCCGAATGGCCGCGGTTGAAATGCCAAGGCTCCCGCTTCCATGGCACGGAAGGTGGTGGCGACTTCATCGGCTTGCATGACGCCGCTGATGATGACGATCGGCACCGGATGTGTTTCCATGATCCGGCGTGTGGCCTCGAATCCGTCCATGCGCGGCATATTGATGTCCATCGTCACGACATTGGGATGCAGGCGTGCTACAGCCTGGCAGGCTTCCATTCCATTATTGGCTGTGCCGACCACTTCCAGCTCAGGATCGGAGCTCAGGATGTAGGTCAGAAAATCCCGCACAACGGGAGAGTCTTCGACGATCAGTACCTTGATCATGGTCGATCAAACCAGACCGTTCATCACTTCGATCAGTTTGCTCTGGTCGAAGCTGCTTTTCACAATATAGGCATTCGCACCGACATCGATGCCACGTTCTTTGTCCTCGCGCGATTCGAGCGCTGTTACCAGCACCACGGGCAACTCGGCCAGCTTACGGTCGGCGCGGATGCGGGCGGTCAGATCGAAGCCGTTCATGCGCGGCATATCGACATCGGACACCACGAGATCGCAGGAATCGATTTTCAGCGTAGTCAGCGCATCGACCCCGTCAACGGCAGTTTTGACGATCCAGCCGCTCGCTTCCAGTATGTTTTTGAGCAGCATGCGGGTGGTGATCGAATCCTCCACCACCAGGACGGATCGGCGTTCTCTGAAGGCGCTCCATGCGACAGCAGGTGTCGGACCGGCCTTGCTGGCCGATTGCACCAAATCGGCTACATTCAGAACCGGGACCAGTTGGCCGTCGCCAAGCATGGTTGCGCCCGCGATATTCGTCACCCTCACCAGCTGCGAACCGAGGCTTTTGACCAGGAATTCCTGCTCGGACACGATGCGGTCCACGGCACATCCAATCCGGGTATCCGCATAGCGCAGCAAGACGATGGACAGGAGATCGCTTTGCTGGGCGGCGGACGGTTTGTGCGCCAGCTTGAGCACATCGCTCAAGCGGACTAGCGCGACGGCCTTTTGGTCAAGCTCGATGGTTTCGCGGTTTTCAACGGTCTTGATGCGCTCGCGCTTGATGCGAAGCACTCGGTCAACGTGAAAGGAAGGGCAAATAAACGAGCGGTCTCCCGTTTGCACCAGCACGCCACGGAAAGTCGCGAGTGCAAGCGGCAGCACGATGCGTAAGGTGGTTCCGACGTTGCGCCGGGTTTCGACGCTGATCTGGCCGCCCAGCTTTTCGGCTTTCTCGCGCAAAATGGCAAGACCCAGCCCCCGCCCCGAGATGTCCGTGATGATAGGGCTGGTCGTCAGGCCGGATTCAAAGATGAGCGCCGCCGCGGCTTGTTCATCCAGCGCTTGCGCGTTTTCGGGCGTAAGCAGGCCGTGTTTGACCACGGCGGATTTCACCTTGTCGATGTCAATGCCGGCGCCGTCATCGGTGACGAGAATTTCCACTTTGCTGCCGCCTTTCGGCGCGATGGCGATGGTGATGCGGCCGACGGGGCGCTTGTTTGCCTGAGTGCGGACTTGCGGCGTTTCGATGCCATGATCGATGCAATTGCGGATGGCATGGATCAGCGGATCTTTCATCTCCTCCAGGATGCGTCGGTCCACTTCGATGTCGGCACCGTGAATGACAAGCTCGGCCTGTTTGCCGTGGTCGCGTGCCAAGGTGCGCACTAGCAGGGGAAACATGTCGAGGAGGGAGGAAAACGACTGCATTGTGGCTTTCTTGGTCTCGTCGAGCAGATGGTCGACCATGTGCGACAGCGCATGCTGGTGGCAGACGGCAACATGCGTAAGCTGGTTTAGGTGGTTGTCGAATTCGGAAAGAAAGCTTCGCTGTTCGTCTGCAAGTTCTTCCGCATTGTTAGCAGGAAGGTGTGCCGGCTGTGTCGAGTGCAGGCGGTCCGATTTCTTTTTCCAATTTCGCATGGCGCTCTGAACAGCTTGCAGATCGGCGACCAACTGCAGGGCGGCGAGTTTGGCGGACACCAGTTCTTCGGCTTGCAAGAGAATGGCATCCAGCTTGGCGGTAGCGATGCGAATCGTATCGGTAACGGCCGGCTTTTCGGCAGGCATGGCTGCTCCCTGTCCCTCCGGTGCTGCGGCGGGCGCGGGCGTTTCCAGTGGAGCTGCGGGTGCGGGCCGCTCGCTCTTTAACGTGTTCTCCAGATGTCGCACCAGCGCTTCATCGCTTTGCCCGAAGTCTGCAGCGGAATAAAGTTTTTCCAGTTCACTGATGGCGCGATTCAATGCATCCAGCAAGGAAGGAGAGAGCGCGGCTTCCCCGCGCTTTAAGGCGGCCAGTACGCTTTCCATGGACTGGCATGTGGTTTCGATCGATGCAACGTTGACGGCGCGCGCCGCTCCCTTGAGACTGTGCGCTTCTCGGAAAACGGTTTCGACGATTGCTTGGCGTTTTTCAGCCGTATCGGCTTGCTCCAGTTCAAGGAGGCCGGATGACATCGCCTTCAAATGCTCGGCCGCTTCGATCCTGAATGTTTCCAGCAACCGTTTCCGAAACGCTTCCTCTTTCTGTGACACCGGCTTCTCCTCGGCGTTTTTACCCCTGATACCGTTTGACCACTTTCATGATGGCTGTTCCGGAAAGTTGATAGGCATGCTGGGGGCTTGGCAATGCGGCCCGGAAAATTCCGCGCCGCATGCGTTGATGGCTTGAGCAAGTTCCTGCTCTTCTTGCAGGGACAGGAAACGGTCGAGATCGTGAATCAGGACCAAGCCGTCAGGGAACCTGAACACGGCATCGACGTACCGGAGCCCTGGCAGGATGGCCGAAGCATTTACCATGCCGCCGGATGGGTAGTGATGGATGCTATCCACTTCATCGACAATCAAGCCAATGGGGCGGCTGGACGTGTGG
>Ga0207657_10002279_pt1 | contig 20800 bp, 22 predicted proteins | sample KBSC33metaG_FD_184316 | JGI IMG/M metagenome (GOLD analysis project Ga0207657, IMG submission 184316) | Corn rhizosphere microbial communities from Kellogg Biological Station, Michigan, USA - KBS C3-3 metaG (SPAdes) (version 2) | ecosystem: Host-associated > Plants > Roots > Rhizosphere > Soil ... | reverse complement strand
ATGATCCGCATGATCATCCTCGAAATGGAAGAGACACTGGTCGAGGTCCGCGCCACGGCGGCCCGCTCGATCGCCGACATCAAGGAGATGCGGCGCGCGGTGAGCAGCCTCGACCGGCTCCAGGCCGACTGGACCGCGAAGGCCGAGCTGGCGCTGTCCAAGGACCGCGAGGACCTTGCCAAGGCGGCACTGGCCGAACGCCAGAAAGCGGCGGAAATGGCCGAAAGCCTGCACGGCGAGCTCGCCCAGGTGGAGCAGGTGCTGAAAGGCTATGAGGCGGACATCGCCAAGCTCCAGGCCAAGCTCGGCGAAGCCCGTGCCCGCCAGAACGCGATCGCGGCGCGCTTCGAAAGCGCCGTCACCCGCGCGAAGGCGCGCGAGATCATGCACGGCAGCCGCACACTCGATGCGTTCGCCAAGTTCGAGCTGCTCGAGCGGCGCGCCGACTTCGCCGAAGGACGCTGCGAGGCGCTCGGCATCAGCAGCCTCGAGGACGAAATCGACCAGCTTAAGGCGTCGGACAAGATCGACGCCGAGCTGGAAGCGATGAAGGCCGCGCTCGCGGCACGCGTGAACTGAGGAAGGGACGATGGAAATGGCGCGCAAATATTATCCTTATTCGCTGGACCGGCATGATGCGAAGGTCGCCGGCGTCTGCTCGACCTTGGGCAAGAAATGGGGCGTCGACCCGACCTTCATCCGCATCGCCTGGATCGCGGTGCCGCTGCTGACGCACATCCCGATCAGCTTCGCCCTGATCGCTTATGCCGCCGTCGGCCTCTACCTTGCGATCCAGAAGAAGCGCGCGATGACCGGCGACCGCCACATGAGCGATTTCGACCGGATGGACCTCGCGTCGAAGCGCAAGCCCAATATCCACGCCATGCGGACCGAGCTCGACCCGACCGACCGCCGGCTGATGGCCATCGATCACCACATCAACAGCCAGAACGACGAGCTGGCGCGCGAGATCGAAGCGCTCCGGCAGGAGGAGAAGTGATGGACCCGATCACCATGGCAGTGCTTGCGGCCAGCGTGCTCGTCGGCATGGGCGCGGCGAGCTGGGCAGGGCTCAAGGCGTGGAACGGCTGGCTCGAGCTCAAGAAGATGGAGCTGACCCAGGTCGCGGGCGACCGCGGTCTCCCGCCCGCCAGCGGCCGGATCGAGATGGCGGATCTGCGCGAGCGCGTCCGCAAGCTCGAAGCGATCGCCGCCGGGATCGACATCTAAAAGGTTGCCCCCGCGCGCTTTGCTCCCCAGGCGCGCATCAGCGAGGCGGTCCGGTTCCCTTCACCGGACCGCCTCTTTTTTGTCCGCCGTTCATTAATTTCGACATTCTTGGAAATATCGTTGACACGCGTCCGCGGGCAGATTATTTCGACTTTTATCGAAAGGAGCTGCGGTCATGACCATCGTCCTCGACCTTCTGTCTCGCCTTGGCGGTCTCGGCACGCCGGCGCCGACCCCGTGCCGCGCGTGGAGTTGCACCATTCATTGGGCGGGCTTCCGCTGATGGACTCCGGTTCGGCGATCGACGCGCTCGCCGCTTTGGCTCAGGAGCATCGGCTGTCGCTGTTCCGGCTGCTCGTCCAGGCGGGCGACGAGGGGATGAGCGCGGGCGCGATCGCCAGGGCGCTGGGCGTCCCGAACAGCTCGCTGTCGTTCCATTTGGCCCAGCTGCGCAACGCTGGGCTGATCCTCCAAGAGCGCCAGCAGCGCTCGCTGATCTACCGCGCCAACTATCCGGTGATGAACGCACTCGTCGGCTACCTCACCGAGAATTGCTGCGCCGGCGCAGGCTGCGGTGCTGGCCCAGCTTGCGAAACAACCGCCCAGGAAAGGGTATCCGAATGAAGCGTCTCCATGTCCATGTCGGGGTGAATGACCTCGACCGGTCCATCCGCTTTTACTCCACTTTGTTCGGGGCGAGCCCGTCGGTGGTGAAGCCCGACTACGCCAAGTGGATGCTTGACGATCCGCGGGTCAATTTCGCGATCTCCGCCGGTCGCCTCGGCGCCACCGGCATCGAGCATCTCGGCATTCAGGCGGACAGTGTCGATGAGCTCGGTGATGTCTATGGCCGGCTGAAGGCCGCGGACCGGCCCGTGCTGGAAGAGGGGCGCACCACCTGCTGCTACGCCAACAGCGAAAAGAGCTGGATCGCCGATCCGGACGGCATCGTCTGGGAAGCGTTTTTCACCGACGGCGAAGCGACGACCTATGGCGAAAGCATCGATCTGTCGGCGGTGTCGGCGGCTGCCGCGGCTGGGACTTGCTGCGCGCCGGCCATGGCCGCCGCGCCCGCTTGCGGAGACTGATCATGCGGACTCTTGATGCGCGTGCGTTGCGCGGGCCGGTCGACTGGTCCGGCCCGACCCTCACCGGCATCGCCGGTGCCGCGGTGAAGCTGCGCTGGATCAATGCGCCGTTCCGCTGGCATCGCAACGACGGGCCCGAGCTGTTCCTGGTCCTCGACGGCGACGTCGACATGCATGTCCGCTCCGCCCCCGAGGCCGAGGCACAGATCGTTCACCTTGGTGCGGGCCAGATGGTGTGGATCGAAGAGGGAGAAGAGCACATTGCCTTTCCCCGCGGCGAAGCCCGGGTCCTGGTTGTGGAGCAGCAGGACGAGCCGTGACTCGCGCCGGCTCGTTGTCGCGAATTTGGCGCGCGGGGACGATCAGTGACTGAACCCTCTCCGCTGACGCGACGGGTTGCGGCCGAAGGTCTCGGCGCCTTCTTTCTCTTCGCCTGCGTGATCGGCTCCGGCATCATGGCCGAGCAGTTGAGCGGCGGGAACGGCGCGGTCGCGCTGCTTGCCAACACGCTCGCGACCGGCGCGATCCTGTTCGTGCTGATCACGATCTTCGGACCGATTTCCGGAGCGCACATGAACCCGGCCGTAAGCCTGGTCGCGGCTTCGCGTCGCGAGCTCAAATGGGCCGACGCCGGTGCCTATGTCGCCGCGCAACTCCTGTTTGGAATTCTCGGCGCCTGGGCCGCGCACTGGATGTTCGACTTGCCGACGCTCCAGCTGTCGGTGAAGCCGCGGCCCGGTCTCGGGCGGGCGATCGGCGAGTTCATCGCCACCTTCGGACTGATCCTGACCATCCTCGGCACGGTGCGGTTCCGCGCGTCCTGGGTGCCGGCGACCGTCGCGCTCTATATCGCGGCCGCTTACTGGTTCACCTCCTCGACCAGTTTCGCCAATCCGGCGATCACCGTCGCCCGGAGCCTGTCCGACACCTTCGCCGGGATCGCGCCGCGCGACGTGCCGCTGTTCATCGTCGCGCAATTGGCGGGTGCTGGTGCAGGCGCGCTTGTCGCCATTCCGCTGTTCGACAGAAGCTGACCATTCGGTTCGCACCCTCCTTCTGATTGCTTCGTCTCTTATCTTTCGTTAGTAAGCGCCAAGGAGCTTGCTTCGTTCGCGTCGCAAGCGAGCTCCCCGCACATGCGGCGGCCCGGCGGGCGTGCTCTCCTGCCGGGCCGTTTTCCTTTAGAAGGCGAGGCGCGCCGAAAGACGGATGTCGCGGCCGGCCAGCGGCGCGAAATCCTTAAGATCGCTCGCATGACGCCGCGCATTCACGTCGAACAGATTGTTTCCGGTCAAGGACAAGGTCAGCTCGGGCTTGGCGGCAAACGGATGCCAGTCGAATGATGCGTTGACCACGGTGTAGCCGGGCGTCGGCGTTTCGTTCGGCGCCGTCCTGTGCTGGGCGGAGACGCGCTCGACCTCGACGCGGCCGTCGACTTGCCCACGGCTTCCGGCAAGGCCGGCGAGCACGCGGAACGGCGGAATTTCGGGCGCATTGCCGAAGCCGTGGATCCGGGCGCGAACGGCATCGGTGGTGAGTTCGCCGGTCCAGTCAATTCCGAGCGCCTCGCCGAACTTGACGTCGGTTTCGAGCTCGAAACCATAATAGTCAGCCTTGCCCTGGCGATATTGGTACACCGGCAGGCCGTCCTGGATCAGGCCCGTCGGCGCTTCGAAGATGAAGTTGGAAAAGCGGCTGTAATAGAGGCTGCCCTGGACGGTAACCGGTCCCGCCGCACGCCGAACGCTGAGCTCGACGCCATTGCTCTTTTCAAGCCTCAGGCCCGGGTTGCCGACCAGGAACTGCTCGCTGCCGCCGTGCGGACCGAATGAGAAGAGCTCGTTGACTGCGGGCGCGCGTTCGCTGTGCGACAGCGACAGGCCGGCACGCCAGCCGCGCACGAATTCGTAATTGGCGCCAAGCGAGCCCGACAAAGCGGCAAAATTTCGGCGGATCGGAACCGAGCCGACGATGTCGCTTGCGCCCGCTTCCGCGGCCAGACCGGCGATGGTCTCGTCGGCGTCGGCATGGAGCCGCGCGAACTCGACGCGCGCGCCGGCTTCGAAGCGGACCTTGCCGGACTGGAACGACTGCAGCGTGAACAGGCCGAGGTTCTGCTTTTGGTTGTCGGGCAAGAACTTTTCATCGCCGCGGATGCGCCCGTTTTCATCGAGATACTGGACGCCCGTCGTTCCGCCCCAGCCGCCGCGCTCGTTCTGCACGACATCGGCCCTGAGCTCGCCGCCATTCAGATAGAAGCGCGACCCGACCGCGCCGTCCGGCTCGATCTCGGCGTGGTGGTATTTGGAAATGCCGCCGCGAAATTCGAACAGCTTGAAGAAGCCGCCAATCGGAATGTTGACGCGAGCATCGCCGCGATCCTGGTGGGCGTCGATCGTCGGCGCCTCGGGCACGATTGACGGATCGAGCGAGAAGCGGATCGGCACGCCGTATCGCGCGTCGTGACGAGAGTAGGAAATGCCGACGTTCAAGTCGCCGTCGACATAAGCGATGCCGCCGGCGAGGTCGTCGACCCGCCCGCCGGTGTTCGGCAGCTTGCCCTTGAGACCGGCGAGCGCCCCGATGCCGGGATCGGGACTGGCGAGCGCCTCCCGCCGAAGCGGATCCGACAGCAGATAGCCGCCTACCCGCAGGTCATCGTATTTCGAATAGGAGCCGTCGGCGTGGGCGACGAAATGGCCGCCGAGCGCCACGTCGATGCCGACATTGCCCGACCGTTCGTTCGCCGCCGATCCGTAATTTGCCAGCGCTTCTATCGCGAGACCGTTGGCCGGCACGCCGCGCGGAATGCGCGAATCGATCACATTGACGACCCCGCCGATCGCCGAGGAACCGAACAGCAGGGCGCTCGGTCCGCGCAGCACTTCGATGCGCTGTGCAGTCAGCGGATTGATCGACACGGCATGGTCGGGATCGGACGAGGATAAGTCGAGGCTGCCGATGCCGTCGACGAGGACCCGCACCCGCTCGCCCTGTTCGCCGCGCAGGATCGGCCGCGACGAACTCGGGCCGAAGCTCGACGCGCTGACGCCGGGCAGGTCGGCGAGCGTGTCGCCGAGGCTCGGCTTCATATCATGCATGAGCTCGTCGCGGTCGAGCACCGACACGCCCATCGCGGTGCCGGCGGCGCGCTTCACGCCGGTGATCACGATATCCTCGTCTTCGTCCTCGTGCGCCTTCTCGGCATTGCCGGGGACAGGACGCTCGACGTCGCCGGAGCCGCCTGCAACGTCACTCGTATCGGTGAAAGTCGGAACGTCGGGCACCTGCGTCTGCTGCGCGGCGGCGGGCGTAAACGGGAGGAGAGCTGCGGCTGACGCGAGCAGCGCATAAGTCGATGGCATGGATTGTCCCGGGTGCGAGTGGTTCGTCGCCGGTACAGCCGATGATATATTATCGCAAGATGAACGGCGCTGAAAAACCCTTCGAGCAGAGGTAATTTGAATCGTGATGGCTGGCTCGGCTACGGCACGCCGTCATGGGCGCCGACCACGCACATCATCACCACCATGGGCCCGAGGATTACACCCGCGCCTTCGCGCTCGGGATCGCGCTCAATGTCGGCTTCGTCCTGGTCGAGGTCGTCTTCGGCTTCGCGGCCAATTCCATGTCGCTGCTCGCCGACGCCGGGCACAATCTGTCGGACGTCCTGGGGCTGGTGGTCGCCTGGGCCGGCGCGATCATGGCTCGGCGCGCGCGCTCGCCGCGCTTCACCTATGGGCTGAAAAAGGCGCCCATCCTGGCGGCGCTCGCCAATTCGCTCTTCCTGCTGATTGCGGTCGGGGCAATCGCGGCCGAGGCGATCCGCCGCCTCTTTCACCCGTCGCCGACGCACGGCGAAACCGTGATCTTCGTCGCGCTCGCCGGCATTGCCGTCAACGGCATCACGGCGCTCCTGTTCGCGCGCGGCCGCGAGCGCGACATCAACATCCGCGGTGCCTATTTGCACATGGCGGCGGATGCCGGCGTGTCGGCCGCAGTGGTGTTCGCGGGCGCGGTGATCCTGTGGACGGGGCAGGAGTGGGTCGATCCGGTGATGAGCATCGCCGTCGCGATCGTCATCCTGTGGAGCAGCATCGGCCTGTTCAAGGAATCGGTGTGGATGTCGCTCGCCGGCGTCCCGAGCGGGATCGACGTCGACGAGGTCGAGGCGGAGCTCGCCCGGCTCGAGGGCGTGGAGACCGTCCACGATCTCCACATCTGGCCGCTGAGCACCACCGAGACCGCGCTAACCGCGCACCTCGTGGCGCCCGACATCGCCTCGACCGATGGCCTGCTCAACGCGGCGCGGGTGATGCTGCACGACCAATTTCACATCGAACATTGCACGCTGCAGATCGAGCGCGAGCATCTGGAGGATACCCACTGCTGATGAGCCTCGTCACTTATCTCGAATGCTCGCTGACCGGAGAGCGCTACGAGCCGGGCCAGGTCCACAACCTCAGCCGCGCCGGCAAGCCGCTGCTGGTCCGCTACGATCTCGACGCGGCCAAGCGCACGCTGACGCGCGACAGCCTCGCCGAGCGGCCGGCGGGCATGTGGAAGTGGCGCGAGCTGCTGCCCAACGACATCGACCCAATCAGCCTCGGCGAGATCGAGACTCCGATCGTTCCGTTGCCGCGCACCGGCGGCGAGAACCTGCTGGTGAAGGACGAAGGGCGGCTGCCGACCGGCTCGTTCAAGGCGCGCGGCCTGGCCATGGCGGTGACCATGGCCAAGCAGTTCGTGATCAAGCGGATCGCCATGCCGACCAACGGCAATGCGGGCGCCGCGCTCGCCGCTTATGGCGCGCGGGCGGGTATCGAGACGATCGTCGTCTGTCCCGCGGAAACGCCCGAGACCAACGTCACCGAAACCGCGGCGTACGGAGCCCGGGTCTATGTCGCCGACGGCCAGATCGACGAATGCGGAGCGCTGGTCGGGAAGGGCGCGGCCGAGGGGCTGTGGTTCGACTGCTCGACGCTGAAGGAGCCCTACCGCCTCGAGGGCAAGAAGGTGATGGGGTTCGAGCTCGCCGAGCAAATGGGCTGGGAGCTGCCCGACGCGATCTTCTATCCGACCGGCGGCGGCACCGGCCTCATCGGCATGTGGAAAGGCTTCGACGAACTGGAAGCGGTCGGGCTGATCGGTTCGAAGCGGCCGCGCATGTACGCGGTCCAGGCCGCCGGCTGCGCGCCGATGGTCCGCGCGTTCGAGGAGGGCGAGGAGTTCGCCGAGCGGTGGGACAACCCCGCGACGGTCGCGACCGGCATCCGCGTGCCCAAGGCGGTCGGCGATTTCCTCATCCTGCGCGCGGTGCGCGACAGCGGCGGCGCCGCGATCGCCGTCAGCGAGGAGGCGATCCTGCAGGCGGTGGAGGACGCGGCGCGCGACGACGGCTTTCTGTTCTGCCCCGAAGGCGGCGCGGTGCTCGCAGCGTGGCGCCAGGCGCTGGCGAGCGGGCAGGTGCGCAAGGACGAGCGAGTGGTCCTGTTCAACTGCGCCAACGGCAACAAATATCCGCTGCCCGATCGGTCGAGGCGGTTGGAGCTGGCGACGGCGGACCCGAACAGGCTTTGAGCCGTCATTGCGAGCGTGGCGAATCAATCCAAGCGCCGCTCACTGGATCGCCGCGTCGCCTTCAGCTCCTCGCGATGACGGGATCCACCGGCCCATAAACGCGTAAACCCCGGCAACCGAAGTTGCCGGGGTTCCATGCTTCGTTTCTCTTTCGAGTCGCGAAGCACGAAACAACCCTAGCCGGACTCGCCCGCCGCGCCAGTGGAAAATGTCGCCTGTCCGACGAAAGTCGGGGGCTAAGCGGTGGATAAGCCTGTGCATCATTTCGCGACTCGGCCGCGACGCGCTCCCGCGAAAAGAGCCCCGGCAGGCTCGTCACCTGTCGGGGCTCCCTGTGCGTTCAGATCCAGTGATGCGCGTCATCGACGAAGCCGATGCGGGGACTGATGCCCGCTTCCGCCCCGGAGACACGCTTCGGTGGGCCCGAAGCAGCGACCCTAGAACCCTCGAGCCCTTCGCGGGTTCCTACGGCCGATGAGCAAGACCGTCAGGATCGCGAGCTACAACATCAATGGCATCAACTCGCGGCTTGCCGTGCTGACCCGCTGGCTGGCCGAGTTTCAGCCGGACATCGTCGCGCTGCAGGAGCTCAAATGCACCGACGAGGCGTTCCCGATCGCCGCGATCGAGGCGCTCGGCTATGCGGCCATCTGGCACGGGCAGAAGAGCTGGAACGGAGTCGCGCTGCTGAGCCGCGTGGGCACGCCCGTCGAGACCCGGCGGGCGCTCCCGCATGATCCCAAGCTCGAGCAGAGCCGCTACATCGAGGCCGCGGTGTGCGGCATCCTCGTCGGCAATCTGTACGCGCCCAACGGCAACCCGAAGCCCGGCCCCAAGTTCGTTTACAAGCTCGACTGGCTCGACGCGCTCGACGCTCATGCCCGCGCGCTCATCGACAGCGGCGTCCCCGCGTTGCTGATCGGCGATTTCAACATCATTCCGACCGATGAAGACGTCTACAAGCCCGAGCGCTGGCTCAAGGATGCGCTGTTCGCCCCCGAAGCACGCGAAAAGTACCGCGCGCTCGTCGCCGAGGGCTGGACCGACGCCATCCGCGCGCTTTATCCCGAGCAGCGCATCTACACCTTCTGGCATTACTGGCGGAATTCGTTCGAGCGCGACGCCGGAATCCGAATCGACCACGCGCTGCTGAGTCCGTCCCTGGCGACGGGGCTCAAAGCCGCCGGCGTCGACCGCATGCCTCGCGGCTGGGACAAGACCAGCGACCACGCGCCAATCTGGATCGACGTGGAAGTTTAGGAGGGTTCCGCAGCCGCCTGGCTGCGCGCCGCAATGGTGCCGGCTGAGGGATTCGAACCCCCGACCTTCGGTTTACAAAACCGCTGCACTACCACTGTGCTAAGCCGGCGCGTCCCGGCATTTGGGTCAAAGCGGGCCGGACGTCCAGTGGCGCGCGCGCGTTCACAGCCCGCGGATGCGCGGCGATGCCGCACCGCGCAGCATCAGCTCGGTCAGGGCCCACACCATCGCGTCCGCGCGGTCGGGCGACCGCTTCGGCGTCCCCTCGACGGTCAACTCGGCGAGCTCGTCCTCAAGCTCGGGGAAGGCGCCGGCGAACAGGCAGCGGCGCGCCTCGAACAAAGCGGCGACCGGCTCGGCCCGCGCGCCCTTGCCGCGGCTCGCATGGACCAGCCGCAGCGGCAAATGGGCGTCGATCGTGCGCAGCACTTCGGCGACCATCTCGCCGCCGTTATTGGCTTCGGCGATCACCCGGTCGGCGGCCCACGCCTCGGCCGCCGCGGCGACCCGCCCGGCCCATTGGCGCGGGCTGAGGCCGCTGACGCTGCAGTCGGCGAGCACCGCCGCGCGGCCGTCGTCGAGCTTGCCGCAGACAAGAATCCCGCACGCGTCGCCGCCGCGGCTCGCCGGCGGATCGACCGCGACGACGATCCGTTTCAGCGTGCCGCGATCCGGCATCGCACAGCGGCACGCCTCGATCGTGTCACGGGCCCATAGCGCGCCGTCCGCCTCGCCGATCAGTTCCCCGTCCAGCTCCTGCCGCGCGAGGCGCGTGCCGCCATAAGCCGCGGTCACCGCTTCGAGGAATGCTCCGGCGAGATGCGGATTGTCGCGCGTGCGGCCACCGCTTTGCCGCGTCGCCGGATCGGCGATCAGCCGCTTGAGCAGCGGCGAGCGCCCGGGCGTCGTGGTGACGATCGCGCGCGGATCGGCGCCGAGCCGAAGGCCGAGCTGGAGGTTGTCCCAGCTCTCCTCCGGGCACGCCCATTTGGCGAGCTCGTCGGCCCACGCGAAATGGTGCTGGGGCCCGCGCAGCCGTCCCGGGGTGGCGCCCGAAAACAGCAGCGCCAGGCTATCGCCCGGCAGCTTGAGCTTGCCCGTGCTCGGCCGCCACACGAGCTTCTCGTGAAGCCGCGCACAGGCGAGGATTCCGCTTTCGCCCTCGATCATCACCTTGGCCGCTTCCTCGATCGTCCCGCCGATCAGCGCGATGCGCGCGCCTGGGTACGCCCGCGCCTTGGCCAGCACCCATTCCGCGCCCGCGCGCGTCTTCCCGAAGCCGCGGCCAGCCATGATCAGCCAGGTCCGCCATTCGCCGCCGGGCTCCCGCTGTCCCGGCAGCGCCTGCGATGGCCAGTTTTCGGCGAGCGCCCGGCGATCGGTCGGGCTGAGGCTGTCGATGACGTGCCGCTGCACGTCCGGCGGGCAGCGGGCGAGCCGGCGGATGAGCACGCCGAGCGCCTCGTCCTCGGTCAACTCTCCGCCCCGCCCGGTCTATCCACCCTGATCGTGAACCAAATAGGTTCCTACTTGTCAATTAAAGAACTTGCCCACCGGCGAAGCCGAAGGGGGGAGGCGGCTTCAAGGCTCCGCGAGTCCGCGAGGATCCACGGAATGCCGGCGGAGCGAGGGGAACCGCTCGGCAAAACCGAGTGGTGGAGAGGCCAGCAACGCCTGCGGCGGCGTATCGCTGTTTTTACCGCGCCGCCGTTTACTTCCTGGCAGCACCCCCGTGCTACGCCATCGCCGTCACATGACGACTAACCCTGCTTCGATCCGCCAGGACGGCGATCCTTTTGCCGACCGCCGCGCTTACCCACGCGTCGAGGTCGCCATGCCCGCATTCCTCCAGGCCCATGGCGGGCGGCACCATGTCCAGATCCTCGATTTGTCTGCCGGCGGGGCCAAGCTGGACTGCGCGTTAAGCCTCCCGACCGGGACCGCAGTGACCCTGGACTGCGGAAGCCTCGGCCGGGGCGCCGTGGTGCGATGGCAGAACGGCCGGATGCTGGGTCTTTGCTTCGATCGAGAGCTCGATGCCCGCGACGTCGCCGCGCTGGTCAAGCGCTCGCGCGTCCTCGCGGCCCGCATGAACACCCGCGAATAGGCCGGGATGCCCGACGGCCGGCGCGACGCTTACATGGCGTAGCTCGGGCTCACCGTTATTCGGATTTCTGCCGCGGACGCCCTTGCCGATCCGGAAGCAGTCGATGACATTCGGTCGAGCATGGCGATGGCCTCCGCGCCGCCTTGCATCGGAACGCGAAAGTTCCGGTCACGCTGCCTTGTCGAGCCGCTCCAGCAACGGAAGCAGGTCGCGGTTCTCGCGGATCAGGCGGTTGGTCAGCGCCTCGAGGATTGCCGCCGTGTCCTTGCAATAGGCGCTCCAGTCGGCCGCGATCGTATTGGCATTCCACTTGTCGGAATAGGCCAGGAACGCCGGGGCGAGGCCGCCCATTTCCTCCTTGAAGGCCTGCCCGGCGGCCGAGATATCGGTCTCCGCGCTTTCGATCAGGCGCGGATAAAGCGCCCAGTCCTCGAGCTTCAAATGGGCGAGCAGGGTCGAGAGCAATTCGCGCCGGAGCTCGAACAGCTCGACCTGCGGCGGCGGGCTCGCCCGCTCGATCATCGCGCCGAGCTGCCGAAACAGCCGCGCCAGCTTGGCATGATCTTCGCGTAGCTTCATCAGTTGCGACATGACGGGTGCTCCAGCTTCGCGACGCCGATCCTCCGCCAAAGCTGCTACCAATCGATTAACGTCCTGCTGATGTGGTTGAATTTAACGATCGTCTGCTTCGTTTTTCATGCGAAGGCGCGACGCATCGCTTTCACAGCACCCCAACGGTCCATCCTTCGCTGCGGGCGATCTCGGGAGTCAGGGCTTCGGGATCGAACGCGCGCGGCTCGGTCAGCGCGAGCTGGCGCATGCCGGCCGCCGTTACCAGCGCGTCGGTCTGGTGGTCGTTGGGCTCGAACCGAAGCCGCGCGGGCGGGCTGCCGAGGCCTTTCAGCGCGCGATTGAGTTCGGCGCGGCTCCTCAGCTTGACCCCGGTGAGCCCCGCGCGGCGCAGATAGATGCGGGTATAGATCTCGACCACCGCGCTGCCGTGCTCCGGCAGCGGGTCCATCGGCCAGATCGCGACCTTGCCGTCGAGGCGGTGCAGCAGCCGCATGCCCGCAAAGCTGGCCTTGGCGACCTGCGCCGCGCCGATCGCGTCATAGGCACTCGCGGTCTTGCGCCCGCCTTGCGCGTTCAGCCGCGCGTCGCACTGGCGGAAGCGGACGAAATCGGCCTTCACGCCGTCGGCGATGCCGAAATAGAAATGCTTTCGGTGGACCTGCTCGAGGAAGGTTGCGGCGCCCAGGTCCTCGTCGTCGGAGCGCGCGTCGACATAGGCCCAGAATTCGCGCGCGGTCTTGGGCACATTGGGCTCGCCGATCAGATATTCGCCCTTTTCGACGATTGGCGGCGCGAAGCTGAAGTCGAACCCGAACAGCGTCGGCTCCTTGGCCGCTCGCGCGAGCAGCCACTCCAGCACTTCCTCGCGCGACCACGCATGCCCCGCCCGCACCAGCCGCGGCGCCGCGTCCCCCCGCGCCTCGGCGATAGCGATGCCGCGGTGCCGTCTGCCCTTCGCCCCCGACCAGTCGATCGCGACATAGGATTGGAAGCGGCCTGTCATTGCGGGGGCAGCGAAGCAGCCATCAATTTTGTTTCCCAGGAAGGCGCGAAGGCGAAAGGAATGATTCGCGCAGAGACGCGAAGACGCAGAGATGTCCGCATCGCTCGCGCGGCATCACTGTATTGATGACGCTCGAATCGTGCCAACGTCAGTTGATGATGGCTGCCGCGCGTGCTCCATCGACCTCTCTGCGTTCTCTGAGGAACAAATCAGCGCCGGCGCGCCCGCGCCTTGGGCTTGGTGGCGACGAAGGCGTGGGATCGCGTGATCGTTTCGCGGACGCGCGCTTCGTCCTTGGCGGCATAGCGGATCAGCACGCCTTCCCAGCCTTCGTAATGCGGCGTCTGCCAGTAAGTCTCGGGCTCGGTCGCTTTCAGCATCTCGATCGTGTCGAGGTCGACCGCGACGCCGAAGCTGGTGCCCGGCTCATGGCTCGGGAACAGGAACGCGCGGCCGTTGGATGCGACCTTCACCGCCGGCTTTCCGTAGCTCGTGCCAAGCTCCGTGTCGGGAAGCGTCAGCGCGAACCGGACGGCGTCGTCCCAGGTCACGGATCAACAAGCCGTCACACCAGCGGCGGCTGGCTGTCGTCCCGCTCGTTCGGCGGCGGGGTGCCGCGGAGGCGCCGCGGCGGGGCCGGGCGGGGCGGCGGGCCCTGGTCGGCCCAGCGCTCGAGCAGGCGCGCGGCGGCGTCGCGGCCGCCGAGGCCGAACGCCAGTGCCGTCGCCACCGCGGCCGAGCCGAGGATCAGCCCGAAGGCGAGGATCACGATCTGGTCGGCAAGCCCCATGAAGGTGAGGCCGATCGCCGTGAACAAGGCGATGATCGCGTAGCGCACCATGGTCTGGGCATAGCCGCCCTCGCCGGTGCCGCTGCCGACGAGGTTGGCGATGATGCGCGCGAGGAAGATGCCGACGACGATGATCAGGGTGCCGAAGATCACCTTGCCGCCGAGTTCGGTGACCTGCGCGAGGAAGATGGCGATGGTGCCGCCGCCCAATTGCTTGGCAGCCTCGATCGCGGCGGCGAGGATGATCGCGATCATCGCAATGTTCGCCACAATCCGCGACGGGAAGGCGCTTGCCGGCAGCACGCCGGTCGAGCGGACCGCGTCGTCGAAGCCGGTCGGCGGCAGGATCGCCTCGATGATCGATTTGAGGAACCGCGCCGCGACGAAGGCGATGCCGATCCACAAAGCGGCGGCGAGCACTCGCGGGATGGCCGCGAGGATTTCGTTGAGCATGGTGATTGCCGGGCCCGAGATCGCCTCGATGCCGAGCACCTGGAGCGCCGCGATCGCCACCGGGATGATGATCAGCGCATAGACCAGTACGCCGCCGGCGCGGGCGAGGCTGGTGCGGGTCGCGCCGGGGGCCGCGCCCGGCGGGACCGCTTCCGGCGGCGTGCGCATTGTGCCCTCGGTCGAACCGATGCCGACCCGGGCGAGCAGCCCGTCGACATTGGCGGCAATCAGCACGGTCTCGGTCAGTTGCTTGACGATCCGCGCGACGATCAGGCCGATGAAGAAGATGAGGCCGGCACCGATCAGCCGCGGCAGGAACGCGAAAATGTCGTTCACCAGCTCGTTGATAGGGGCAAGGATCTGCGCAAAGCCGAGGAACTGCAGCGCGGCCATGATGCCGACCAGCCAGATGATCAGCTTGGCGATGGTGCCGAGCTGATGGCCGACGGTCTCCTCGGGCGCGCCGGACGTGTGGCGGCGGAGCGCGGGGGTGCGGTCGATCGCTTTCTGGATCACCCATTTAACCGCGCGCGCGACGATCCACGTCGCGACCAGGATCAGGATCGCGATGACGATCTTGGGTCCCCAGGTCATCAGCTGGGCCTGCCAATAGGCGCTGGTGTCGTACATGTGCGCTGTGCTCCCCTAATGCTTGGCGCGCTCAACCCGCGCCGGGCTCGCTTTGTTGCAGTTCTTTGCGCCGCTGCCGCCAATATTCCAACCGCTCCCGGATCCTGGCTTCGAAGCCTCGGTCGGCAGGGTCGTAGAAGGTCTGCGGCTCCATCTCGTCGGGCCAATAATCCTGGCCGGAAAAGCCCTCCTCGGTCGCGTGGTCGTAGGCATAGCCTTTACCGTAGCCGACAGTCTTCATCAGCTTGGTCGGCGCATTGAGGATGTGCATCGGCGGCATCAGCGAGCCGGTTTCCTTCGCGCTGCGCCAGGCTGCCTTTTGCGCCGCATAGGCCGCGTTCGATTTGGGCGCGGTGGCGAGGTAGAGGCACGCCTGAACGATACCGATCTCACCCTCGGGCGAGCCGAGGAAATCGTACATCTCCTTGGCGGCGAGGCATTGCAGGAGCGCATTGGGGTCGGCGAGGCCGATGTCCTCGACCGCCGCGCGGGTCAGCCGCCGGAGCAGATAGAGCGGCTCCTCGCCCGCCACCAGCATCCGCGCGAGATAGTAAAGCGCCGCCTGCGGGTCCGACCCGCGGATCGACTTATGCAGCGCGGAAATCAGGTTGTAATGCCCCTCGCGATCCTTGTCGTACACCGGCACGCGGCGATGGAGCAGGTCGGATAGTTCGGAAGGACCGAGCGGCTCGGCGAGGTCGACCGAGAACAATGTCTCGGCCTGGTTGAGCAGGAAACGGCCGTCGCCGTCGGCGCTCGCGATCAGCGCCTCGCGCGCATCCGGCGTCACCGGGAGCGGGCGGGCTTCGAGCGCCTCCGCGCGGCGGACCAGCTCGTCGAGCGCGTCATGGTCGAGGCGCCTCAGGATCAGCACCTGGCAGCGGGACAGCAAGGCGGCGTTGATCTCGAAGCTGGGGTTCTCGGTCGTGGCGCCGACCAGCGTCACCGTGCCGTCCTCGACGTACGGAAGGAAGCCGTCCTGCTGGGCGCGATTGAAGCGGTGGATCTCGTCGACGAACAGCAAGGTGCGCTGGCCAGCGCGGGCGGCGGTGCGCGCCTCGGCGAAGATCTTCTTCAAGTCGGCGACGCCGGAAAAGACCGCCGATACGGCGACGAAGCGCAGCCCTACGGCGTCGGCGAGCAGGCGCGCGATGCTCGTCTTGCCCGTCCCGGGCGGTCCCCACAGGATCATCGAGGCGAGGCGGCCGGCGGCGACCATCCGGCCGATCGCGCCGTCGGGCCCGGTCAGATGATCCTGGCCGACCACTTCCCCGAGCGACTTGGGGCGCAAGCGATCGGCAAGCGGAGCATCGGCGGGCCGGGCCTCGGCCGCGGCCTCGGGGAGCTCCTGATCGGCAAACAGGTCGGCCATCACGCTCCAGAATAAAGCGAGCCCGCGAAAATGCACCAGCGGGGTTGCTGGCGATGCAGCTAAGATATATCTTAGACTTATCGGAAGAGGAGGCAGCAAATGAGTCGCCATCACGCATGCGGCCCACGCGGGCATATCGAGATCGCCGTTCCCGAAGCTTTGCTCGCCATGCGTGGCGGGCGAGGTTGGGAGGGCAATTGGGGACCGTTTCACTTCGACTTCGGCGACGAGGGCTGGGGCGGCGGGCGCCGCGGCCGGCGCACGCGCCGGATGTTCGAGAGCGGCGAGCTTCGGCTGGTGCTGCTGAAGCTGATCGCCGACGAGCCGCGCCACGGCTACGACCTCATCCGCGCGATCGAGGAGCTGACCGGCGGCGAATATGCGCCGAGTCCGGGCGTGGTCTATCCGACGCTGACCCTGCTCCAGGACATGGGCCTTATCGAGGAGGCGCCGGGCGAGGGCGCGCGCAAGCCGTTCGAGGTCACGACCGAGGGCCGCGCGCATCTCGACGAACGCGCTGATGAGGTCGAGGCCCTGTTCGATCGACTCGCCGAGCTCAAGCCGCGTGAAAGCCAGGCCGGTCCGGCGATCGGCCGCGCGGTCAAGAATTTGATGACCGCGCTGCGGCACCGCATCGGCCGCGAGGGGCTCGACGAGGAACTGCTGCACGAGATCGCCGCGATCCTCGACGGGGCCGCGCAACGGATCGAACGGGTCAAATGACGAGCCTGGGCTCGTCATCCCGGACTTGTTTCAGGATCCATTTCCTCGCGCCACAACACCCGTCTCCAGGATGGATGCTGAACCAAGTTCAGCATGACGCGGTTTGCGCTACCGTCCCGTCATCCGGGTGAGCCGCTCGCGCTTGACGATCGCGTGCTTGTAGGCGCGGATGACGGCGGCGTTGATCGTGTCCCAGTCCATCGTCTTGGCGACCTCGAGGCCTGCCAGCCCATGCCTCCCGCGGAGCTCCGGATCGCGGGCGTAAGCGGCGAGCGCGTCGGCGAACTCTTCGGGTTCGGCTCCGTCGACGAGCGTCCCGGTCACGCCTGAATTGACGAGGTTGGTCGCGCCGGTCGCTTCGGCGGCGAGTACGGGTAGGGCGCAGGCCATCGCTTCCAGCGTGACGTTGCCGAAGGCTTCGGTGATCGATGGGTTGAGGAACAGGTCGCTGCTCGCCAGCGCTCGCGCGAGATCGTTGCCGGTCTGCTGGCCGAGGAAGATCGCGCCTGGCAGCTGCTGCTCGAACCACGGCCGCGCCGGCCCTTCGCCGATCACCAGCACGCGATGTTTGAGGCCCATCGGCTCGAACGCGTGGATCGCGTCGGCGAACACGTCGAGGCCCTTTTCCATCACCACGCGGCCAAGGAAGGCGATGACCATCTCGTCGTCGGCGATGCCGATGCTGCGCCGCCACGCCATGTCGCGGCGGCCGGGATTGAACTGCTCGCGGTCGATGCCGCGCGCCCACGTCATGATGTCGCGGTTCATGCGCTGCGACCGCAGGATCGCGGCGGTCGATTGCGCCGGCGCCAGCACGACTTCGCAGCGATGATAGAAGCGGCGCATGATGCTGCGCGCGAGCGGCTCGAGCACCTGGAGGTGGTAATAAGCGAGATAGGTATCGAAGCGAGTGTGGACCGAGGCCACCACGGCGGTCTTGCGATCACGCGCCCAGGTGACGGCGCGGTGCCCGACGATATCCGGGCTCGAGACGTGGACGACATTCGGGTTGAACGCTTCGAGGTCGTGGCGAACCTCCGGCGGCAGCGCGATAGGCAGGCGATATTCGGAGCGGCCCGGGATCGGGATCGACGGAACGCCGACCAGGTCGCCCGTCGGCGGGAACGCCGGGTTCTCGACCGTCGGAGAATAGACGCGCACCTTCACCCCCTGCCGGAGCAAGTAGCCGACAAGACGGTTGAGCGCCTGGTTGGCGCCGTCGCGCACGTAATTGTAATTGCCCGAGAAGAGGGCCACGCGGAGGTCGCTGGCTTGCACGGGCGCGCGGTGTAGGGGTTTCTCCGTGAGCGTCAAATACGGACTTCCCCCGATCGCCCGCGCCGATGCGCGGCTGTTCATTCTGGGCAGCCTTCCCGGCGATGCGTCGCTTGCCGCGCGGCAATATTATGCGCACCCGACCAACCACTTCTGGCGGCTGCTGGGGACGGTGCTCGGCGAGGAACTGCAGCCGCTTTCCTACGAACAGCGGCTCACCCGGCTCGCCGAGCGGCGCGTCGGCCTGTGGGACGTGATCGCCTCGGCCAGCCGGCGGGGGAGCCTCGACCAGGCGATCCGCGAGGCGGCGCACAATCGCGTCGAGCATCTGCTGCACGATTTCCCCGAGCTGCGCGCGATCGGCTTCAACGGAGCCGCGGCGGCCCTCGCGGGCCGCAAGCAGATCGGCATGCCGCCCGCGCGTATCACGCTGATCGACCTGCCGTCATCGAGCGCGGCGAATACGACGGCGTTCGCCGAAAAAGTTGACACCTGGGCAGCGCTTCGCGAATTCGTCGAGCCGTAGGAGCTTTGGCTTGCGCGGCGCGTAGATGACGCCATGATCGCGCTGATGCTGCCCAGCGACGAAGAGACCGACAGCGACAAGCGGCTGTCGATGGTGGACGAGGCGCTGGTCGCGGGCACGATTGCCAACACCAACGGGCTGCTGGTGATCCTCGCCAAGCTGGTGTCGAAGGGCGTGTTCGACCGCGCCGACCTGCAGGCCTTCTCCGACAGCTATTCCAAACCGCTCGACCATGTCGGCATGCGCGAGAACGAGCTGGTCAGCCAGATGCAGGACCAGATGGAATCGACCCTCGCCGAATTGATGCGTTACCTCAGCGAGCGCGATCGCGACGACTGACTAGGGACTTTCCCGAATGGTGCGCTGTTGACCTTGACACCATGTCAGGGTGCACAAGCAGCATATGACGAGTCGAAGCGAGCACAGCGCGACGGCCGAGTGTCGTCAGCACGGCCACGTGCATCACGACCATGCGCGCGACGACCATGCGCATCACGAGAATCCCGAGCACGACACGATTGTGACCGATCCGGTGTGCGGGATGAAGGTCGACACGCGCACCGCGAAATACAGCACCGAGCTTCACGTCACGCCTTATTATTTCTGCAATCCGCGCTGCCTCGACAAGTTCAGGGCCGATCCCGACCGTTATCTCAATCCGCCGAAGCACGATCCGGTCCTTTCTGAAGCTGCGGAAGGCACGATCTGGACCTGCCCGATGCACCCCGAGATCCGGCGCGATGGTCCGGGCACCTGCCCGATTTGCGGCATGGGCCTGGAGCCGCTCGAGCCGAGCCTCGAGGAAGAGGCCAATCCTGAGCTGATCGACATGACCCGGCGGTTCTGGGTCGCCGCCGCGCTGTCGTTGCCGCTGGTCATCATTGCCATGACCGGAGAGCTGACCGGATGGCAGCCACTGCCGATGGCGGTGTCCGCGTGGGTCCAGCTCGCGCTGGCGACCCCGGTGGTGTTGTGGAGCGGCTGGCCGTTCTTCGAGCGCTTCTGGGCGTCGATTCGGACGCGCAACCTCAACATGTTCACGCTGATCGGGCTCGGTGTGGGCGCCGGCTATGGCTACAGCCTGGTGGCGACCGTCGCGCCCGGCCTGTTCCCGGCGAGCCTGCGGACCATGGGCGGGCACGCGCCGGTCTATTTCGAGGCGTCGGCCGTCATCACGACGCTCGTCTTGCTCGGCCAGGTGCTCGAGCTCAGGGCTCGCGCAGCGACGGGACAGGCGATCCGCGCGCTGCTCGGCCTCGCGCCCAAGACGGCGCGCCGAGTGCGCGATGGCGCGGAGGAGGACGTTCCGCTCGACCATGTCCACGTCGGCGACCTGCTGCGCGTGCGGCCGGGCGAGAAGATCCCGGTCGACGGCGTCGTCGCCGAGGGCCGCAGCGCGGTCGATGAATCGATGATCAGCGGCGAGCCGGTGCCGGTCGCGAAAGCTGCCGGGGACAAGGTCACCGGCGCGACGGTCAACGGGACCGGCAGTTTGCTGATGCGGGCCGAGCGGGTGGGGCGCGACACCATGCTTGCGCAGATCGTGCGGATGGTCGCCGCGGCCCAGCGCTCGCGCGCGCCGATCCAGAAGCTCGCCGACAAGGTCTCGGCCTGGTTCGTGCCGAGCGTCGTTGCCGTGTCGCTGCTCGCGTTCGTGCTGTGGAACCTGTTCGGCCCGGCGCCGCCGCTGACGCATGCGATCGTCAACGCCATCGCGGTATTGATCATCGCCTGCCCCTGCGCGCTCGGCCTCGCAACGCCGATGTCGATCATGGTCGGGACCGGCCGCGGCGCGAGCGCCGGCGTGCTGATCAAGAATGCCGAGGCGCTCGAGCTCATGGAAAAGATCGATACGCTGGTGGTCGACAAGACGGGCACGCTGACGCTCGGCAAGCCTCGGCTGGTCGCGGTCGAGACGGTGAACGGCTTCGACGAAGCGGAGGTGCTGCGGCTCGCAGCAGCGCTGGAGCGCGGCAGCGAGCATCCGCTCGCGGCGGCGATCATCGACGGGGCGCGCGAACGGGGAATCGATCTCCTGGAAAGCAACGACTTCGAATCGCATACTGGCAAGGGCGTGACCGGGGTCGTCACCGAGCGCCCGGTCGCGCTCGGTAATGCCGCGCTGATGGCTGAACTCGGCATCGAGATCAGTGGGCTGGACGCGCAGGCGGACGGGCACCGGGCGGAGGG
>Ga0207657_10002278_pt1 | contig 20808 bp, 14 predicted proteins | sample KBSC33metaG_FD_184316 | JGI IMG/M metagenome (GOLD analysis project Ga0207657, IMG submission 184316) | Corn rhizosphere microbial communities from Kellogg Biological Station, Michigan, USA - KBS C3-3 metaG (SPAdes) (version 2) | ecosystem: Host-associated > Plants > Roots > Rhizosphere > Soil ... | reverse complement strand
CGTGCGCCTGCGCGAAGATCTCCCGTCGTACCGGCTCCGCCAGCGCGCGCGCCCCGGCATCACGGGCTGGGCGCAGATCAATCACACGTACGACACGTCGATCGACGACGTGCGCGCGAAGATCCGCTACGATCTCGAGTACCTCGAGCGTCAGTGCCTCGCCGAGGATCTCAAGATCATGGTGAAGACGGTGCCGGTGATGCTGTTCCGCCGGAGCGGTTGGTAGGACCCGAGTAGCGAGTCGGACAGCTACTCGGGGATCGCGGCGCGGCGGGTCGGCTCCCACATGGGCAACCGCTGGCGCCGCATGGCCAGCAGCCATGCGCGCAGGCCGCCGAGCGTGGACGCGAGCGCGAAGCCGGCAAGGGCGATGGGCAAGGGCACGCGCCGGCCCGCAGGCCAGCGCATCGCGACGGCTCCCATCACCACGCCGAGCACGATCGCGAGCAGCAGCACGAGCGCCGCGCGCGACGTGAGCGCGAGCCACGCGATGCCGATCACCGCGAAGGGAACGGCGAGGTAGACCAGCCAGCGCGCCAGCTTGTGGCTCGCGAGCGCGAACGCGAACGCGCCGTGGCGGAACGGGTTCATGAGCGACGCGCCGTAGCGCAGTGTCTCCAGCCCCTGCGCCATCGTGCGCGCCTTCCGCTTCGTCTCGGCCCGCAGCGACGGGGTGCGCGGCACCACGGCAGTCGCGTCGCTCACGGAGACCGCGCGAAGTCCCATCCGGCGCGCGATGAGCGCACTCGCGAAGTCGCGCGCGAGATCGTCGCGCAGCACGGTGCGCTGGATCTGCGCGCGGGCGGCGTAGCAGCAGCCGCTCGCGCCGACGATGCCGCCCAGGCGAGTCTCGAGCTCGCGAACCCACATCTCGTAGCCCACGTAGCCGGACTCGCCCCGGTTGCTCTCCGACTCCGCGCCCACGCTGATGTCGCGACCGGAGGCGACGCCGATCGTCGGATCCTGGAAGGCGCGGATGAGCGCTTTCACGGAGTGCGGCTGGATGCGAATGGATGCGTCGGTGTTGACGATGATCTCGCCGCGAAGCGCAGCGGCGGCGGCGTTCTCCGCCGCTGTCTTTCCGCCGCGCTTCGGGACGCGATACAGCTCGACTCCGCGATCGGCGTATTCGGCGACGATGCGGTCGGTATCGTCGGTGGATGAATCCGAGACGATGAGAATCTGCCTGCGATCCGGGGGATAATCGATCTCGAGCAGGCTCTCGATCGTGGAGCGAATGCGCGCCGCCTCGTTGTACGCCGGAACGGTGATCGTGATCGCGGGCCAGCTCGCGGGATCGGGCGGCGTCTCCCGCGGCGCCTTGAACCGCGACGCGATCCAGAGCACCGCCGGATACCCGGCGTAGGCCCAACCGAAGATCGCGATCGGAATCGCGATCAGGAGGTACGGCGCGACGTTCACGAGCGCCCATCCCGCGAAGCGGACGCGCGAGCCGCGAGCAGCTCGCGATAGAGCGCTTCGTAGCGCGCGCTCCAGGGGCCCACATCGAACTCGGCTCGCTGGCGAAGCTGCGCGGCGCGCGCTCGCTCCGCGGCCGCCCCGGGATCATCGAGCGCCGCGCGAATGGCGGCAGCGAGCGCCGCTGGATTCTCGGGAGGGACGAGCATCGCCTCCCGTGGCGAGAGCAGATCGGGGATGCCGCCCACGTTGGTCGCGACGATCGGAATGCCCGCGGCCATCGCTTCCAGCATCACCATCGGCAGCCCCTCGGTGCGCGAGCTCAGAACGAAGAGATCGAACGCCGCGAAATACTTCGCGGCGTCCGGAACGGAGCCCAGCCAGATGCCGCGCGAGGGCGCGATGGCTTCCGCGCGGGCCGATTCGGTGGTGCGTTCGGGGCCGTCGCCGAGTATGGCGGCGTGGATGGGGCGGTCCTGGAGGGAGGCGAGGGCGTCGATGAAGACGTCGATCCCCTTCTCTCGGCTGATTCGCCCGACCCACCCGGCCAGGAGCCCGTCGGCGGGCAATCCGAGCGCCCGGCGGGCGTCGGCGCGTTCGAGGGGGGCGGCGTGGGCGGCGAGGGCATTGGGAATGATGCGGAGCCGCTGGGCGGGAACGCCCGAGGCGCGGAGCTGGTCGGCCTGGAGTTGCGAAACGGCCACCACTGCGTCGAATCGACGGAATGCGACGCGTTGGAGTCGTTCGTAGGTGCGGTTCTTCAGGCCGCCACCGGTAAAACCGTGTACGGTGGTTACTATCGGCACCCCCGCCGAATGGCCGGCTCGACCGCCTACCAGATCCGATCTGTAACCGTGTGTATGCACTATGTTTACGCTGCGAGAACGGCAGAGTCCCCGAATGAGCTGCTGCTCTCGAAGATAGCTTCGGCGGCCCACGATCAGTGGCACCAGCTCCACGTCCGTGTGGTCGAGCGAGGCGGTGAAGTTCCACCCGTCTGCGGGCGTCGACAGCGTCGGCGCGACGACGACCGTGTGGCCTGCGCGCCGTTGGGCGGCGGCAAGCGTGGACACGACCGTTTCGAGGCCTCCGACCGGGGCAGGCGCGAGCAGGTGCAGAATGGTGAGCGAGGAGGTCAGTGCGATGCGGGTGCGGAGGTGACGACGCTGCTGAGCAATGTGGGTGCCGCGTGCCGGGGCGCAACATCGCCTCGAGCGCCGGGTGAGGGTCGGCATGGCTCATGCTCGATGCCGACGCAGGGAATGATGTCATCGTGCGCCGGGCAGCATGTGCTTCGGTGCCGCCTTTCTATTGACGAATCAGAGCCGAGCTGACGATCGCCGACGATATTGTAACCCTTCCGCCGCCGAAGCAGGAGCGCCAGAACCTCGACCGCTCGCTGGTGTCGGGCATCGCGTGGACGGGAGGCACGAAGTGGGCGACCCAGATTCTCAGCTGGGCGGCCACGCTCATCGTCGCGCGCATCCTGTCCCCCGCCGACTATGGGCTGATGGGGATGGCCATGGTCTATCTCGGCCTCGTGACCATGGTCAGCGAGTTCGGGCTCACGGCGTCGATTCTGCGCCACCGGCAGCTGTCCGAGGAGCAGATCGCGCGAATCGGCGGCTTCAGCATCGTCATGGGGCTGGTGATTGCGGGCATTTCCGTGGCGATCTCGCCGCTCATCGCGCGGTTCTATGGCGAGCCGCCCGTCGCGAAGATCATCGCGCTCCTGAGCCTCAACTTCATCTTCGGATCGCTCGGCGTGCTCCCCCGCGCGCTGCTCGCGCGCGACCTCGCCTATCCGCGGCTGGCGCTGATCGACGGTGTCACCAATCTGGCGCAGATGGTGACGATGCTGGTGCTGGCCGTCCTCGGCTTCCGGTACATGGCGCTCGTATTCGGGAGTATCATGGCCAGCGCCTGCGGCGCCATTCTGGCGCTCCGGCTGCGGTCGCACCGGCTGATGTGGCCCTCCTCCTTCGAGTCCATCGCGAGTGCGCTGCACGTGGGCTGGCACAGCGTCGTCGGCCGCATCGCCTGGTACACCTACAACACCGCTGATTTCGCCGTCGTGGGGCGCGTGCTCGGCAAGCAGGCACTCGGCGCCTACACGCTGGGCTGGGAGATCGCCACGCTCCCGGTGGAGCGGATCAGCTCTCTGGTCTCCAGCGTCACCCCGGGCGTATTCTCGGCGGTGCAGAACGACATCCCTGCCCTTCGCCGGTACTTTCTGGGGGTGGTCGAGGGGCTGGCGTTCATCACGCTGCCCGCGGCCGCCGGGCTGGCCCTGATCGCGGGCGAGTTCGTGCCGGTGGTGCTGGGGAGCCAGTGGCTGGGGGCGATCGTGCCGCTGCGCCTCCTCGCGGTGTATGGCGGCATCCGGTCGATCGACACGGTGACGCCACAGGTGCTGATGTACACCGGGCACTCCCGGCAGAGCATGTGGTACTCCGTGATTGCGGCGTTCGTCATGCCGACCTTGTTCGTGGTCGGCACGCGGTGGGGGGTGGGCGGCGTCGCGACCATGTGGATCGTGGCGTATCCGCTGGTGGTTGCGCCGCAGTACCGGCTGGCCTTTCGTGTGCTCCAGATGTCGCCGCGCGGATATTTGGCCACGCTCTGGCCGGCGGTGAGCTCGACAGCGATCATGGCAGTGGCGGTTTCTCTCGTAATGCTCACGACTCCACAAACGATGGCTCCGGTGGTGCGACTGGTGATCGAGGTGCTGACGGGAGTGGTGGTGTACGGCGGAATGATCGCGTGGCGTCATCGCGCCCGCGCGCGCGCGTTCGTGGCCATCGTGCGCGAGCACGCGTTGTGACCGCGTCCGCCGTGCCTGCGCCGTTCTGGGAGAAGCGCGGCACGCCCGCGCACGAGGCGCGCCGTCTGCTGCTCATCAGCTATCACTTTCCGCCGGACACCACGATCGGTGCACGCCGCTGGGAGAAGCTGGCGCGCACCGTGTCCGAGCGCGGCTGGGGACTCGACGTGATCACGTGTGCGCCCGCGAGCGCCGTGGACACGTCGCTCGATTCCCTTCCGGCGGGAGTGCGCGTGTTCGGCGTGCCGGATCCAGTGTTTCCGTTCGAGCGTGTCGAGCACGTGCTCTGGCGCGCCTATCGCACCGTGTGGCCGAACAGGCGTCTCGACATGAAGGCGGCGCGCGCCAGGAACGGGGGCGAGCCCCCTGCCACCGCCGGCCGTCCGGAGTCGCTCGAGCGCGACGAGATTCCGCAGTCCATTCGCACGCCGCGCGAAATGCTGCGCACGTACTGGGCGTGGGTCGAGCTCACGCATGGCGAGCGCTGGGCGCGGCGCGCCGCATTGCTCGGACAGCGAATCGTCGTGCCGGGCGTACACGAGGCGGTGATCACCTCGGCGCCGCCGCACACGAGCCACGAGGCTGGCCGGCTGGTGTCGGTGGAGACGGGGCTGCCGTTCGTGATGGACATGCGCGACCCGTGGAGTCTGCAGCCCTGGCTGCGCGAGAGTGTCGCCAGCCCGATCTGGTACCGCCACGCGGAGCGCTTCGAGCGCGCCTGCATCGAGCGCGCGTCGCTCGTGGTGGCGAACACCGCACCCGCGCGCGCCGCGCTCGTCGCGCTGCACCCGGACGCGAGCGCGAAGACGATCACGGTGATGAACGGATCGGACGACGATCCGCTTCCGCCACACCGGGACGGCGAGCGATTCGTGATCCGCTACGCGGGAACCATCTATCTTGATCGCGATCCGCAGACACTATTTCGGGCGGCGGCGAAGGTGATCGCGAGCGAGAAGCTCGAGCCGGCGCAGTTCGGCATCGACATTCTCGGCCGCTTCGCGGACGAGCACCGCGTGCCGCTCCTCGCCATGGCCGCGCAGGAAGGCATCGCGGACTACGTGAGCGTCGAGCCGCCGCGACCGCACCGCGAGGCGCTCGAGTTTCTGGCGGGCGCGACGATGCTCGTCATCTTTCTCGGAAGCAACATGCTCGCGCTGCCCGCGAAGGTGTTCGAGTACGTGCGCTTCGACTCGTGGCTGCTCGCCCTCGCCGAGCCGGGGAGTGCGATCGCGCAGGTGCTCGAGGGCACGACGGCGGATGTCGTCGTGCCGCAGGTCGACGCGATCGCCGCCGCCATCTCGCGACGGTATCGCGATCACCGCGCGGGCGTGCGTCCGACGCGAGTGGCGCAGGACGATCGCTTCAGTCGTGCGACGCAGGCACGCATTCTCCTCGACGAGATCGCGAAGCTGACGCCGGCGCGCGTCTAGGGCGAGTCCGGCGCCTCGCCGCGATAGAGTCGCTCGTAGCGGTCGGCCATCGTCGAGAGTGCGTAGTCGCGAACCGCCCGCGTGCGCGCGGCGGCGCCCATCTCCTGCCGGCGCGACGCATCCTGCAGCAAGGCATCCAATGCAGCCGCCAGTGCGCCCGGGTCCGACGGTGGCACGATCAGTCCTTCCACTCCGTTCGTCACCACCTCGGGAACGCCGCCCACGCCGGTAACGACCACCGGCAATCCGAACGACATCGCCTCCACGAGCGCCAGCGGAAGTCCCTCGGAGAGCGAGGGCATCGTGAACACGTCGCCGGCCGCCAATATGTCCGCGACATCATCGCGAAAGCCGAGGAGATGCACGCGATCGCCGATCCCGGCCGTCGCGGCCTGGGCGCGGAGCCGCGGCTCCTCTTCGCCGCGCCCGGCGATCGCGAGGCGCCAGCCGGCGCGCTCGCGCAGCGTCGCCAGCGCGTCGATGAGCACGGCGTGCCCCTTCACCGCATAGAGATTCCCCACCGAGACGATCAGCAGCTCGCCGGGCGCGAGCGCGAGCTCCGTGCGCAGGCGCGCGCGCACGCCCGTGCGCAGCGGAATGCCGTTCGGCACGACGTGGAGCTTCGATCGCGCGATGCCGAGATTCCGCTGCAGCGCACTGGCGGTCGCATCGGAGACACCCACCAGCGCGGCGCTGCGGCGCATCGCCCAGCGCAGCGCGGCGCGCCGCCTCCACGCGGTGGCGTAGTACAGGCCCCCGTGCATGGTGATCACGTGACGCGCGTTGGCGCGCTTCGCGGCAGCGGCACCGTAGATCGCCATCGTGAACTCGTGGCTGTGCACCACGTCCGCGCGAAAATCGCGCAGGATGGCCGTGAGCGCGCGAACGGCGGCGGCATCGAGGGGCCGTCTGAGCTCGAAGCTCGCGGGCTCGAACCCCGCAGCCACGAAACGCGCGCCGAGCCAGCCGGTCCCATTCGAGAGGCTCACCGGGAGCACGTTGTGCCCCCGCGCGCGCAGCTCCTTCGCGAGCTCGAGGATCATCAGCTCGGCGCCGCCGGGCCCGTCACACTCGATCATGAGCGCGATGCGGAGCGGCCGCTCGACGCGAGCGCTCATCGCCGGTGCAGCCATTCGATCGTCTCGCGGAAAAATGGACGTGGGTCCTTGAGGCGAAACACTTCGTTGCGATCGTGCGCGCGCCAGAAGGTGAGAAAATCCAGCGTCGCGCGCCAACGGGATGGCGCTCCGGCCGGCAGCGCCAGCACGCTCGCGTCCTTGCGCCAGCGCAGCAGCAGATGATCCACGTCGCCCCACCACCAGCGCATGCGCGAGCCGATGCGGTACTCCCCCGGCGCGCTCACGGCCTCGCCGGAGGCAGCCGCCACCAGCAGCGCGGGAAAATCCACGCCGGCATCGATCGCGAGCTGCAGCGATCCCCAGAAGCGGCCATTCACTTCCATGAGATAGGGAGTTCCGGTGCTCGCGTCGCGCTTGAACTCCACCATGGCGACGCCGCACCAGCCCATGTGCTCGAGCAGCGTGCGGGATCGCTCGACGAGATCCGCATCCGCCATCACGCTTTCGGAGTAGACGCTGACGCCGCCCGACGGCGGCTTCTCGCGGAGGCGACGGTGCGCGAAGGTCGCGAGCAGCTGCCCGTTCCAGATCAGGAGAAAGATTCCGATCCCCGGTCCGACGATGCGCTGCTGCAGCAGTAGCGGATACGCGGCTTCGCTCAGCTCCCGGAGCACGGCGCGGAGCGCGTCAGCGTTCGCCACGTGCCGCACCCCCTGCGACACGCGCTGCCCTTCGTGCTCGCCCACGGATCGGGAGGGCTTGATCACCAGCGGATAATCGAGGCTCGCAGCGTCCAGGGCGCGCGCCTCCGCGCTGGTGCTCAACGCGATCTGTCGCGGCACCGCTATACCGAGACTCTCGGCCACCCCGAGCAGCGCCTGCTTGTCGGAGATCGCGCGGAAGGTGCCAGCGTCCGGCCACGGGATGAGCACGCCGAGCGATTCGCGCTCGGGAAGGAGCGCGAGCAGCGATGCCTCGGTGATCGGAATCAGCGTGTCGATGCGCCATCGCTCGATGAGATGCGAGAGGTCGCTCACGAACTGCTCGGGCGCCTCGAGCGCGCTTGCGACGGCCGATTCGGCGAACGAATGCCGGGACGCTCCCGCGAGCGACGGCACGCGCGGCGCGCAGACGAAGACGGTGTGTCCGGCCGCGCCGAGCGAGCGCACGACGGCGAGCGCGCTCCGCTGCGTGCCGTCGGTAACGAGCACTCTCTTGCGAGTCATCGCCGCAGCGTCATCCCGAGCGCGTCATCGCACGCGCACGCCGGCGGTGCGAAGCTCGAAGCCCGCCGCGGAAATTCCGGATGGCACATCGAGCCGGGGCAGCGCGAACGGATTGTCGATCGCGCCGCTCGCCATCCAGCCACCTTCGATGAGTAGTCCGGCCGTGTATCCAGCGGCACGTGCCGCATGCTCGACACGAGGAGACGAGAGCCCGTAGGGGTACGAGATCACGGGAAGCACGTTCGAGAATCGCTCGCGCAGCCACTCGAGGGGAAGCGTGAGCTCGGCCGCGAGCGCATCGTCGTCCAGACGCGGAAGATTGGGGTGATTCCAGCTGTGCGAGCCCAGTGTGATGCCGGGGCGGCTCGCGGCTGCGACGAGATCGTGCTCGTGCGCACAGCGCGCGTGCTCCGGAGCGCGCGACAGCGGCGCGTTGCGCTCGCGCGGCGCGCGCGCGCGAACCTCGGCGTCGCGCCCCGCACACTCGCCGAGCGCCCACGCGCGCAGCTCGGGAGCGAGCGCCTGCTCCCCAGGCTTGGTGAGCGCGTCCCACCAGAAGTCGTGCCCATTGAGGAAGGAGGGCGCCACGAAGATCGTCGCCGGGAGCCCGCGCTGCTCGAGCTCGGACACGCCCACGGTCACCGCGCCCTCGTATGCATCGTCGAACGTCAGCGCGACGGCGGGTCGCCGTCCCGAATAGCCCGCGATCGCGGTCGCGAGCGGGATGATGTCGTGCGTGCGCACGAGCGCATCGAGCTGCCCGGCAAACTTGCGCTGGGCCAGGTGAAGCGAGCCATCGCCCGCAACCTGCGAATCATCCGGAACGATGTTGTGATAGGCGAGAATGAGCACGTGCCCGCGACGCTGCCTGCGCATCGCGCCGGGAATTCCGCTCAGCAGCGCGCCCTGCTCGATCGTGCTCTTGATGTGCCGGCGAAAGTCCATGACGTGCGCGAACGGGGGAACGTCAGCGCTTCGGAGCCGCGCCACGCAACGACGATTCCACCGAGCTGCGGACCCAGCCGAGATCGGCCTCGGGGGGTGCGGGCGTGCGACTGGCGAGACGAACGTTGATCTGCGGTCGATGTGCCGGAAACGCACCGGCACGCAACCGTATCAGCTTCTGCAACCCGACTGCGAGTCCGAGAATGAAATAGAGATACGCGAAGTATTCGGCGGACACGAAGAAGCCGGCCACCGCGAATCCCACGATGGCGCCGATGAGCATCTGCGCGAGCGCCATCTCACGCCGCGAGATCCACGGCGCCCACTTGCCGCGCGGCGACAGTCGGATGAGCCCGTACGCGGTCACGAGCAGGATCGCGATGAACACGAGCGCACCGGGAAATCCGAGCTCGGCTCCCGTCTCCAGAAACGAGTTGTGCGCCACCGACCATTTGAAGCCCTTGCCCTCCGCCGCGAGCCCTCGCGCCAGATCCGACTGCCCCTCTGCGATCGGGTACGCGCCGACACCCACTCCGAAGACGGGATTGTGGATCATGTAGCCGACGCCGCGCTTCCAGACCTCGACGCGCCCGACGTTGTCGGTGTAGTTGTAGTCGCTCTCGGGGTGGAGAATGGTTCCCATCGACGTCCAGTACTTGTCGCTGGCGAACCCGAGAAAGAGCGCGATGCCGGCCACGGTGACGGCGAGCCGGACGCGACTCGGAATCGCGCGGTATCGCAGGAGCACGTACAGCATCACGCCCACGAGTCCGATGAACCCTCCGCGCGAGCCGCTCTTGACCATCGCTGTCAGAATCATCGCCAGCGTGAAGAGCGCCGCGAAACGGTGCGACGTCTTCTGTCCCTTGCCGAGAAAATAGACGGCGAAGGGGATGGTGCAGACCAGCACGAGCGCGAAGTCGTTGGCGTCGTAGTAGATCAGTCCTCCCAGGCGTCCGTCGTAGCCCACGCGGAAGAAGAGACTGATGACCGTCGTGTACACGAGTGCGCCGTAGAGATTCACGAGCGCGTACCACTCCACGTCGCGGATGGAGCGCACGCTCGTGGCGACCAGGAGCAGGAAGAGGACGTTCGGGAGCATGCCTTTCAGCACGAACGTGGCGCTGTGCCCCACCCAGAGGCTGAAGGGCACGCCGATCGCCATGATGACCATCAGGGTCACGACCAGGGTCATGGTCGGACCCTTGATGAGGCGGGCGCGCCGTGCGGGCTGCTTCGTCTTCGAGTAGTAGAGGAGCGCCGCCAGCACGGCCAGCGCCGGTAGCTGGAGCTTTCCGAGGATCGGGAAGGCATCCTGCAGCCGCCACACGTACGTGAAGAGCACCAGGGCGACGGCGCGCATCAGCTTGTCCGGCTTGGGCTCGGCTTGAGCCTGGACGGAGACCGTAGCGGTATGCCGCCCGGTGAGCGGACGCTGGAACGCTGTGGCAGGTATGGACATCAGCACTGAAGCTAGCGAATTGGGTGCCAGGGGTGGTAACCCTCCAGCGCGCGGCTACACCCCCGTTGTGGCGGCGGCGCAACACGACATCGCGACCACCGCCCAGGCAGCACCTAGTTCGACGCTCGGTTACATCGTACTCCCCTTGAGCAGAATGGCCGCTTCGCTGTTCCGCAAGCGGATGCTCGTGATCGCGGAGCCAACCGTTCCATCGGCGTTCAAGGGTATCCAGCGTTCTCCAGCTGGAAGGGTTATTGTGATCGCCGTGCCATCCGTGTACGTCTGGCTGCCCCAGCCCTGCTGCAGCCGCAGCAGCACCATCGCCCGGTCGAAGTCGCGCCTGTACACGATGTACCTGTTCCCGTACGGGTCCGTTCCCGCGGACTGCTGATAGCGACCGCTCGTCGGGTGGCCGATGTTGGCCTCCTGCGCCTTCATCCAGAGCGAGGAGTACGGCTTCGCCCATGCGTTCTCGAGCTGAAGGGCGAGGAGCTTCGGATTGCTGGACACGGCCATGTAGTAGCTCGCGATCTCCCACAGCTTCGCGCGCTGGGTGTTCGTCGCCGAGTTGCCGCGCGGATAGTACGTCATCCCCGCCATGTCCTGAGTGCCGTACGCGCTCACGAAGTCCACGAGCACGCCCACCGCGTTCATGTTGTTGATCCACTGCCAGCGCGGAGCCATCCCCGAGTACTTGAAGTTGTTGAACATCTCGGTCTGAATCGCGCCTGCCGCACGGGCCATCAGGGAGTCGAGCGGCGTCGTGTACTCCGCGAGGTTGAGCATCACCGTCTTCGATCCCACGGCCCCTTTGATCGCGGTGAGCACTTTCGGCACTGCGGCGACGTACAGGTCGTTGCTCGAATACTCGAGCAGCGACCCGAGGTGCGCCTTCATGTCGCCGCTCGAAGCCTCGTCGAAGAAGACACCTCCATCGGAGGAGATCAGGCGCTGAATCCGGCTGGCCGTGTACGCGATGCAGCCGGGGTCCGCGGGATTCATGATCCACCGGTTCGTGCCCCAGTGGTTGTAGCTGGCGCGGTTCGCGGCGGTGATCGAGGTGCCCCGCTTGTGCACGAACGCCTTCTCCATCGAGTACTGCGTGTGCGCGTGGAACCAAGTGGTCATGTCGGAGACGTAGCTCGTGGCGAGACTCCCCGACGTGCCGTACTGGGTGGTCCACAGCAGTGCGTACGTCATGTGCCCGATCGTGGGGTTCGCCGCGCGCCACTCGGAGCCGTTCCCCGACATCGCCAGGTCGTAGTGCGCGCCGGCCCAGGCGCGCTCGGTCGTCGTCCAGGAATAGTAGAAATCCGTCATCATAGTCGTGATGTGCGACCAGTGGTGCGATTGCGACGAGTAGCCGGACCAGAGCGACGAGGGTGCGACGGTGCTCGCGCTCGCCGTCGGCTTCGTCTTCAGGTCGGATTTAAGGAGCGCGTTCACCTGCGGAGTCGCGTCCGGGGCGGTGGCGTCAGTGCAGGCTGCGGCCGCGATCATCGCAGCCAGCGCGAGGAAGGTTTTGCGCAAGTCGATTCTCCAGTGTGCGGCAACCCGACCGGCATAGCGCACACGCTGGGCGCCGTAGCCTCGTTGGCTTTGCGTCCCCGCCTTTTGACGGGTTTGCCTTTGTCGCGGGCACTGGGCCCGACGATCACGCCGCTAGGTAATCGTGCGGTGGGAGATCGCCAGCAGGGGGCGATTCCGTCTGATGAAAATCGGAGCACGTTTGGGAGACGCACTCCGCAAACCAGCACTGGCGTGCCGATCTGTGGCGCATATTTAAGAGTGTAGTCTTCGCACGTCAACCCATCCAGCTGCAGATTTTTATTAAGTCTTGTTTGCTCAGCAGCGAGTGTGTGGGCAGCGTCACAATGGAGTGCTGAAGCGCGCGCGAGCCGGACAGCGGCTCGTCTCCGATGAGCGATGACCGGAGCTCGCGCAGATCGGCGAGCGTCTCCGGATAGCCGTGCACGATTCCGAGCTCGGGCTGCTCGCGGTTCCGGATACGCGCGTCCGCGAGCCGCACCGGGAAGCGCAGATAGCCGGACTCCGCACCGGCGATCGGACGGATGACGCTGACGTCGCGCGAATTCCCCGCCGCCTCCTCGAGTACCTCGGCATTGCGGCGCCGCACCGCGAGATCCTCGTCTGCGCGCGCGAGTGCCGCGCGCACGAGCGCAGCGCTCGCCGAGGTGATCGACCGCGGCTCGTGCGCTGGATGGTAGATCGTTTCACCGAGATGGAGCGACGGAATCGAGGACGGGAGCGCATACAGCGACGGACGCCCGAGTGCCCACTGCGCAGCGGTGACGACGAGCGTGCGCACCGAGCTTGCGGGCGCAGCAATGCCGGCACTCTGCGCGGCGGATATCTCGCTCGCGCGATCCCCGATCGAGAGCAGCGCGCCTCCACCGCCTCCGGTCATTCCCTTCCCGCGACCGAAGCTCAACACGGCGAGCGGACCGAATGCGCCGAGCCGCGTGCCGCGCAGCGAGCCCCACGCGCCCTGCGCGGCGTCTTCGATCACGGTCGCCCCATGCTCGGGGGCGAGCGCAGCCACCGCGGGAACATCGGCAGCGTAGCCATAGAGATGCGAGACGACGATCGTGTCGGCGCCGGCCGCGAGCACGCGCGACACCGAATCGAGATCGGCGGAGAGGGTAACGGGATCCACGTCGTACAGCCGCACGCGCAGTCGTGCGAAGATGGCGGCAGCGCCGATGTCGACGCACGCATACGCCGGAAGCGCGACCACGCCGCCCGCGGGCGCGGACGTGCGCAGCGCCATGGCGAGCGCGGAGGTGCCGCTGTCGACGAGCACGGCGTCGCTCGCACCGAATGCCCCGCGCAGCTCGGCCTCGAGCGCCGCGCGCTCGTGCGCGCCGGCGCCGAGTGCGCGCACGAGGGCGCGCGCCGTGATCGTGGAGCTGACCGGAAGCTGGTGCCGGCCGATCAAGGGATGTAGCGCACGATCCGCGGACCGAGCATGGTCGCTACGGGGGCAGGAAGGCGCTTCCAGATGCGCGGGCCCCAGGAGTAGCCGGAATCGGTGGGCGACGGTGTCTTCACGTCTCCGCTCTCGGCGCGATCGTACCACCAGAGCTGCTCGTCGCGCGCGCCCCACTGCAGCTTGAACTTGTGCGTGCCGCTTCCCGGCGACGTGCGGCCGAAGTTGAACGTCGTGAGCCCCGCGTCGATCGCGCGCTCCATGAATCGATAGTAGAGGAGCATGTTCGGCGCGATCCGCTTGTGGGCGTTGAGCGACGAGGCCCACGTCATCTCGAGCTCGTTCTCCCACTGGAAGGCGCAGCCGCATGCGACGGGACGACCGTCGTACCACGCACAGCCGAACCACGCGTCATCGGGAAAGGTGGCCGCGATCGTATCGAAGAGGAGGCGCGACTGCGTGGGCGTGCCGAGGTCGCGCATGTGGCGCGCGAACACATCGAAGAAGGGCGCGACCTGATCGGCGCCGAACTTCACCGTCACTCCCTCCTTCTGCGGACGGCGAACCTGACTGCGCAGCTTCGCGTCGAGCTGCTTCATGAGCGCGGACTCCGACGCCGGGAGATCGAGAAGCACCGTGATCTTGCGATGCGACACGGGGAGCTCGACGGGCAATGGGATGCGGCTGCGCAGCTCGAGCAGCTTCGCGCCGGAATCGCGCGCGATGTCGGACGCGTGCGCGACGAGCGCGACGATGGCGTCGTCGGTGCCGAGCGGGCCGCCGTAGTTGAGAAAGGGCATGGACACGAGGAAGTGCCCGAAGAGCATGCTCTTCACGCGCACGAGCGGCAGCACGCCCACGAGGGCATTCGTCTCATCCCGCGCGGCGAGATAGATGCACTCGTGGCCGAAGACGCGCTCCATCACCGAGCGCCAGGCGTAGAGATGAAAGTGGGTGAATCCGGGCGAGCCGCGTGCAAGACCATCCCACTCGCCGGCCGTTCCGGAGAAACGATCGATGCGTGCGATCACTCTGCCGCGCTTACCACCCGGGAGCTCTTCGCGCTGGATGTCGGTAGCTTGAGGCACTGCGCCACGCTCCGGAATCGGAACTCACTGAGGAGCCGCTCGAGCAGCGGCTGTGTCTTGCGCAGGCCACCGTAATGCCGCACGTGGGTGTGCCACGGCACGTTGATGCGCGGCTGATCGGGATCGAGCTCCCACGGATGAATGTAGAACATAGCGGGGATTCCGGAGGCATCGTGCTCGCGGAAGGCGCGCTGGATCAGCCGGAATGGAAGATGGCGGAGATACGCTCCGCCCGCGGCGGGGAAGCGCACCCCGCGCCACTGGGTGGTCGCGAGCGGCAGCTCGGTGAGCGTTCCGGCCGGCCGGTGGATGAGGTGCGGCAGCGGCGCCGCCTTCGGATATCCGTAGCCGGGGCGATGGATGGGGAAGAGGCTCGAGTCGTATCGAAAGCCTTCTTCGATGAGGATGTCGAATGCCCATTCGGTACCGGGCGTGATCGAGAAGTTCGGAGCGCGGAAGCCCCACACCGGCGCGCCGGAATGCTCCTCGAGGATCGCCTTGGACACGCGCACATCGTCGCGAAACTCATCGGGCGTGAGCGTATTGACCCGGCGATGCCAGTGGCCGTGCGACGCGATCTCGTGTCCCGCGTCGGCGATGCGGCGCATCAAAAACGGATGACGCTCGGCCACCCATCCCAGCGTGAAAAACGTAGCGTTCGCCTGATGACGCGCCAGCAGATCGAGGAGGATGCCGACGGAATGCTCGAGGCGGCTAGGCTGCGAGTCCCAATCTTCGCGCCGCACAACACGGTCGAACGCGCCGACCTGGAAATATTCTTCCACGTCGACGGTGAAGATGTGCTCAGTGGCGCAGTGCACCGGCAGGCTCATACGGAGCGCCACGCTGCGCGAAAAGTCGTGTCCTTCATGTGTGCGTCAAAGTCTTGCAGTTAGGGTGCCACCTACGGAACTCGGCGCGCAACGGTTCGATGTTGTAACATCCCGTTCGCGCAGACTGCTTTACGCGCTTGTTTCCTTTCACGGGACGCACTCAGTGCGCCACGGACTGTTGCGTTGATACCACAAAGAAAGCTCGGGCGTGCGCTCTGGATCGCGGGACTGTTGTGCATCGCGGTCCTCACGCTCTCTCCGCAGTACGCAGCAACGAAGCCGCCCCCGAGTTTGTGTGTGTTGTGCGGAGACACCTCCGTACTCGACGCAATTCTCAATGTCATTCTATTCATCCCGTTTGGAATGGGATTGCGCCTCGCTGGAATATCGCGACGGCGCGCGTTCGCGATCGGATTGGTGACCACGATCACGGTGGAGCTGCTTCAGCTCTGGATTCCCGGTCGCGACACCAGCCTGGGCGATGTCATCACCAACTCGCTTGGCGGCTTCATCGGAATTCTCGGCGCGGACATCTGGCGCGTGGTCGTCTTCCCGTCCCGACGTGCGGCGCGCCGACTCGCGTGGGGATGGACGCTGCTCTGGGTATTCGTGCTCGCGGTGAGCGCGGAGCTCGCACACATCTCTCTTCCGAGCACCACGGCATGGGGCACGTGGAGGCCGGAGCTGCTGCACCACGACTACTTCACGGGACAGGTGCTCGCGGCAACGGCGGGCGGACTGCCGACACCGTACGCCATCGACGCGAGAAGCGCGGACGTGCGGCGGCGACTCTCGTCGGATTCCGTGGTGGTCGAGGCGACCATCGTCGGCGGGATACGGTCCAATCCCGTCGCCGCGATCGCAACGGTCTACGACTACAACCGATCGCAGATCTTCATGCTCGGCGAGCGGAAGGGCAATCTGATTTTTTCCATCCGCATGCGCACGGCGGACGCGAGGATCGCGACACCCGACATCCGGCTGGACAGCGTCTTCCCGCCGCACCGGCCGGCAAAGCCCGACACGATGCTCGTGGCCGGCGGTTTGATCCATCATCAATTGTGGATCAGCGTGCGCGCGCACGGTGTGACACGTGAGCGAACGCAGCCGATCGACGCTGGACTCGGATGGAGCTATCTCCTGCCCTTCGACTACGAGTATGGACCGGAGGCGCGGTGGCTCACGGTGCTCTGGCTGGCGGGGCTCTCGGCGCCCGCCGTGTATTGGGCAACCCGGGCGGGGCCAAAGGCACTGGAGGCGGTGGCAGCGGTATTGGCAGCGTCGCTGTTGCTCATCCCCTTCGCAACGAGCGTCCATGCGACCGCATGGTGGGAGTGGGTCGCGCTCGTCCTGGGCGTGTGCATCGGCATGGTGATCGGCCGCGACGGGTCTCGCGCGAGCCCACCCGGCTGAACCTCGGCGCGCGGAGTGGGGTTACATTGACGTGGTCGAGCGCACGCAGAGCGCCGGGCGTGCAACGTCGTGTTTCCCTTTCCTTACTCCAATGCGCGTTTCTCCGTCCGCTTGCGCGGTGGCATTCTGCGCCTTCGCGATGTCTTCAGCCTTCGCCGCCACGCAGCTCGCTGCGCAGTCTCCGTTGCACTACCCGATTGCGCGAAAGAGCGATCAGTCGGACACCTACTTCGGCACGACCGTCGCCGACCCGTATCGGTGGCTGGAGAACACGGATTCTCCCGAAACGAAACAGTGGATCGAAGCGGAGAACGCGCTGACCTTCCAGTACCTCGCATCCATTCCCGAGCGCGCGTCCATCAAGGATCAGCTCACGCGCGTCTGGAACTATCCGAAGTACAACGTGCCGGTGAAGCGCGGGAAGGACTACTTCTTCACGGAGAACAGCGGGCTGCAGAATCAGGCCGTCCTCTACGTGCAGCATGGCCTCAAGGGCGAGCGGAAGATGGTGCTCGATCCGAACACGCTGTCCGCCGATGGCACGGTCGCGCTCGGAGTCTGGGATGCGACGGAGAATGGACGCTACCTCGCCTACGCGGTCGCGGCGGCGGGATCGGATTGGGAAGAGATTCGCGTGCGCGATGTCGAGAGGGGCAGCGATCTCCCGGACACGCTCAAGTGGGTGAAGTTCTCGAACATCGCGTGGACCAAGGATCACAAGGGATTCTTCTACTCGCGCTTCGAGGAGCCGAAGAGCGAGAACGCGCTGCTCGCGAAGAACACGGGGCAGAAGCTCTACTACCACTACGTCGGTGAGCCGCAGGCGAAGGACCGTCTCATCTACGAGCGCCCCGATCATCCGCAGTGGGGGATCACCGCCACCGTCAGCGACGATGGCGAGTACGTCATCATCTACGTGTCCGACGGGACCAATCCGAACAACCGGATCTTCTTCATCGACGTGAGCAATCCGGGAAAGCCGAAGATCAACAATCCGATCGTGACGCTGATCGACGATGAGGAAGCGGAGAACCGCGTGATCGACAACGCGGGCGACGTGTTCTTCCTGCAGACCACGCAGGACGCACCGATGGGCCGCGTCGTCGCCGTCGACATCAACAAGCCGGCCAAGAAGTACTGGCGGACGCTCGTTCCCGAGGGCGGCGACAAGATGGTCGACGTGGAGCTCATCGGCGGGCACTTCGTGGTGCACACGCTCAAGGATGCGCACTCGGAGCTGGCGATCTACGCCCTGCGCGGGAACCGCGTGGCCGGCGTCAGCCTGCCGGGCATCGGAACCATCACGGCGATTTCCGGAAAGCCGAACGAGTGGGAGATGTTCTACTCCTACGCGTCGTATCTGCAGCCCGCCTCCATCTATCGCTACGACCTCGAGAAGCGGACCCAGTCGCCGTTCGAGGTCGCGAAGCTGCCGGTGGACAGCACGGCGTACGAGACGAAGCAGCTCTTCGCCTCGGGCAAGGACGGAACGAAGATCCCGATCTTCGTGACGGCGAAGAAGGGGCTGGCGCTCGACGGATCGCATCCGACCATTCTCTACGCGTACGGCGGATTCGACATCAACATGACGCCCGCATTCTCGCCGGCGATGCTCCAGTGGGTGACCATGGGCGGCGTGTACGCGGTGGCGGTGATTCGCGGCGGTGGTGAATACGGCCGGGCGTGGCACGAGGCCGGGATGCTCGCGAAGAAGCAGAACGTCTTCGATGATTTCATCGCGAGCGCGGAGTACCTGATCTCGCAGAAATACACGTCGTCGAAGAAGCTCGCGATTCGCGGCGGCTCGAACGGCGGCCTGCTCGTCGGCGCGGTGGAGACCCAGCGACCCGACCTCGCGGCCGTCGCGCTGCCCGCGGTCGGCGTGATGGACATGCTGCGCTACCAGAAGTTCACGATCGGAGGCGCGTGGGCGCCCGAGTACGGCACATCGGACGACTCGGCGCAGTTCAAGACGCTCTACGCGTACTCGCCGCTGCACAACATCAAGCCGGGCACGTCCTACCCGGCGACGTTGATCACGACGGCGGATCACGATGATCGCGTCGTGCCGGGGCACTCGTTCAAGTTCGCGGCAACGCTCCAGCGCGCGCAGGCGGGGCCCGCCCCGATCCTGATTCGCATCGACACGAAGGCGGGGCACGGTGGCGGCAAGCCGACATCCAAGCAGATCGATCTCGCAACCGATGAGCTTGCGTTCACGGTGAAGAATCTCGGGATGTCGCAAACGACGACGCCGTAGTCGCAGGGCACCACTCCGTGCGGTCGCGCGCCTCTTGCTGGCGCGCGACCGCCGGCTCAGCTTACCGCGCGTGAACACCCTCATGCCGATCATCGACTCCGCCATCTACGTGCTGCGCATCGCGCTGCTCGTGATCGGCGCGGTGTTTCTCGTGATCGCGGTGGTGGACTGGGCCGTGCGCACTCGGCAGATCAATCCTTTCTCCGCCATCGCGCGCTTCTGTCGTCGCGTGATCGATCCGGTTCTCGAGCCGATCGAAGCGCGCGTCGTGCGCGCGGGTGGATTGCCCACGCAGGCGCCGTGGTGGGGGCTCGCGGCGGTCGTCGTTATCGGCGTGCTCCTGATCGTGCTCCTGCAGTGGATCCGCGGCACCGCACTCTCCTTTTCCTTCGCGGCCTCGCAGGGCGGCATGGGCATCGCCGCGCTTCTGCTGCAGTGGGTGTTCGAGCTGCTCAAGCTCGCCCTGATCGTGCGCGTGATCGTGTCCTGGATCGGGATGCGCTACTCCTGGTGGGCACGCCTCTCGTACACGCTCACCGACTGGATCGTCAAACCGATCGCTCGCGCCCTGCCTCCATTCGGGATGATCGACTTCTCGCCGCTGGTCGCCTACGTGCTCATCTACATCGTCGAGATCGCGGTGATGCGCTCGGTCTTCGGCTGACGGAAGCTCCGCCCTCCCAGGCGCTCCGCTTGTAGGGCTCCGGATTCAGCGCTAGTTTGCAAGCAACTGAATCGTGGCGATTTACGGCAACTTGCGGCCACGTAAAACATTCCGCTAAAGCGCCGGCTCAGTGCCAGCGCGTGCACTGGGCATTTTTTGCTTTTGCGCGTCGCACTGCTCCGGCGGTGTCTCGAGCCTACGATATGCCAACATCCCGCTTTCCCTCCGCGTATCTGGATGCCCTCGACCGTCGCGTACTCATCTACGACGGCGCGATGGGAACGAACATCCAGCGTGCGGGGCTCTCCGCGGCGGATTTCGGCGGCCAGTCGCTCGAAGGGTGCAACGACAACCTGGTGCTCACGCGTCCGGATGTCATCCAGGCGATTCACGAGTCGTTTCTCGCCGTCGGCTGCGACGTCGTCGAGACCTGCACCTTCCAGAGCACGCCGCGGCGTCTCACCGAGTGGGGGCTGGGCGACAAGGTCGACGCGATAAACATCGGCGCGGCTCGCCTCGCGCGCGCCGCGTGCGACAAGTACGCGACACCCGAGCGGCCTCGCTTCGTCGCCGGCTCGATGGGGCCCACGGGCATGCTCCCCTCGAGCGCCGACCCGACACTCTCCGCCATCACCTTCGCCGAGCTGGCCGGGAACTACCACGCGCAGGCGAAGGGGCTGGTCGAAGGAGGTGTAGATGTTCTACTCATCGAGACCTCGCAGGACATCCTGGAGGTAAAGGCGGCGATCGCCGGGATCGAGCGGCTGTTCGCGGAGCTCGGACGGCGCGTGGCACTTCAGGCACAGGTCACGCTCGACACGAGCGGCCGCATGCTCCTGGGCACCGACATCGCGAGCGCGATGACCACGCTGGAGTCGCTCGGCGTCGACGTGATCGGGCTCAACTGCTCGACGGGCCCCGAGCACATGCGCGAGCCGATCCGCTACCTCGGCGAGCACGCGCGGCTGCCCATCTCGTGCATCCCGAACGCGGGGCTGCCGCTCAATACCGGCGTGGGCGAGGCGGTCTATCCGCTGGAGCCGGCGCCGATGGCCGCCGCGCTCGCGGAGTTCGTGCGCGACTTCGGCGTTCGCATCGTGGGCGGCTGCTGCGGCACCACCCCCGAGCATCTGAGCGCGATCGTCGCCGCGGTGCAGGCGGTGGGCGCGGCGAACGGACACGCCGACGGCAGGGAGACGCACATCCCGCGCG
>Ga0207657_10002273_pt1 | contig 20836 bp, 20 predicted proteins | sample KBSC33metaG_FD_184316 | JGI IMG/M metagenome (GOLD analysis project Ga0207657, IMG submission 184316) | Corn rhizosphere microbial communities from Kellogg Biological Station, Michigan, USA - KBS C3-3 metaG (SPAdes) (version 2) | ecosystem: Host-associated > Plants > Roots > Rhizosphere > Soil ... | reverse complement strand
GGGTGATTGCGGAACAGCTCGGGCAAATTATCGCGCTGGAACACGCAGAGCACCACCGGCGACAGCGCCTCCACCGAATGCTCCATCTCCCCCATCACCGAACCCTGCAGGCCGACGAGGTCGCCGGGCAGGACGTAGTTGAGAATCTGTCGCCGCCCGTCCTCCAGCGTCTTGTAACGGAAGGCCCAGCCGGACAGCAGCGTGAACAACTGGGCACTGTGGGCCCCTTCAGCGAGGATCAACGCTCCCGGCTCGACCACCAGCTCGCCGCGTTTGAAGCCGGAGATGAATTGCAGCTCCTCCGGTGTGAAGGCGCGAAATCTCGGCAGGGCCCGCAAGGGGCACTGCTGGCAGGGAACGCGGCGCAGGGAAGTGGGCACTGGGGGCGCTCGGGCTGGAAAACCAGGCGAGTATCTGCCATTGCCGGGCACAAGGCCAGCACCTGTGGCCTGTCGCTACTGCTGAGCCGCATGTCTTTGTTAAATGACTTCAGCCGGGGCCCGCCGCATGGTTCGCCAGCGTCATTTGGCGGATCACATGCTTTCGAAACTACGAGTCCTGGTCGTCGAGGCGGAATTCCTGGTTGCGCTCGACCTGCAACGCCTGCTTGAGCAGGCCCACGCCGCAACGACGGTATTCGCCCGCAGCATCGCGGAAGCGGCCGGCCTGCCCGACCTCGCCACCCGCTTCGACCTCGCCATCATCGCGGCGGCGCCGGACATGGAACCGGCGAAGACACTGGCGCGACGCCTGAAGGGCGATGGCGTCGCCGTGGTGGTCACCTCGACCGATGGCGGTCTGTCGCCCACCATTCCCGGCCTCGACGACATCCCGCTGCTGCACAAGCCGTTCGCTGAGGCGAAGCTGCTGGCTGCCTGCAGCGCCGCGCTCGCCGACGTCCCCCCACGGGACTGAGACCGCTCGCCTCAACCGAGAGGCTGGCCGCTCGTCACCTGGGCGGAAATCGCATCGGGACCATAATCGCCTTCGCCCGTGACCTGCAGCAGATCCTGCAGCCTGGTGCGGGCGCGGCTGACCCGGCTCTTCATTGTCCCCACGGCGCAGCCGCAGATTTCCGCCGCCTCCTCGTAGGAGAAGCCCGAGGCACCGATCAGAACCACGGCCTCGCGCTGGTCGTTCGGCAACTGGTCGAGCGCCTTCTTGAAGTCGGCGAGGTCCATGTGGCCGAGTTGCTCGGGGTGGACCGCCATGCGCTCGGTGAACAGCCCGTCGCTATCCTGCACTTCCCGGCCACGCTTGCGCATCTGGCTGTAGAACTCGTTGCGCAGGATGGTGAACAGCCACGCCTTGATATTGGTGCCGAGCTCGAAGCTTTCCTGCTTCGCCCATGCTTTCATGATGGTATCCTGCACCAGATCGTCGGCCTTGTCGTGGCGGCCCGACAGCGAGAACGCGAACGCCCTGAGACTGGGCAGCGTTGCCAGCAGGTCGCGCTTGAACGAAGGGGGCTCGGCCGGCCTGGTGCTCGCCGGCTTCGACGGCGGGGCTACCGCCTTATTCCTGGCTGGCATTGGCTTTCCCCTGTTGTTCCACCTGGTCGAGCTTTTCGAGGAGCTCCAGGAACTTGTCGGGGATGGTTTCATCCTGCACAGCCCCGTAAAGGGCTCGCAGCTTCATGCCGATATCGGAGTTTGGACCCAAGCCTTCGTCCCGACGGCGGCCACGCGCGGCGGTTGCATATTGCATTTCGGATTTTTCTTTCATCACCGTGCCTTCGCCAACTCCAAGGCCGGCGTACCTTACCCGGCACGAATAATGCAGGCGACCCAAAATAGTTCCGGCGGTGCGAGGAACTTTCCGCTCGACTCGCCGTTGCTGCTTGCGGGAGCCGCACTGCCATTTGCTGCGGACCGAAGAATTGCGTCACAGGGAGTAAGTTTCGATGACCTTGACCATGCGGATAGCTCCGCATCTGCCCTATTTGCGTCGGTTTTCCCGCGCTGTGACCGGTTCACAGACTTCCGGCGATGCCTATGTCGCGGCGACCCTTGAAGCGCTGATCGCCGACATTTCGATCTTTCCTGAAGCGTCCAGCGACCGGATTGCGCTCTACAAGCTGTTTTCGAGCCTGTTCGCCACTTCGAGTGTGCCCATTCCGGCGCCGAGTTCCAACTTCGCTTGGGAACAGCGCGCCGCAAGCAACCTCGCCAACATTTCCGAGCGCCCGCGCCAGGCCTTCCTGCTGGTCTCCGTCGAAGGCTTCAGCCACGAGCAGGCCGCCGAAATCCTCGACGTCGATACCGCCGAATTCAGCGCGCTACTGAACCAGGCTTCGATCGAGATTTCGCGCCAGGTGGCGACCGAAATCCTTATCATCGAGGACGAGCCGCTGATCGCCATGGACATCGAACAGCTGGTGCAGAGCCTCGGCCACACGGTGACCGGCATTGCGCGCACGCATCGCGAAGCCGTCGCCATGTTCGGCAAGACCCGGCCCCGCATGATCCTCGCCGATATCCAGCTCGCCGACGGCAGTTCGGGAATCGATGCCGTCAACGACATCCTGAGCGCCCAATCGATCCCGGTGATCTTCATCACCGCTTTCCCCGAACGCCTGCTGACCGGCGAACGGCCGGAGCCGACCTTTCTCGTCACCAAGCCGTTCAACCCTGACATGGTCAAGGCACTGATCAGCCAGGCCCTGTTCTTCGACGAGGGCTCGCGCGTCGCCGCTTGATCGCGGCCATCCCACGCTTTCGCAAGCGCACTGGGCCGGGGAGTTCCCGGCCCTCTTCTTGCGGAACCCGGCGGGCCCCCGCTCGTTACTGCCGGTCGGGCTGCTCCTCCCGCCCGACGGACCATCCTGCAACTGGCGGCCCCTTATTGGCCGCCTTTTTCCTTACGCCCGGGCGAGTCCGAACCGGCCATGCTCGAGCGCCCGGGTGACGCCACGCAGTTCGGCAAGCCCCTTCAGCCGTCCGATGGTCGGGTAGCCCGGCTGCGGCCGGCGGGTGAGGTCGTCGACGATGTCCTGCCCATGGTCGGGCCGCATCGGGATCTGGTGGTCGACGCGCCCCGCGGCATGGCGCTTGCGCTCTTCGGCGATGACCGCGGCGATCAGCGCCACCATGTCGGTGTCGCCGTCGAGGTGCTCCGCCTCGTAGAACGAGCCGACCGTGGCGGTCGTGTCGCGCTTGACGTTCCTCAGGTGCAGGAAATGCACCTTGTCGCCGAGCCGCTGCATGATGCCGGGCAGGTCGTTGTCCGGCCGCGAGCCGAGCGAGCCCGAGCACAGCGTCATGCCGTTGGCCGGGCTGTCGACCGCCTTGAGCATATGGGCGAAGTCGGCTTCCGTCGACATGATGCGCGGCAGTCCGAGCAGCGAGAACGGTGGATCGTCCGGATGGCAACCGAACCGCATGCCGAGCTTTTCGGCCAGCGGGATGATCTCGGTGAGGAAATCGACAAGATGCCGCCGCAACTGCTCCGGCGAAATGCCGGCGTATTCGGCCAGATGCTCGCGCACCCGATCCATGGTCATGGTCTCGGTGGAGCCGGGCAACGCCGTGGTGATGTTGCGCGCCAGCGTCTGCTTGGCGTCCTCGCTCATGCCGGCAAAGCGCCGCGCCGCCTCATCGGTGATAGCGTTGCTATAGTCGCCCTCGGCGCCACCCCGCTTCAGCAGGTGGATGTCGAACACCGCGAAGTCGTTGATATCGAACCGCATGCAGGTGCCCCCGCTGCGCAGGCGGTAGCGCAGGTCGGTGCGGGTCCAGTCGAGCACCGGCATGAAATTGTAGCAGACCACCTTGAGGCCTGCCGCCGCGACGTTCTCCATGCTGGTCTTGTAGTTGGCGATGTGCTCGCGCCACGGCCCCTTCTGCTTCTTGATGTCTTCCGACACCGGCAGGCTTTCGATCACTTCCCAGGCGATGCCCGAGGGGGTGCCGTCCTTGCGGGTGGCGATCTCGCGCTGGCGCCGGGCGATTTCCTCCGGCGTCCAGACCACCCCGTTGGGCACATGGTGCAGCGCCGAAACGATCCCCTCGGCACCCGCCTGCACCACGTCGTCGATGCTTGCGACGTCCTTCGGTCCGAACCAGCGCCAGGTCTGTCTCACGTCACTACTCCGTCTCGTCAATCGCCAATGCCACGCGGCCGGAAAGCCGGCCGGCAACGGCAGATGTCGCCCGCTTTGCCCCGGTGCGCAAGCCGCTATCCGCCATCGGGAAGCGGTCGCCCCGGGAGGTAGCCGTCAGTTCGTTCCGGCCGGCTGGATGTTCACCACTTTCGGCACCACCTGCCGGCAGCGGCGATCGAGGCACATGCCGCTGAAGCGCACCTGCCCCCCGGCCAGTTCGATGCCTTGGCGGCTGACCGCAAGGTCGCCATAGCTCTGCCCGGCGAGCGCGGTAACGATGCCGGGCGTCACGATCTGCTCGTAGCGCTGCAGAAAATCCCGCGCCGACCGGATGACCCGCTTGTGCCCCCCGATGGTCACGACGATCGGGTAGCGCACAAAGGCCGCAACGTCCTCGCGGCTGTCGGCCGCCACGGCTTGCTCGAACAGCTTGATGCTGGTCTCGAAGCGGGTTGAATTGCCAAGCAACGCCTCGATCCGCGCATTGACCGCCGACTCCGATGCCGCGCTCGCCGGCACTGCAAGGCCCACCAGCATGGCCAGCACCGCTCCGGCCCAAACCCCTCGCATCAACACCTCTGCCCCCTTTCGTCGCAGGTCCTTTCCTCAAAACGCCTAAGCTGCCTCGGGCAGCCCCACGTCAGGCAGGTTCGGCCGGCGCGACATCGCCTTGCCCATCAGCGATTCGATCTCGGCCACTTCGGCATGATCGAGCGGCAGGCGAGGCGGTCGCGTGCGCTCGCTGCCGCGCCCCATGATCTTCTCGCAAAGCTTGATCGCCTGCACCAGGTCGGGTCGCGCGTCGAGATGCAGCAGCGGCATGAACCAGTCGTAGAGCGGGCGGGCTTCTTCGAGCCGACCTGCCGCCGCCAGCCGGAACAGGGTCTCGCCCTCCCGCGGAAAAACGTTCGACAGCCCGGACACCCAGCCCACCGCGCCCAGCATCACGCTCTCCAGCACGACGTCGTCGAGCCCGCAGAACGGGATGAAGCGATCCCCCATGATGTTGCGGATATCGACGAGGCGCCTCGTGTCGCCCGAGGCTTCCTTGAACGCGACGATGGTGTCGTATTCGGCCAGTTGCTTCAGCATCGCTGGCGTCACGTCGGTGCGATAGAGTGGGGGATTGTTGTAGATCATCACCGGCAGGTCGGTCGCCTTGGCGATGGTGGCGAAATGCTCGATCGTCTCGCGCGGCTTGGCCGAGTAGACCATCGCCGGCAGTACCATCAGCCCGTCGACCCCGACCCGCTCCGCTTCCCGGGCATAGCCGACCCCGAAGGCGCTCGTATATTCGGCCACCCCGGCGAGCACCGGAATCTGCCCATCGACCGTCGCAGTCGCCATTTCGAGCAGCGCCACGCGCTCGGTCTGCGTCAGGGAACTGTTCTCGCCGACCGTGCCGCCGATGACGAGGCCCGATACCCCGTCGGCCACCAGGGCCGAGATCACCCTGCCGGTCGCTTCGAGATCGACCGAAAAATCCTCGTCGAACTGCGTCGTCACCGCCGGAAATACGCCGTGCCAATCCGGCCCGTTGTCTGCCATTCGATGCTCCCGTACCCTGCTCTCGGCCGCTGCGGCCCATATCCATACTCGAAGCCGTGCCGCAATGGAAAGTATCGCCCGCCCCGCCAGCGCCCAAGGCACGACACGCTGTTGACTTGGCGCTTTTCACGCTGCTAACCGAACCGCAGCATTGGTGGAGGCAGCAGGTGTCGCAGCAGAGCTTCGTGCTCACCCTTTCGTGTGAAGACCGTCCCGGTATTGTTGCCGCTGTCACCACCGAACTGTTCGGCCTCGGCGCCAATATTGCCGAGAGCAATCAGTTCTGGGATCGCGAGACCGGGCGCTTCTTCATGCGCCTTGCCTTCACCGCACCGGCAAATATCGGGCGCGACGACGTCGAACGCGTGCTGAAATCCGCCATCGAGCGGTTCGGCATGAAGACCGAACTGGTCGACCGCACGCGCCGGCCGCGCCTGCTGATCCTCGTGTCGCGCTTCGATCACGCCCTGCTGCATCTCATCTACCAGAACCGTGTCGGCTGGCTCGACGCCGACATCGCCTGCATCGTCTCCAACCACGAGACCAGCCGGCGTACCGCCGAGAACGAACACATCCCCTATCATTTCCTGCCGGTGACCGCGGCGACCAAGGCGGCGCAGGAGGAGCAGATCCTGCAGCTTGTCGCCGAATCCGGCGCCGACCTCGTGGTGCTCGCCCGCTATATGCAGGTGCTGTCGAGCAACCTCGCGACCCGCCTCTACGGCAAGGCGATCAACATCCATCATTCCTTCCTGCCGAGCTTTCGCGGCGCAAAACCCTACCATCAGGCGCACGAGCGCGGCGTGAAGCTGATCGGGGCCACCGCCCACTACGTCACCCCCGACCTCGACGAGGGCCCGATCATCGAGCAGGAAACGGCGCGGGTGAACCACGCCATGAGCCCGGACGACCTGATCGCGGCGGGCCGCGATATCGAATCCCGGGTGCTGGCGCGCGCGGTAAAATTGCATCTCGAAAGCCGCATCATGCTCAACGGCAAGAAGACCGTGGTATTCGGGTGAACGCCTTGACCCGCCAGCCGTTGGTGGGGACACATGGGCGAGACGCGGGAGCTTGAGGCGACAATGGCCGATTTGATCGTTCCGGTGATCCTGGCTGGCGGCCAGGGAACGCGGCTCTGGCCGCTGTCGCGGTCGGCGCGGCCCAAGCAGTTCCTCGACGTGATGGGCGACCACAGCCTGTTCGAGCAGACTCTGCATCGCGTCGCCGACCCGGAGCGCTATGCGCCGCCTATCGTCGTTACCAATGCCGACTACCGCTTCCTCGTCGCCGAGCAGGCACTCGAGACCGGCGTGGAACTCGCCGGCGTGCTGCTTGAGCCCGTGGCCCGCAACACGGCGGCGGCCATCGCCGCGGCGGCGGTGTTCGCGGTGCAGAAGTTCGGCGCGGCGGCAGTCCTCCACATCCTCCCCTCCGATCACGCCATCGAGGCCGATGCCTCCTACCGGCAGGCGGTCGATACCGCCGCGACGGCGGCGCGGGGCGGCCGCCTCGTCACCTTCGGCATTGTGCCGACCTATCCCGAGACCGGCTACGGCTATATCGAAGCCGGCCCGCCGCTCGCCGACGGCGTGCTCGAGGTGGCCTGTTTCGTGGAAAAGCCCAATCTGGCCCGCGCCGAGGAAATGCTCGCCTCGGGCCGCTATTCCTGGAATTCCGGCATGTTCATGCTGGACGCAAAGACCTTCCTCGATGAGTTGCAGGCGCTGTCGCCCGAGACTTTCGCCGCTGCGCGGGAGGCGGTCGACCACGCCAGGACAGATCTCGATTTCATCCGTCTCGACCCCGAAGCCTTTGCTTCGGCACCGAGCATTTCGGTCGATTATGCCGTGTTCGAAAAGACCAAACTGGCGGCCGTGCTCCCCGTCACCTTCCCGTGGTCCGACCTCGGCAGTTGGGATGCGGTGTGGAAGATGAGCCCCAAGGACGCGCAGGAGAACGTCACGCGCGGCGCCGTAACGCTCAACAATTCGAGCCGCTCGCTGGTCTTCACCGAGGGCGCCCACGTCGCGATCGAGGGGCTTGACGACATCGCCGTGATCGCCAGCGACGACGCCATCTTCGTCGGTCGCCTGTCGGCGGCACAGCAGGTCGGCGCGCTGGTCAAGGCGCTCAGGCTCGATCCGGAAACTACCGCCCTGACGGAAACGCACCGCACCTCGTATCGCCCGTGGGGCGGCTACACCAACGTGTTGGTCGGCGAGCGCTTCCAGGTGAAGCGCCTGTTCGTGCAACCCGGCAAGCGCCTCTCGCTGCAGCGCCATCACCATCGCTCCGAGCACTGGGTTGTGGTGCACGGCACGGCCGAAGTGACGCTCGACGGCAAGGTGTCGATGCTGACCGAGAACCAGTCGATCTACCTGCCGCTCGGCTGCACCCACCGGCTCGCCAATCCGGGCAAGATCCTGCTCGAGCTGATCGAAGTGCAGACCGGCTCCTATCTCGGCGAAGACGACATCATCCGCATCGAGGACGAGTTCGGGCGCGCCTGACCGCCAACGCCCGGCCGGACGCCTTTCCGGCAGGAATCGTCCTTATGTCCGGCAGCGTTCCTGCTAGACTGGGCCAATTGGGGGCCACATGCGCAAACAACCAGTCATCGGCTCGGCGGGTGAGTTGCTGGTGGAGTTCGTGGCGGGCGACCGCAACGGCCACCATCGCCGCACCTCGACCTATGCCGGCCCGTTTCCGAGCGGCGCCCCCGGCATCTTCATCGATCAGGCCGCAAAGCTTGGCGCCCGTGCCCGGTTCGCCGGCGCCGTGGGTGACGACGCGTTCGGTGCGGTGATCCTCGACCGGTTTCGCCGCGACGGCGTGGCCACCGACCTCGTGCGCACCGTGCCGGGCATCCCCACCGGCTCGGCCTTCGTCAGCTACAATGACGATGGCAGTCGCGACTTCGTTTTCAACATCGCCTATTCGGCCGCCGCCCGCATCGACCCCGCACCGGAACTCGCCAGGGCGCTGCTGGCGCAGGACCTCGACGTCTTTCACATCTCCGGCTCATCGCTGGGCGACCCGAAAATGGCGGCCACCCTGCTCGACCTCGCCAAGCTCCTGCACACCGACGGGGTCGCGCTCTCCTTCGATCCCAATGTGCGCAAGGAGTTGATCGGCGATCCCGTCTACCGCCGCACCGTCGACGCCTTGGTGCACATCTCCCACTACTTCCTGCCCAGCGAAGAGGATGCCGAGGCACTGTTTCCGGGCGAGGGCATCGATGCCATCGCTGCGCGCCTGTTTGCGGCCGGCGGCGAGTTCGTCGTCCTGAAGCGTGGCGACCGCGGCGCGCGCGCCCTGTCCCGCGCCGGGGCGAATGCCGACCTACCGGCCTTCCCCGTCACCGTGGCGGACCCGACCGGCGCCGGCGATTGCTTCTGCGCCACGCTGGTGACGCTGCTTGCCATGGGCGATCTCCCCTTTCCTGCCGCACTCCGGCATGCCAATGCAGCAGGAGCCCTTGCCGTGGGCAGGATCGGGCCGATGGAAGGCAATTCGACGTTTGCCGAGATCGCGGCATTTCTGAAGGAACGGACGCCATGAACAGCCTCACCGAGATTGCGACGGCCAACCGCGACGGCGAACCGATCGGTATTCCCTCCTACTGTACGGCGCACCCCGAAACGCTGCGCACAGTGCTGGCCAGTTATGCCTATGACGACCAGCCGGTGCTGATCGAGGCGACCTGCAACCAGGTCAACCAGTTCGGCGGCTATACCGGCATGACCCCCGCCGGCTTCAAGAATTTCATCGACATCATGGCCGCCGGCGAAGGCGTCAATCCCGACCGCATCATCCTCGGCGGCGATCACCTTGGCCCCAATCCGTGGAAGAACGAGCCGGCCGCCGTCGCCATGGATCGCGCCCGCACCATGGTCACCGCCTTCGTCGAAGCGGGATTCAGCAAGATTCACCTCGATGCGTCGATGGCCTGCGCCGACGACCACGCCCTCGACCAGCCCACCATGGCGATGCGCGCCGCCGAGCTTTGCGCAGCCGCCGAGGCTGCCGCCGGCGGGCGCCCGCTGAACTACGTCATCGGCACCGAAGTGCCGGTGCCAGGCGGCGAGACCAGCGGCGTCGAAGGCATCGCCATCACCACTCCCGAAGCGGCCGAGGATACTTTTGGCCTGCATGAGGACGCTTTCGCCGCCGCCGGCCTGCGTTCGGCCCTCGAGCGGGTGATCGGCGTCGTGGTGCAGCCCGGCGTTGATTTCGGCAATGCCCAGGTGCTGCCCTACGACCCGGCCCTCGCCGCGGGCTTGTCCGATACCATTTTCGACATCCCAAGAGCGGTGTTCGAGGCGCACTCCACCGACTACCAGACCGAAGCGGGACTGAAGGCGCTGGTGGCCACGCATTTCGGCATCCTCAAGGTCGGGCCGGAACTGACCTTTGCCTTCCGGCAGGCGGTGGTCGCCATGGCCCATATCGAGGACCGCCTCAGCGTGCCCCGCTCCGGCATCCTCGATGTCCTTGCCACCGAAATGATGGAGCATCCGGCCGAGTGGCGCAGCTACATCGCCGATGACGACCGCACCGACGCCATGCGGCTGTTCGGCCTCAGCGACCGCGTGCGCTATTACTGGCCGCGGCCGCGTGTCGCCCAAGCGCTGCAGCAGCTTTTCGCCAACCTCGACGCGGCGCGCCCCGAGCGCGGCCTCGTGTCGCAATACGCGCCGTTCCTGCTCGACGCCCCCGACAGCCGGCAGCCGCTTTCCACCCGCATTGTCGCCGAGCATGTTGGCCGCGTGGTGGGAAAATACCGGCGGGCGACCGGCACGGCTTGAACCCTACCGCGAGTGTCGCGCCACCTCTCAAAACGCGCCACGCCTTAACTTGACGATTACACTCATGTTTGCTACCGCAGCGGCAACGTCACTCAACCTCGCGCTGCGGCCCGCGCAGACTTTCTCTAGGCCGACTGTCAGCCCGCGAAGCGCGCACCAAGGCCGCCATCGACGCGCCAGTTTGCGCCGGTGACGAAGCTCGCTTCGTCCGACAGCAGGAACGCCGCGCAATTGGCCACTTCCCGCGGGCTGGCGATGCGCCCCATCGGATGCACGTCGATCACCTTCTGGCGCGTCTCCGGCGGCTGGCGCGCCAGATAGTCGGCGACCAGCGCCGTCTCGGTCCAGCCGGGCGACAGCGCATTGACTCGCACCTGGCTGGGACCGACCTCGAGCGCCAGCGACCGCGTCAGGCCCACCAACCCGGATTTCGCCGCTGCATAGGGGAAATAGCCAGGGAAGGTAGAATCGGCATGCACCGAAGCGATATTGACGATCGCCCCCTTTTTCGCGGCGAGCATCGCCGGCAGCACAGCGCGGGCACATAGCCACGCCGATTTGAGGTCGACGCCGAAGACATCATCCCATTCCGCCTCGGTCATCTGCACTGGATCGTAATAGGCATTGCGGCCGGCATTGTTGACCAGCCCCGTCACCGGCCCGAGGGCCGCGACCGCACCGGCATGCATCCGCGCTATATCGTCGGCGCGGCGCACATCGCCGGCCTCGAAGTAGAGCCGATCCGGCTGCCCCAGGCTTGCGGCAAAGGTGCTGCCCGCCGCCGGATCGAGATCGATGAACGAGACACGCGCCCCTTCCGCCAGCGCCTTCTCGACGATGGCCGCCCCGATCCCCCGGCCGCCGCCGGTGACGAGGATATGTTCGTTGTCGAGCCGTCCCGCCATGTCGGTCCTCACCAGTCTGCCACGCTGCCGTCGTGGTGATACCATTGGATCGGTCGCACCTCGACGAAGGGATGCTTCCTGGCCGCCTCAAAATTGATCTCGACCCCGATGCCGGGCGCCGTGCTCGGCTCGACATAGCCGCCGACGATCGGCGTGACGCCGGAAACGATCTCGTCCCGCCATGGCACGTCGGCCCGCATCACTTCCTGGATCAAAAAGTTCGGCGTGGCAAAACCGAGATGGATGTTGACCATCGTCGCAATCGGCCCAAGCGGGTTGTGCGGCGCCATCGACACCCCGAAGGTGTCGCACAAGGCCGCGATGCGCCGGACTTCGGTCAGGCCACCCGCATGGCAGACATCGGGCTGCGCCACGGCAATGGCACCGGCCTCGAGCAGCGGCAGAAATTCGCGGCGATGCACCAGCCGCTCGCCGGCGGCAATCGGAATGGTGGTGGCGTGCGCCACCCGCGCAATGCCCGCAAAGTCCTCGGGCTGGCACGGTTCCTCGAGAAAGAACGGCCGGTAGGGCTTCAGCACCTCGGCATACTGTATCGCCATGGCGGCGCTGGTCCGGCCATGCAGGTCGACCATGATGTCCATGGCCTCGCCGGCGCCCTCGCGCGCCGCCCGCATCAGCGCCTCTGCTTCCGCCAGCGCCGCGTGGCCGTCGAGCGGGGCGGTCTTGCCGACGGCCAAAATCTTGACCGCCGTGAACCCGTCGGTCCGCGACTGCGCGGCCTTTTCGGCAAACGAGGCGCTGGCAGCGCTGTTGTAGACGGAGGTCGAGTCGCCGCCCCCGAGATGATCGTACATGCGCAGGCGCTTGCGGCTGAGCCCGCCGATCAATTGCCACAGTGGAATGCCGAGGTCCTTGGCCTTGAGGTCGTGCAGCGCCTGGTCGATCCCCGACAGCGCCGACATGGTGACGATGCCGCCTTTGAAGAACGGGTGGCGGAACATCACCTGCCACAGGTGCTCGATATTGCGCGGGTCTTCCCCGAGGATCAGCAGGCCGAGATCCTCGACCGCCCCGGCGACCGCCCGCGTCTGAAACTCGAGCGTCGCTTCCCCGAGCCCGTAAAGGCCCGGCTGGTCGGTCTCCACCCGGACGAAGATCCAGTTGCGCAATTGCGCATTGACCACGACGGTCTTGATGGCGGTGATCTTCATGGCTTCATCCCGACCGGCCCCCGGCCCATTTGGCAATGCGCCAGCCCTCCCCCAAGGGTAAGGGCTGGGCCGATACTTGCGTTGTGATCCGCCGCGGGGCGGTACCTACCGGCCGGTGATCGACTGGCGGCGAATGCGGCGCTCGATGATGGTCTGCAGCACCACGGAGACGACGATGACGAGACCGAAGGCGAGCTGCGTGTAGAACGCGTTGATGCCCGCCGACACGATGCCGGCATTGATTGCGCCGATGATGTAGGACGCGACGAACGTGCCGACGATCGACCCTGTACCGCCGAACACCGAGGTGCCGCCGAGAAACACCGAGGCGATGGTCGTCAGCAGATAGCCGTCACCCGTCGTCGGCCAGAAATAGTAGCCGTAGATCGAGGTCATCAGCCCAGCCAGGACCGCCAGCACGCCGACCAGTACGAAGGCCCGCGTCTTGACGCTGACTGCGTTGATGCCCATGAGCCGGGCGCTGGTCGGATTGTCGCCGACCAGGAACACATGCGCCCCGAACCGCGTGCGGTTGAGCAGCAACCAGCACAAGATGCCCAGCACCACCATCCATACCGATTCAATCGGCAGCACGCCGAACAACGGCTCGCGGAAGATCGCGTGCAACTCGGGATAGGCGTCCTGGGTGAGCGGCACGCCCGTGCCGTTCATCAGTACCAGTTCCAGCCCGCGGAACAGGAACTGCGTGCCGATGGTGATGACCAGCGACGGGATGTTGAGCCGCGCTACCAGCGCGCCATTGATCCAGCCGCAGATTGCCCCGGTGAGGAACGCGGCGATCAACGCCGCATACCACGGCAATCCCCATTGCGTGACCCCAAGGCAGAATACCGCCGTGCCGAGCGCCATCACCGAAGGGAAACTCAGATCGATTTCGCCGGTGATGACGACGAAGGTCAGGGCCAGCGCGATGATGCCGAACACCGGCGTGGTCTGCGCAAAGGCGACATAGATATCGATGTTGGTGAACACCGCGGGCGCCGCGATGACGAAGGCCAGCCACATCACGACGCCGACGCCGATGATGCCGAGCTGGCTGCCGTAGCGCCGGAGGAACGAGGGCGGCGCCACCCGATTGTTGGCGGGTTTGCCGATGCCCGGGGTGCGATGCTCGGATTCGATTGCCATTCCCGCCTTACTCCAGGGAGCCCGACCGCGCGACGCGGTAGAGCCTGTCGATGAGTTCATCCATCGAGATATCGGATTTGTCGTAAACCCCGGCGACCTTGCCGCGGTCGAGCACGTAGAGCCGGTCGACAACTGGATAGACGTGGAAGATGTTGTGATCGATGAAGATGGCCGACTTGCCGGCCTTCTTGATGTTGTTGACGAATTCGAGCGTCTTCTTGGTCTCGGTGAGGCTGAGGCCCATGGTCGGCTCGTCGAGGATCACCAGCTGTGCATCGAAGTGCAGCGCCCGCGTGATGGCGACACCCTGCTTTTCGCCGCCCGACATGGTGGTGACGATATTGTCCGGATGCACCGCCGCCGAGGTGAAGCCCATGTGTTCGCTCATCAGGCGGGCCGATTCTTCTTTCATGCGCCGAACGTCGAGCAGGCCCCATTTCGTGCGCGGCTCGCGCCCCATGAACATGTTGCGCCAGATCGGCTGCTTCTCGCACAGTGCCCGTTCCTGGTAGACGGTCTCGATGCCGAGCGCGCGGGCCCGAGCCACCGACCAGTCGTCGATGCGCTTGCCGTGGAAATAGATCTCGCCCCCCGGATCGGGCCGGTGAAAGCCCATCACGGTCTTCACCACAGTGGATTTGCCGGCGCCGTTGTCGCCGAGCAGGCCGACAATCTCGCCCGGCATTACCTTGAAGTTGATGTGCGAGAGCGAGCGCACCTCGCCGAACGTCTTGGACACATCACGCAGTTCGATGACCGGTACCGGATCGCTGTCTGCCTTGGTCGCAACCTGCGCCATGCTGGCCTCCTGATGCAGGACCGGCGGGGTCGAGTGCGACCCCGCCGGATGAAAACAACCCGCTGATGCCTGTGGGCTTAGCGGATTTCCTTGGCCGCCAGCGGGGCGACGGCATCGACATTGGTCGAGTCGACGAAGGCGCCGGCGGTGTTGATGTCGAGGCCCGAGAAGCCGAACTTCTTGGTCAGGCAGATGTTGAGGATCGGCAGATAACCCTGCAGATAGGGCTGCTGGTCGATCACCAGGTTCTGGTAGCCGTCCTTCACCGCCTGCGCGGTATTGGGCGACATGTCGAAGCCGGCGAAATAGACCTGCCCCGGCTTCAGCGACGCCGCCTTGGCGTAAACGCCGACGTTCGAGGTCAGCCCGCCATGGTCGGTGACGACGATCTTGATCCCGGGATTGGCCTTCATCACGCCGACGAAGGTCGCGGTGCCGGCATTGGGATCGGCGTTCGTTGCCGCATCGATTTCCTGGTAGATAATCTTGGCGCCGGCCTTGGTGAAGGCATCGATCACGCCAACCGTACGCTGGCCACGGTCGCCGCCCTGCCCCTTGAGGCCCCAGACGAACACCTCGTCACCGGCCGCCAGCTTGGCCCGCTTGGCCGCTTCGGCCCCGAGCGCAAAGCCGGCATCATAGTTCGGCGCGCCGACGAAGCCAAAACCCTGCGGGCCATGCAGCGCCTGCGCCTTGGGCAGCGCAGTGTTCAGCGTGGTGAAGATGGTGCCCTGCGCCAGCGCCTTTTCGACCAGCGGGTCGGTGGCATCGTCGCCGCCAAAGCCGTAGGTCGCGATACCGTCGACCTTGGTCGCGATCGCCTGCTGGATCTGCTGCAGCATGGTGTTCGGATCCCAGTTCGAGAAGTAATACTGAACCTTGGGACCGAGATCGAGTTCCGCCTGGCGGAAGCCGTTATAGACGTTGTTGGCGAACACGCCGCCCTGCGGGCCGCCCGGAAAGGCTGCGATCTTGACGCCGTCGCACCACTTGGCGGTGGGGTCGAGGGCCAGTGCCGTCGAGGCGGCAGCCATCGACAGGGTTACGGCAGCCGCCATCAGCAGCGCACGCTGCGCAAAATTGGTCGTCATTGGAGTCCTCCCTTGAGCAAGGGGCGTTGCGCCCCGATGCGCCCTCCTGCGCATGTGCATTGACGCTAGGGGAATCAGATATCTTTGTAAAGACGTGCCTTGCAGCCGTTTGTCGCATCCCGACAGTTGATGCCCCACCGGTCTTGCGCGCTACTGTCTAGCTCCCATCCTCGCCCGATTGCGCCGGCCCCGATGCTTACGATAGGGTGGTGGAAGGCAGCATCGGGCGCAGACCCGCCTGCCTGCACGACCAGACCGGTACGTCACTTGTCTGATATGTTGGGAGGGGATGTGGCCAAGGACGTCAATGATGACCGGCGCGACGAGCCGACGGTAACGGCAGCCTCCAGCGTGGCCGACGGGCTGCTGGCGCTGATCATGGGCGAACTCACGCCCGGCGCCAGCCTGCCGAGTGAGGCGGACCTGGCCGAGCGCTACGACGTTTCCCGCCTGACGGTGCGCGAGGCGGTCAAGATGCTCGCCGGGCGAGGCCTGCTCGAGCTTGCCCGCGGCCGCCGCGCCGTGGTGCGCGAGCCGGACGGTGCGGCGTTTGGCGATTTTCTGAATTCGCTGATCCAGTACGATCCCAAGGGCCTGTTCGACCTCGTCGAGGTGCGGGTGGCGCTCGAAATCCATTCGGTGACGCTGGCCGCCAAGCGCGCCAGCCGCGCCGGCCTCGCCGCCATCGAAAGCACCATCGAGGCGATGCAGGCAGCCGCGGCCGACCTCAAGGCCGGCAACGAGCCGGATGCCGCCGAACTGCGCTACCATCAGGCCGATGTCGGCTTCCACGAGGCGCTGGCGCTGGCCAGTGGCAACCGCATCCTCACCTATCTGTTCGAGGCGATGGCCTCCCCGCTGCAGGAGAGCTTCTATCTCACCCGGCGCGGCCACGAACTGCGCGGCCATACACCCGAACTCACCATCGCCGCGCACCGGACGATCCTCAAATTCGTACGTGAGGGCAACGCCCGCGGCGCCGCCGAAGCCATGCGCACCCACCTCGAAGACGCTGAACGCGACATCCGCGCCGCCCTCGGCAGCCGCACGGTCGGCCCGCCGCGGGGGTGAGCCGAACGGCAGTCGCGAGTAGCGAGTAGCGAGTAGCGAGTAGCGAGTAGCGAGTAGCGAGTAGCGAGTAGCGAAGAAGAACCCCGTCCCCTTCCCTCCCGCAAGGGAAGGGTGTGACGGAAACCGCGAGGCGTATTCCCTTCCCCCTTGAGGGGTGGGTCCGGCAGGGGGTGGGGGTTGCCACAGGCACTCAGTGGGTGGCGGGGCCCCCACCCTTGATCCCTCCCCTCAAGGGGGAGGGAGACGCCGGAGCCGCATGGCTTAGTCGGGATGCACCGTCGCCCTAAATACGCCTGCGTCACTGAACGAAGAGCGATCCTGCCTATTCGCTATTCGCTATTCGCTCTTCCCAACCGCACCCTCACCACCGCGAAAACTCTTTCCGGACCTTCCCCAGGAACGCCGTCAACTGGGGCTCGCGATTGTTGTTCATGTCGTAGAGCGCCAGGTATTTCGGCGGCGTCTTGGTACGGAAGGTGGCCCAAGCCCAGCGGCGGGCGAGGCGCCGCGGCGGGTCGCCCATTAGGCGGGTGCGCCAGCGGTCGCCGCCATAGGTGGTGACGAATGCTGCCTTCCTGATGTTCCTGAGGTTGGGCTTCACCTCCCCGTCTTCCAGCACGAAAGACACCCCGGGCAGGAACACCCGGTCGAAATAACCCTTTAGAATAGCCGGATAGCCGTAGTTCCACACCGGATGCACGAAGACGATGGCATTGGCGGCGCGCAGCCGCTCGACATGGATTTCGAGCTCCGGCGTAATGTTGCCGGGCACGTCCTCATAGCGGATGCGCTCGGCCCGGCTCAGCGCCGCGTCAAATTTCTCGTCGTAGAGGTTGAGCCCGTCGACGGTGTGCCCGCCGGCCCCCAGCACTTCGACCACGGCCTTGAACAGCGACCGCGAAAAACTGGTTTCGACCGGATGGGCATGCACCACCAGTACCCGCATTCAGGCGACCTTGGCCTTGTGCAAGCCCTCGAACAGCCAGACCCGGCCCGAGTCGAAATCGTAGTCCGGATTTTCCCAGCCGATCATCTTGCCAGGGTTGAGCAGGCCGTTCGGATCCGCCTCGCGCTTGAAGGCCAGTTGCGCCCGGTCCGTTCGCTTCATGCCGCCCTCCTCGAGGGTGTAGCGATGCGGATTGAACACCAGACAGCCATTCTCCTCGTGCGCCCGGATCATTTCCTCGAGCCGCGCCTCGGTGGTGTAGCGCACCAGCGGCAGGCCGGAGAACACCACCTTGCCGTCGAAACGCGTCATCTCGATATGCATCGGCATTTCGTCGCCAAACATGCCGATGAGCTTCTTGACGTGCTCGAGATCAGGATATTGCGTCTGTAGATAAGTTATCGTCGGATCGACCTTGAGCGCCCTGAGCGTCGTGTGGTTCCACGCCAGCTCGTATTGCGGGGGCAGCTTGCGGCGCGTCTCCGCGTCGACCTGGTCGCCGCGATAGAGCGTTTCGCCCTTCCACAGATCGAGCAGGATCTGCAGCGCCTCGACCGCGAACGGCGCTACCATGATGCACACCACCGACTGGTCGCGATGCCGGATATAGGGGCGGTGGCGGTTGAAGAAATCGTACGGCACGGGCGCCGCGACGGGTGCGATTTCCTTGCACAATATGCCGTCCTGCAGCGCCAGCGCCTCGGCAAACGCGCAAGCCTCGATGATCGAGTCGAAGCCCGCCATGAAATCCACCCACTCATAGGCGGTGGTCAGCGGCATCTCGGCTTCGACCACGATGCCGTTGGTGCCATAGGCATGCGCCACCTTGAGGATGTCGGTGCCGGTGAACTCGAGCACCCGTGGCTCCGCCTCGCAGGTGATGACCTTCAGCCCCAGAATGCTGCCGAGCGCCCGCAGGCCTCCCCAGCGGATCGAGCCGACGCCGCCGGACCCTCCGGCGATGAAGCCGCCGAGCGTCGCCATGCGATAGGTGGAGGGATGGAAGCGCAGTTCGCCGTTGACCGCCTCCCTCGTCGCATCATCCAGCTTTTCGAGGATGATGCCACATTCGGCCCGCACCCGGTCAGGCTGGATCGACACCACCTTGTTGAGATTGATGAGGTTGAGGATGGCCCCCCCCGACAGCGGCATCGCCTGCCCGTAATTGCCGGTGCCCGCACCGCGCGGCGTGACCGGCACGCCATGCTGGAAGGCCGCCTTGAGCACGATCCGCACGTCTTCCTGCGAACGCGGCGTCACCACCAGATCAGCGACGACGTGGTCGAGCTGCGCCTTGAGGATCGGCGAATACCAGTAGTGGTCGCGGCTCTTCTGCTGCACCAGCCGCGGATGGTCTTCGACCGGGATGTCGCCGAGCGCGGCGCGGAATGCGGCAAGGTTCATGATTACCTCATCAGGTCGTCGAGTTCGCGATAGTCGGGCAGCGTCGTGTCGATGGCGCGCCCCTGGCGGAGCACGATACGGTCGGCCTGCGGCCGCGACAACAGTTCCGTCCAGTTGCGCGCCCCGACCAGCACCAGGTCGGCCGGTGCGCCGAGCTCAATCTGCCCCTTATGGGCAAATCCCGCAATCGCTGCGGCCTCGTTGCCGACGGCCCCGAGCCAGCTCCAGGCATCGGCCTGCGGATGGTCGAAATGGGCGATGCGCACCCCCTCTCGAAACACTTCGAGCCCGTCCATATCGCCATAGGCATAGAACGGGTCGCGCGTGTTGTCCGAGGCGAGCGCCAGCTTGACGCCCGCCGCCTTGAGCTCATGGACCAGCGTCACGCCGCGATAACGCGGGGTCAAGCGGACGGGCTCATTGCGGCGATGCTGCAGATAGAGGTTGCACATCGGCAGCGACACCACGGCGATCTTCGCTTCGGCGACCCGCGCGATGGTCGCGGCGGCGGTCGCCTCGTCCTGTACCGAGAGCGAGCAGCAATGTCCGGCGAGCACCTTGCCGGCAAATCCCAGCTCGAGCACCGCGTCGGCGAGATGCCGCAAGGCGCTCGATTCAGGCGCCAGCGTCTCATCGACATGCAGGTCGAGATCAAGACCAAGCTCACCGGCGATTTCGACCGCCTGCCGGAGCGCCTGACGCACGTCCGGGTGGACGGCAATCGCCCCGCCGAGGCTGCCGCCCGACGCCTTCGCGCGCTTTGCCACGGCACGATAAGCCAGGGGATCGAGCATCACGTCCGGCCCGCAAAGCGCCACCGCCTGAAGGTCGATCCGGCCGGCCCAGCGCTCCCGCACCGCATCGAACACATCCCAGGCGCTGCCCGCCGGCCAGGAATCGAGGTGCGTGCGAATGGCTGCGGTACCGTGCGCGAAAGCCGCGCGCAGCGAAAACTCCATGCGCCGCTCGATGTCATCGGCCGACCAGTGCGCCTCACGGTCGGCGGCGACGGCGTCGAGCGCCCCCATGAAAGTGCCATCGGGATTGGCCTGCCGTGGCCAGATCTGCCCCTTGTCGAGATGCGTGTGGATGTCGGCAAAGGCCGGCAGCACCAGCCCGTCGCGGCAATCGTACTCGGCGGCATCCGACGGCAGCTTCACCCCACCCCGCGGCACCACGGCTCCGATCCGCCCGTCGACAATCAGCAGGTCGGCCGCGACAAGCGGTTCCGTGCCCGGCAGCAGCACGCCGAGCCCGGCCCGCGGCAGGGTGGCATTGCGCAGCAGGATGTTGGGGACATCCGGAAAGCGAGCGTTCGTCACGCCCCCGGCCAGCCGCAGCGAACCGGCCACGCTAGTTTTCCCGCCGCACGGCGCTCTCGTGCCATTTGCGCAGCGACAGCCAGGAGATCAGCGTGGTGACGCCGAAAATGGCGACGCCGGTCAGCGACAGCAGCAGCAGCGCCGCGAACAGCCGCGGGATGTTGAGGCGGTACTGCGCCTCGAGCAGCCGGAAGGCGAGGCCGGAGCCGGCGCCCGACGAACCCGCCGCGAACTCGGCGACCACCGCCGCGATCAGCGCCAGCCCGCCGCCGATCTTCAGCCCGGCCATGAAGTAGGGTAGCGCCGCCGGCAGCTTGAGAAAGATCAACTGCTGCCAACGCGACGCGCCATAAAGGTCGAACAGGTTCAGCAGGTTGTGGTCGACGCTCTTCAGCCCCTGCACCATGTTGGACAGGATCGGGAAGAAGGCGACGAGGAAGGCGCAGATCAGCAGCGCCACCTGCGTGTTGGGTGCGTAAATCAGCAGCAGCGGCGCGATCGCCACGATGGGCGTCA
>Ga0207657_10002272_pt1 | contig 20838 bp, 6 predicted proteins | sample KBSC33metaG_FD_184316 | JGI IMG/M metagenome (GOLD analysis project Ga0207657, IMG submission 184316) | Corn rhizosphere microbial communities from Kellogg Biological Station, Michigan, USA - KBS C3-3 metaG (SPAdes) (version 2) | ecosystem: Host-associated > Plants > Roots > Rhizosphere > Soil ... | reverse complement strand
TCTCGAAACGGAGCACGTACAGCTCGAGTTTCGCACCCGCGATTTCCTGGCTTTGGAGTTCGACCACGCGGCCGACACCATGCTTGGGATAAACGACATAATCGCCGACGACGAAGCTCAGCGCCTTTGCAGCCATTTAGCGAGACCTTTCTGCTCGAGCGGACCGCAGGGCTCCATCAAGTCCGTTCGGCGAACGGCCTGGTGGCAGCAAGGGCGGTCGGAAAATGTTTCCTATGTGAAACGCCCGCACGGCGCCCACTTCTTGTCATCGCTTGTAACAGAATTACAACCGATATGCCAGCTTTGCGTAAAAAGCGGGATTTGGTTAACGTCTGGGGCGCCTTCGCCAGGCCCGATACGGAGCCGATACAAAGACTACCCCATGTTTCGGCAGAGCTCCAGAAGCGCCAAAAACCTCAGTCGCCCTGGCCTGGCTCGGGCGAGAAGTGATTCTCGTATTTGTCGGCGACGCCCTTCCATTCGTCGGCATCGGCGGGGGCTTCGCGCTTGCGCGTGATATTGGGCCATTGCGCGGAGAAGCTGTTGTTGAGCTCCAGCCACTTTTCGAGCCCGCCTTCGGTATCGGGCAGGATCGCCTCCGCGGGGCATTCGGGCTCGCACACGCCGCAATCGATGCACTCGCTCGGGTTGATGACGAGCATATTGTCGCCTTCATAGAAGCAATCGACCGGGCACACCTCCACGCAGTCCATATATTTGCAGCGGATGCAGGCGTCGGTGACGACGTAAGTCATGTCATGCTCCTTGGGACGCGCGGCGAATATGGCGACGAATCCTGAGCGTCAACTAGGGTGCGAATTAGGCGTCACGAAATTTTCTTTCGTCGCCCCAGCAAGACGCCCCAATCCTCCCCCGCAAGAGGGAGGTGGCAGGCGAAGCCTGACGGAGGGGGAGGACAGCGATCAACCCAGAAATCTATCCCGCCGCTCGCGCGCGATCGTCATGATCTCGCGAACCACGGCTTCGAGGTTCGACAGCACATCGTTTGCCGAGTAGCGCAATACCTGAATGCCCTGCGACGCGAGCCATTTGTCGCGAAGGGCATCCCGCTGGGGCCGATCGCCACGATTATGGGCTTCGCCATCGACTTCGACCGCCAATCTGGCGGGGGCGCAATAAAAGTCCAGCACATAGCGGCATGTTGCCGGCGGAAGCGTAAGTCCGCATCGTTTTGGCGGAGGGCAAGCCAGAGGCCGATCTCCGGCGGCGTCATTGCCTTGCGCAGACGCTTCGCGTTGCGCTGGGTGTCAGCTGAACCTTCGAGGCGCATCGCCGTCCTCCCCCTCCGCCGCCTTCGGCGCCACCTCCCCCTGGCGGGGGAGGATCTTGCGCCTACCATCAAATTGCGGCCGTTCCTGCTCGTAGGCCACGCCCTACGAAGCCGGCGGAGACAGATCCGTGTAGCAGGCCTGCGCTTCCGCCGGAGGGCCGCGACGTGTCGGGATCGCCTCGACCCTGATCACGCGGACCTGGTCGTTGAGCGGGAAGGTCAGGACGTTGCCTGCTCTCACCTCGGCATGAGCGCGTTCGATCGTGCGGCCATCGAGGCGCATGTGGCGGTCCTCGACCAGCTTCTGGGCGAGCCCGCGCGTCTTCACCAGCCGAATGAAGAACAGAAATTTGTCGATTCGCATTTCAGCCGCGCAACGCCGCCAGCGCTCCGAAAGCGTTGCCGGGACGCGGCTTTTCGGGCTTCTTCTTATGCTTTTCGGGCCGCTCGCTTGCGCGCTTGCCCTTCCATACCCAGCCCTGCTCGGCGGTGCGAAAGCCGAGCGCGAGCATCAATTGCGCGAAACTGGCGGGCATCAGGCCGAGCGAGGTGGCGAGCGCGGCGTCGGGCGCGAAGGCGGTACGGCCCGATCGCGTGTCATGCGCGTTGCGCGCCAGCCGCTCGACCTGGTCGACGCGCAGCATCTGCGCGCCCAATGGCCGGAATCCCGCGGTGACAAAGGCCTGGCACGTGGCTGCGTCGCGCGGCGTGGGGGTCGAAACCGCGCCGATCGGCGGCAGTGACGGCATCACCATATTATCCTGCGCAGCGGCGAGCGCGACGCGCCAGCGCGCGGGTTCGGGCTTGATCAGGGCAGGCACGAAGATGTCGAGCGTGCCGATTCGGACGCCCAATTTGCTGATCGGCACGCGCTGTTCGCGATCGAGCGCGGCCAGCACGTCCTCCAGCGCGCCGCGCGCGAGCACGCCGCCTGCTTCGCCTAAAGGCGCGAGCAGCGCGCGCACCGCCGCCGGCTGCTTGGGATCGCGCGCGCCCGCGACGATATCGGCGAGCGGGCCGAGATGGCGCGCGACCTGGTCGTCGAGCCAGACCTGGATCCGGCGCGCCACCGCCTGGCGATCGGCGGGGGTGAGCGCGTCGAGCGCCCGATGCAGTTCGATCCGCGGCGCGAGCAAAGTCTTGCCCTTGGTCAGCCGCGCGACCACGTCGCCCTGCCAGAACAAGGCAACCGGGCGCCCCACGTCGGTTGCGAGGCTGAAGCCCGAATCCTCGTCGACCGAAAGTGCCCGCGCGCGCTGGCCGAGCTCGACGCCCAGCCTGCGCTCGGCGGCGGCCATCAGCCTCTTCATGTCGCCATGGCGCGCCTGCGGATCGGCCTTGAAGCGGAAGCCGATCAGCACGCCGATCGCCTCGCCATCGACCGTGACCGCGCCGTCCTCGCTGACCTTCATCGGCAGCAGGTCCGCGCCCCTGGCGCCGAGATCGCGCATCAGGACCGAGGTGCGGCGATCTACGAAGCGCTGCGTCAGCCGCTGGTGGAGCGCGTCGGAGAGCTTCTCCTCGAGCGCGCGCGTGCGCTCGGCCCAATGGCCGGGCTCGGCCAGCCAGTCGGGGCGGTGCGCGATATAGGCCCAGGTGCGGACTGCGGCGAGGCGATCGGCGAGCGTCTCGACATCGCCCTGCACCGTGTCGAGCCGGGCGAGCTCGTCCGCGAACCAGGTCACGGGTAAATGGCGGTCGCCCTCGCTCAGATGCCTGAACACGCGGCCCACCAGCCGGCTGTGCGGCTCGGGCCCGGTCTTGCGGAAATCGGGCAGGCCGCACGCATCCCACAGCCGCTTGACCGTGACGGGATCGGCCGCGCGCTCGCGAATCTCGGCCTCATCGGCGAGGCGCTTGAGCACGGCCAGGTCGATCGCCTGCGGCGCGGCGCGCAGCACCTGGGCCTCCGGGCGGCGTTCCAGATCGGCGATCAGCGCATCGACCGAGGCGAGGCTGGGCTTGCCCTCGCGCCAGTAGAGGTGATCGAGCGGGGGGAAGCGATGCTCCTCGATCGCGAGCACCTCCTCGTCCTCGAACTGCGCGGTCTGGCCGCCTTCCAGGCTCAGGGTGCCGAACGTGCCGTCGCGCTGATGGCGGCCCGCCCGGCCCGCAATCTGCGCCATTTCCGAAACTGTCAGACGGCGCGCCTTGCGCCCGTCGAACTTGCGCAAGCTGGCGAAGGCGACATGCGCCACGTCCATGTTGAGGCCCATGCCGATCGCGTCGGTCGCGACGAGATAATCGACCTCGCCCGCCTGGAACATCGCGACCTGCGCGTTGCGCGTGCGAGGGCTGAGCGCGCCCATCACCACCGCCGCGCCCCCGCGCAGCCGGCGCAGCATCTCGGCGACGGCGTAGACTTCCTCGGCCGAGAAGGCGACCACGACCGAGCGCTTGGGCAGGCGCGATAGCTTGGCGGGCCCGGCATAGGTCAAGGTCGAGAAGCGCGGGCGCGTGATGATCTCGGCATCGGGGGTCAGCGCCTTGAGCATCGGACGCAATGCCTCCGAGCCGAGGATCATCGTCTCCTCGCGTCCGCGCGCGCGCAGCAGCCGGTCGGTGAAGACATGGCCGCGCTCCGGATCCGCGCTCAACTGCGCCTCATCGAGCGCCACGAAGGCGAATTCGCGATCCAGCGGCATCGATTCGGCGGTGGTCAGGAACCAGCGCGCCTTGTCGGGAACGATCTTCTCCTCGCCGGTGACCAAGGCGACCGATTCGGCGCCCTTGATCGCGACGACGCGGTCATAGACTTCGCGGGCGAGCAACCGCAGCGGGAAGCCGATCAGTCCGGACGAATGGCCGCACATGCGCTCGACCGCCAAATGGGTCTTGCCGGTGTTGGTCGGGCCGAGAACCGCGACCAGCGGCTGGGCGGCGAAACGCGTCATACCGATTGGGAATGTGGCGCATGCCGTGACAAAAGCAAGCGACTAGCGGTGGATGTTTCGGGCGGGCGAGGCGCCGCGCGGTCCGGCGGCGATCAGCGTTGCTTCTTGGCCGTGGTCGCGGTGAAATCCGGGTCCTTGTTCGCCACCCAGTCGACGAATTTGCGCACATTGGGGTTCGCCAGCAGCATCTCCACATCCGTCCCATACCGCTGCAGTTCGGAATTGGTGAAATTGGCGATCAGCGTCTGCTGGCAGATCGGGTGCATCGGCACGACGTCACGCCCGCCCCGGCTCTTGGGCACGGGATGGTGCCAGACGATCGTCTTGCCGGTGGGCCGGCCACACAACCAGCACGGCGCCACCGCCGTTGGAACCTCCGCCTCGCGATGCGGGTCTTCATAAGGGCCATGTTTCGAATGTTTGCGGGCCATGCGTTGATCTGAATCCCAAAGTCGAGCCGCGCATCAATAGCGGCCGGCCGGCACTACCACGCCGGCAATCATAGCGGGAAGCCGATCAAGCCTGGACCGTAGACGTACGAGGTCAGAACCGCATCCGCACGCCCACCACGCCCTTCAGGCCATAGCTCTTTCCGAAATCGCGGATCGCGCTGTTGCCGGTCGCTTCGCCGTAGAGCGTGAGCCGGTCGTTCACGCCGACGCTGCCGCCCACGCTGACTTCGCTCCACAGCCGGTAATCGGACCGCGCGATCGGCGTGCCCGAGACGTCGGTCACCGTGTCGCCGAGCCAGTCATAGGTGAGGTTGCCGACCGCGTAGAGACGCGCCGCACCGCCGCGATGCTCGATGGCGATGCCCCAGCGCGACTTCAGGCTGTCCGCCTTGCCAAGCGAGACGTCGGCGCCCGCCGGATCGGTGAAGGCATCGAAGCGCACCTTGGAATAGACCGTCTGCAGCTGCGGCGTGATCGCGATCCCGCCCAGCGCGACGCGCTTGCCAAGCTCCAGGCTATAGGTCTGGCCCGTCCCGTCATTGCCGTGCGCGAGCTTGCCGAGCACGGAGGAGTTCAGGTCGCTGTCATACCAGCTGAACTGCGCCTGCGCGTCGGCATAGAAGCCCGCTTCGTCCTGCCACGTCAGCGTCGCACGCGCGCCATATCCATGCGTCTTGATGTCGCCATTGCCGAACAGCGAGTGCACCTGCGCGCTAGCCTTGCCGTAGCGCGCCGAGATGCTGCCGGTCAGCGTGGCGCCGCGCGCCGTCTGCGCCAGCACATGATCCGCGCCGATCTCCGCGCTCCAGCTGTTATAATCGGCATCGGCCTGGCTGGTGGACGAGGCGGCATTGGGGCGGAAGCGCTGCCCCTCCATCCGGCCCCAGATGCCGTTCGGGCGGCCATCATCCGCGGCCGAATAGCCCCGGTCGCCGGTCCTTTGCTGCATCGTGCCGACATTGTTCAGCAACAGCAAAGTCGAGGGATAGACTTCGTAGATCGGAACGCCCGGCTGATAGAGCGGCGTATCCGGCGTCTGCGGCGGGCTCACCGGGTTGAGCAGGGTCGAGCGCAGATACCAGTCGCCATCCGCCGGCGTGCTCACGCCGCCCTTGTAGAGGCGATAGCCATAGGCACCGGCGATCACCGCCTGATCGCCCTGGAACACATAATCGCCGTGCAGCGCGAAGACGCCGTCGGACGCGCCGGCGACGTCGACGATCTTGATGCCCTCGGCCGTCTGCGCGCCCAGGCCGCCGCGGTTCGCGACGGTCACCTGGGTGGTGCCCGACGTGCCGCCAGTGACGACCAGCCGGTCGGTCGGCGACGCGTCGCCGCCGAGCTGGGTCGTGATTTCCAGCGTGCCGCCATTGCCCGCATAATATCCGGCGACGGTCAGCGTGCCGAGGTCGGCCCCGCCCGGGGCGATCGTGCCCGCATTGGTGACGCTGCCGACGCGGCCCGTGCCTTCCAGCCGGGCGCCGGTGGCGATTGCCATCGTGCCGCCGATCGTGCCCCGCACGTCGAGCGTGCCGCCGCTGACAATGGTCGCGCCCGCATAGGCGCTGTCGTCGCCGGTCAGGCGCAACGTACCCGCGCCCGCCTTGGTCAGCGTGCCGCTGCCCGACAAGCCGCCGGAGAACGTGAAGGTCGTGCCGCTCGCGGTCGAGATCACGCTTCCGCTTGTCAGCGCGACGTTGCGTGCGCTGGTCAGGTCGGCGCTGGTCGCGAGCGTGCCCCCGTCGAGCGTCACGCCGCCCGCCGCCGCGCCCAGATTGGCGTCGCTGGCGATCTGGAGCGTGCCCGCATTGATCAGCGTGCCGCCGGTATAGCTGTTGGTGCCGCCGAGGATGAGCGTGCCGAGATCGGTCTTCACCAGCTGCGCCGTCCCGCCCAGCGTCGCGCCGATCGTGGCGCTGAACTGCGCGCCCGCCGCGGTGCCGTCGCCGACGCGGATGATCGATTGCGGGCCGGAGAGCGTGAGCGTCCCGCCATCGATGGTATAGCCGTTGGCCGCGAACTGCATGCCGGCGCTATTGACCGCGCCCAGGTTGGTATCGACCGTCACCGTACCGCCGGTGCCGCCGAAGATCGCGAACGCGCCATCGGCATAGGCGCCGTTGATCGACCCGTTGGCATTGGTCCAATTGTCGTTGCCGCTATGGTTCTGCCACGTCCCGCTGCCGCCGCTGACGACGCCGTCGCCGCGCGGGGCGGCGGCGCCATCCCAGAAATTGAGCGCCAGCCCGGCGCCGTTCACCAGATTGACCTGGCCGGCGACCGACGTCTGCACGGTGGCGCCCGTCGTGGGCAGCGTGCCGAGCGTCAGGCCATTGTCGGTCAGCGCGCCGCCATAATTGAACAGGCGGTAGACGCCGACGTCGAATGCGCCGCCCGCCGGAACCGAGACGTTGAGCGTGCCGTCGAGCACCAGATTCCCGCCGACATTGACGAGATCGTTGAGCGCGCCGCCGATGATATTGGCCTGGCCAAGCTCGTAGGCGAGCTGCGTCCCCGCGGCGAGCGCCAGGTCGCCCTTGATCGTCAGCGTGCCCGGCGCCTTCGATCCCGGCGTAAGAATGGCGCCGTTGGCGAACGAAACATTGCCGCCGATCGTCCCGGTGCCGCCCAGCGTCGCGCCCGAGACCACGTTGGTCGCGCCGGTCGCGGCCGAGGAATCGCCGTTGATCAGAAGCGTGCCCGACTGAACTTGGGTGCCGCCCGTATAGGTGTTGGCGCCGGTCAGTATCAGCGTGCCGAGGTCGGTCTTGGCCAGCTGCGCGCTGCCGGACAGGGCCGCGCTCACCGTCGCGGTGTAGCCCGCGCCGGCGGCGGTGCCGTCGCCGACGCGGATCGCCGCCTGCGCGCCGGTCAGGGTCAGCGCATTGCCGGTGATCCGGTAGCCGTCGGATGCGAACTGCATCCCCCCGGCCGTCACCGCGCCCAGACTATCGTCGACCGTGACCGTGCCGGCGGCCGCGGCGAAGATCGCCAGCGTGCCGTCGGCATAGCGCGCATTCACCGCGCCGGTCGAAGAGGTCCAATTATCGTTGCCGGTGCCGTTCTGCCAGACGCCGTCACCGCCATTGATGACGTTGTTGGCCTTGGGCCCGGCCGCGCCGTCCCAGAAGCTCAGTCCGCCCGAGCCGCCACCGCCGCCCGGAGGGGTGATGGCGGAGGCGATGAGATTGACCTGGTGGACGACCGAGGTCTGGACGGCCGCGTCGAAGCCCGACGGCAGCGCGCCGACCGAGAGGCCGTTATCGGTGAGCGTGCCGCCATAATTGGCGATGCGGTACAGGCCCGCGCCGAAGCTGCCCGCCGGCGTGATCGCCACGTTGATCGTGCCGTCGAGCGTGAGGTTGCCCGCCACGTCGACCAGGTCGTTGAGCGCGCCGCCGGCCACGCCCGCCTGGCCGAACTGGACATTGAGCTGCGAGGCCGCGGCCAGCGTCAGATTGCCGCCGATATGGAGCGTGCCCGCGCCGTTATCGCCCGGCGTCAGTACACCGCCGTCCGCCACCGCGACACTACCGCCGATCGTGCCCGTGCCGCCCAGCGTCGCGCCCGACGCCACGTTGGTGGCGCCCGTCGCCGCCGACTGGTCGCCGTTGACCAGCAAGGTCCCCGCGACCACGCTGGTCGTGCCGGCATAGCTGTTGGTGTCGGTCAGGATGGTCGTGCCCGTCCCCGCCTTCGTGACCGCGCCACTGCCGGAGATCGTACCGCCGAAGGTGATATCGTCCGAACGGTTGAACGCCAGCGCGCCATTGTCCGTCACGTTGCCCGTGATGCTGCCGCTGATGCCGCCATCGCCGATCTGGAGCGTGCCCGCACCGATCGTCGTGCCGCCCGCATAGCTGTTGGTGCCCGTCAGGATCAGCGTGCCGCTGCCGGCCTGGCTGAGCGCGCCCGTGCCGGAGATCGTGCCGGCATAAGTGATCACATCCGACCGGTCGAACGCCAACAGGGCGTTGTCCGTCACCGCGCTGACGATGCTGCCGTTGGTGCCGCCATTGCCGATCTGGAGCGTGCCCGCGTCGATCGTCGTGCCACCTGCATAGCTGTTCGTCGCCGTCAGGATCGTCGTGCCGCTGCCACTCTGGCTCAGCGTGCCCGTTCCGGAGATGGTGCCGGCAAAGGTGGTGGTATCGGACCGGTTGAACGCCAGCCTGCCATTATCGGCGACGTCGCCAAGGATGCTGCCGCTGGTTCCCCCATTGCCGATCTGGAGCGTGCCCGCTTCGATCGCCGTGCCGCCCGCATAGGTGTTGGCGCCGGTCAGGATCAGCGTGCCAAGGTCGGTCTTGGCCAGTTGCGACGCGCCCGTCAGCACCGCGTCGATCCTGGCGGTGTAGGCGGTTCCGTCGGCGGTTCCGTCGCCCACCCGGATCACCGCTTGGGACCCGGTCAGGGTCAACGGGTCGCCGTTGAGCGTGTAGCCGCTGGTGACGAACTGCATGCCCGACGCGGTCACCGCGCCCAGGCTGTTGTCGATGCTGACCGTTCCCGGCGTTGCCGAGAAGATGGCGAATGCGCCATCGCTATAGCCCGCGTTGAGCGCCCCCGTGATGTCGGTCCAATTGTCGTTGCCGCCGCTCGCTTGCCACGTGCCGTTGCCGCCGTTGACGATGCTGTCGTTCTTCGGGCCCGCCGCGCCGTCCCAGAAATTGAGCGTGGTGCCGGCCGAGTTGACCAGATTGACCTGCCCCGGTGCCGACGTCTGGACCGCGACCACGCTGCCCGCCGGAATCGTGCCGACGGTCAGGCCATTGTTGGTGAGCGTGCCGCCATAGCTGATCACGCGGTAGACGCCGGGATCGAAATTGCCGCCCGCCGTCTCGGTCACGTTGATCGTGCCGTCGAGCACGAGATTGCCGCCGACCTTGGTCAAATCGTTGAGCGGACCGCCGACCGTGTTCGACTGGCCGAATTCGTAACCGAGCCCGCTCGACGCACCGAGATTGAGGTTGCCGTTGATTGTGAGCGTGCCGGGGCCGCCGTTGCCGCCCGGTGTAAGCGTGGCGCCGTTCGCGACCGTGACATCGCCCCCGATCCTGCCCGTGCCGCCCAAAGTTGCTCCCGCGGCGACGCTGGTGAGCCCCGTCGCTGCCGACTGATCGCCATTGATGAACAGTGTGCCGCCCGAAACCGTGGTGGTGCCGCTATAGCTGCTATTGGCAGTGAGGATCGTCGTCCCCGCCACCTGGTTGACGCTGCCCGCCCCGCTCAGCAGCGTCGCGAAGCTGTAGGCGGGATCAGTGTGGTTGAAATTGATCCGCGATCCGCTGCCGCCGAACACGAGCGCCGTCGCATCGAACGTGCCGATGCCCGCCGCCGCCTGGCCCTCGGCGCCGCCGATATTGAGGATGCCGGTCGCGGTCGCGCCATTGCCCAGCAGGATCGACCCGCCGACGCTGGCCCGCCCGCCATTGGCCACGGTGAGCGAACCCGTGCCCACGCCGCTGCCGATGACGAGATCGCCGCTGGTGGTCAGCTGCGAGCCCGTGCCGGAAATCGCGATGGCGGCCGGGAAAGCGCCGGAAACCGAACCCGCGGTAACCGACGTGAAGCTCGCCGTACCGCCATTGAGCAACGACAAGGCCCCGTTGGTGATCGCGAGCGAGTTGGTGCTCGTCCAGTCGCTATCCGCCCCGGTAATCGTGATGAAGGGCGCGGTAGTATTGCCTGCGGCCGCGCCCATCGTGCTCGCCGCCGCGGTTTTCAGCTTGCCGCCGGCGCTGATGTTCACGCCGGCAGTATTGAAAGCTGCCGAAACGCCCACCGTCACGGCGCCACCGATATCCGCCAGCGAACCCGCGCCCGAGACGTTGAGGGTGGTAAGGACGATGTTGCTGGGTGCGTTGCGCAAGACCAGGTTGCCCGACGTCCGCAAGACGCCGCCGTTCTGGACGTTCACGACGCCGGCGATGCCGGCCGCAGATTGGGCGGTGATCGTGGGGACGTTGAATACCGAACCCGCGCCATCGACGGTGAGCGTCCCGCCAATGACCGGGGACGCACCTCCGGAACTGACCACGGCGCCGCTCGCGATGCGAATCCCGCCGCCGTTGCTGATATTGGTCGCGCCGCCATAATTGCTGTTGCCCGTCAGCGTGACCGTGCCTGCGGCAATCTGGCTGACCGTGCCCGTGCCGGTAATCGCGCCGGCGAAGGTCGTCGCGTCGGAGCGATTGAATACGAGCGTGCCGTTATCGACAACATCGCCCAGGATCGACCCCGTCGTGCCGCCGCCGCCGACCTGCAGCGTACCCGCCGTGATCGTGGTGCCGCCGGTATAGCTATTGGCACCCCTAAGCGAGAGCGTGCCGCTGCCGAGCTTCGTCAGCGAGCCGTTGCCGGCCAGCGCCTGCGGCAGAATATACGTACTGGCGTTATTGCTGATGTCGAAGCCGCCGCCGTTCGTTCCCCAATTGATCGGACGCGCATTGGTGAAATTGCCGCCGGTCCACCGCAGCACGCCGCCATTGAAGCTGAGCGCGCCGCTGGCGGCACCCAGATTGGCGTCCGAAGCCACCGAAAGCGTACCGCCGCCGAGAATCGTACCGCCCGTGTAGCTGTTGGCGCCGCCGAGCACGAGCGTACCGAAATCGTCCTTCTCGAGCGCGCTGGCGCCGCTCAGGATGGAATTGATCGTCGCCACATAAGGCGCGCCGGCGGTCGTGCCGTCGCCGACGCGGATGATGGCGGTGGCGCCCGTCAGCGCGACCGGATTGCCCGTCACCACATAGCCGTTGCTGGCGAACTGCATGCCCGATGCGCTCACCTGGCCCAGGCTGTTATCGACCGTGACCGTGCCCGGGGTAGCGGAGAATATCGCGAACGCGCCGTCCGTGAAAACCGCGTTCACGCTACCGGTCGCGTCGGTCCAATTGTTGTTGCCGGCGCTGTTCTGCCAGGTGCCGCTGCCGCCGTTGACGACGCTATTGGTCTTGGGCCCCGTCCCATCCCAAAAATTGAGCGCGAGCCCGTTACTGTTGGCCAGGTTGACCTGTCCCGCGACCGCAGTCTGCACCGTGAGCGTGCTACCTGAAGGTGAACTGCCCAGCACCAGGCCATTGTCGGTGAGCGTGCCCGTATAGTTGAACAGGCGGTACAGGCCGGGCCCGAAGGTTCCGCCCGCCGACTGCTGTACGTTGAGCGTGCCGTCCAGGACGAGGTTGCCGCCGATCGTCACAAGATCGTTGAGCGCGCCGCCGACCGTACCGGCCTGGCCCAGCTCGAAATTGAGGTTCGAGCTCGCGCCCAGGCTCAGATTGCCGTTGATCGCGAGCGTTCCCGCGCCGTTGCTGCCTGGCGCCAGCGTGGCGCCGCTGGCCAGCGTGACATCGCCGCCGATCCGTCCGCTGCCGCCCAGCGTTGCGCCGGAGGCGACGCTGGTGGCGCCGGTCGCGCCCGCCTGGCTGCCGTTGACCAGCAAGGTGCCGGCGCTGACGGTGGTGGCGCCCGAATAGCTATTAGCGCCCGAGAGCGTCAGCGTGCCCGGTCCGCTCTGCGTCACGCTGCCGGTACCGGATATCAGGCCCGCGAAGCTGGTGGCGTCGGAACGACTGAACGTCAGCCCGCCATTGTCGGTCACGTTGCCGGCGATGCTGCCGGACGTGCCGCCATTGCCGATCTGGAGCGTCCCGGCGCTGATCGTCGTCCCGCCCGTATAAGTGCTGTTGCCGGTGAGGGTCAGCGTGCCCGCGCCCGACTTGGTCATCGTTCCCGTGCCGGAGACCACGCCGGCATAGGTCAACGCATTCGACCGATTGAAGATGAGCGCGCCGTTGTCGGCGATGTTGCCGAGAACACTGCCGGTGGTGCCGCCATTGCCGAGCTGAAGCGTGCCCGCGCTGATCGTCGTGCCGCCGGTATAGCTGTTGTCGGCGGTCAGGGTCGTCGTGCCCGTGCCGATCTGTGTGACGGCGCCCGTGCCGGAGATGACGCCGTCAAACTGATAGGCGTTGCTGCGATTGAACGTGAGCGTGCCGTTATCGGTGACGTTGCCGACGATCGAGCCGGTGGTGCCGCCATTGCCAAGCTGCAGCGTGCCCGCGCTGATCGTCGTGCCGCCGGAATAGGTGTCGGCGCCCGTCAGGGTGGTGATCCCCGTTCCGGCCTGCAGCACGGATCCGGTCCCCTGAATCAGCCCCGCATAGCTGATAGCATCGGAACGATTGTAACCGAGCATACCCGCATTGTTGACGATCGCGCTCGCGATCGATCCCGTGGTTCCGCCGCCGCCTACGTAAAGGATGCCGGCATTGATATTGGTCGGGCCCGTATAGCTGTTGTTGCCCGTCAACACCCAGGTGCCCGCGTCGTTCTTGGCGAGCGTGGTGACGCCGGTGCCGGCATCGGCGATCGCGCCCGCGAGCTTATTGTTCCCGGTATTGGTGCCGCCGAGCGCGATCGTGCGCGCCAGGTTCGCGCTGGCCAGCGTCACCGGCCCCGTATCGGTGAAGACGATAGCGCCCGTGCCCGAGGATTCAACGAAGGTGGTGCCGGCCGAAAGCGTGAACAGCCGGTTGGTGGTGTCGCCTGCCCCGGTGTAACGAAGCGTCGAGCCATTGCCTATGATCAGGTTGGATGCGGCAGCCGACGATGCGCCGATGCTGCTCGCGACGCCGCCGTTGGCAAGCTTGTCGACCCCGAGAACGCCGCCATTGATCGTCGTGACGCCGGTATAGCTGCTGTTGGGGTTCTTCAGAATCCAGGTGCCGACACCATCCTTGGTGAGCGATGTTACGCCCGCGCCGTTGTTGGTGATCTGCGCGGCCAGGCTGTTGTTGCCGGTATTGGTGCCGCCGAGCGCGAGCGTCTGACTGGTGTTGGAGTTTGTGTACCCGATCGGGCCCGTGCCGATAAAAGCGATCGCCCCCGTGCCGGAAGCCTCCAACCTGCTCGCAGCCGAAGCGCCGAGCGTGAACAGGCGATCGGTGCTTCCCGCGGCGCCGGTGTAACGCAAGGTGCCGCCATTGAGGGCCAGGTTGCTCGCGCTCGCGCTGGAGGCGCCGATCGCGCTATTGCTGCCGCCATTGGCCAGGCACGCAACCTCGATCGCGCCGCCATTGATCGTGGTGCTGCCGGTATAGCTGCTGCCGCAGCCGCTGAGAATCTGGGTGACGCCGCCATTCTTGACGAGCCCGCCGCTGCCGCTGATCGCGCCGGCATAATTGGCGATTCCGCTAGGCCAGTTCAGCGTCAGCGTCGCCGAGCCAAGCGTAATGTTTCCGCCGAGCGCACCGCCACCATTCAGGTAGCCGACCGTGTTGTTGAAGCCGGCAAGATCCAGAGTGGCGCCGGCGGTGTTCGCGAGGGTAAACCCTCCCGTACCGAAGGCGCTGGTCGAACCCGCGCGCAAAATCCCGGCGGTGATCGATGTGCCGCCAGTATAGGTGTTGACGCCGGACAGGACCAGCGTACCGGCGCCCGCCTTCTGCAGGGCTCCTGTCCCCACGACCGCGCCACTGAACTGGAGCGTTGCGGTGGGATCGCTGACGGTGAGGGTCCCGGTACCGCCCAACGTGAACCCGCGATTGGTGCTGGTACTGGTGCCGGTGTAGATCAGGTTGCCGTTGGTCAGAACCAGATTGGCGGAAGCGCCGCTCGATGCGCCGATGCCGCTCGCAACGCCACCGTTGGCGATGCAATTCACGCTCAGCGTGCCGCCACTCACGGTGGTGGCGCCGGTATAATTGTTGTTGCAGCCGACGATCGTCTGGGTGCCGCCGGCCGACTGGAAGAAGCCGCCGCTGCCGCTGATCGCACCGGTGAAGGTTCCGTTGACCCCGCCCGAGGTCAGCGTGGCCGAGCCCAGGGTTACGGCGCCGCCGCCGGCCAGTGCCCCGACTTTATTGGCGAATCCGGCGAGATCCAGCGTCGCTCCGGCATTGACGGTCAGGAGCGCGGTCTGGCTACCGAACGCCTGCGCCGACCCGGCGCGCAGCGTACCGGCGGTGATCGTCGTACCACCGGCGTAGAGGTTCGTGCCGGAGAGCAGCAGCGTGCCGGTGCCCTCCTTGATCAGCCCGCCCGAACCGATCGCCGCGCTGCTGAGCGTCAGCGTGGTTGCGGCATTGCTCACGCCGATCCGGCCGTTGCCCGTCCCCAGCGTGAGACCGCGGTCGCTGGCGACTGTTCCGCCCGTATATTGCAGTCCGCCAGCATTCTGGAGCACGAGGTTCGCCGGATCCGCCGTCGCTGCGCCGATGCCGCTCGCGACACCGCCATTCGCGAGCGTGTTGACCGACAGCGTGCCGCCGGACACGGTCGTGACGCCGGTATAGGTGTTGGCGGCGTTTGCGAGCGTCAACGTGCCGGCGCCGGTCTTGATAAAGCCGGCATCATCCGGGCCGCTGACCACCCCGGAGAAGGTCAGGTTGGCGTTGCCGTCGGTGATCTGGATCGTTCGCGATGGACCGCCGTTCACGAGCGTGAAGCCGCGATCGGTCGCCGCCGTGGCACCCGTATATTCCAGCGTCCCGCTCTCGATCACCAGGTTCGACGGGTCTGCCGTCGAGGCGCCGATGCTGCTCGCCACGCCGCCATTGGCGATACTGCTGACGGCGAGGGTGCCGCCGCTGAGGGTCGTCCCGCCCGTATAGCTGTTGGCGCCGGTCAACGAAACGCGGCCGGAGCCTCCTTTGACGAAGCTGGTTGCGCCGCCATTGTCGACGATCGTCGAAGCGATCGTGAACGTGCCCGTCCCGGTGCCGTTGTGGAGGATGCCCAGGGTGCCGCCGCCGCCGCTGCCGGTAAGCGAGCCGCCGGTGATCGTCTGGCTGGCATTGCCGACGCTGGCGGCGACGATGATCGTTCCGTCCACGCCCAGCGTATTGCCGCTGCCGACGGTGACGGTGGAGTTGGCCGCCGCGGTATATTTGATGCCGCCGAGCTGAACGTTCCCCGCGACACTATTGGTGAAGGGGGTGTTGGCCGCGCCTCCGGCGTCGCTGACGATGTCGCCCGTCAGCCAGGTGCCGGCGTCGTCCTTGTTCGCATAAGCGGTGAAGGCGGTGATGTTGCCCGCCAATATCTGGGCATAATCGGTGCCGTTGACGGTCGCCCAGGCGAGAGCGCCATCGATGTTGGTCGTGGTGATGACGCCGCTGCCGGGCAGCGTGAAATCCATCAGACCGCTCGAACGGGTGAGCGCGCCCAGATTCAGCGTCATGCTGCCGCCCGCGCCCGATGTCGCCGCAATGCGGTTGTTGCCCGCCGTGACGTTGAGCCCATTGAAGGTCTGGCTGTTCGCCACTCCGGCCGCTCCGGAGAGGGTGAGCGTGCCGCCGGCCATGTTGAGCGTAGACGCGCTCGAGATGATATTGCTGGCCGGCGCTCCTGCGGCGGCGAAATTCAGCGTCAGCGAGCTGCCATTGATCGTCGTGGCGCCGGTATAGCTGCTCTGCCCGGCGAGCGTCAGCGTGCCGTTGCCTTGCTTCACCAGGCCGCCCGTGCCGGTAATGCTCCCGCTATAGCTTGTGGCGGTGGCGCCATTCACGGTCAGGTCGGCGCCGTTGAGCGCTACGCTGCCGCCCGTTCCGGCGAGCGAGGTGATGGTGATATCGTGGGTATTGAGGTCCAGCGTGCCGCCATTGACGATCACGGCGTTGGGCGTACCGAAGGCCTGATCGTTGCCCGCTTGCAGCGTGCCTGACGTGACGGTTGTCGTCCCGCTATAGGTGTTGGCGCCGCTCAGCAGCCAGAGGCTCCCCGCTGTCCCGTTCATGGCTACATTGCCGGCGCCTGAAATCACGCCCGAAAGCGTGTTGCTGCCCGCGAAGCTGCCGCCGAGGGTGAGGGTATCGGCCGGAGCGGCGGCATTGAACGCAACCGCTCCGCTGAGCGTGAGCGCCCCTGTACCGTCGTTGAGGACGCTGCTGCTGCCATTGATCGACAGCCCGCGATTGGTGCTGCTCGCGGTGCCGACATAGGATAGCGCGCCGCTATTGACGGAGATGGTCCCGACGCCGGCACCCGTTCCCAACGAACTGGCGGTGCCCTGGTTCGCCAGTGATTTCGCGCTTACTGTGACGGTCTGGATCGTGACGGCACCGCCAAAGGTGTTGGCGCCAGTCAATGTAATGCTGCGATTTGTCCCGCCGCCGTTAAATGTAAACGGCCGGGTTGCAAGGTTGCTGCTGATGACGCCGGATAAGGCCAGGTCCGCGTTCTGCGCGTTCAACACGACGGATGATGTAAAGCCGCCGCCCGCGGTTATGTCTCCGGTTACCGTTAGCGTACCGCTCCCCTGATTTATCAGGGCGGAGGAACCGCCACTGGGCGCCATGTTCCAGCTGCGGTTTGAGGTGTCGCCGCTGCCAGTATAGATGGCGGCGGCGCTGCGGACGAAGACTGCGCCGTTGGCCGCCGTGGTCGGTGCTCCCAGGGCGCTTGCCTGGCCTAGATTGCGGATCGACGTGAAGTACAGGTTGGCGCTATCGGTACCCACCGCCCCGGTGAAATCGTTGGTGTCGTCGCTCAGCGTCGTCTGCGCGGCCAGGCCAAAACCGCCGGACCCGGTTATGTGGGCTGAACCGACGCCCCCACCAATGGCGGAGGAGCCGGAAAGCAGCGTGACAACGCGGCCAGCGGCCAGCGCTCCGGTGCTTCGCAAAGTAGCGCCTGACGACAAGGCGATGCCATTGCTCGCATCACCGAGCGACGAATCGCCGCTGACGTTCAGGGTGCCGGCGGTGACATTGACGCCGCCGCTGAAGCTGTTGGCGCCGGTAAGGTTCAGCGTGCCGGCGCCGGCCGTGGTCAGCCCGGCGTTGCCGGCAAGGATCGAACTGATGGTGGCGGCGCCGCTGGTCGTGGTGATGGTGGGCGCGGTGCCAGCCAGCGTGAGCGTGTTGCCGCTCAGTATATAACCGCTGGTGTTGAATGTCAGATTGTGCGCGACGATGGGCGTGCTGAGCGTGACCGTACCCGCGGTGCCGCCGAAGATCGCGTTGTCGATCGACGCGTTGACCCAGGGCGCGTAGGGACCGCTCACCCCGTCGCTGTTGGGACTCCAGTTCGGGGTCGACGTGTCCCAGGTTCCCGTGCCGCCGCTGTTGACCGCGGTCCCATTCACGTCCCAGTTGCGGTCAGTCTGCGCGGCTGCCGGGCCTGCAAGGCCGAGACCGATCAAAGCCGCGAGCGATACGCTCGAGAGGAAGCCGCCGTGGCGCCGCTTCTGGCGCCCCCCCGCGGGCATGAAGTGGCTCCCGCCGCGAGCCTTAACAATCCGAAGGCGCGCGCGGTCAACCGCTACCATTACTAACATCCTCTTTTAGAGAAACGCCGCGTCCGGCAGGTCGGGAACCAGTGCGAGCTGTCAGCTAAGGGCGCACGGAGGCGCAGCCGGGCAAGGCCTGAAGCGCTGGAATCCGCAAAACCCCCCATAGTGCACCCCGTTGGTAGCCCCGCTACCTCGCAACGAGGCCGGAGGCTTTGCGCCCCGCCGTCGCCGGCGGTATGCCATTTCAACGGATCGGCCACCGCTCGAACGCGGGCACTGAAACAAACGGCCTATCCCCGATGAGATGGCCCGCTTCAGCAAGGATCCGGTTAAAAAACGCTAAACAACTACCCGCGATTTCAATACGATACACAAGTATCCCGGTCCTGCAAGGGTCACATTGTAAACTATTGTCACGCCATTATGGCTTTTCGGACGAGCGACTGACTCAGCTGACCTTCACGCCGATATATGGCCGGAACGGGCCATCTATATTGATTTTCAGACTTTCGATTTCAAAATCGATTGAAGCGTGACTTTAGGTGACGCGGAAACCCCGAAGCCTGATAGCAAGTGCGGATGACAGGTTTCTGAAATTGAATGATCCGATGGCCCTTGGTCGATCACCTGCCTCGCGGGTGCCGCCTCAGGCCCGCCCCAAACGACCAATCGATCCCATGCTCCCGACTCGATTCGCCCGGAAAACGACTCACCCTGTCGCAGCTTTCGCCCGTAAACCGTGGATTAGTTTGACTTTAAGGTTTGTTATCCACAGTCATCCTATCCTGTCGGCGTGAGACCGGCTGATCAGGGCTGGAACGGGGCGCTTGATGTATTTGCGGGATAATGACGGGTTTGTGAGCAGCGGCGGCACCGTCGCGCTGGCGCCGCCCACCCGCCGTTTCGGTCGCGCCACGCTCCGCCGTCATATCGAACGCGCCGCCGATCTCGATCTGGTCGTCGATCTCGGCCAGCGCATCGGCAGCCGCGAATGGTGGCGCGGGCTTGCCACCTGCACCACGCTGTGCGGCCTCGCATTCTCCTTCGCGCCCGGTTTCGCGCCGCTCCAGGCGCCGGTCGCGCCCGCGCTCGGCGAACGCCAGCAACAGGAAATGAAGGCGGAGGCGATTCAGCCCTCGGCTTATGGCGCGGATACGGGCCGGCGCATGGCGCCGACGGGCCTGGTCGAAAAACTCGCCGACACGCCCGAACGCCCGCAGATCCAGGTCGCGGCGACGCTCGGCACGGGCGACGGTTTCGCGCGCGTGCTCCAGCGCGCCGGCGTCGGCGCGGATGAGGCCAAATCGGTCGCGGCGACGATCGCCGGCACCACCGATCTTTCGAATATCAAGCCCGGCACCAAGCTCGATCTCACGCTCGGCCGCCGCCCCAACAAATCGGTGGCACGCCCGCTCGACCATCTCGCCTTCCGCGCGCGGCTCGATCTCGCGCTCGCGATGGATCGCGTCGGCGCCGGGCTCAAGCTCACGCCCAAGCCGATCGCGGTCGACGACACGCCGCTGCGCATCCAGGGCAGGGTCGGCGGTTCGATGCTGTCCTCGGCCCGCGCCGCCGGCGCGCCCGCCAGCGCGATCCAGACCTGGCTGCGCGCGATGGGGCAGCATGTCTCGATCCAGGGCATCCATTCCAACGACAAGTTCGACATCATCGTCGAACATCGCCGCGCCGCCGACGGCATGAGCGAGACCGGCGGCCTGCTGTTCGCGGGCCTGGAGCAGGGCAGGAAGGAATTGCGCCTGCTCAAATGGACGCTGGCCGGCAAGGACCAATTTTTCGACGCGGCGGGCGTCGGCGAGACCCGCGGCAGCATGAAGATGCCGGTGCAGGGCCACCAGACGTCGAGCTTCGGCATGCGCTTTCACCCGGTGCTGGGCTATAGCCGCATGCACAAGGGGATCGATTATGGCGCGCCGATGGGCTCGCCGATCGTCGCCGCGACCGATGGGGTCGTGAACTTCGCCGGCTGGCATGGCGGCCATGGCAATTACGTTCAGATCCGCGCGTCGGGCAATATGGGCACCGGCTATGCGCATATGAGCCGGATCGTTGCCCGGGCCGGCGAGCATGTCCATGCCGGCCAGCTGATCGGCTATGTCGGCTCGACCGGCCTCTCGACCGGCCCGCATCTCCATTTCGAGGTGTTCGTCAACAATGTCGCGGTCAATCCGGCGAGCGTGAAGTTCCTCCAGGCGGCGACCTTGTCGGGCGCCGAGCTGGGCCGCTTCAAGGCCGAGCTCGCCCATCTGATGGCGCTGCGCAGCCAGGGCTGATCGAGCCCGCCGACCGAGCACGGGTTGGCGACATCATGCTTGCATTTGTTCCCGAAATGTTCTAGGCGGGATGGGGTCGAGATTGCGCGGCCGTCGCGGCCATCAAGTTCGTTTCCGCGTTTTTTTTGTTTTCTCTTAGGAAGCGATCGCATTTGCGTCTGACGCAACGCCTCCTATCTTAAGGCGCGATGCCGCCGACCGCCGAAACCATACCCAATCCCGAAAACGGCTTTTCGGCGCTCCGCCGTTTCCTGCCCTATCTCTGGCCCAAGGATCGGCCCGCGTTGCGCCTGCGCGTGGTGATCGCGATGGCGCTGGTGATCGGCGCCAAGTGCATCACGTTGCTGATGCCCTTCGCCTACAAGGGCGCGATCGACCATATGAGCCGGGGCCACGAGGCGGTCGGCTTGGCTATGGCGCTGGTCGTGGCCTATGCCGGCGCGCGCTTCGGCGGCGTGCTGTTCGACAATCTGCGCAACGCCATCTTCGAACGCGTCGGGCAGGAGGCTGCGCGCCGCCTGGCGATGGAGGTGTTCGCGCATCTCCACCGGCTGTCGCTGCGCTTCCATCTCGAACGGCGCACCGGATCGCTCTCCAAGGTGGTCGAGCGCGGCACCAAGAGCATCGATACGATGCTCTATTTCCTGCTGTTCAACATCGCGCCGACGATCTTCGA
>Ga0207657_10002271_pt1 | contig 20838 bp, 22 predicted proteins | sample KBSC33metaG_FD_184316 | JGI IMG/M metagenome (GOLD analysis project Ga0207657, IMG submission 184316) | Corn rhizosphere microbial communities from Kellogg Biological Station, Michigan, USA - KBS C3-3 metaG (SPAdes) (version 2) | ecosystem: Host-associated > Plants > Roots > Rhizosphere > Soil ... | reverse complement strand
CACCGGTTCCGGGCGGCCCGCGTCCCACGGGTCGCAGCACACTGCAGGCTGCAGAAGCCGCGCGCAAGGACTGGGGACAACCTGTTGCACTCTCGTGTCGGTGCCTGGCACCGGCCTTTCGGACTCCTGCGCGGTGACGCGACACACCCACTCGCACAACCGGGGCAAGGACCAGTTTGTTCCAAGCTTCCGGTGGGTGACGGTTCGGGCCGTGAGCCGACCTGACGTGAGGCGGCGTCGCGTGGCGTGGTGAGCCGAGGTGTGGCGGGGCGGGTTGTGACAGGACGCCGCCCCGCGGCGTATGACTAGCGAGATGACGTTCGCCCAAGCTGCCGAGGCTCACCTCGACGACGTCTACGGCTACCTCGCCTGGTTCACCTCCGACCGGTGGGCGGCGGAGGAGCTGACGGCCGAGACGTTCGAGCGGGCGCTCCGGCTCTGGCACCGATTCGATCCCGGGCGTGGCTCCGCACGCACCTGGCTCTGCCAGGTCGCGCGCACGGTCGCGCTCGACCACTTTCGCTCCGAGCGGCGGCGCACCCGGCGCGAGCAGCTCGCCGCCCCACCCGAACGGACCGACGCGAAGTTCGTCGAGGGCCTCTCGCCCGACCTCGAAGCTGCGCTCCGGCTCCTGACCGCCGGCGAGCGGGAGGTCGTCGCGCTACGGGTCGTGCTCGAGCTCGACGCCGGCGCGGCCGCCCGCATGCTCGGCATCTCCCCCACCAATTGCACGACGCGCCTGAACCGGGCGCTCAGGAAGCTCGAGGAGGCACTCCATGTCGCAGCGTGATCTCGTCGCCGAACTGCGCGCCGCCCGCATCGCCGCACCGCCGGAGCTGCGCGAGCGGGTCCGCCTGACCGCGACCCGCGACCGCACCAAGGCGCCGCGCCGGTTCACGTGGCGCCGCGCGCTCGTCGTCGCGCTTCCGGTCGCGGCCGCAGTCGTCGCCGGGGTCATGCTCACGCGGTCCTCCGACCGGACGACCGAGCGGCCGCTCGTCGCCCACGGCGAGCGAGCCGCGACAAACCAGGGGTCGGCGACCTTGAAGGCCGCCCCGTCGATCGCGGCGCCGGCTCCGTCGAGCACGCGCGTCCAGCGTTACGGGGCCTCGTTGACCCTCCGTGTCCCGTCCGGGAACGGCGTCTCGAACGCCGTCAAGAGCGCGCTGCGGATCACGCGATCCCTCGGCGGCTACGCGACCTCCGTGCACGCCGGCTCGCAGGGTCGCGCCGCGAGCGCGTCGCTTCGGCTGAGGATCCCGCGGGCGCACGTCGCAGCTGCCGTCTCACGGCTCTCGGCGCTCGGCACGATCACCGGCGAGCAGGTCGACATCCAGGACCTCCAGACGGCGATCGACACCACCACGCGGACGATCGCACGCCTCCAGCGCCGGCTGAAGGAGCTGCGGGCCGATCCGCCGAGCGCTGCGAACGACGCGCGGATCGCCGCGCTCGTCACGCGCGTCGAGCGGCTGCAGCGGGAGGAGGCGGCGACGATCCGAAGCGCGCGCTTCGCGACCGTCGACCTGCACCTCACGACGCCGCCCGTCGCGCACCACGCCGCCGGCCACGGCCCGCTCCACGGTCTGCTCGTCGCGCTGACGTGGCTCGGGATCGGCACCGTCTACGTCCTCGCGTTGCTGACGCCCGTCGTCCTCGTGGCGCTGCTCGCCGCCCTCGCCGTGCGGTGGATCCGCAGGCGCCGCGAGGACGCGCTGCTCAGCCGTTCGTGATCTGGGCGAAGACGCGGAACGTCGGCTCGCCGACCGGCAACTCGTCGAACTCCGGGTTGATGCAGCCGAGCTCGTCGTCGAGACGCGACTCGTACGTGCGCTCGATCTCGGCCTTGCACATCGGCAGCGGCCGGCGCCGCGCGAGGATCGCCCCGAATCCCGGCGCCCGCGCCTCCGCGGCCCGCAGCATGTCGATGTCGATCTCGACGTCGTACACCTTCTGCATGCAGCCCACGTACGTGTGGCCCCACGCCTCGTACGAGTAGACAAACGGGCAGCCACGCGCGAGACAGGCCCCCGGATACACCACCTTGTCGCAGTGGACGTCGCAACGGCGGCACTCCAACTCGTCCTGAGGATGAAGCGGAAGCGCCGGTGCCGAGGCCGTCTGCTCGGGTGTCATACCGGCATTGTCGGAGCGATTGACGACGACCGCAAGACTTGACAATCGCGCGTTACAGCGCTAATCGCCGCACGACATTCAGCACATCCATCGGCGTGAATGCCATGAAGTCGGGCTCGATGCCCGAGGTGCTGTCGTCGGCGTTGAACCACAGTGCTTGAACCGTCGTCATGCCCACATTCGCGGCTCCTTGCACATCCGTCTCGAGACGGTCGCCGACGTAGAGCGCCCGCTCGGGCTCGACGCCGAGCGCCGCCAGCGCGTGCAGGAAGATCTCGGGTCGAGGCTTGCTCGCACCCAGCTCCTCGGAGAAGACCATCACGTCGAGGAGCGGCGCGAGACCGACCGCCTCGGCATCCGCCCGAAGGAGCCGGGCGGGGTCCGGCCACGAGTTCGCGACCAGCCCGGTCTTGATCCCGCTGGTGCGCAGCGACTCGAGCATCGCCTGCGCCGCTCCGAGCACCGCGTGCGCGGGCCGCCACACCTCGTGCTCGACGTCGATGAACGCGTCGGGATCGTCGACGCCGAGCTCGCGCAGCACCTCCGTGTACGGTCGCTGCGGCGCGTCGCCGAGCATCTGGGCGCGGTAGCGCGCCGTGAAATCCGGGTCGTCGCGGCCGAGCGCGGCACGATGACCCGCGAGGAGCAGATCGTCGTCCCACGTGAACTGGACGAGCGTGCCGTTCCAGTCGAAGAGGACCGCCTCGATGAGCACCGGGGTACGCTAGCTGGCGCATGGCGAGAAGGATCCTCTGGGCATCGCTCGCCCTCACGCCCCTCGTCGTCATCGCCCGCTTCGGGTTCGACGCGGGCGCCACCCTCCTCTTCTGCCTCGCCGCGCTGGCGCTCCTGCCGCTCGCCTGGCTGATCGGAGAGGCAACGGACCACGCCGCCGAGCACACGGGGCACGGCGTCGGCGGCTTCCTGAACGCGAGCTTCGGCAACGCGCCGGAGCTGATCATCGCGTTCTTCGCTGTCGCGGACGGGCTGCCGAACGTCGTGCGCGGGGCGATCGCGGGCTCGGTGGTCTCGAACATCCTGCTCGTGCTCGGCGTCGCGATGATCGCCGGAGGGGACGGCCGCGTCGATGCACGCTCGCTGCGCTGGCAGCTGTTCGCGGTCTTCGGCGCGATGATCCTGATCCTGATCCCGTCGATCCCGCGCTGGACCGGCGATCCGTCGCGTCACGCGCTCTACGTCGCGACGCTCCCGGTCGCGGCCGTGTTGCTCGCCGCGTACGTCGTCATCACGGTCCGCAACCTCCGCATCCATCGCGCAGCAGATCGGAAGGAGGCGAACGAGAAGGCGTGGACGCTCCGCCGGTCGCTCGCCTGGCTCGCCGTCGCGACCGCCGCCACCGCGATCGTCTCCGAGATCCTCGTCCACTCGCTGGAGGATTTCGGCCACGCGGTCGGGCTGCACGAGTTCTTCATCGCAGCCGTGATCGTCGCGATCGTCGGCAACGCCGCCGAGCACGGCGGGGCGGTCGTGATCGCCCACCGAGGCAACACCGAGCTCGCGACCGAGATCGCGATCTCGTCGTCGATGCAGGTCGCGGTGTTCGTCGCGCCGGCGGTCGCGCTCCTGTCGTGGATCGTCGGTGCGGGCCTGCCGCTCTCGTTCCGCGTGGTCGAGGTCGTGACGATGGCCGCCGCCGCCGTGTTCGCGACGCTCGTGATCTGGGACGGACGCTCGCGGCGCTGGGAGGGATTCGTGCTCGTCGGCGTCTACGGCGCGGTCGCGGTCGCGTACTTCTTGAGCTAGTCACGCCTTGAAGGGCTCCTGTGCCCGCGTGAACGCGTAGCCCGACCAGACGAAGCGCCCGTCCTCGATCCGCAGCCGCTCGCCGCGCTCGCGTCCGGCGGAGGCGCGCCAGCCGTCGCCGTCGCGCTCGAAGGTCGTCTCGCCGCGACCGGGCGGCGTCCCTGCGACCTTTGCCTGCAGCGTCCCGTGCTCCCACCAGAAGATGAACTCGTTGCCCTCGGACCACCAGCGGCCGAGCAGCGGATGCACGTCTGGGGGCGGCGGCTCCGCCTCGGGCCGCCAGACCTCGGGCGGCTCCGGCCAGAGCTCGATCGCCTTCTGCGCCAGCCTGACCGCGAACAGGTCCATGTCCCCGCGGGTCCCGGAGTTGGTCAGGCCCGCTGCCCCGATCTGCGTCTTGCGGTTGATGTAGACGCCCGCGAGATGGCCCGCCATCGCGCCGCCGTGCCCGCCGAAGATCGTCCCGTCCTGGTTGTAGAGCATCAGGCCGAGACCCCAGCCGAGCACCCAGTCGTCGGGGTAGTACATCACCTGCGGGAACCACATCTCCTCCACGGTCGACTCGGCCAGCACGCCCTCGGCGCCGTGCGCGAGGAAGGTCGCCCACCGCACGAGATCCTCGACCGTCGACCACAGCTGCCCTGCAGCGGACGTCCCGCCCAGGTCGCTCTCGGGCTCCTTCCAGACCGTGCGCGCGTACTCGTCGACCAGGTAGCCCTGTGCCTTCGGCGCAGCGCCGGTCCAGGTCGTGCGGACGAGACCGAGCGGCTCGATGATCCGCTCGTTCACGTACTGCATGTACGGCAGCCCCGACCTGCGCGCGACGACCTGTCCGAGCAGCGCGAAGGCGAGGTTCGAGTAGTGGTGCGCCTGCGCCGGCCCGAGCACGAACTCGACGTCGCCCATCGCCGCAACGAGCTGCTGCTCGGTCGGGGACTCGCCGGTCACGAACATCTCCCCCGCCTCCCGCTGCAGTCCGGAGAGATGGCAGAGCAGGCGGCGCAGGGTCGGCGTGCCGTTCGCGATCCCGTCGACGTGCTGCTCGAGGCGATCGTCGAGGTCGAGCGCGCCCTCGTCGCGCAACTGCATGATCGCGGTCGCCGTGAAGGTCTTCGTGATCGAGCCGATGCGGTACTGCGTCTGCGCCGTCGCCTCGCGACCCTCGTCGTAGTCGGCGAACCCGGCGGCGCTCGACCAGGCCAGCTCGCCCTTCTTGACGACGGCGGCGGCGACCGACGGCAACCGGTCGGCCTGGCGCTCCCGCAGAATCCGGTCGAGCTGCTCGGAAGCCTCAGACACCGACGGCCGCTCCGAGTGCGTGCGGCACCGCGGCGAGCGCGTGCTCGACGTCGTCGTCGTCGATGTCGAGATGCGTGACGGCCCGCAGGATGCCCGGCTTCGTCTGGGAGAGGAGCACGCCCTCCGTGCGAATGCGCGCGAGCGCGTCATGCTCGTCGATCCCCACCGACGCGACGTCGACCTGCACGAAGTTCGTCTCCACGAGCTCGACGTCGACGGGGAGCCCGGCCGCAGCCCAGCCCTCGGCCAGGCGCCGCGCCCGCGCATGATCCGAGGCGAGGCGCTCGACGTTGTGGTCGAGCGCGTAGAGGCCGGCGGCGGCGACGATGCCCGCCTGCCGCATCGCGCCTCCGAAGCGGTGTTTCTCGACGCGCGCGCGGTGCATCAGGTCGTGCGAGCCTGCGATCAGCGCTCCGAGCGGACAGCCGAGGCCCTTCGACAGGCACAACGTGACGGTGTCGAAGAGCCCGGCGATCTCCGACGCCGCGACGTTCGAGGCGACCGCGGCGTTCATCAGCCGCGCGCCGTCGAGATGGGTGCGGATGCCGAGCTCGCGCGCCGTCTCGACGAGGGCGCGCAGCTCGTCGAGCGGCCACACCGCTCCCCCCGCCGTGTTGTGCGGGTTCTCGACCGCGAGCACGGACGTCCGCGGCGACCAGAAGTCTCCCTCGGTCCACGCCTGCTCGCGAAGCTGCGCCGGGGTGATCCGGCCGCGCACGCCCGGCAGCCCTCGCGTCTGCAGGCCGGAGTGCATGGCCGCGCCGCCGAGCTCGGACACCATGATGTGCGCCCGCTCCTCGACCACGAGCTCCGTCCCCCGCTCGCCGAGGATCGCGAGCGCGATCTGGTTGCCCATCGTCGCGGTCGGCAGGTAGACGGCCTCCTGCTGGCCGAGCAGCTCGGCACCGCGCCGCTCGAGGGCGAGCACGGTCGGATCCTCGCGCTCCTGCTCGTCGCCCACGTCGGCACGCGCCATCGCCTCGCGCATCGCCTGCGACGGCCTCGTCTGCGTGTCCGAGCGAAGGTCGATCATGCTGCGATCCTATGGAAATGGAGGAGCCGGATCTCCACATCCCCGCCGCAGGGCCGGCGCCGCTCCCGGCCTGAGGGCGCGGCCGACGCCGCTACCGTGACGCGATGGACCTCGACCTCGTGACGGAGCTGCTCGCGGACGAGCCGGCGTACCGCGCGACGCAGGTCTGGGAATGGGCGGCGCGCGGGGCAACGTCGTACGACGAGATGACGAACCTGCCGGCGGGCGCACGCACGCTGCTCGGCGAGCGCGCGCCGTTCACGACGCTGACGCTCGTCCACGAGGCGCGCTCCGTCGACGGCACCGTCAAGGCGCTCTTCCACACCCACGACGGCCACCCGCTCGAGGCGGTCCTGATGCGCTACCGCGACGGGCGCCGGTCGGTCTGCATCTCCTCGCAATCCGGCTGCCCGCTGACCTGCACGTTCTGCGCGACCGGCCAGATGCGGTTCCGTCGGAACCTGACGACGTGGGAGATCCTCGACCAGGCGCTCCACTTCAAGCGGGTCGAGCCGATCGATCACGTGGTGTTCATGGGGATGGGAGAGCCCATGCTCAACTTCGACGCGGTCGTCCCCGCCGCGCGGCGGCTACCCGACCTCGGCGTCACCCACCGGCGGACGACGATCTCCACGGTCGGCTGGCTGCCCGGTCTGACGCGCTTCATCGACGAGGTCGAGGAGCCGATCCGCCTCGCGCTCTCGCTGCACGCGCCCGCAGACGCGCTGCGGAGCGAGATCATGCCGGTGAACGACCGCTATCCGCTCGACGAGGTCCTCGGAGAGTGCCGCCGGTACTTCGAGCTGCGCCGGCGGAAGGTGTTCGTCGAGTACGTGATGCTCGACGGCGTCAACGACTCGGTCGCCCACGCTCGTGCGCTGTCGGCGCTGCTCGATCCGAGGATCTTCAAGATCAACCTGATCCCCTACAACCCGACCGGGATGTTCGACGGCTCGTCGCGCGAGACGATCGCCGTCTTCAAGGACGCTCTGCACCATGCGGGGTTCTCGCCGACCGTGCGCCTGACGCGCGGCCGTGACATCGCCGCGGCGTGCGGGCAGCTCGCTGCGACCGCGTAGTGAGGCGGGTCGCCCCGGCGCTCGCGCTTCCCGCGCTCGTCGGCCTCTCGACCCTCCTCCACTGGCTCGCCGCCCGGCACTTCCACGGGCTCTGGATCGTCCCCGACGAGCCCATCTACGCCTCGCGGGCGATCGAGGTGTGGCGCCACGGCCCGTTCGGGCTCCTGCACGGGCCGACCGCCGGCTACGGGCTGCTCTATCCGGCCCTCGCAGGGATCCCGCTCTCCGTCGGCAGCACGGTCACCGGCTACCACTCGCTGAAGCTCCTCCAGGCACTCGTCGTCTCGCTCGCCGCGGTTCCGGTCTTCGCCTACGGGCGGCGGCTGATGCCCGCGCGGTTCGCCCTCCTCGCCGCCGTCCTCACGCTCGCCTCGCCCCTCCTTCTCTACTCGGGGCTCGTGATGACCGAGGTGCTCTTCTATCCGCTCGCCGCGCTCGTCCTGCTTGCGATCGCGCGCGCGGTGCAGACCGGGACGGCGGGCGACCAGGCGGTTGCGCTCGCGCTCGTCGTCGCCGCCGTGCTCACCCGCACGCAGGCAGTCGTCTTCATCGGCGTGTTCGCGCTCGCGGCGGCGCTCGATGCGGCGTTCGCTCGCGACCGGTCGCGCCTGCGGGCGTTCTGGCCGGTCTGGTTCCTCGTCGTCGCGGGACTGCTCGTCGCCGGGATCCGCCCCGGCGTCGTCGGGGCCTACGCGGAGACGCTCCGCGGCGGCTATCCCGCGGGCGCTGCGCTACGGCTCACCTTCGACCACCTCTCGTACATCGCCCTCAGCACGGGCGTCGTCCCGTTCGCAGCGCTCGTGCTGCTCGTGGTTGCGGCCGTCCGGAGGCAAGAGCCCGATCCTGCGGCGCGCGCGTTCGTCGCGCTGGCGCTCGCGGCGGTCGTCGTGATCGTGGCGCAGGTCGGGCTCTTCTCGTCTCGCTACTCCCCGCATCTGCTCGGCCGCGACCTGGCGGCATTGCCGCCGCTCCTCTTCCTGTCGCTCGCGCTGTGGCTCTCACGCGGGGCACCACGGCCGCGCAGCACCGTCGCGCTTGCAGGCTTCGCGGTGCTCGCGCTCGTCCTGCTCGCGCCGTGGAACACGCTCGTCACCTCCGACGCGTTCGCCGACACCTTCGACCTGACGCTCTTTCTGCGCATCCACGAGAAGCCCGCCGACATCGTCGCCGCATTCGCCCTCGTCATGGTCGCGCTGTTCGCCTTCATCCCGCGCCGCGCCGTCCTCGTGCTGCCGCTCGCGGTGCTCGCGGTCCTCGTCCCGGCCTCGGTCGTCGCCGCCGACGAGATCGGAAAGGCGGTCAACGCCCGGCAGGCCGCGGTGGTCGGCTCGACGCCGAACTGGATCGACCGGCACGCCACGGGCGACGTGTCCTATCTCTACGGCGGCGAGGGGTCGTGGCCGACCGTCTGGCAGGAGCGGTTCTGGAACCGGCGCATCGACCGGGTGCTGTCCGTCGCGCCGGGCCTCGTGCCCGGGCCGCTCCCCCAGACGGTCTTCACCGTGCCGATCGACGGCCGCCTGCCGATGCGGGAGCGCTTCGTCGTCGCGGCCGATCGCTTCTCCTTCGTCGGCGAGCCTGTCGCGCATCTCACGCAGACCGGGCAGGACGTGACGGGCCTCACGCTCTGGAAGCTCGACGGCCCGCCCCGCGTCGACGCGGTCGTCGGCGGCGTGCAGCCGAACGGCGACATGTCGCATCCCGCGACGGTCTCGGTCTACGACTGCCGCCGGGGCCGCCTCGAGCTGACGCTGCTGCCGAAGGCAACCCGGGTGCTGCACATCCTGCTGAACAACCGGCCGATCCTGACGAGCCGGATCGCAGACCTACCCTCGTGGAGCGGCAGCGTCACCGTGCCGCCTTCGGCGTCGCCGCGGCTCTGCAACTTCACGATCGTTCCGCAGCAGCTCCTCGGCTCGACGCGGATCGCGTTCGTGCGCGGGTAGGGCGGCCGTGTCTCACAAAGCCTGTTCCCCGCCGACGAGCGCGCGGAGGCTCTCGTGCTCCTCGCGGCAGGCGGGGCAGCCCTCGAGGTGCGCTCGGAGGCCCGGCAGCTCGGCGTCGGCGTCGCGCCCGGCCAGCTCGAGCTCGACGTAGCGGTCGAGGAGCGCGAAGCACTCGTCACAGCCCACCTCCGGCTCGAGCGGGCCGAGCAGGCGCCCGAGCGACTGCTTCAGGTCGGGGCGGCGCATCTAGATCCAGTCCTCCGGCTCGAAGCCGCGCGACGCGAGATATGCGCGCAACGCGCGACGGGCGTCGTGCAACGTCTTGTAGAGAGCACCGCGCGTCGACTCGAGTCGCTCCGCAAGGACGTCGATCGGAACGCCGTTCAGCGCAAGCGCAACGAGCACCTGCCGCTGGTGCAGCGTCAACTGGGCGATGCCGTCGCGGACGGCGTCGATCAGCTCGCCCTGGAACGCCTCCCGGGCGGGGCCGGCGCCGCCGCTCTCGAAGAGGCCCCAGGTCTCCGGCTCGAGCGGCACCTCGCGCCCCTGCCAGGCCCGTTTGCGCAGCTTCACGGCCGCCTCGAGCAATGCGAACTTGTAGACCCAGGTGGTGAAGCGGCTCTCGCCGCGGAAGTCGTCGAGCCGAACGAGCACGCTCATCAGCGCGTCGCCGGCCGCCTCGTGCGCGATGTCGTCGAGCTCGTTGCCGCGCAGATGCGGAAGCGTCGGCCGGCGGCGGGCCACCTCGAAGCGCGCCGCACGGAGCAGCAGCAGATGAAGCCGTTCGACCGTCTCCTCGCGCTCGAGGCCCTCCGAGCGGAGACCACGGAGCCAGTCGCGCGAGTCGTCGTCGAGCGCGGACGGGCTGGGAACGAGCGACAGGTTGGGGCGCGCTTTCACCGGTTCGAGGAGAACGGTACAGGCGTCCATGTCTCATCTGTGCCGGCGGAGCCGCTCTTCTTACCCCGGATGATCGATCGGGTAAGAAACGCGTGCACCGCGACACGAATCCTCCAACCCAATCGAGGAGGAGACGTAATGACACGGTCGATAACCGTCAGCACGCCACGCCTGGCGCTCGTCACGGCGGCTGGCATCGCCGCCGCGATCGCCCTGATCTTCGCGGCGTCGCACGGAGCGAGTGCGAACGCGGGGACGGCGGCCGCCCAGCCTGCAACCGCGCAGCTCTCAGCCGCGCAGCCTGCGGTCTCCGCCAAGTCGGTGGCCTTCCGCGAGGCCATGAACAAGCTCTGGGAGGACCACATCACCTGGACGCGGATGGTGATCGTCGACTTCGCCGCCGGCCTGCCGGATCTGAAGGTCGCCGAGACCCGCCTCCTGCGGAACCAGGTCGACATCGGCAACGCGATCAAGCCGTACTACGGCGCGGCCGCGGGCAACAAGCTGACGAGCCTCCTGCGCGCCCACATCCTCGGGGCCGTGCCCGTGCTGGCCGACGCGAAGGCCGGCGACAAGGCGAAGCTCACCGCGGCCCTGGACGCCTGGTATGCGAACGGCCACGAGATCGCGCAGTTCCTCGCCGCAGCGAATCCGCAGAGCTGGCCGTTGCCGATGATGGACTCGATGATGAAGAACCATCTCGACCTGACGGCGCAGGAAGCGGTCGCCCGGCTGCAGGGCAAGTGGGCCGCGGACGTCAGGGCCTACGACAAGGTGCACGTCGAGATCCTGCAGATGGCCGACATGCTCTCGAGCGGCATCATCAGCGCCTTCCCGAACCGGTTCTAAGAGCTCGTCCCGACCGGCGGGGCTCACCGAGCCCCGCCGGCCACCCGGACGGGCCCCAGCTACCCTGCCCGGCCGTGTCCAGGAATGCCATCTCCAGCAGCACCGCCCGGCGAGACGACCTCCGCAACGTCGCGATCGTCGCCCACGTCGACCACGGGAAGACGACGCTCGTCGACGCGATGCTCTGGCAGTCCGGCTCGTTCCGCGAGAACCAGGACGTCGCCGACCGGGTGCTGGACAGCGGCGACCTCGAGCGCGAGAAGGGGATCACGATTCTCGCCAAGAACACGTCGGTCCGCCTCGGCGGCACCAAGATCAACATCATCGACACGCCGGGACATGCGGACTTCGGCGGCGAGGTCGAGCGGGGACTGACGATGGTCGACGGCGTGCTCCTGCTCGTCGACGCCTCCGAAGGCCCGTTGCCGCAGACGCGGTTCGTCCTCCGCAAGGCGCTCGCGGCACGTCTGCCTGTCGTGCTCGTGATCAACAAGGTCGACCGTCCCGACGCGCGCGTCGAAGAGGTCGTGAACGAGGTCTACGAGCTCTTCCTCGACCTCGACGCGACGGAGGAGCAGATCGACTTTCCGATCGTCTACACGGTCGCACGCGACGGCAAGGCGGGGCTCGAGCCGGACGCGCTCGCCGACGATCTGAAGCCGCTCTTCGAGACGCTGCTCGCGACCATCCCGCCTCCCTCCTACGATCCCGACCATCCCCTGCAGGCGCTCGTGACGAATCTCGACGCCTCGCCCTACGTCGGCCGCCTCGCCCTCCTCCGTGTGCGGCACGGCGTGCTGAAGAAGGGCCAGCAGATCGCGTGGTGCCGCGCGAACGGAGAGATCCAGAACGCGCGCGTCACCGAGCTCCTGATCACCGAGGCGCTCGACCGCGTCTCTGCCGACGAGGCCGGCCCCGGGGAGATCGTCGCCCTCGCGGGCTTGCCCGAGGTGACGATCGGCGAGACGATCGCCGACCCCGACGATCCCCGCCCGCTCCCGGTGACGGTCGTCGACGAGCCGAGCCTCTCGATCACGGTCGGCATCAACACCTCGCCGCTCGCCGGAACCGAGGGAGACAAGCTGACCGCGAGCCAGGTGAAGGCGCGCCTCGACCAGGAGCTCGTCGGCAACGTCTCGTTGCGAGTGCTCCCCACGTCCCGGCCGGACACCTGGGAGGTGCAGGGTCGCGGAGAGCTCCAGCTCGCGGTGCTCGCGGAGATCATGCGTCGCGAGGGCTTCGAGCTCACGATCGGCAAGCCGGAGGTGCTCGTCCGCGAGATCGACGGCAAGCGCCACGAGCCCGTCGAACGGGTGGCGATCGACGTCCCCGAGGAGTACGTCGGAGTCGTCACCCAGCTCCTCGCGCTGCGCAAGGGCCGGATGCAGCAGATGGTGAACCACGGGACCGGCTGGGCGCGGATGGAGTACCTCGTGCCGGCACGCGGGCTGATCGGGTTCCGCACGGAGTTCCTCACCGAGACGCGCGGCGCGGGGATCATGCACCACGTCTTCGAGCGCTGGGAGCCGTGGTACGGCGAGCTGCGCACCCGGCCGACCGGCAGCCTCGTCGCGGACCGCCGCGGGCAGGCGACCGGCTTCGCGATCGAGAACCTGCAGGAGCGCGGCTCGCTCTTCATCGCCCCGACGGACGAGCTGTACGAGGGGATGGTGGTCGGCGAGAACGCCCGGCGCGAGGATCTCGACGTCAACGCGTCGAAGCCGAAGAAGCTGACGAACATGCGCGCCTCCTCGGCGGACGAGCTGATCCGCCTGATTCCGCCGCGGCCGCTCTCGCTCGAGCAGGCGCTCGAGTTCATCCGCGACGACGAGTGCGTCGAGGTGACGCCGAAGTCGGTGCGCCTCCGCAAGGTGGAGCTGAACGCGTCGAAGCGCGCGTCGGCAGCCTCGCGCGCGAAGCGCGAGCGCGAGACGACCACGGTCTAGCCAGGACCACGGTCTAGCCAGGACCACGGTCTAGCTAGATCGTCGGCGGGTTCGGGTCCGGCGGCAGGGGCGTCGGCTCGGGACCGGGGTCGGGCGGGCCCGGGTCCGGCGTGGGCGGCCCCGGCAGCGGATCGGGCGTCGGGGACGGCGGCTCGAGGTGCGGCATGGCCGTGGCGTACCCCTAGCGGGTGTGGCGCACACCTGACGAGAAGAACCCGAGCGGCAGCGCGCTGCCGTATGGACAGACGACGCGACCTGCGCTCACGAGCACCAACCGGTGCCCGTGAGCGTCCGGAGCAAACGCCGCTACGAGACGGCGGCGAGCCGTGTGGTGCAGCTCGCGAGCCCACGCTTCTCGAGATAGCGCTGGTGGTAGTCCTCGGCCTCCCAGAACGGCGGGGCGTCCTCGATCTGCGTCACGACCGGCTTCGAGAGCCGCTCCTGGACGCGTTCCTTCGACGCCTCCGCCGCGGCGCGCTGCTCGGCGTCGTGCACGAAGATCGCCGAGCGGTACTGCGAGCCGACGTCCGGGCCCTGCCGGTTCAGCTGCGTCGGGTCGTGCTCGGCCCAGAAGACCGCCAGGAGCTGCTCGTAGGGGACGGTCGACTCGTCGTAGGTCACCTCGACGACCTCGGCGTGGCCGGTCTCGTGCGAGCAGACCTGCTCATAGGTGGGATTCTCGACGCTGCCGCCCGCATAGCCGACGCGCGTCTGCTCGACGCCGTCGAGCCGCCGGAACGCCGCCTCGACACCCCAGAAGCAGCCTGCGCCGAACGTTGCCTTCTTCGTCATCTATCTCTCCTCCAGCCTGAGGGACGCCGAGTTGATGCAGTACCGCTGCCCGGTCGGCTGTGGCCCATCGGGGAAGACGTGCCCGAGATGGCCGCCGCACGAGGCGCACATCACCTCGGTGCGCACCATGCCGTAGCTCGCATCGGTCTCCTCCTCGACCGCGTCCTCCGACGCCGGGGCAGAGAACGCAGGCCAGCCGCAGCCGGAGTCGTACTTCGTCTCGGAGACGAAGAGCTCCGCACCGCAGCCGGCGCAGTGGTAGGTGCCCGACTCGAACGTGTGGTCGTACTCGCCGGTGAACGGCCGCTCGGTGCCCTTCTCACGCAACACGTGGTACTGCTCGGGCGAGAGCTCTGCACGCCATTCGGCCTCTGTTTTGGTTGTCAGCTTCTTCACGTCTCTTCTGACTCGCCGGCGCTCGATTCGTTACCGGTTCACGCTACTCATGTCGGCGTAGCGGTCCCCTGCGGTCGCGCCGCGCGGGAACACCGCCTCCAGTCCGGCGAGATCCTCCTCGGTCAGCTCGACCTCGAGCGCGCGGACGTTCTCCTCGAGATGCGCGACGCGGGTCGTCCCGGGAATGGGCACGACGTCGTCGCCCCGGGCCAGCACCCACGCGAGCGCGAGTTGGCCCGGAGTGATCGCCTTCGCGGCGGCGAGCTCGTCGACCTTGGCGACGAGGTCGAGGTTCCGCCGGAAGTTCTCGCCCCGGAACCGCGGGTGCGACCTGCGGAAGTCGTCGTCGGCGAGGTCGCTCGTCGAGCGGACGCGCCCGGAGAGGAAGCCGCGGCCGAGGGGGCTGTACGCGACGAACCCGATCCCGAGCTCGCGCACGGTCGGCAGGACGTCGTCCTCCACGTCCCGCGTCCACAGCGACCACTCGCTCTGCAGGGCGGTGACCGGGTGCACGGCGTGCGCGCGCCGGATCGTCCCGGCCGACGCCTCCGAGAGGCCGATGTGACGCACCTTGCCGGCCTCCACGAGCTCCTTCATCGCGCCGACCGTCTCCTCGATCGGCGTGGCCGGGTCGACACGGTGCTGGTAATAGAGGTCGATGTGGTCGACGCCGAGCCGCTCGAGGCTCGCGTCGCACGCCGCCCGGACGTACGCCGCGTCGCCGCGGATCCCGAGGCGCTCGCCGCCTTCGCCGCGGACGTTGCCGAACTTCGTCGCCAGCACCACCTCGTCGCGACGACCGGCGAGCGCACGGCCCACGAGCCGCTCGTTCGTGAACGGCCCGTACATGTCGGCGGTGTCGAAGAAGGTGACGCCGAGCTCGAGCGCGCGGTCGATCGTCGCGAGCGCAGCCTGCTCGTCGGCGGTTCCGTAGAACTCCGACATTCCCATGCAGCCGAGGCCGAGGGCGGACACCTCGAGCGTGCCGCCAAGTGTGCGTCTGTCCATCGGTCCACGGTGCCACACGGCCGGCGGTTGGCGCCTCGGTTCAGGCGGCCCGCCGGCACCTCCGGTCCCAATAGGATCGCGCCATGGCCTCCCACGCGATCGTCAACATCAAGGAGCTCGAAGACATGGCGGTCAAGTTCGGCATGTCGCCGAACGTGGAGGCGCGCTTCGGGCGTAAGGCCACCGACGCGAAGCTGGGCGGCTTCAGCTACCAGCGGCTCGCACCGAGCTTCCAGCAGCCGTTCGGGCACCGCCACCGCGAGCAGGAGGAGTTCTACATCGTGCTCTCCGGCGGCGGACGCGTGAAGCTCGACGACGAGACGAAGGAGATCCGCCCGTTCGATGCGATCCGCGTCGCCCCGGAGACCGCGCGCGGCTTCGAGGCCGGGCCCGACGGGCTCGAGCTTCTCGTCTTCGGCGCCGGCGAGTCGGGTGACGCGGAGGTGATCGAGAGCTTCTGGGAGGAGCTCGGCTGAAGCGCGCCCGGAAGGTCGCGGTCGTCGCAAGTGCGAGCGGCAACGGCAAGACGACGCTCGGCCGGGCGCTCGCGGATCGGCTCGGCGTGCCGTTCGTCGAGCTGGACGCGCTCGTGCACGGGCCGGGCTGGGTCGAGACACCCGACGAGGAGCTCCGCGCCCAGGTCGAGCCCATCCTCGCCTCCGACGGGTGGGTGATCGACGGCGCCTACCAGCACAAGCTGGGCGACCGCGTTCTCGAGGCCGCCGAGCTCGTCGTCTGGCTCGACCTCCCGGTCCGCGTCTGGCTGCCGCGGCTCGCGCGCCGCACCTGGCGGCGGATCCGCGGGCGCGAGGAGCTCTGGAACGGGAACGGCGAGTCGCTCGCCTCGGCGGTCTGGGGCCGGGAGTCGCTCGTCGTGTGGGCCTTCCGCTCGCACGTCCGGCGGCGCCGGGACTGGCCGCGCGAGCTCGGGCACCTGCCGGTGATCCGCCTGCGGCGTCCGGCCGAGGTCGCACGGTTCCTCGACTCCGCCTAGCTCCGGATCCTCGCGTCACACGCCCTGCTGCGCCTCGAGCAGGCGAGCGCCGGCCCGCTGCTCGGGCTCGTGCTCCTCGAAGCGGAACCGGACGACTGGCTGCTTCGCCGCACGAACCTCGTCGAGCCGCCGAACGGGACGGGCGTGTGGGGCTGCGTGGACGACCTCCGGGTCCTCGGCCGCCTCCCCGGCGATCGCGAGCATCGCGTCGCAGAAGGCGTCGAGCGTCTCCTTGGCCTCGGTCTCGGTCGGCTCGATCATCAGCGCCTCCGGCACGACGAGGGGGAAGTACACCGTCGGGGGGTGGTAGCCGTAGTCCATCAGGCGCTTTGCGACGTCGAGCGCGCTGACGCCGTGCTCGCGCTTCAGCCTTCGTGCGCTGAGGACGAACTCGTGCATGCAGAGCCGGTCGTACGGCAGGTCGTAGGCGTCCTTCAAGCGGGCGAGCATGTAGTTCGCGTTCAGCACCGCGACCTCGCTCATCTCGCGCAGGGCCGGGCCGTACGAGCGCATGAACGCATACGACCGCACGAAGACGCCGAATGCGCCGCTGTACGCACGTACCTTGCCGATCGACTTCGGCCGGTCGTAGTCGAGCCGGAACGACGCGCCGTCCTTGACGACGACCGGCACCGGAAGGAACGGCTCGAGGCTCTGTCGCACCGCGATCGGGCCGCCGCCCGGACCGCCGCCGCCGTGGGGCTGCGAGAACGTCTTGTGCAAGTTGATGTGCACGACGTCGAAGCCCATGTCACCGGGACGTGAGATGCCGCAGACGGCGTTCAGGTTCGCGCCGTCGTAGTACATCAACGCGCCGGCCCCGTGGAAGATGTCGCGGATCTGCTCGATGTTCTCGTCGAAGAGACCGAGCGTCGAGGGGTTCGTCAGCATCAGCCCGGCGGTGTGCTCGTCGACCTTGCCGCTCAGGTCTTCGAGGTCGATGTTGCCGCGTGCGTCCGTCTTCACGGGCGTCAGCTCGTACCCCGCCATCGTCACGCTCGCAGGATTCGTCCCGTGCGCCGTGTCGGGAATGACGATCCGGCGCCGGGTGTCGTCCTCGCCGCGGTCCGCGAAGTACGCGTGGAAGAGCATCAGCCCGGTCAGCTCGCCCTGGCTGCCGGCGGCCGGCTGCAGCGACACGGCGTCGAGGCCGGTGACCTCGAGGAGGATCCGCTCGAGCTCCCACTCGAGCTCGAGTGCTCCCTGCGCGGCGTCGTCCTCGACGAGCGGGTGCAGGTTCGCGAACCCCGGCAGGCCGACGAGCCGCTCGTTGACGCGGGGGTTGTACTTCATCGTGCAGCTCCCGAGCGGGTAGAAGCCCGTGTCGATCCCGAAGTTCCGGGTCGAGAGCTCGGTGAAGTGCCGCAGCACCTCGGGCTCGGCGAGCTCGGGCAGGCGCGGCGGCTGCCGGCGCGCAAGCTCGGCGGGCACGTCCGGGACCGGCAGATCGGGCCTCGGTACACCGAGGCCGCGGCGGCCCGCCTGGGACTTCTCGTAGATGAGCTTCACGAGAGCGCCTCGACCAGCCGGTCGATCTCCGCCACCGTCCGCTTCTCGGTCACGGCGACGAGCAGGGCGTCGTCGAGTCCCTGGTAGTCGCGTCCGAGCGGGTAGCCCGCGTAGACACCCTGCGCGCGCGCCGCCGCAAGCGCCTCGCGTGCGTTCCGTCCGGTGCGCACGGCAAACTCCTTGAACGTTGCCTTCTCTGGAAACAGGAGCTCGAGCCCCGCCTCGGTCAGGCGCTGCTTCGCGTAGCCGGAGAGGGCCATGCAGGTCTCCCCCAGCTCGCGCAGCCCCTGCGGGCCGAGCAGGCTCAGGTGCACGAGCCCGGCCAGGGCGAGGAGCGTCTGGTTGGTGGTGATGTTCGACGTCGCCTTCTCGCGCCGGATGTGCTGCTCGCGCGTCTGCAGGGTGAGCACATAGCCGCGGTCGCCCGCGGCGTCCACCGTCTCGCCGACGATCCGGCCGGGCAGCCGGCGGATGTAGTCGGAGCGCGCGGCGAGGAACCCGTAGTGCGGCCCGCCGTAGCTCATCGCGTTGCCTGCGGACTGGCCCTCGCCGATCGCCATCGCGCAGCCGTAGTTGCCCGGCGCCTCGAGCACGCCGAGCGACACGAGGTCGACGTGCGCGATCGGCATCGCATCCGCCTCGTTCGCTGCCGCGGCCAGCTCGGGCGCGTTCTCCAGGATCCCGAAGAAGTTCGGCTGCTGGAAGATGACGGCCGCTGCGCCCCGCGCCGCCTCGCGGACGCGGTCGGGGTCGGTCACGCCGCCGTCGTGCGGCACCTCGACGACCTCGAGCCCGAAGCCGGGCGCATAGGTCTTCACGACCTGCCGCACCTGCGGGTTCGAGGCCTCGGTGAGGACGATCGTCGAGCGTCCCGTCGCGTGCTTGGCGACGAAACACGCGTCCGCGGCGACGGTCGCTCCGTCGTAGCCCGACGCGTTCGAGACGTCCATGCCGGTCAGCTCGCAGATCGCCGTCTGGTATTCGAAGATCGCCTGCAGGACACCCTGACTCATCTCGGGTTGGTAGGGCGTGTACGCGGTCAGGAGCTCCCCGCGCTGCAGCACCGCGTCGACCACGGCGGGGACGTAGTGGTCGTAGATGCCCGCCCCGAGAAAGCAGATCTCGTCGACGACGTTCTTGCCTGCGAGCTCCTCGAAGTGGCGCTGGAGCTCCGACTCGGTGAGCGCCGGAGCAACGTCCAGCTCGCCCTGGAAGCGGACGGCGGCGGGAATGTCGCGAAAGAGGTCCTCGACGGACGAGACGCCGATCGCCGCGAGCATCGCCTCACGGTCGGCGTCGGTGACCGAGAGGTAGCTCACGCGTCCTCGAGAACCTTCCGATACGCCGCCACGTCGAGGAGCTGGTCGCGCTCCTCCGCGCTCGAGAGGCGGATGCGGATCAGCCAGCCGTCGCCGTAGGGATCGTCGTTGACGGTCTCCGGGGCATCGACCACCGTCCGGTTCACCTCCAGCACCTCACCCGAGAGCGGCGAGATCAGGTCCGAGACCGCCTTCACCGACTCGACCTCGCCGTAGGAGGTGTCTTTCGAGACGGTCGAGCCGACGTCTGGCGGCTCGTAGTGCACGAGCTCGCCGAGTGCGTCCTGGGCATACCAGGTGACGCCGAGGACGGCTTCGTCGCCGTCGATGCGGGCCCAGTCGTGCTCGGGGTGGTAGAGGAGATCGTCGGGGTACGACTCGCTCGCGGCCAACTCAGCGCTCCTTCTGGTAGATGGGCTTCTTCACGACTTCGGCCTTCCGCGCGCGCCCGCGCACGTCGACCACGAGCTCGGTGCCTGCCTTCGCCTGCGCGGCCGGCACGTAGCCGAGTCCGATGCCGACGTCGAGCATCGGCGAGTGGGAGCCCGACGTCACCTCGCCGCCGCCTTCGATCGGCATGCCCTGGCGCGGGATCGCCTTCTCGCGCATCACGAACGGGACGAGCTTGCGCTCGGGCCCGCGCTCCTTCAGCTCGCGGAGTCGCTCGACGCCGGTGAACTCCGTCCCCAGTGCGCACGCCCAGCCGAGCCCCGAGGAGATCGCGTCCCACTGCGGCCCGATGTCGTTGCCGTGCAGCGGGTAGCAGACCTCGAGGCGCAGGGTGTCGCGCGCGCCGAGCCCGCACGGCGTCACGCCCCGCGCCAGGATGGCGTCCCAGAGACGGCCGGCGTCTTCGTCCATGCAGGCGAGCTCGACGCCCTCCTCGCCCGTGTAGCCGGTGCGGTTGACCATCACCTCGACCCCGTCGAGCAGGCCGAGCTCGAACGTGAAGGGCTCGCCGGTCTCGAGGCCGAGGCGCTCGAGCGCGCGCGGCCCCTGAACAGCGAGGAGCGCGTACTCGTCCGAGACGTCGCGCACGTCCGAGCCGCGCAGCTCGCGTTCCTTCAGCCAGGCGTGGTCGGCGTCGCGGTTCGAAGCGTTGACGACGACGAAGTAGCGGTGCTCGTCGAGCCTGTAGACGATCACGTCGTCGACGATCCCGCCCGACTCGGTCGTGATCAGCGAGTACTGCGCGGCACCCGGCCGCAGCTTGTCGACGTCGTTGGAGAGCGTCGCCTGGATCAGGTCGCGGGCCGTCGGGCCTTCGATCTCGAGCTCGCCCATGTGCGAGACGTCGAAGACGCCGGCGTCGGTCCGCACCGCCCGGTGCTCGGAGATCACGCCGTCGTACTGGACGGGCATCTCCCACCCGGCGAACGGCACCATCCGCGCGCCGAGCGCAACGTGACGGTCGTAGAGCGGTGTCCGGCGGAGCGTCTGCACCGAGGGCGATGCTAACCGTCGCCCGGCCCCTCGGTTCGTGACACGCGCAGGGACATGTCCCACGCGTTGTGCGTTATCCCCAGCTCCCTGTCCGATCGAGCCCCCTCCCCCGCCGAACCGACCCCTCGATCCCGACCGAGGACATGTCCCACCGGTGGACGATCCGTGACGGTGGCTGCCGCCGGACGGGTCCCGTTGCGAGGTGTCCCGACGGTGGGCTTTGTGACACGGGCATGCCGCGGCGGGCGCGTTTCCGGGCACGAACGTCAGAGGCCCCGCCGGCTCTAGCCGGCGGGGCCTCTGACTGGGTCGTGTGGGACTGCACTCCAGTCCCGAGAGGGCGAGCGTCGGTGTTGCCGGGTCACGGAACGCCTAAACCTCGCCCCGGCGAGCTCGGCATCGGCGGAGCCTCGGCGCCGCCGACC
>Ga0207657_10002270_pt1 | contig 20849 bp, 19 predicted proteins | sample KBSC33metaG_FD_184316 | JGI IMG/M metagenome (GOLD analysis project Ga0207657, IMG submission 184316) | Corn rhizosphere microbial communities from Kellogg Biological Station, Michigan, USA - KBS C3-3 metaG (SPAdes) (version 2) | ecosystem: Host-associated > Plants > Roots > Rhizosphere > Soil ... | reverse complement strand
CTGCTCACCCAGATCGACGACCTGACCAAGGACGCTGGCTACAACGGCAACAACCTGCTCGCCGGCGCTTCGACCCAGTTGAAGGTGGACTTCAACGAGACCGGCACCTCGAGCCTGACCATTTCCGGTAAGGATGCCAGCTCGACGGGCCTCGGTCTGGCCCAGCTCACCAGCACCGCGTTCGACACCAACGCCTCGATCACGGCGATCCAGGCAACGCTGAAGGCCGCGACGGACACGCTCCGTGCCGACGCGTCGAGCTTCGGTTCGCAGCTGTCGATCGTGCAGACCCGTCAGGACTTCACCAAGTCCCTGATCAACACCCTGCAGACTGGTGCGGCGAACCTCACCCTCGCCGACTCGAACGAAGAAGCCGCCAACCTGCTCGCGCTGCAGACTCGCCAGAGCCTCAGCACGAAGGCTCTGTCGCTCGCTTCGCAGTCCGATCAGAACGTCCTCCGTCTGCTCCAGTAATCTGGACCAGATATCGACTTCGGAAAGGCGGGCTTCGTGCCCGCCTTTCTCTTTGGCGGGTCCGGGCTGGCGGCCGGCCTCGCCCCCGACTAGAACAGAGCAGCGTAACCCGCTGACACGATTCGAAGACTTGCCGCGGAGGCCATGCAGTGTCCCTCAAAGTCGAGCTCAAGCCGCACGAACGCCTGATCATCGGCAGCTGTGTCGTCACCAATTCCGACCAGCGCACGCGACTCTTCATCGACGGCAGCGCACCGATCCTTCGCGAGAAGGACATTCTAACGGCCGAGACCGCGAACTCGCCGGCGAGGCGGATCTACTTCGCGGTGCAGCTGATGTATCTGGACAACGATATCTCGAAGCTGCGCGGCGAGTATTTCGAGCTTGTCAACGACATCGTCACGGCGGCGCCGTCATGCATCCCCATTGTCGACGAAATCAATAACGACATCTTAACCGGCGCTCTGTACAAAGCTCTGAAGGCAGCCAAACGGCTCATCCAATACGAACAGGACCTCCTCACAAATGCAGCAGCACGGGGCTAACGCCTACCAGCAGGTGGGCAAGCAAACCGTTAGTCCCCGCGAGCTCGAGGCCAACCTCCTTTCGAAGTCGGCGACCAATCTGCAGCGCATCCGCGACAATTGGGACACGTCGACCAACAACGACTTGGGCGCCGCCCTGCGTTTCAACCGGCGGCTGTGGACCGTGTTCATGACGTCGGTCACCGACCCGTCAAGCACATTGCCGCAGGACGTACGCGAAAACGTCGCCAATCTGGGCATCTTCATCGCCAAGCACATGCTGCAGCTGCAGATCGAGCCTGCAGCCCGAAAGCTCGACGTGCTGATCAATATCAACCGGCAGCTGGCGGCCGGTCTCCGCGCGACGCCGACGGACCAGCCCTAGAACGTAGCCCTAGCCGGCGGCTTGGTCCCACGTCCCCACGGGATGTCATCCCGGCGAAGGCTGGGGACCCATTTCAGCATATCGGCAACCGGAGTTTCGACACCGGCTTTTTCGTCGGAGTTGTGCCTCTGCGGTGTGGCCGCGTAGGAGACTTCCGGCTACTTCAGATAGTTGACCAGGGACAGTTTCGAGATCAGCGACGTCGTCTGGTACGTCGCTTGCAGCCGGGTCTGCAGCGCCGCGATCTGCACCGCGACCTCGTTGTCGTCGGACTTCTCGATGCCGCCGAGCAGTCCCTGCATCTGGGCACCGTAGTCGCTGTGGCGCGATTTGATGTCGCCCACCTGCACCTTGGCGTTGTTGAGCTCGATGCTCACCATCGCGATAGAACCCTGCGTGCTGTTGTGGCTCACCGACAGGTTCTGCACATTCCGCGCCGCGATCGCATCGAACCGGCCTTCGACGTTCGGATCCGACGTGCTGAACGTCTGCGATGCCAGCACCGCCAGCGAACGAACCAGCGTCAGCGTCCCGCTCTCATTGGCCTGGGCGCCATAGTTCACCGTCTGCGAGTCATCGACCCGCGCTTGGATGCTCGACCGAGGATTGGCCGAGTCCCCTCCCTTGTACCACATCACTGTCGTCGTCGGATCGGCCGCCACCAGTGTCGTCGCATGCGCAAAGTCCGGGCTGGGCTGGACCCGCTGTACGGTCTGCGCGTGGCCGTTGAAGAAATTTGTCGCGGCGGCGTTGTTGGAGGCCGCCGTCAGCGTTGTCAGCGCATGCGTCTGCAGCGCCGTTTGCAGCGCCGTCTTGAAATTGGCCGATGTCGTTGCCGCATCGGCCCCGATCTGGAATTCGCCGGCATCCGGCGTTCCGTTCACCGCCTTGAGCACGATGCCGTCGGACGTCCCGTCCGGCAGAGTCAGGCCGATGGTGACGCTGTCGCCCGCGATCGGCAGTCCTGTGAACTGCACGTTGAGCGATTGCGGCGGCGTGCCGGTCGGCGACGTCACCGTCACGGCACCGCTGCTGGCACTGACGGTCGAGAGCTTGAATCCGAATGGGTGGCTGCCATCCTCGGTCAGCGATACGTTGGGCGCCGTGCCGCCCAGTGTCAGGCGTCCGAGCCCGTCACCAAGATCGGCCTGCGCCCGTTCCGACATCACCTGCTGGAACCCCGCTTTACCCGACGTTCCATAGAGGATGCTGCTGGGATCAGTCACCGGCGCCGCATCGGTCACCGCGCCACCGAACAGATAGCGACCGTTGATGTCGCTGTTCATGATGTTGATGACTTCGTCGAGGTTGCTCGCCGCCTGCGTCGGCACCGCGCCCAACACGATATCCTGCGAGCCGTAGCTGTTGGGCGTGATCAGTCCGCGGGCATCCTGTTGCAGTGTCGCGAGGCGGGTCATCATCTGGTCGAACATGTCGAGACGGCTGTTCACCACCGTGATGTTGGTCGAATACCCATCGAGCCGGCTGAGCCGCGACCGGATCGACAGGTCGAAATAGCGGTCGCCGCCGAGTTCCGCGAGGTTCGATGCCTTTAGCCCGGTCGCCAGCTGCGTCTGCAGTGTATTGAACTGCGTCTGCATGCGCGTGATGAGGTCCATGCTGGACTGAACCGGGTACATCGTGCGGCCGACAACGGTCATGACTTACTCCTTACAGATCCAGCAGCTTGGCCATGAGGTCCTGCACCGCCGAGATGACGCGCGCGTTGGCGGAGTATGCATTCTGCAGCTCCAGCAGCCGCGCCATCTCCTCGTCGACATTGACGCCATATTCGCTGTCCAGCCGCTGGTTGAGGGCCTGCACCGCGGTCTGCTGCGTCTCGTCATTGCTTTGGGCGTCGGCCGCGACGTTGCCCGTATAGTCCATCGTCTGCGAAATCAGGTCACCCACCGAACCGGCAAGCCGGAAGGACCCGAGATCGCTCACGTTCGATTGCGGCGTCGCGAACCGCATGTTGCTGAGCTGGTCGAGCAGGTAGTTGGCGCGATCGTCGTCGCCCATCGAGCCGCCGGCCTGATACTGCACCAGGTAGCGGTTGTCGGCGAGAAGCGCGCTGTTGACTGTGATGCGCGCCGCAAAGCCCAGCTTCTGGCCGCGCCCACCTAGGCTGTCGGTATAATCGGCGTTGCCGGTGTCGACAAACAGGTTGAGCGCCAGCCCATTGTTTTGGAGCGACGTTACAGTCGCGTGGCTGGTCATCCCGGTGACGTCCGTAGTGCTCGCCGAACCGTCGTCGAGCACTGTGAGCGTGGTGCCGCTGGCGCTGACCGAATAGCCCGACCCCAGTGCCTGACGAACCGCTGTCACCAGCCCCGCCGCGCCGCCCGAAAAGTCTGCGCCGATCACCTTCGTTCCGTTGGCATCCAGATAGCTGAGGGGCAGCTTGGTGGTGTCGTCGACACGCACGACCTTGATGGTCTGGTTGACGCCTCCGCTGCTTGCACTGATGGTGAAGTCGTTGCCGTCGCGGATCGAAGCGATATCGATCGAATAGCCGTTCTGCGTCCCGGACGACGCGGCCGTGCCCTGTGTCGTCACGGTATTCATCGACTGCGCCAGGGAGGCGGCAACCTGGTCGAGCTGGCTTTGTGCCGCGACCAGCGTCTTGTCGCGGAGATCAACCAGCGCCTTGAGATTGCCCGACTGCAGCACGTTCTGTTGCACCAGATCGATCGTCAGGCCGGAAGAGCTGATGAGCTTGAGGCTGCCGACGGCGCTCTTGCTGCTGTCAGTGCTGCCGAGCTTTTCCGCGGTGATGGTTCCCGCGGGTTCGAAGTCGAATGTCGCCGGCTTGACGTCGAGCAACCCGACGCCGGTACGGGTCATCAGTGCGACCGTGCCGTCGTTGCGATACGTCGCCTGGACGTCCACCTGTTCGGAGATCTGCGAAACCAGCCGGTCGCGCTGATCCATCAGCGCCGCACGCGAAGCCGGGTCGCCGGTCTGGTCGGCGAGATGCTGGTTGATCTGCGCCAGGGACTGCAGCGACTGGTTGAGCACCGTGACGCTGGCCTGCATCTGCGTCTCGGTGGTCTGACGCAGGCTCTGCACATTGCTCGACAGCGAGTTCAGCGTCGCCACCAGGCTCTGTGCCTTCGACACCACGGTTGCCCGTGTGGCAAAATCGTCGGGACTCGTTCCCAGCGCCTGCAGCGAATTCATGAAGCTGCCGAAGGCGGTGTCGATCGAGCCGTCGTCGCCCGGCTTGCCGAAATAGGTCTGCAACTGATCGAGCATCGACGCCATGGTCGCCGTGTAGCCCGAGTTCGAGACTGCCGAATTGTAGTTCGCCTGCAGGCTGGCGTTGAAGGCGCGCTCCACCCCGCCCGAGCGGGCGAAGACGGAGTTGACGCCCATCGTGTCGATGACGCTGAGCGACTGCTTGTGGTAGCCGGGCGTGCCCGCATTCGCGACGTTGCGCGACACGACGTTGAGGCTGGATTGGCTTGTCGCCATTCCAGTCAACGCGTTGGCGAGCGATATGCCGAGGCCCATACCCTGTTACTCCAACTCCGCCACGTGCCCTATCGGATCATGTTGAGCGCTTGCTGCAGCATCTGGTCGGCGGTCGACACGATCTTGGTGCCGGCCGCGTAGGCCTGTTGCGTCACGATCAGCTTGGTGAACTCTTCCGAGATGTCGGTATTGGAACTCTCGAGCGAGGAGCCGATCACGCCGCCATTGGAGTTGAGGATCGGCTCGCCCGAGTCGGCCGTCGCCGCGAAGATGCCGCCGTCGAGGCGCTTGAGCTCGTTGGCGGCGTTGAAGTCCGCCGTAACGACCTGCGCCGTCTCGACCGTCTGGCCGTTGTCGTACGATACCACGACGCGGCCGTCGTCATTGATCGCGACCGACGTATACTGTCCGGCCGGATAGCCGTTCTGGCTGAGCGCGGTCACCCCCGCGGTGCCGTTCGGGTCGTTGAACTGGGTGATGCCACCGGTGCCGAAATTGAGCTTGATGTTGCCCAGCGACACCCCATCCACCGTCACGCCACCCAGATCCGTCTCGGTCAGCGGCGGCGACAGCGCGCCATCCGAACCGAAGGTGTAGTCGGTGCCGACGTTCTTCCACATCGTCTGCGTGCCGGTCGCGGTGCTGTCCGACAGATAGAACAGGTTCCACCGGTCGACGCCGCCCACATCGGTGCTGGCGATCTTGGCCCAGCGGAGCTGCACGTTGGCCGGAGCGCCGTTGCTCGCATAAACAGTGATGGCGCCGCCCGAGATCGACTCGTTGATGAACTGATCGGAGTCCTGCGCCTTGATCGTGCTGGCGCGCGAGGCCAGCTGCAGCGTCTGCGAGATGCTCGGGGCGCTCGTGCCGTTGGTGAACCCCATGCCGGTGGTGGCGCCCGTCGTGTTGTCGGTGATCGTCAGGCTGTTGGTCGTGCCGGTCGCGGTCGCGGTGATCTTGCCGCCCGACAGCGCGAAGGTCACCCCGGGAACGGCCGCCGTGAGCGCCGTGAGCACGCCGCCTACCGTTGGCGTGGTGGTCAGGTCGATGTTCGTGCCGGTCGTCGCCGCGCCCGTATTGGTGAAGGTGATCGTCACCGGCGCACCGGCGCCGACCTGCACCACCAGGGTGTCGCCGGCGGAGGCGATGTTGGTCGACGCATCGCCCGTCAGCGCCGCTGCGCCGGCCGCGCTCGCCGACGTATCATTGGCGATGGTGGTGAAGTCCTGCGGCTTCAGCAGCTCGCTGCCCGAAGTCTTTGACTCCTGGTACTGCCCGTTCTTGGGCAGCTGCGGCAGGTTGAGCTGGTAGGTGATGCGGCTCGTCGGCTGCGCCGGCAGGAACGAGTTCGAGATCCGCACCACCTGCGGCAGCGAGCTCGAAATGTTGCCCGTCGTGGGGTCGATCGGCAGGCCCTTGAGATAGTATCCCGAGCCGTTGACCAGGTAGCCGTTCTTGTTGATGTCGAAGTCGCCGCGGCGCGTGTAGTAGTTCGACCCGCCGAACACCGCCGCGCCGTCGGTCTGCCCGATCGCCGGCTCGACCACGAAGAAGCCCGAGCCGTTGACCGCCATGTAGGTCGAGTTGCTGACCGACTTGACGTCGCCCTGCTGCGTGTTGGTCGACTGCGACTGCGCCAGTACCGAGCCCGAGGTCTGGATCTTGGTCGGCTGGTCCGGGATCAGGTCGAGGAAATCGGTGTCGACCCGCTTGAAGCCGGTGGTCTGCGAGTTGGCGATGTTGCCCGAGATGTTTTCGAGCGCGAAGGACTGGGCGCGAAGCCCCGTGACCGCGGTGGAAAGAGCCCCATAGATACCCATTGCACGTCCTCAGTTTGCCTTGTGGCCGCGTCACGCGCGCCTATTCAGCCTGCTGCGATGCAAGGCCAGTGCCAGACTCCCAAGCTGCTGATTACACACGATTTTCCGGATCATCCCGTTCGCCAGCCCGGCAAATGAGTCCGAGCGGACCGGCAGATTCTGCCGCCGCGCTTGTGTGTCCCCGAGGCTTCCTCTAAACGCGTCAGCCGACCCACCCAGGCGAAAACCGCGATGCTTTTCAAGACGCCGGACGAATTTCATGACGCACCACGTCACGCCGTGACGGTGTTCGGCATGGCCGGCGTCGGCAAGACCCGGCTGGCGGCGCTGCTGCGCAAGTCGCAGTGGTTCCACTATTCGGTCGACTACCGCATCGGCACCCGCCACATGGGCGAGTTCATCACCGACAACTTCAAGCTCGAGGCGATGAAGCAGCCCTTCCTGCGCGAGCTGCTGCGCACCGACTCGATCAAGATCTCGTCGGCCATCACCTTCGCCAACCTCGATCCGCTCTCGACCTATCTGGGCCGGCCCGGCAACCCCGCCAAGGGCGGCCTGCCGCTCGAGGAGTATCGCCGCCGCCAGGACCAGCACCGCCAGGCCGAGATTGCCGCCCTGCTCGAGGTGCCGCGCTTCATCCAGCGCGCCCACGACCTCTACGCCTACGATAACTTCATCGCCGACACCGGCGGCTCGCTGATCGAAGTCGTCGATCCCGACAATGCCGAGGACCCGGTGATCCGGACGCTGAGCGAGACCACCGCGCTGATCTACATTCGCGGCACCGAAAAGGACGCCGACGAGCTGATCCGCCGCTTCAAGCACTCGCCCAAGCCGATGTACTACCAGCCGCCCTTCCTCACCAGGAAATGGGCCGAGTTCAAGAAGCTCAACAAGATTACCGACGACAACAAGGTCAATCCCGACGCCTTCGGCGCCTGGGGCTTCGAGGCGCTGCTGCACGATCGCCTGCCGCGCTACCAGAAGCTCGCCGACAGGTTCGGCTACACCATCGATGCCGCCGACCTCGCCACCGTCCGCGACGGCGAGGAGTTCATCGATCTCGTCGCCGCCGCGATCAAGGGTCGAATGCGCAGCCCCGCCTGAGCTGCCCATTCCCCCCATTACCGAGATCGCATCATGCCCATTCGCATTCCCGATAACCTCCCCGCCCGCAAGACCCTCGAGCAAGAGGGCGTCGTCGTCATGGATTCGAGCCGCGCCGCGCGCCAGGACATCCGCCCGCTGCAGATCGGCCTGCTCAACCTGATGCCCAACAAGGAGCGGACCGAGACGCAGTTCTCCCGCCTCATCGGCGCGACGCCCCTGCAGGTCGACCTGACGCTCGTCCGCGTCACCGACCATCAGTCCAAGAACACCTCTGAGGATTACCTCAAGACCTTCTACTCGACCTGGGAACAGGTGCGTGCCCACAAGTTCGACGGCTTCATCGTCACCGGCGCGCCCATCGCCCATCTCCCCTTCGAGGAGATCAAATACTGGTCCGAGATGGTCGAGATCATGAAGTGGACCCAGACCAACGTCCACCGCACCATGTTCATCTGCTGGGGCGCGCAGGCGGCCCTGCACTATTTCCACAACGCCCGCCGCTACCGCATGCCACGAAAGGCCTTCGGCGTGTTCCGCCACCAGATCGTCAACCCGCGCTCGGTGTGGCTGCGGGGCTTCTCCGACAGCCCGATGATCCCGGTCAGCCGCTACAACGACATCGACAAGGCAAGCCTCGGTCCCGACCTCGAAGTGCTGATCGACAATGCTGAGATCGGCGTGTGCTGCATCGACGACCCCAAGCACCGGGCCGTGCACATGCTCAACCATCTCGAATACGACAACCGCTCGCTGGCGGACGAATATGAGCGCGACGTCAAAGCCGGCCTGAATCCGGCTCCCCCCATCAACCTCTTCCCCAACGGTGACACCACGGTCGAGCCCGAGAACCGCTGGCGCAGCCACGCCCATCTGCTGTTCCAGAATTGGATCAACGAGATCTACCAGACCACGCCGTTCGACATGAGCAAGATCGGGACCTGAGAAGTGGGGGCGTCCCGTCGTCCCTCGCCACCCACGGGGTCATTCCCGGCAGCGGGAACCTCCGCTTACCGAGCCGACGTTCAACCACTGTGTCATTCCCGCGTGGGCGGGAATCCAGGAGCAGCACCGAGCGAGCTCTGTGCTTGTGACTCTGGATCCCCGTCTTGGCGGGGATGACACCGGTGAACCAAACCTCGACGACGCTAATGCGTCTCCGCCGCCGTCTTCAGACCATCCAGCATCATCGTCCAGTTCTTCTTGAACTCGGCCTTGGCCTTGTCGTCGAAGTCCTGTGCCTTGCCGCGACTGAATTGCGCCAGCGTCACCTTGCTGCGCTTCCCATCCGGCTCGATGCGATAGCGCACGAGGTTGTAGCTCTCCGGCCGCTCCGGCGTCTTCGACCAGTGCGTGAAGCTCAGTTCCTTGCGCGGCTCTGCCGTCTCGATCTCGCCATAGTCGGTGAAACTCTTGCCGCCCCACTCGCCCTTGAGCGTATAGGGCGATCCGGGCTGCCAGTCGGTGTCCATCGTGGCCCCCATGAACATCGGCGATTGCTTCTTGGTCATTGCCGCCCACACCGTCTGCGGGTCGGCCTCGATCTTGGTTTCCACTTCGACCACCGGCTTGTCCATCTCATCCTCCTTGTTTGAGGATCAAACGCCCGGCCTCAACCCGAGGTTGCCGCCAGGAAACAGGTACATCCACGCCGCAATCCAGTCCGGATCGCTCCACAGCGTTGGAAGCATCCAGCTTGCAATCGTCGACACTGCCAGCATGACGAGCGCGAAAACCCGCAGCGCCATCGGCAGGCGCACCACCGCCAGCCACGACACAAAGCCCGCGATCAGCGCCAGGGGCGGCACGATTGGGGTCATCGCCGGCGCTATCGTGCTGCGCACCAAGACGAGATAGAGCGGGAACGCAAGAATCGCGAGGGCGCTCAAGACATGGCGCCGCTCCGGCAGCCCTGGATAGAAACAGTAGACGAGCGGGACCACTCCCACCGGGGCGAACGCGCCCAGTGCCAGCAATGTCGGCGTCGGGTCATCGAACTCGATGGAATCATACGCTGTTGCATACGGCAGTAGCGCGTCCGCGAGGTCGAAACCGGCCTGCGCGAGGAACCCGAGAATACCGATGGCGACGATGATGGTCGGCAGCAGCGCCACCAGCAGCATCGCCGCGAAGGCCCGTAAATCTCGCCGCGCGTCCGGATTGGCAAGTGCGATACCCACCGCTACCGGCACGATCAGCGGCGTTGTGATTGGGCTCGCCAGCAGCAGCAGCGGCAACACCAGTCCAAGGCCGATCGCCGACTGCACATCCCCCACCTCCTCCATCGAGCGGATTGAAGGAATCAGTGCGGCGATGGCGATATAGAGCGGGATGGCTCTGCTCTGTGCCGTGATCGCATAAAGCGTGCCGGCGTGTAGCCCCAGGGCCAGGAGGACGACCAGGGCACCGACCGCGAGCCAGCCATTGGCCCTGAGCCGTCCGTAGAGCGCCCCGAAGATCAGCCCGGCGGCGACGGCCGCGATCAGCGACAATGTCGTCTGCCGAAGCAGCCGATCCGGAATCAGACCTACCGCGCGCAAGACGACCTGCGACAGCCACCCTCCGGTCCGCCATGCGTCCCCCGCCTCCAGCGCCAGGATGTCTTTGCGGACGTAACCCGCATCGACCACATAGCGCGCAGCGAGCAGCAGCAGGGCCACCGAGACCAGCGCGGTCACGACCGTCGCCGGCCGGAGCAACGGCCTGGTGCGGACAGCTGTAACGACGTCGGCGTCGATCGCGCTCATGCCGCGTCTTTCTTCACATCGTTCAGCGCGTCCTGGGTCACGCGCGATGTCCCGTGCGTGGTCTTCTCCCAGTAGTGCGGATTGAACAGCAGCTGCCAGAACGCCTTGTAGGCGGCGATCGAGTGCAGCACCCAGTAGAGCGGCAGCAGCACGCCCACTGGCACCAGCTCGTAGTATTTCCGCTTGAGGGCGGCGATAACGCCGAAATAGATGAGGAAGAGGTTGCCCAGCATCAGGTTGAACAGCGCCATCGTCCCGAACGGTTCGGGGAACAGCCAGCCGAAATTGCCGGCGTGCGTCACCCAGACCAGGAGCGTGATCGCCCACAACACCGGCGCCAGCAGCATCGTGAACGGCGGCGCGCCGATGAAGAAATGGAAGGCGAAAAAGCCCTTTGTGCCGATCGACTTCCATAGGGCAACCGGGTGCCGCATATGCACCAGCCAGGTCTGCATGTAGCCCTTGATCCAGCGGCTGCGCTGGTTGATCCAGCTCAGTAGAACCCCGTTCGCCTCTTCATAGGTCGTCGAGTTGATGACGCCGACCGTATAGCCCTCTTGCGCCAGGCGCACCCCGAGATCGGCATCCTCGGTCACGTTATACGGGTCCCACGCTCCGACCTGTCGCAAGGCCGCCAGCCGGAAATGGTTCGATGTTCCACCCAGCGGAATCGGCACCTTCAGCCAGTCGAGCCCGGGGAGCAGGAAGTCGAACCACTGGCTGTATTCGAGCGTGAACATCCGCGTCAGCCAGTTTTCGTTGCGGTTGAAGTAATTCAGGCGACCCTGCACGCAGGCGAGCCGGGGGTTCCCGTGCCGAAACGCCAGCACTGCCTTCTTGAGCTGGTCTGCCTCCGGCTGGTCTTCGGCGTCGTAGATCGTCACGAACTCGCCCCGGCAGAACTGCAGCGCATAGTTGCACGCCTTGGGCTTGGTCTTGGGCTGGCTGGGCGGCACCCGCAGGATTTCGAACGTGCCCGGCAGTTTCAGCGCCTTGGCAGCATCGATCGTCTCCAGATCGTCTTCCTCGAGGACCAGCTTCACCTCGAGCTTGCTCGCCGGATAGTCGAGACCCTTGAGCGCCCGCGTGAGCAGCGGCAGTACCTCGGCTTCCTTGTACATCGGCACCAGCACCGAATAGACCGGCAGGTCAGCGTCGCCCAGTGCCGCAACGGCCTCCGGCGAGATTTCCATGTCGGCCTTGCGCGAAGCTCCCACGAAGGTCAGCACGAACTTGAAGACGAACGTCAGCGTGTAGATGGTGGTGAACACCGACATCAACGTCACCAGCGTCGGCATCGGCGCCAGCACGAGCGCAACCGCAAGCAGCCCGAGCATGGCCCAGAGCGTCACCGTCTGCGGTCTGGTCACGGTGAATTTGGCCGAGTGTTCCGGCTTCCACGAAAACAGTGCCTCGCGCGCAAGGAAGCTGTCCCAGTCACGGAACAGCTTCTGGGTCTCCCACAGGATGTCGAACGGCGAGGTGATGACGAAGTCGTAGTTGTCGGCGCCGAACCGCGCGTCACCCCAGTTGAAGTGTTCCGCCGAGATCTCGGTTGTCGCGATCAGCAGCCGGCCGTCGATCTTCCGCCACGGCACCAGATGGCGTTCGGCGTAGTCGGCGCGATCCTTGACGTCCACCAGCGTCGCATCGATCGGTTCGGCCTTCAGGTCGACGAACCTTACGCCGTAGACCTCGGCCACGGCTCGGTAGTAGTCGATCGGCCGCACCTGACCGGACGAAATGATCGTCTGCGCCAGGCCCGAGCCCCACTCTGGGGCCTGCCGCATCGCGACTGCGAGCCCCGTGAGGCTCAGCAGCCTCTTCTCGAGCAGGAGTTTGGCCACCTCGAGATGCAGCCGCTCGCCCGAGCTCCGCTCGCGCGGAAGGCCGAGCAGCTCGGATGTGTCGTCGACACTGCGCTTGACTGCATGAGCCATCCGCCCACTACGGGCGAGGAAAGTGAAAATTAACGAAATGTCGGCGTCGCAATGCCTGCCTACCCCACTGCTGAAGCCCTCGCCTCGGAGCCGGACGCGGGGGTCCCAGTCGGCCGCCCCCCGTTCCCCCTCGCCTTGTAATCCCCTCGCAAACCCCTACGTTTCCGCCCGAACGAGGACCCGATGCCGCAGCCGCCGACCAGCTTGTCCGACGAGATCGGCATCGCACTCGCCAACCTCGCAGACGCCGCGAGCGGCAGCTTTACGCCGACCCTCCGTCTCGGCGTCACCGGCCTCAGCCGCGCCGGCAAGACCATCTTCATCACCGCGCTCATCCACAATCTGCTCACCGGCGGACGCCTGCCCGGTTTCGCCCCGCTGACCGAAGGCCGGTTCATTGGCGCCCGTCTTGCGGAGTCCCCAGACGCCGGCGTGCCGCGCTTCGCCTACGAGCAGCACCTGCAGTCCCTCACGGGAAAGACGCCTTCCTGGCCCGAGAGCACGCGCCGCATCTCCGAGCTCCGCCTCACGCTCAAGTTCCAGTCGCAGCGCTGGTTCGGCGGCTGGACCGGTCCATCGACATTGAACCTCGACATCGTCGACTACCCCGGCGAATGGCTGCTCGACCTGCCGCTGCTGTCGCTCAGCTTTGCCGAATGGTCGGCCCAGGCCCTCGATCGCGCGCGCCGGCAGGGCGCTCCCCCTGAAGCGCAGCGCTTCCTGCACAGCCTCGCGACGATGGAGGCGACGAGGGACGCGACCGACGCTGACGCCGAGGCGCTCGCCCGCGCCTTCACGGCGTATCTGCGCGCCAGTCGTGCCGATGCGCATGCCCTTTCGACTCTGCCACCCGGCCGCTTCCTCATGCCCGGCGACCTCGAAGGCTCGCCGGCGCTTACCTTCGCGCCGCTGGCGGCGCCCACCGGCAGCCCGCGGTCCGGCAGCCTCTATGCCATGCTCGAGCGTCGCTACGAGGCTTACAAGGCCATCGTCGTGCGCCCGTTCTTTCGCGACCACTTCGCCCGGCTGGACCGTCAGATCGTGCTGGTCGACACGCTGCGCGCCCTCAACGCCGGCCCGGCGGCTGTCGCCGACCTCGAGACGGCGCTGACCGACATCCTTGCCTGCTTCCGTCAGGGCGACAGCAATCCCCTCACCCGGCTCGTCTCGCGCCGCATTGACCGCATCCTCTTTGCCGCGACCAAGGCCGACCACGTCCATCACACCAGCCACGACCGGCTCGAGGCGATCCTCAATCGCCTCGTCGCCCGGGCCAGCCGGCGCGCCCAGTTCGCCGGAACCGACACCAACTCCGTCGCCCTCGCCGCCATCCGCGCCACGCGCGAGGGCCGTGTGCACGATCTGGACGTCATCATCGGTACGCCCGAGCCCGGTGAGACGCTCGACGGCACCAGCTATGACGGCAGGACCGAAATCGCGTTGTTCCCCGGCGACTTGCCGGAGCATCCGGACTCAGTTCTCGAAGATGGCGCCCCGGTCGAGCTCAAGTTCCTGCGCTTCCTGCCGCCGCAGAAGCTCGAGCGCAATGCCGAGGGTGCGCCGGTCCTGCCCCACATTCGGTTCGACCGCGCGCTCGACTACCTGCTCGGAGACAAGCTCAGATGAAGCGTCCCGTCGCCATCCCCCTGAATGCCGAAGGCGCACCGACCATCGAGGTTCGCGCGCCGCGCGCCTTCGCGCCGACTGAGGTGCAATCCACCACCGAGCGCGTGGAATCCTATTCCGATCCCTTGCCCGACCCGGCCACGCTGCCGGTCCCCGCGCCCCGGCTCGGCTGGCTCGCCCGCCTGCTGTGGGGCACTGCCGGCCTCCTCGTCTCGCTCGGCCTCGGCCTCGCCCTCGACGCACTGATCCGCAACCTCTTCGCCACCGCGCCGTGGCTGGGCTGGGTGGGCCTCACCGTGCTCGGCCTGTTCCTGCTGGCCCTTGTCGCCATCGTCGTCCGCGAAATCGCCTCGCTCTGGCGCTTGCGCACCCTCGATCACCTGAAGGCGCAGGCGCTGACCGTCTTCGACACCGACAACCTCAAGCACGCCGTCGCCCTCACTTCCGAGCTTCAGTCGATCTATGCCGGCCGCCCCGATCTGGCCCGGGCGCTCGAGCGCATGACGTCCGACCAGCCGCAATTCTTCGATGGTGGCGAACTGCTGCGCTTCGGCGAGCGCGTCCTGATGGCCCCGCTCGACGCCCGGGCCAGATCGCTTACCGCCGCCTCGGCCCGCCGCGTCGCGCTGGTCACCGCTGTCTCGCCGCGCGCCCTCGTCGACATCGCCTTCGTCGTCTGGGAAAGCGTCCGCCTCGGCGGCGCCATCGCCCGCCTCTACGGCGCCCGCCCCGGCCTCTGGGGCACCTGGCGCCTGTTCGGCGCCATCCTCGGCCACCTCGCCGTCACCGGCGGCCTCGTCCTCACCGACGGCATCGTCGAGCAGCTGCTCGGCCAGGGCCTCGCCTCCCGCCTCTCGCAGCGGCTGGGCGAAGGCGTGGTCAACGGCCTGATGACCGTGCGCGTCGGCATCGCCGCCATGCGCGTCGTCCGGCCGCTGCCCTTCACCACCGAACCGCAGCCGATGGTGAAGGACTTCGTCCCCGAGCTCGCCAACGTCCTGAAGTCGGCCGAGAAACCCTAGGCGGCCGCAGGCTTGGCGTTCAGCGCCGGCAGCAGGAACAGCGCCGCCCCGGCCGCCAGCACCGCCGCCATCACCACCAGCAGCAGCACGTCCGACCACGCCGGCTTCAGCACCATGTCGGCGATCACCGTGAACAGCATCACGTAGTCGAACTTGGCGACCTGCAGCAGCTTCTGCCCATAGGCGACCGCGAGGTCGCGCTTACCGGCAGTCTCGTTCCTGGCAATCTCGTCCGCCGCCGGCCGGATGACGAAATTGCCGGTGCAGAACGTCGCCACGAACCCCAGCAGTCCCAGGATCACCCAGGCCTGCCCCCACATGCTGCCGAGCGTCGCCGTGATCACGCCGAACACCACCGTCGACAGCGACGCCGGGATGAACCAGGTCATCGCCAGCCCGGCGGTCTGCTTGATCACGACCATCTGCGCGTCGGTGTCCTTGGCGCGCCCGGCCAGGAGCCCCTGGTACATCAGGATCACCCCGCCGCCGACCCAGCACACCGCCGACGCCACATGCAGAAACTTGAAGATTGAATACCAGTCCACCTGCCCCTCCGCTGATGACCAATACGCCGCCGATTGATTCAGCGTTTTCCCGGCACCGGCAAGCACCTCCTGCGCAAAGTGAACAGCGTGTTCGTTAGGACCCGGCCTGTGCCGTCTTGCCGCCCGGGCGCCGCAGGCACATCTTTAGGCTCAGTTACAAACAGTTACCAAGCGGGACGGGCTTACCCCACATGTTCAAGGTCGCGGTCTTGGTCGGAAGCATCCGGCCGAACTCAACAAATCTGCAATTCGCGCGCGCCATCGAAAAGCTGGCGCTCGGCCGGCTGCAATTCGAATTCATCGATATCGGCAGCCTGCCCTTCTATGACGAAACGCTGTGGGAAAATCCGCCGAGCAGCGTCGTCGACCTCAAGCAGCGGATCCACGCCGCCGACGCCGTGCTGTTCGTCACGCCCGAATACAACCGGTCGATCCCGGGCGTGCTCAAGAACGCCATCGACTGGCCGTCGCGGCCGTTCGGCAAGAGCGTGTGGGAGGGCAAGCCCGCCGCCATCGTCGGGGCCACCGGCGGCGCCACCGGCACGGCGCAGGCCCAGGCGCACCTTCGCTCGATCCTCGTGATCCTGGGCATGGCCGTGATGGGTCGCCCCGAGGTCTACCAGACCCTCAAGCCCGGCATGATCGACGCGGACGATCTGATCACCGACGAGCGCACCCGCGAGTTCCTGCTCAAATGGGTCGACGCCTTCGTCACCTGGATCGGTCGGTTCGCCGTCCCGCGGCAGCTGCGCATCGCTGCCGAATGACACTGCGGCGCGCTCCCCTCGGGAAGCGCGCCGCTGCAATTATTCCCCCGTCCGCGAGCCGAGCCCTCAGGCCAGCCGTCCCACCCCACGCAGGACGACCGACAGCCCCTCACGCGGACGGGGGTTCGCTCAGGCTGATGCCGGCGCGGCTGGAGTCCGCGCGAGCACTGGCCCAAGGAAAACTATTGCGCCGCCGGCCACGATCGCGGCCATCACGGCAAGCACGACGACATCGGTAAGCCCCGGCTTCATCACCATGTCGATAATCACCACCAGCATCACGCTGTAGTCGAACTTGCCGATGTTCAGCAGCCGCTTGCCGGCCGCCACCGCATCGACCATCTCGCCCTTCTCGATCAGCGCCCCGATCTTGCGCCCTTCGGGCTCGAGCAGCAGCAACCCGGTAAGGAACGTCGAGGCGAAGCCGGCCAGCCCCAGGACTACCCAGAGCTGACCCCACATGCCGCCGAGCGTCGCGGTGATCGCGCCGAATACGACGGTCAGGAACGACGCCGGAATGAACCAGGTCTTCCCCAGGCGGTTCATGATGTCGAGGCCGGAAAACAGCCCCGCATCGTTCTTGGCCCGCGTCGCCATGATGCTCGCGGCCAGCAGGGTCATGCCGCCGCCGACCCAGGCCAGCGCGCACAAGACGTGCAGAAACTTGAAGATCGTATAGAAGTCCATTCGTGCTCTCGCGGAACGCCCCCCGCAAAGTGGCCGGCGGAATAGAATCGTCCGCCTGAACGGCAAATGAATGCCGGAATACCCAGCCTACCGATGATTAGGATTGGAACGAATGTTCTAGCGGCCTTAGGCCGCCTCGGCGTCCTTGGCGGCGCTCGGCGTGAGCGTCAGCTTCAGCCCATCGAGCGCGTCAGACAGAATGATCTGGCAGCTCAGCCGTGAGGTCGGCTTCTGGTCGAGCGTCGAATAGATCAGGTCTTCCTCGTCGTCGCTGGCCGCCGGCAGCTTGCCGTACCAGTCCTGGTCGACCCACACATGGCAGGTGGCGCAGGTGCATGACCCACCGCACTCAGCCTTGATGTTGAGGCCCCAGTCGCGGATCACCTCCATGGCCCGCCACCCATCGAGCCCCTCGAGCTCATGGGTCTCACCTGCCTGGTCGGTGACGAGAATTCTCAAAGCCCCATCACCTCAAACCGCGCGACAACCCACCGGGTCATTCCCGCGAAAGCGGGAACCTCTGTTTGCTGGCCAGCAGGCGTGTCCGAAACGGAGGTCCCCAATCTCGCGCGAATGACGCCGAATGCGATCTCGCAGACCCGCCTCATCCTCACGCCACCCCGAGCTTCTTCTGCAGCTTTGTGCTCGAGGTCGTGTACTGGAACACGATTCTCTCGGTGGGACTGATATGATGTTTGGCGGCCTGCGCCATCAGGGCGGCCTCGTGGAAGCCGCTGAGGATCAGCTTCAGCTTGCCCGGATAGGAATTGATGTCGCCGATCGCGAAGATCCCCGGCTCCGAGGTCTGGAACTTCTCGGTGTCGACCTTCACCACGCTCTGGTCGAGTTGCAGCCCCCAATCGGCCACTGGGCCCAGCTTGATGGTCAGCCCGAAGAACGGCAGCAGCCGCGTCGCGTGCACCATCGCCTCGCCCGACTCCATGTTCAGGTGCACCGACGACAGCTGGCCGTCGGCGCCCTCGAGCCGGCTGATCTGGCCGGTGAGGAAGTTGATCTTGCCCTCCATCACCAGTTCCTTCATCCGGTTCACCGAGGCCGGCGCCGCCTTGAACTCGGGGCGCCGATGCACCAGCGTCAGCGAGCGCGCGATCGGCTGCAGGTTGATCGTCCAGTCGAGCGCGCTGTCGCCGCCCCCCACGATCACCACGTCCTGGTCACGGAAATCCTCGATGCGGCGCACCGCGTAGAACACCGATTTGCCTTCGAAGGCCTCGATGCCGTCGACCGGCGGACGCTTCGCCTGGAACGAGCCGCCGCCCGCGGCGATAACCACCACCTTGGCCAGGAACGTCGTCTCGGCGTCGGTGGTGAGCAGGAAGCGCCCGTCGGGCTGCCGCGCCAGCGTGTTGACGATCTGGCCGAAGTGGAACTGCGGCCCGAACGGGGCAATTTGCTTCATCAGGTTGTCGACCAGTTCCTGGCCGGTCACCACCGGAAAACCGGGAATGTCGTAGATCGGCTTTTCCGGATAGAGTTCGGCACACTGCCCGCCGGGCCGGTCGAGAATGTCGATGACGTGGCATTTGAGATCGAGCAGTCCGAGCTCGAACACGGCAAACAAACCCACCGGTCCTCCGCCAACAATCACCACATCCGTTTCGATTGCGTCAGTCACTATCCTGGCCCCGCGAGCGCTGTGCCCGCTTCTCTCTCGGAGTCATCCCCGCGAAAGCGGGGACCTCTGTTTCAGGTCTCACGGCTCACACTGCGAACGGAGGTTCCCGCTTTCGCGGGAATGACTCCGCTGAGTTGGCCAGCTATGCGGTCTCAGTCTCGGTCTCGACCGGCCGTCTGAGGAACGGCCGGGTGCCCACCGGCACCTCGGTTTTGCCCACCGGCTGGTAAAACAGATTGACCGTGGTCAAATGACCGGTCTCGAGCGCCTTGCGCGTCGCCGGATGGGTCACCACGAACGCATTCACGCCGCAGCGGCGCATCAGCGTGATCTGGTCCATCAGCACGTCGCCGATGGCCCTGATCTCGCCGGTGTAGTTGTAGCGCTCGGCCACCAACCGGGCGCTGGTATAGCCGCGACCGTCGGTGAAGCCCGGAAAGCTGATGGCGATCGAAGCAAAGCGGCCCAGGTCCAGGGCCACATCCTCGACCCTGTCCGCCGGCATCACCAGCAGCCCGTTGGGGTGCGGGTTGTTGAGGACCGCCTCGCGATTGGCGAGGAACACCGCCACCGGAATATGCGTGTAGCGGACGCTGGCCGGATCGTCGCCGTCCTGCCAGGCGCGGAACGGATCGGCCATGAACTTGCCGTCCTTGAAGAGATTTTTGTCCACGGCGGCCACCGGCTTCGCAATCGCTCCGTTGAAGTCGAAATGGATGCCGCACTCTTTCTTGTTGAGTCCGCGCCAGCGTCCGGCGCGCGGGTCTTCGCCCTCGGCAACGATGGTGGTGCATGGAGCACAACCGATCGATTTGTAGCCCTTAGCGAAGAGCGGGTGCTCGGGCAACCCGTGCTCTTTTTTGTAGGTGTTGACGTCCGTATCGCCGAAATAGGCGAGCGGATTGACCTTGATGCGGTCGTCGGAGGTCAGTTCGAAATGCGGGAGCACACCGCGCTCGGCCGTCTGGTACCGCTTTCGGCCAGTCACCCAACCGGCGAACTGCGCGATTTCGGCGTCCAGGGGCTCTGTCTTCCGGATGTGGCAGCAGCTGTCCGGGTCGGTCTCCCATAAATCGCCATGCGGGTCGAACCGGGCGATATCCTTGGGGTCCGGCCGCAGCCAGCGGACATTGCTGAGACCCAGATGCGTCTTCAGCGTCTCGACATACTGCAGCGTCTCGGGAAAGTGTTTTCCCGTCTCGAGGAAGTAGACCGGCAGCGTCCTGTCGACCAGCGACACCAGGTGCAGCAGCACCGCCGAATCCGCGCCAAATGAAGAGACGATTGCGATGTCGTCCTTCAGCACATCGGTCACGGCATGCCTGAGCACGCCGACCGCATCCATCTCATCGAACAGGCCATTGAGGGCCAGGATCTGCATCTCGCGATGCGGATCAGGCTCCGCGATCTTGAAGGCCAGGGCGGCGGTCATGCGACGTCTCCGGCCAAATCGAGGAAGGCCCCCTCACCCGCCGCTGCGCGGCGACCTCTCCCCCAGAGGGAGAGGTTGGCTCCGGCACGATCTTGCCCCGCCACCACCTCTCCCTTGGGGGAGAGGTCGGATCGCTCTTGCGATCCGGGTGAGGGGGCCTTGCCGTGAGCGCCAAACGAAAGAGCCTCAGCCATTGCCATACAGCGCCTCCTTGAACGGCGCCTCGCCCAGCCGGCGATAGGCCGCAATAAACGGCTCATCGGGGCTCGTGCGCTTGGCGATGTAGGTGTCGACCAGCTTCTCGATCGCCACCGGCACCTCGTCGGCCACCAGGCCATGGCCCAGGATATCGCCGATCGCCGCATTCTCCGTGCCGTCGCCGCCGACTGAGATCTGGTAGAGTTCGGTGCCCTTCTTCTCGACGCCCAGGATGCCGATGTGGCCCACATGGTGGTGTCCGCACGCGTTGATGCAGCCGGAGATCTTGATCTTGAGGTCGCCGATCTGCCGCTGCCGCGCCGTATCGGCAAAGCGTCTGGTGATCTCCTGCGCGATCGGAATCGAGCGCGCATTTGCCAGCGAGCAGAAATCGAGCCCCGGGCAGGTGATCGTGTCGGTGATCAGCCCCGCATTGCCATCCGCGAGTTCGGCCTCGAGCAA
>Ga0207657_10002269_pt1 | contig 20853 bp, 21 predicted proteins | sample KBSC33metaG_FD_184316 | JGI IMG/M metagenome (GOLD analysis project Ga0207657, IMG submission 184316) | Corn rhizosphere microbial communities from Kellogg Biological Station, Michigan, USA - KBS C3-3 metaG (SPAdes) (version 2) | ecosystem: Host-associated > Plants > Roots > Rhizosphere > Soil ... | reverse complement strand
TTCCAGATCACGGGCACGCCGACGCCGAACCAGGGAATTGGCGGCGTGCTGTTCAAGCCCTGGGACCAGCGCACCCGAAGTGCCGCACAGTTGCAGCAGGAACTCCAAGCCAAGTGGAGCGGGATTGCGGGCGCACGCACGGCGGCCTTTCAGTTTCCGCCGCTGCCCGGTTCGACCGGCTTGCCACTCCAGTTCGTGATCAAGACGACCGAGCCCTACCAGCGGCTGAACGAGGTCGCGCAGGCGGTCCTGGCGAAGGCGCAAGCGAGCGGGATGTTCTTTTACGTCGATACCGATTTGAAGATCGACAAGCCACAGACCACCGTCGAAGTCGACCGTGACAAGATCGCGACGCTCGGGCTCACGCAACAGGATGTTGGCGCTGCGCTCGGCGCCGCGCTCGGCGGCGGCTATGTCAACTACTTCTCGATCTCGGGCCGATCGTACAAGGTCATCCCGCAAGTGCTACAGGTCGATCGGCTCAACGCCGATCAGATCCTGAATTACCAGATCCGCACGCCGGACGGGACGATGGTGCCCGCGTCAACGATCGCCAAACTGCGAACCGAAGTCGTACCGCAGGGTATTGCACGCTTCCAGCAGCTCAATTCAGCGACGATCTTCGGCGTCTACAATCCGTTCAAGTACTCGCAGGGAGACGTGCTCGATTTCATGCGCAAGACGCTCGCGGAAACGGCGCCGAGCGGCTACTCGGCCGATTATTCCGGCGTCTCCCGGCAGTTCGTGCAGGAGTCGGGTGGCTTCGTGCTGACGCTGATGTTCGCGATCATCATCGTCTTTCTGGTGCTGGCGGCGCAATTTGAGAGCTTCCGCGACCCGATCGTTATTCTGGTGTCGGTGCCGATGGCGCTGTTTGGTGCGCTGTTGTTCATCAACCTCGGCTTCGCGACATTGAATATCTACACGCAGGTCGGCCTAGTGACACTGATGGGCCTCATCAGCAAGCACGGCATCCTGATCGTTCAGTTCGCCAACCAGGTGCAAGTCTCAGGCAAGAGCAAGCGCGAGGCGATCGAGGAGGCGGCGGCGGTGCGGCTGCGACCAATCCTGATGACGACGGCAGCGATGGTGCTGGGCGTCGTCCCGCTGGTAATCGCAGCAGGCGCGGGCGCCGCGGGTCGGCACGCGATGGGCCTGGTGATCTTCACCGGCATATCGATCGGAACGCTGTTCACCTTGTTCGTCGTTCCTGCGGTGTACATGTTGCTTGCTGCAGATCATCACAAGGCCGCGGCGGTCGAGGTCAAAGGCGAGCCAGAGCCACAACCCCAGCCCTAGAAACGGCGGGCCGCGGCGCGTTAGTGCCGCGGCGCGTCGCTGCCGAAGGGGCGCGACGCGGCAAATTCAACCCGCGCGCGCTAAGGATTGCTTGGCACGGCTATTGCTCGATTGCCGATGCCCGGAGCGGGCGGCGCTTACCGACGCACTCCTCGCCCTTCGCGCTGCCTTGCTCCGGGCCCTTCGCGGAACGCGAGCGCACCGCGCACCCCTTCGGATCGATAGCGCAAAGCTTGCGTTTCTACAGCCGCACGTACTCGTATTCGATCGGGAGGCTGTTGATGCCGCGCTCGGGCGGCGCGATCCAGCCGGCCATCCTGCCCGGCGCGACGACCTGCCGCATCAGGCTTTGGACGAACGCGCGGTCGCCATCGGTCGGGAGCCATTCGCCTTCGCGCCGCCGGAATTCGCTCTCGGCAACGATCGCGCCGTCCGGATCGCAGTGCACGCCGGCCCAGACGCCGATCGCGCGGTGAAAGCGCGGCGACGGCAGCTTCAGGCGCTGGGCGGTGCCCGCGCGCTCGAGCTGGCGATTCCAGCGCTTGAGTCCGAGCTCGCAGTCGCGCACGTACGAGGCGCGCAGCACTTCGTTCATCGCGTTGCGCAGCGGAATGCTTTCGGTGCTGATGCCCCGCGCCGCATCGGGCTGCGCAAGCTCGAACGCCACGTCGACGCAGCGATGGTCGTCGTACTGCGACTCGTCGGGCCGGCCCTTGAGCCCGGTGGCGAAGCTCGACGCGGCGTTCGACGAGACTTCCGAGCCGAACAAGTCCAGCGAGGACGAAAACCAGAAATTGAGATAGCGCTGAAACGTCGGGAGGTCGATCGCTCCGGCGTTGCGCACCGCCGCAGGATCGTCGGTGCGAAGCTCGGTCATCACTTCCAGCGCGCGCTTGATCACGCGCGAGAGGCCGGTCTCACCGACGAACATGTGGTGCGCCTCCTCGGTCAGCATGAACCGGGTGGTGCGCGCCAGCGGGTCGAAGGCCGACTCGGCGAGGCTCTTGAGCTGGTATTTGCCGTCGCGGTCGGTGAAATAGGTGAACATGAAAAACGACAGCCAGTCGGTCACCGGCTCGTTGAACGTGCCCAGGATCCGCGGCTTGTCGGCGTCACCGGAATGGCGCTCGAGCAGCTCCTCGGCTTCCTCTCGCCCATCGCGGCCGAAATACGCGTGCAGCAGGTAGACCATCGCCCACAGGTGGCGGCCTTCCTCGACGTTGATCTGGAACAGGTTGCGCAGGTCGTAGAGCGACGGACAGCTGTGCCCGAGCAGGCGCTGCTGCTCGACCGACGCCGGCTCGGTGTCGCCCTGGGTGACGATCAGCCGCCGCAGCGGCGAGCGGTATTCGCCGGGCACCTGCTGCCACGCCGGTTCGCCCATATGGTCGCCGAAGCCGATCGTGCGTGCCGGGTCGGCGTCGGCGAGAAATATGCCCCAGCGGTAGTCGGGCATGCGCACCTGGCCATAGCTCGCCCAACCGGCGGCATCGACGCCGACGGCGGTGCGCAGATAAATGTCGGCGGCCGCGAAGTCCGAAGGTCCCATCGTCCGCCACCATTCCAGAAACTTCGGCTGCCAATGCTCGAGCGCGCGCTGCAGCGTTCGGTCGTCGGTCAGATTGACGTTGTTCGGAATCTTTTCGCTGTAGTTGATCGCCATGATCGCTTCCGCTGCGCTCCGCCCGAGCCTACACTCGCTCCCAGTCGAATTTGGCGCGCGTGCCGCTGCCGAAGAGCTTCAGCGCGCCGTCCTTGCCGACCGCGTTCGGACGCTGGAAAACCCAGTTCTGCCATGCCGCCAACCGGCCGAAGATGCGGGCATGCATCGTCTCGGGTCCGGAAAAGCGCAGGCTCGCCTCCATGCCGGAGAGCGCATCGGGAGAAAGGCTGGCGCGTTCCTCGAGCGCCAGCCGGATCTCGTCGTCCCAGTCCAAGTCGTCCGGTGTGAACGTCACCAGTCCGGCGTCGCGCGCGGACTCCGAGCGCAGCATCACGCCGACGTTCTCGGGGGCGCGCGAGTCCGCCGCGAAACGGTTGGCCAGCCGGGTGCGCCCGTTGCACATCGGGTAGGCGCCGAAATTCTGCATCGACAGCGCGATCGCCGGCTCGGCGTCGCGTTCGTCGGGAAGCGCCAGCATGTAGCTGCGGTCGGCCGCGAGTGCCAGCTCCAGCAAGGTCCCGGCAAAGCACGAGCCACGGTCGATCAGCGCGAATACCGAGCGCGCCGAGATGTCGAGCCGTGACAGGGTGCGCCGCCACAGGCCCGTCGTCTCGCGCACCAGCCAGTGTCCGGCGTGCGCCGCCAGCGTCGCATCGACGGCCAGGACGGTCGCGGGATCGCCCGCCGTCCGCATCACCCAGGTGCCGATGTCGAGCTCGTTGGTGCGCAGCAGCAGCATGGCGTCATCGAGCTCGCGCGCGAGCGCCAGCGGCCACCAGTCGGCACCGCGCGCAACGATCGCTTCGACCCCGTCGGGTGTCGGGCCCGACGGCGCGCGCAACGTGAACGTCGCGACGCGGGCGGCGCGATCCAGATCGATGTCGAGATTCGGGTACCTGATGCGGGAATCCTCGACCGTTCTCTCGAGCGGCGTCAGCACGATGCCGCGCGGCGGCGCAGCGTCGCCGCCGTGGGCAGCGGTCGCGGCGAGCTCCTTCGTGCGGCGCGCGAGCGTCGCGGCGAACGCGCTCGGCGTCGCGATCGTGTCGACCAGTCCCCAGGCTTTGGCGCGATCGGCGCGCACACCTTCGATCGTCGTGCAAAAGACGTCGGCAAGATCGCGGCGGAGCTTTCGCTTGTCCGTCAAGCGCGTGAGTCCGCCGGTGCCCGGAAGCACCGCCAGCAGCGGGACTTCCGGCAGGCTCACCGTCGACGAGCGGTCGTCGATCATCAGGATTTCGTCACAGGCCAGCGCCAGCTCGTAGCCGCCGCCGGCCGTCGTGCCGTTCAGCGCGGCGATCGACTTCAAGCCCGAGTAGAGACTCGCGTCCTCGATAGCGTTGCGCGTTTCGTTGGTGAACTTGCAGAAGTTGACCTTCCAGGCATGGGACGAGGCGCCGAGCATGTAGATGTTGGCGCCCGAGCAGAACATGCGCTCCTTGCCGCTGGTGATTACCAGGCAATGCACGCCGGGGTGCTCGAAGCGCAGCCGCTGCAGTGCGTCGGCCAGCTCGATATCGACGCCGAGATCGTACGAATTGAGCTTGAGCTTGTAGCCCGGCTTGAGGCCGCGATCCTCGTCGACGTCGAGAACCAGCGTCGCGACCGCGCCGTCGATCTTCATGCGCCAATGCGCGTAGCGATCGGGGTGGGTGTCGAAAGTGATCATCGCTGTCAGCCCGGCCGCCTCGCGGCCTCGGCGGCCGCGGCCTGCTCGAGCATCTTGAGACTCTGCGCGACGGACTTGCCGGACGTGTCGACGATCGCGTCAGCCTTGCGGTACAAAAGCTCGCGGCCGGCGAGGATCCGCTTCAGGTCTTCCATCGCCTCGGTGCTCCCGGCCATCGGACGCTGATCGCCCTGCGCGACGACGCGCGCCATGTGCTCTTCGGGCTTGGCCTTGAGCCATACGACGCGGCAGTTCGACAGCAGCAGATCGAATGTCTCGGGCTCCGAGACGATGCTGCCACCGGTCGCGATCACCATCGCCTCGTCGCGGAGCAACAAAGCCTCGAGCGCGCGCCGTTCGTGTCGGCGATACGCCGGCAGGCCGTACAGCAGGAAGAGCTCCGCCAGCGATGCGCCGGCCGCCTGCTCGATTTCGCGGTCGAGCTCGATGAACGGCACGCGGCGCCTGGCGGCGAGGCGCTTGCCCAGCGTCGTCTTGCCGGCGCCGCGCAGGCCGATCAGCGCAATCCGGCGCTTTCGTTCGTTTCCACCGGCGCCGAACGCGCGATGCAGCGTCTGGGTCGCGCGGCGGATCTCCGGCGCGGAGAGGCGCGACAGCCACTGCATCAGCAGCGCGACCTCGGTCGGCGCCTGCGGGCCGTTTCGCGTCAGCTGCTCGACCGGCACGTCGATCGCCTGCGCGATCTGCTTCAACAAGAGGATCGAGACGTTGCCGCGACCCGATTCCAGCGATGCCAGATAACGTTCGGACACGCCCGAATCCTGCGCCAGCGTGCGCCGCGACATCCCCCGGCGCGCGCGGATTTCGCGCACGCGCTCGCCGATGGCGGCGAGATAGGCGGCATCGGTGTCGCGGCCGGACGCCGCGGTCGGCGCCGTGCGCGCCGGCGCGACGGTGCTCATCGCCGGTGCGCCGGGCGGGACTTGCGTCCGCCGAGGTTGATGCGATAATGCATTTTATTGCATCTAGTTATTAATGTGTGTACTATAATTCATGTCCGTCCCGATGACAAGCCCCGCCCGATGCTGAACGTCAACATCCTGGTCGGCACGATGACCGGCACCGCGCAGCTGGTCGCGCAGGAAATCGAGCTGGCCTTTGCCGGCCCGCAACTCGATATCGACGTCATGTTCATGGATGCGCTCGACCGGCGCGTATTCGAGCGCCCGGGCGTATTTCTCATCTGCACGTCGACCTACGGCCAGGGCGACGTGCCCGACAATGCCAAGGCCTTGTATGCCGATCTGTGCGCATCTCGCGACTCGCTGGCGCACGTGCAGTACGGCGTGTTCGCGCTCGGTGACAGCACGCACGTGGGAACCTACTGTTTCGGCGGCAGGCGTTTCGACGAAGTCCTGGCGGCGCGCGGCGCGCGTCGCATCGGCGAGGTGATGCAGCACAATGCCAGCGGCGGCACGCTGCCCGAAGACGTGGCGCTGGAATGGTTTCCGCAGTGGCTGAGGCAGGTGCGCGCCGCGCTCGACGCGGCGGAAGCCGGCGCCGCGGTGACAGCGCAGGCGACGCGGCACGGCGGCGATTGACGGGGCCGGCATGCGCCGCCACAATCCCCAGTCCCGCTTCCCGTCAACGCGATCATGACCGTCCGGACACCTGCCTTTGCCGAGGCAGATCATTCGGCGTCGCCGCCGCGTCTTAGCATTCCCCGCGTGTACAACGCCGCCGCCGACCTGGTCGAGCGCAATCTCGCCGCCGGCCGCGCCGGCCGCATCGCGTTCATCGACGATGCCGGACGCTATTCGTACGGCGAGCTCGCGCAGCGCGTCAATCGCTGCGCCAACGCCTGGAAGCGCCTGGGCCTGCGCACCGAGGATCGGGTTGTCCTGCTGCTGCACGACAGCATCGACTTTCCGACGGCATTTCTCGGCGCAATACGTGCCGGCATCGTACCGATCCCCTGCAATACGCTGCTGACTGGCGCCGACTACGAATATCTGCTCGCCGACAGCCGCGCGCGGGCCGTCGTCGTCTCCGCACCGCTGGCGCCGGCGATCGCGCCGCTCGCCGCGCGGCTCGACGCCCTCGAGCACGTCATCGTCTCCGGGGCCGCCGTCGACGGCACGCTGGACTTCAGCGCCTGGATCGCAGCCGAGTCGGCCGATGCGCCCATCGCGGCCACGACCGCCGACGACGTCTGCTTCTGGCTGTACTCGTCGGGATCGACCGGCAGCCCTAAAGGTGCCGTGCATCTGCATTCCGACCTGATCCACACCGCGGAGCTGTACGCGCGCCCGGTGCTCGGCATCGCACCGGACGATGTGGTGTTCTCCGCGGCCAAGCTCTTCTTCGCCTATGGGCTGGGCAACGCGCTGACTTTTCCGCTCGCGGTCGGCGCGACCAGCGTGTTGATGGCCGAGCGGCCGACGCCGGCGGCGGTGTTCAAGCGTCTGGTCGCCGAGCGGCCGACGATTTTCTACGGCGTGCCGACCTTGTACGCGGCGATGCTCGCCAGCGCCGACTTTCCGGCGCGCGATCGGCTCGCGCTGCGCCGCTGCGTCTCCGCCGGCGAGGCGCTGCCGGCGGACCTCGGCAAGCGCTGGCGCGACCGGACCGGCGTCGACATCCTCGACGGCCTGGGCTCGACCGAGATGCTGCATATCTTCCTGTCCAATCGTCCCGACGACGTCTGCTACGGCACGACCGGCAGGCCGGTGCCCGGCTACGATCTGCGCGTCGTCGACGAGCAAGGCGACCCGGTCGCGCCCGGCGAGATCGGCGAGCTGCAGGTCAACGGACCGACGAGCTCGCCGTATTACTGGAACAATCGCGCCAAGAGCCTGGCGACGTTTCTCGGACCCTGGACCCGCAGCGGCGACAAATACATCGTCGATGCCGACGGGCGCTACGTCTATTGCGGCCGGACCGACGACATGCTCAAGGTCGGGGGCGTGTACGTGTCGCCGTTCGAGGTCGAGGCCGCGCTGGCCACGCACGAGGCGGTCCTCGAAGCCGCCGTCGTCGGCTGTGCCGATGCCAGCGAGCTGATCAAGCCGAAGGCCTTTGTCGTGCTCAAGCCCGGCCACGCTGCGGGGCCCGCGCTCGCCGCGGCGCTGCAGGACCACGTCAAGGCGCTGCTCGCACCGTTCAAATATCCACGCTGGATCGAATTCGTCACGGATCTGCCGAAGACCGCGACCGGCAAGATCCAGCGTTTCAAGCTGCGCACACCCGCGCAGGGCACCAGCACATGACGGAATGCCAACCCGCTGCTACCATCGCAGCGCCGACAAGATCAAAACCTCGGAGGAGACCCCCATGACAGACCGGCGCCAGTTCATCCAGCAGGCAGGACTTCTTGCATCGGCCGCCGCGATCGGCGGTCTCACGCCGTCGATCGCGCGCGCGCAGACCGCCAAGCTCAGGGTCGGCATGATGCTGCCGTATACGGGAACGTACGCGGCGCTCGGCACGGCGATCACGCAGGGCTTCAATCTCGCGGTCGAGGAAAGCGGCGGCATGGTCGGCGGGCGTGCGATCGAGTACTTCACCGTCGACGACGAGTCGGAGCCGTCGAAGGCGACCGACAACGCGAACAAGCTCGTCCAGCGCGACAAGGTCGACGTGCTGATCGGCACCGTGCATTCGGGCGTCGTGATGGCGATGGTCAAGGTCGCCCGCGACAACGGAACGCTGCTGATCATCCCGAACGCGGGCGCCAACGCGGCGACCGGCGGCCAGTGCGCGCCGAACATTTTCCGCACGTCGTTCTCCAACTGGCAGCCGGCGCACCCGATGGGCAAGGTGATGTACGACAAGGGTCATCGCAAGGTCGTCACGCTGACCTGGAAATACGGCGCCGGCGAGGAATCGATCGAAAGCTTCAAGGAGGCGTTCACCAAGGCCGGCGGGGCTATCGTCAAGGAAATGTACCTGCCGTTTCCGAACGTCGAGTTCCAGCCGTTCATCACCGAGATCGCTTCGCTCAAGCCCGATGCCGTGTTCGTCTTTTTCGCCGGCGGCGGCGCGGTCAAGTTCACCAAGGATTACGCGGCGGCCGGCCTGAAGGAAAAAATCCCGCTCTACGGCTCGGGCTTTCTCACCGACGGCACGCTCGAGGCGCAGGGTGCGTCCGCCCAGGGCTTGCTGACGACGCTGCATTACGGCGACGGCATCGAGAACGCGAAGAACAAGCAATTCCGCTACAACTATGGCAAGAAGTACGGCATCCAGGCCGACGTCTATGCCGTGCAGGGTTACGACGCCGCACTGCTGCTCCATGGCGGGCTCAACGCGGTCAAGGGCAGCTTCGGCGACAGGAAGGCATTGTACGGCGCGCTGGAAAAGGTCAAGATCGACAGCCCGCGAGGGCCCTGGACGATGTCGAAGGCGCACAATCCGATCCAGGATATCTACCTGCGCCGCGTCGAGGGCAACGCGAACCAGGTGATCGGCGTCGCATGGAAAGCGCTGGAAGACCCGGCGCGCGGCTGCCGGATGGCCGCTGCCTAGCACTTGTTCGCGCGCTATTCCGGCGGGGGCGGTCGTCCCCGCTTCTTTTTTGTGCAGCTGTGCGTCGTTGCGAGACGCGCGTGACGGACCCGTGCCGTGGAATGGCTGATCCAGATCCTCAATAGCGTGCAATACGGCCTGCTGCTGTTCCTGGTCGCGAGCGGGCTGACGCTGATCTTCGGCATCATGGGCGTGATCAATCTCGCCCACGGCAGCTTCTACATGATCGGGGCCTACCTCGCGTTCACGCTGTCGTCGCTGACCGGAAGCCTCTGGCTGGCGATACCTCTGGGCATCGTCGTTTCCGCCGCGCTGGGCCTGGTCCTCGAATGGGCGCTGATCAGCCGCCTGTACCGCCGCGATCATTTGTACCAGGTCCTTCTGACCTTCGGACTGATCCTCGTTTTCGAGGAGCTGCGCAGCATCATCGTCGGCGACGATGTGCACAGCGTGGCGATTCCAGCCGCCCTCGCCGCATCGCTGCCGCTGACCGACACGCTTTCGTATCCGGTGTATCGGCTGTTCATCTCGGCCGTCTGCCTGGCGCTTGCCGCGTTGATGTACGTGACGATACAGAAGACGCGCTTCGGCATGATGATCCGGGCCGCGGCATCGAATCCCGAGATGGCGACGTCGCTCGGCCTCGACATCCGCTGGATCCACGCGCTGGTCTTCGCCGCAGGCGTCGCATTGGCGGCCTTCGCCGGCATGATCGCCGCCCCGGTGTCGTCGGTTTTTCCGGGCATGGGCAGCCAGGTGCTGATCGTCTGTTTCGTCATCGTCGTCATCGGCGGCATCGGGTCGCTCAAGGGCGCGCTGATCGCGGCGCTGCTGATCGGCTTTGCCGATACGTTCGGCAAGGTGCTTTTCCCCGACTATGCGAGCATCGCCGTCTACCTGTTGATGGCGGTCGTTCTGCTGTTCCGTCCACTGGGGCTCTTCGGCCGTGCGTGAGCCCGGGCACGATCGCGCGGCTGACGCGCGGGATCCGGCATGAAGCGCAGCCTGCTGCCGTGGCTCATCGTCGCCGCGATCCTGCTGCTGCTGTTTCCCGCGGTGGCCGAGAAGTTCTATCTGCAGCTCGTCACCAAGATCATGATCCTGTCGATTTTCGCGCTCTCGCTCGACCTCCTGGTCGGCTACACGGGGCTCGTCAGCCTGGGCCACGCCGCGTATTTCGGAATCGCCGCGTACACCTACGCGCTGGTCTCGCCGGCCGCCGATCCGGCGAACGTCTGGCTGACCTTGCCGCTGGCGCTCGCGGCCAGCGCCGCGGCCGCGCTGCTCGTCGGTGCCCTGGTGCTGCGCACCTCGGGCGTGTACTTCATCATGGTGACGCTGGCGTTCGCCCAGATGGCGTACTACTTCTTTCACGACACGCGCATCGCGGGCGGCTCCGACGGCATCTACGTCAATACCCGGCCCGACGCGCTGCTGCCGGGCGTGGATCTGGCCAACGATCTGCATTTCTATTATTTCGTGCTTGCCGCGCTCGCCATCGTCTTCGCGCTGCTCGCGATCATCCTGCGCTCGCCGTTCGGACGGGCTCTGCAGGGCATCAAGGCGAACGAGCACCGGATGCGTGCGCTCGGCTTCGCGACCTTGCGCTACAAGCTCGCCGCTTTCGTGCTGGCGGGAACGATCGCCGGGCTCGCCGGCTATCTCGCCGCGGCGAAGGAGGGCTACGTCAACCCCGAGATGATGGCCTGGCATCAGTCGGGCACCGTGCTGATGATGCTGATCCTGGGCGGGATGGGCACGCTGCTCGGGGCGGTTCTCGGCGCGTTCTCCTACGTGCTCTTGCAGGAGTGGTTCTCGGCGCTGACCAAGCATTGGCAGCTGCTGATGGGCATGTTCATCGTCGCCGCGGTGCTGCTGCTGCCGCAGGGCCTGATCGGCCTGCACCAGCTGCGGATGAAGCCGCGCTTGCCGCGCGCGGAGGACGAACGTGACTGAGCCGGTGCTCGTCGCGACGGGGCTCGGCCGCCGCTTCGGCGGTCTGGTCGCCGTCGACGATGTCACGCTGTCGCTGACGCCACAGACCGTGCATGCGGTCATCGGCCCGAACGGCGCCGGCAAGTCCACGTTGATCAACCTCCTTTCCGGTGATCTCTCGCCGTCGACCGGCACGATCCGCCTGGGCGCGCTGGACATCACGCATTGGCCATCGCACCGCATCGCCCAGCATGGCGTCGCGCGATCGTTCCAGCACACCAACGTCTTCGCCGCCTTTTCCGCGTTCGAAAATTGCCGGCTCGCCGCGCAGTCGCACCACAGGAATTTCCATCGCTGGTTCAAGTCCGCCGAGCGCTATGCCGACTGGAATGCCGCCGCGGCAGCGGCGCTGGCGATCGTCGGGCTGGCCGGCCGCTCGGGCATCGCGGCGGCCGCGCTGTCGCACGGCGAGCGGCGCGCGCTGGAGATCGCGATGGCGCTCGCCACGCACCCGGCGGTGCTGTTGCTCGACGAGCCGCTGGCCGGCATGGGCCCGGAGGAGTCCAAGCACATCGTCGCCCTGCTCGAGCGACTGGCGGCCGACCACGCGATCCTGCTGGTCGAGCACGACATGGACGCGGTGTTCGCGCTGGCCGACCAGCTGACGGTGATGGTCAACGGCCGGGTACTGGCCAGTGGCCCGCCGGAGGCGATCCGCGCCAACGCCGACGTGCAGCGCGCCTACCTGGGCACCGAAGCGGTGAGTGCGCTCTGATGGCGCCGCTGCTCGAAGCGCGCAAGCTCCACAGCTACTACGGCAGCAGCCACGTGCTGCAGGGCGTCGATTTCTCGATCGGCGCCGGCGAAGTGGTCGCCTTGATGGGTCGAAACGGCATGGGCAAGACGACCTTGCTGCGCTCGATGCTGGGCTTGCTCAAGTCGCGCACCGGCGAAGTGCACATCGATGGCATCAGCGCGACCGCCATGGCGCCGCACAGCATCGCGCGTCGCGGCATTGCGTTCGTGCCGGACAACCGCGGCATATTTCCGACGCTGTCGGTGCGCGAGAACCTGCTGGTCGCCGCGCGCCCCGCTACCGGCGGGGATGCGTGGACGTTCGAACGCGTGATGGCGACATTCCCGGCACTCGCCGCGCGGCTCGATCACCGCGGTAACCAGCTCTCGGGCGGCGAGCAGCAGATGCTGACGATCGGCCGCGCGCTGCTGACCAATCCGCGCCTGTTGATCCTCGACGAGGCGACCGAGGGGCTGGCGCCGCTGATCGCGACGACGATCTGGCGGACGATACGCACGATCCGCGACGGCGGCATCGCCACCGTGATCGTCGACAAGCATTTCGCGATGCTGGCCGAGCTCGCCGATCGCTGCGTGATCCTGGTCAAGGGACGAAAGGTATTCGACGGCTCGCCTGCCGAGCTCGCGGCGCAGCCGGGCCTGCGCGAGCAGCATCTGGGCGTCTAGCCTCGATCGATGGCCCGGGCGCGATTCATCGACGTCACCGGCCACCGGCTGGAATGCGTGCGCGTCCGCGGCGCGAAGACCGCGCCGACGCTGGTCTTCTTGCACGAAGGGCTGGGCTCGGTCGCGCTGTGGAAGGACTTTCCCGCGCGCGTAGCGGCGGCGACCCGCTGTCCCGCGCTCGTCTATTCGCGGGCCGGTTACGGGCGCTCGTCGCCGGCCGCGCTGCCGCGCGCACCCGACTACATGCATGTCGAAGCGCTCACCGTCCTGCCCGCGCTGCTCGACCGCCTCGGGATCGAGGAGCCGATATTGGTCGGACACAGCGATGGCGCATCGATCGCGCTGCTGCATGCCGGTTCGGGCAAGCGGCCGGTGCGCGCGCTGGTGGCGCTGGCGCCGCACGTGTTCGTCGAGGACATGTCGATCGCGAGCATCGACGAAGTGCGCCGGCAATACGAGACGACCGACCTGCGTGAAAAGCTGGCGCGCCGCCACGCCGATCCCGACGCCGCGTTCCGCGGCTGGAACGACATCTGGCTCGCGCCGACGTTTCGCCGCTGGAACATCGAGGGATGCCTGCCCGGCGTGCGCTGCCCGCTGCTGCTGATCCAGGGCCGTGACGACGAATACGGAAGCGCAGCGCAGCTCGACGCGATCGAGCGCCAGGTCGGCGGCACGGTGGCGCGGCTCGAGCTCGCCGACTGCCGCCATTCGCCGCATCGCGATCAGCCGGAAGCGACGCTGGCGGCGATCGTGGATTTCGTCGCTACGGTGTCGAGTTGACTTTCTGCAGCGCCAGCGCGCGCTGATAAAGGCGATTGCGCGCCGCGCCCGATTGCGCGACCGCAATGCGCACCGCCTGGGCCAGCGGCAGCTCGGCGAGCAGCGGCTTGAGCAAGCTGTCGTGCTCGGTCGCCTCGTTTTCTCCGCCTTCATCTTCCGGCGCGGCGACGATCAGCACGAACTCGCCGCGGATCCGGTCGGCGTCGGCCGCAAGCCAGTCCGACGCCTCGGCCAGCGCGCAACGATGCAGCGTTTCAAAGCGCTTGGTCAGCTCCCGTGCGATGACGATCTCGCGCTTCGGATCGAGCGCGGCGGCAAGCGCTGCCACCGTCGCGGCCACGCGGTGCGGCGCTTCGTACAGGACCAGCGCGTAGGGCAGGTCGCGCAGGCGTTCGAGCGCGGTGCGCCGCGCGCCGGCCGCCGCGGGCAGGAACCCCAGGAAGAGCCACTGCGGTGCCGCCATGCCCGCTGCCGAAAGCGCCGCCGTCACCGCCGACGGGCCGGGGATCGGCACGACCGCAAAGCCCGCCGCGGAAACCGCGCGTACCAGCGCCGCACCCGGGTCGCTGATGGCCGGCGTGCCGGCATCGGTGATCAGCGCGACACGCTTGCCGGACGAGAGCGCTTCGATGATGGCGGCGGCGCGCTTGTGCTCGTTGTGCTCGTGCAGCGAAACCAGCCGCGCGCGAACGCCATAGTGCGCGAGCAGCCCGGCGCTGACGCGCGTGTCCTCGGCGGCGATCACGTCGACCTGCCCCAGCACGTCGAGCGCGCGCAGCGTCAGGTCGCGCAGGTTACCGATCGGTGTTGCCACCACATATAATGTTCGCTCCAACGCCGGCAACGGCTCCCCTCTGCTCATGGTCGACGTCCTTTCGATGGCCCGATTGCCGGCATGGCTGCGCGCGGCGGCGCTCGCCGCCGCGGTGCTCGGCGTCGGCGCGTGCGCGGTCACGCCGCCATTGTCGGGCCGCGCGCCCCTGCCGCCAAGCGCGACGCCATCGGCGCCGCCGGTGATCGAAAGCAATCCGCCGCCGCTGGTGCCGCCGCCGCCCTTTGCGGCGACGCCTGCCCCAACGCCGCCACCGGCGGTCCCATCTGCGATCGCCCGCGCCGCCGGGAACACGATCGCGTTGATCCTGCCGCTCGAGTCGCCGACCTATGGTCGCGCCGCGGCCGCCGTCAAGGCGGGCTTCGTCGCCGCCGCCGCGCGCGCCGGGGCGAGCGCGCGCGTGCAGGTCATCGGCCACGGCGACGACGGCGTGCTGCCCGCATTCGCCGCGGCGGTGCAGAGCGGCGTTGCGCTCGCCGTCGGGCCGTTGACGCGCGACGATCTAAAGACCGTCTTCGCCATGTCGCCGCTGCGGCCGCGGATGCTCGCGTTGAACCAGGCCGATGAAGCGGCGCCGCTGCCTGCCGGCGTCTACGCCTTGACGCTGGCTGTCGAGCAGGACGCCGCACTGTTGATGCGGGTCGCCCGCAGCGAGGGCGTCAACACGATCGCCGTCGTCGGCAGCGATGCGCCGTTTCAGCGGCGGTTCAGTCAGGCGTTCGTCGCCGCATGGCGCCGCGAAGGCGGCACGGCGCCGCGCGAATACCGGTTCGACGCCAACCCGGAGCAACTGGGCGCGCTGCGCCGCGCGCTTGCCACGCAGCCGATCGATGCGATCCTGCTGGCGGTCGACGCCAACGACGCGGCGCTGGCGAAGTCGTTTCTGCGCGGCCGCGTCTATGCCAGCAGCCAGATCACCGACGGCCTTCCGGCGCAGATGCTGTACGACCTGGAAAACGTCCGCTACATCGAGGTGCCCTGGCTTGCCGAGCCCGACAATCCCGCCTTCGCCGGCTTGCCGCGCGCCGACTACGACGACCCGGTGCTGGAGCGCCTCTACGCGCTGGGCATCGATGCGTTCGCGGTGGCGCAGATGCTGGCCGAGCCGACGCCGCCCGATCGGATCGAGCTCGACGGCGCGACCGGTCACCTGTCGCTGCTGCCGTCGCGGACCTTCGCGCGCGAGGGCCGCGTGATGGCGATCCACGACGGGCGCGTGCTGCCCGAATCGCCCGCCCGATGAAGCGATGAATCGCGGCGCGGCGGCGGAAGCGCTGGCGGCCGAATTCCTGCAGGCGCAGGGGCTTTCGATCGTCGCGCGCAACTACCGCTGCCGCGGCGGCGAGATCGATCTGATCGCCAGCGACGGCGAGACGCTGATCTTCGTCGAAGTGCGGCTGCGCAGCGATGCGGCATTCGGCGGCGCAGCGGAGAGCATCACCGCAGCGAAGAAAAAACGGCTCAGCTTCGCCGCAGCGCACTATTTGAGTCGGCTAAAACCGGCGCGTCGCGAGCCGCCGTGCCGTTTCGACGCCATCCTGATGGCAACACTCGATCCGGCCCGGATCGAATGGCTGGTCGATATCGACGCGAACTGACGCCTGCCGGGGCCAAGTTGCTACAATGCCCCCGACCGATGGACACCACGCATCGCATCCGCGCGCATTTCGCCGACAGCGCCGAGCTCAAGCTTGCCGCGGTCGACGCGATGGCGCCGCTGATCGCGCGCGCAGCGGGCCTGATGACCGATTGCCTGCTCGCGGACGGCAAGATCCTCGCCTGCGGCAATGGGGGCTCGGCATCCGACGCCCAGCACTTCGCCGCCGAGATGGTCGGCCGCTTCGAACGCGAGCGGCCCGAGCTGCCGGCGCTGTCGCTGGCGACCGATACGTCGATCCTGACCGCCGTCGCCAACGACTACGACTTCAGCCAGGTGTTCGCCAAGCAGGTGCGGGCGCTGGGACGCACCGGCGACGTCCTGCTGGCGCTGTCGACCTCCGGCAACTCGGCCAACGTCGCGCTGGCGATCGATGCCGCGCACGAGCGCGAAATGCGCGTCATCGCGCTGACCGGCAGGGGCGGCGGCCGCATCGGTGAACTCCTCACCGGCGTCGATGTCCACCTCTGCGTGCCGCATTCGGTCACCGCGCGGATCCAGGAAGTGCACCTGTTGACGATACACTGCCTGTGCGATGCGATCGATACCAACCTGCTCGGCGAAGAGAGCTGAGCCCCCGGGAAAACGAGAGGAATCATGAAAAGGTTCGATACCATCATGCGGATTGCGGCGACGATGTCGCTCGCGGCCGGCGCAACGCTGCTCAACGGCTGCATTCCGCTGGCCATCACCGGCGTCGCGGCGAGCGCGCAGATCGCCACCGACCGGCGAACGACCGGCGCCCAGCTCGACGACGAGTTCATCGAGGACAAGGCGATCGCGCAGATCGCCGATCGCCTGAAAAGCGACATTCATGTCAACGTCACCAGCTACAACGGCATCGCGCTGCTGACCGGCGAGGTGCCCACCGAGGCCACGCGGAACGACGTGGCGCAGGTCGTGCGCTCGATGCCGAAAGTGCGCATTGTGCAGAACGAGCTCGTCGTCGGCCCGACCAGCAGGCTTTCGGCGCGTACCAACGACACATTCATCACCTCGAAGGTCAAGGCGCGATTCGTCGAGGCCCACAACAGGTTCCAGATCAACCACGTCAAGGTCGTCACCGAGCGCAGCGTCGTCTATCTGATGGGCATCGTGCGGCGCGACGAGGGCGATGCCGCCGCCGATATTGCCCGCACGACCAGCGGCGTCGAGCGCGTCGTCAAGGTGTTCGAATACATCAGTTGAGCGCTTCGTCCGACCGGCTCGCGGCGGCGCCGGGCTTCGCCGCCAAGATCGCCACGGCCGAAACCCGTGCGCGGCAGATCGCGGCGCTGCGGCGGCCGATGGTCTTCACCAACGGCGTGTTCGACATCCTGCATCGCGGCCATGTCACCTACCTCGACCATGCGCGCAGGCTCGGGGCCTCGCTGGTCGTCGGCGTCAACAGCGACGCATCGGCGCGCCGGCTGGGCAAGGGCGGCGACCGGCCGATCAATTCGCTCGACGACCGCATCGCGGTGCTGGCCGCACTGGAATCGGTGAGCCTGGCCATTGCTTTCGACGAGGACACGCCGCTCGCGCTCGTGCTCGAGTGCCATCCCGACGTCATCGCCAAGGGCGCCGATTACACGGCGGCCACCACCGTCGGTGCCGCCGAAGTCATCGCCTGGGGCGGGCGCTTCGAGGCGATACCGCTGTTGCCCGGACGCTCTACCAGCGCGCTGCTGAATCGCCTGCGGCGCTGAACACGGGGCAGGTCGACGCATGACGTTTGTTATAATTTGACGTTTTCAGCGAGCGAAAATGAACTTCCATACGATCGATGCGGTGGAGCTGTCGCGTCTGATCCAGAGCGGCGAAGCGCCCCGGGTCATCGACGTGCGCACCCCGGCCGAAGTCGCGCGCGGGACGATCACCGGCGCGATGAACATCGAGCTGTCGACGTTACCGGCGCGGCTGTCCGAGCTCGACAGCGACGCGCCTCTCGTCGTCGTTTGCCAGTCGGGGGCGCGATCGGCGCAGGCCTGCGCCTACCTCGCCGAGCGCGGATTCCGCCAGGCAAGCAATCTCGGCGGAGGCATCACCGGCTGGATGCAGGCAGGTCTGCCCCTGAATGGACGGGACCGATGATGGAACAGACGGTGCAATTCGAACGTGAAGTCGATGCCCGCGGGCTCAACTGCCCGCTGCCCATTCTTCGCACCAAGAAGGCGCTGAACGACATGGCCAGCGGCCAGGTCCTGCGCATCCTGGCCACCGATCCGTCGTCGGTGCGCGACTTCGAAGCCTTCGCCCGGCAGACCGGCAATCAGCTGCTGCAGCAAAGCGAGCAGAATGGCGAATTCGTTTTCCTGCTCCGGCGCAAGTAGGAGCCGGCGCGAACGCTCGCGCGACCACGTTTTTCCACTTCGATAACGAACGACCATGGCCGATACCCCAGCGATCATCGAGCTCACCGAAGAGAATTTCGCCGAGTCGATCAACGATCATCCGTTCGCGGTCATCGATTTCTGGGCGCCCTGGTGCGCTCCGTGCCGCGCGTTCGCCCCCGTGTTCGCGGCCGCGGCAGTCAAGTATCCCGACGTCAGATTCGCCAAGGTCAATACCGAGGAGCAGCAGCAGCTGGCCGGGCACTTCAACATCCGCTCGATCCCGACGCTGATGATCTTCCGCGACAACATCATCGTGTTCGCCGAAGCCGGTGCGCTGCCCGCCAGCGCGCTCGATCAGGTGTTGACCGCGGCCAAAGCGCTCGATATGGCAGCGGTGCGGCGCGAGATTGCCGCGCAGGCCGAAGCGCCGGCGGCCGAGGGCAGCTGACCTACTGGTTGCACCGTGTTTCAGAGCGGACTGCCGTTTGCGACGGTCGCGGCTCTATTTGACGGTGCGCTCGCTCGCGGTCGCATCCCCGGCTAGAGCCGGGGCCCCTGCTCCGCGCTCGCTCCCGTTGCCCCTGCTCCGCGCTCCCTCGCGTTCCCTGCTCCGCGCTCTCTCGCGTTAGCGCCGGTAGCGGTTCAGGAAGTCGACGACGATACCGCGCTGACTCTTGTCGATCGCCGCTTCCATCGTGTTGTCGAGCGGATCGTATTGCAGCACCCGGCGAAACGCAGCGATCGCCTCCTGGTGATAGCCCTGCGCCTGCAGCGAGTACCCGAGGCAGCGCCACGGCTCGGCATTCCAGAATTCAAGATCCGACCACGCCCGGCACAGTTCGGCCGCACGTCGCCAGTTGCCCGCGTTGAGCATGCGCGGGCCTTCGCCGCGCAGCAACGCGAGCCGCGCCTGGCGATCGGCAAACAGTGCCGTCGTATCGGCGTCGTTGACGGTGCCGGTGTCAGGCGCCGAGCCGCTGCCGATGGCGCCCTGCGATCCGCGATCGATCGATACGATCTTGCCGACGTCGCCCTGGAAGCCGCGCGAGAGCAACGACGGCGCCGAAGGCGTCCATCCGGCAACGACGCGCTTGGCGGCGACGATCGACTCGGTCATCGGCTCATGCCAGGCAACGCCGTACAGCCACAGCATCGCCGCCAGCCCGACGACGCCGGTGACCATGTTCAGGATGCCCGGCGGGCTGTGCGTCACCAGGCAGTCTTCGGCGAAATCCCATTTCGTCTCGCCCTGCTGCGCGAGTTTTTCGTAGGCCAGTGCGATCAGGACCGGCGCGAGCAGCGGGAATCCGCAGGCGAGACCCGCCCACCACACCTGGAACGACCGGCGCAGCGCACGCGCGAGCTGCGCCCGCACATCGCGCCGCGCATAGGCGTTGCTGATCGAGAACTGCAGATAGACGCCGAACAGCCACTTGCCCGGCGTCTGCTGCAGCGATGCGATCAGCAGCGACTCGATCGGAATCCACGAGAGCGTGATCAGCATCGGCGCGAATAGCGGATGGCCGAGCCAGAAGGCCACGTCGTCGCTGACGATGCCGGCGTTGTGCAGCTCCGACAGCAGCAGCGCGAGGACCAGTCCCCAGATCGCGTAGTCAAACAGTCGCGCCGCCAGGCGGTTCCACGGGCGGGGCTCGCTGGTGCGCCCCGACTTGGCCCGTTCGAGCTCGGCCATGCGCAGCTGGAAGATCCAGCTCGCATCTTCCTGCGGCGCGTCGGTGCCGAGAAACACGCTCTTTTCGCGGCGCCAATTGAGAATCGCGAGATCGGTCTGCGGAATCAGCGCCGGCATGCGCGGCACGTGGCCGCGGCGCATCCACGTCAGGCCGTGCACGATCCCGTAAATCAGCGAGAGAACGAGCAGCAACAGGGTCAGCCATACCAGCACCTGCTTGGCGACCAGAACCGAATCGGCCGGGGTCACGAAGACGATCGCACCGGTGATGAACGCGCCGAACAGCAGGCACAGCGCAAGCTGGCCCATTGCCGAGCGCCCGAACGATGCGACGCGCTCGGTCAACCCGGGGTGATGCAAGGTCTTCTCCGGCGCACCGACCGGTTCCGTCAGCAGCTTCTCATCGGCGGCCGTGATGACTTCGTCTTCGTCGTGCGCTGCCGTTCCTTCCTGCTCCGCGGTGGCTGCGACGTTGCTCACGAAGCGCGAAATGCGCTGCTCGGTATTGGCCTCGCCGGTAACGGCGAGCTCCTGATCGTAGTGCTGCCTGTGCTCGGGATCGCTCAGTATGCGGCTGGCATGATTGATGAAACGCAAGGCCTCTTCGACGTTGCCTTGGCCGTCGCGCGTTTTCGCATAATATTTTCGGATGAGGCGGCGCAGCGCGGCCCGCACCTCTTCGTCCGGTGCGAGCTGCGGTACTCCCAGTGCCTCGTAGAGCGTTGCCTTCATCGCCAATCGCGGGAAAACGCATGCAATCTGACGTTGGAATGTTCCGGGAAACCGCTGGAGATTGCAAGTTATCGATAATTACCCCGCAAAATGCCAAGTTGCGGCGCACACGGCGCGGCAGACGATGCCGCTGCGCGGCAGCTTGGCGCTCGGTGGGAGCGCGCGGTGAAGACTCCCGGCCCGCGCGCAATCTGTGGTCCACCAAAGAAAAAGCGGCCGCAAACGGCCGCTTTTTCTTCTCGCTCGCCGGACCTTATTCGCTTCCCTTGTCCTCGCGATCGCCTTCGCTTGTGAAAAAAAAGCGG
>Ga0207657_10002268_pt1 | contig 20858 bp, 20 predicted proteins | sample KBSC33metaG_FD_184316 | JGI IMG/M metagenome (GOLD analysis project Ga0207657, IMG submission 184316) | Corn rhizosphere microbial communities from Kellogg Biological Station, Michigan, USA - KBS C3-3 metaG (SPAdes) (version 2) | ecosystem: Host-associated > Plants > Roots > Rhizosphere > Soil ... | reverse complement strand
CATTTTGGACTCCCTCTCTTTGGTTTCGCTTGTCCATCAAGCTTGGCACATCATGATGCCGTCGCCGGGAGGGTGGAGTCCATTGCATTAAGGTCAGTTATTGAGCACAAAATTTTATGCATAAACAAACGCCACTCGAAGTAGTGGCGTTTGTCGGTTTACGGCGTTCCTGCATTCCTGACAGGACAAAGTGCGTGCAAACCTTACGCGAAACTTACCGATCGAGTATAAAGAACAATCGGCGAAAGACCGTGGAGGCGGATCATGGATTTCGTATTCATTGAACTTCTCTTGTGGGCAGGCCTGATTTTCTTTTTCTGGGCACTCAAGGATGGCCTTGGGCGTGTGGAATCGGATATCGAGTCAATGGGCTTATTTCCAGGATTCAGCAAGACCACACACAATCGGATGCATTTCGTACAACCGGAGCAAGTCCGTGAGCCGATAGGAAGCTACCAAGGCTCAACCATTCATCGCTATGCAGTCATTGACGGGTGGCCTTACCAATTCGATCGAATATGCTTGCCAGACAATGCAGAAACGCTGGATTTCGACGAGCGCTTTGTCGCTCCAGGCTTGGTCTATCAGAGATGTACGGAACCAGCAACGCCGTGAGGCATTCTTTGCCGGACCTGTTCGAACAGACACACTGCAGCACTCGCTGCAACATTAAGAGATTCGACGGCACCGCGATGAGGAATCGCCACACGATGAGTTGCCAGCGCCAGCAGATTTGTTGATACACCTTGCCCTTCATGACCGAACAGCCATGCGATCGGGCGATTGAGATCAACTTCATACAGTAATCTGTCCGCATGTGAGCTTGTCGCGAGCACCGGCACTCTCGCCTTTCGGATCAACTCGCCGAGGTCCGCATTCTCGAAAATCTTCAGCAGGAAATGCGCGCCCATGCCTGCACGCAGCACTTTCGGCGACCACGCAAACGCGGTGCCGCGACTGCAAAACACATACTCAACCCCAGCGGCGGCAGCGCTGCGGAGAATGGAACCAAGATTACCCGGATCTTGCAGGTTGTCGAGCATGAGCGCTGACTGTGTCAGCGTCTCAGGCATCGTTGCACATGGCGTATCAATGACGAACAGCAGGCCAATACCATTTACGACTTGGCTCAGGGCTTGATGCAGTACGTCAGGCAGCACGATGCACTGAACGCGCCTCGCCTCGCATTGTTTGATGAGGGCATCGACTTCCGAATGCGCAAGTGCCGTCTCGCTGACAGCGCACAGCACTGGCTTGCCGGCATGCTGCAGATAAGCCTCGCAAAGATGCACACCATCCAGCAGCGTCCGCCCGGCCTTCCTGCGCGCTTGTGAATTGGTGGCAAGCAGCTTGAGTTCTTTGTAGAGCGGATTGTCGCGTGAGGATATTTGTTTCATTACAGCTTCTTTGCTTGAGAGGCGGTCTGAAGCAGTGCACGCACCGGTGCGTAACTCTTGCGATGCACGGGGGAGATGCCATGGAGGCGCAAGCGTTCCAGATGCAGCGCCGTTGGATATCCCTTATGTTGATCAAAACCGTACTGCGGATACTGGCAATGCAACAGCATCAGAGACGCATCGCGAGCCGTCTTTGCCAGGATGGAGGCAGCGGATATCGCCGGCACCTTGTCGTCCCCCTTCACAATGGCTTCAGAGCGGACAGGCATCACCGGACAACGGTTGCCATCGATCAGTGCGAGCGTGGGGACGATCTTGAGGCTTTCGACAGCCCGCCGCATTGCCAGCATTGATGCCTGCAGGATGTTCAATTCATCGATTTCAGCCTCAGTGCAAAAAGCAATCGACCATGCGCGCGACTTCGCCTTGATCTCGTCAGCAAGCAGGTCGCGGCGTGCTTCAGTCAGTTTCTTGGAATCTCGCAAACCGTCGATCGGGTTTGACGGGTCGAGGATCACCGCAGCTGCATATACCGCCCCGGCCAACGGCCCACGGCCGGCTTCATCAACACCGCAAACCAGCTCCCCTGCATGATCGAACAGCGCCAAGTTGCTGTTTTCCGATTTCATCCCGTTGCGCCCTTCCCAATCAATCGCAGAACTGCCTGAGCGCTTTCCTGCGCCGTATCTCGCAGCAGCGCATGGTGCATCTCGGTGAAGCGTTGCTTTAACGCGGCACGATGCACATCATCCTGCAATTGCTTCCACAAATTGTCTGCAAGCGCCTGCGGAGTCGCGGCATCCTGTAGTAACTCCGGCACGAGAAACTCCCGCGCCAGAATATTGGGCAAACCAATCCAAGGCTGGTAACCCATGTGCCGCAGAATTTCCCACGATGCGCGCATCATCTTGTACGCAATGACCATAGGTTTTTTGAACAATGCCACTTCGAGCGTGGCAGTCCCCGAGGCGACCAGTACAGCATCCGCAGCCGCGATTGCATCATGCGAACGGCCGAAAAGCAGCTTGAGCGGTACGTCACCCAGTCCGGCGCGTTGAATCAACTCCTCGAAATAGGCGCGCTGCTTCTCGCCAGCCATTGGCACGACGAATTGCAGCGATGGCTCGCGCTGTGCAAGTAACTTGGCCGCCTGGATGAAAGTGACGCTGTTGTATTTCAATTCCGACATGCGACTGCCCGGCAGGATAGCGACAACGGGAGCATCCTGAGCAAGACCTAACCGGCCCCGAGCCGTGACAGTATTGGGTTTCATCGGAATCACTTCTGCCAAGGGATACCCCACATAAGTGACCGGGATTCCCGCCTTGCGGTAGATTTCTTCCTCGAACGGGAAAACCACGAGCATATGCGACACTGCCCGTGCGATTTTCTTGATACGCCCGCCACGCCAAGCCCAGATCGACGGGCTGATGAAATGCATGGTAGGAATGCCAGCGTGCTTGAGCGGCGTCTCCAAGCCGAAGTTGAAATCCGGCGCATCGACACCAATGAAAGCAGCCGGACGCTCAGCCAACAACCGGTCACGTAGCGAAGTTTGAATGCTCTTGATCTCGCGGTAGTGCGCCAAAACCTCGAACAAGCCACGTACCGACAGTTTCTCCATCGGCCAATGGCTTTCGAAGCCGTATTCAGCCATGCGTAGACCACCGATACCGTGGATGTTTGCCTCTGGCAAAGCTGGCCGCAACCCCGAAAGAAGACGGCTCGCCAGCAAATCGCCGGAACTCTCGCCTGCAACCATGGCAATGGAAAGTTTATCGGATGATGCCACGTGCTGAACGGTCAAGGAATTCGCGCATCGATCTCAGATGCGATGTGGTTTCGGAAGATTCGGATTCAGCTTCAGCCAGCGCGGACTTTGCCTCTTCCAGCGTCAGCCCGGACTTGTAGATCAGTTTGTACGCATTGCGCAGATCGCTGATCTGCTGCCGTGTAAAGCCGCGCCGCTTGAGCCCCTCGATATTGATACCGTGTGCAGCAGCCGGATTGCCGGAGACTAGCACGAAAGGTGGAACATCCTGAGTCAGACTGGTGGTCATTCCAACAAAGGCATGCTCGCCAATCTTACAGAATTGATGAACGGCCGCAAAACCGCTCATGATCACCCAGTCACCGACATGCACATGCCCTGCCAGGCTGGCATTGTTGGAAAAGATCGTGTTGTTCCCGACTGTACAGTCGTGAGCGATATGCACATAAGCAAGCAACCAATTGTCGCTACCGATGCGAGTCACCCCGGCATCTTGAGCAGTACCGAGATTAAAGGTACAAAATTCACGAATCAGATTGCGGTCGCCGATCTCCAGACGCGTGTCTTCGCCATCGTATTTCTTGTCCTGCGGCGCTCCGCCAATAGAAGAAAACTGGAAGAAGATGTTGTCGCAACCAATAGTCGTGTTACCACTGATGACGACGTGTGGCCCGATCTTGGTGCGCGCACCAATCTTCACGCTCGGGCCGATGATCGAATAGGCACCGACCTCGACACTATCGTCGAGTTGAGCTTTGGGATCGACAATCGCAGTGGGGTGAACGAGCGCCATTATTGCCCTGCAGGTTGGCTGGCGTCGGTAGCACTGCGCATCGTGCACATCAATTCCGCCTCCACCGCGACCTGTCCGTCTACCGTCGCTTGTGCTTTGTACTTCCAGATGCCGCGCGCAGTGCGCAATATCTCAACTTGCATCTTCAGTTGATCGCCCGGCTCGACCGGCCGCTTGAAACGCACGCCGTCAATGCCAACGAAATAGACCACGCTGTTTTCATCCGGCTTCTGCCCCATTGTGAGAAAAGACAGCAGTGCAGCGGTTTGCGCCAGTGCTTCAATCATCAGCACCCCCGGCATCACCGGCTTATGTGGGAAGTGTCCATTGAAAAACTCTTCGTTCGCAGTAACGTTCTTGATCGCAATGATGGACTTACCGGATTCCCATTCCAGCACGCGATCCACTAACAACAGCGGGTAGCGATGCGGCAAATATTCTTTGATTTGATTGATATTTAGACTTTTCATTACTCTCTTCCGGTAAGCGATTTGATTGTTTTTTCAAGCTCGCGGATTTTCTCGCGCATAGTTCCAAGATTGCGCACAATCGCGGCTGTTTTTTCCCATTCCGCATTTTTGGCAAGCGGATAGAAACCTGTGTAGAGACCGGGTTCGAGGATTGAGCGTGACACAAGACTACCTGATGAGATTTGCACATGATCAGCGATGGTGAGATGCCCAAGTACCATTGCCGCACCACCGAACATGCAATATTTGCCAATCTTCGCGCTTCCGGCCACGCCGACGCAGCCAGACATCAGGGTATGGGCGCCGATGTGGCAGTTGTGACCAATCTGGATCTGATTGTCGAGCTTGACGCCATTTTCGATCACAGTATCGGAGAGCGCGCCACGATCGATAGTCGTGTTAGCGCCGATCTCGACATCGTCACCGATGACAACTCGGCCTGTCTGCGGGATTTTGACCCACTCCCCTTTGTCTTTTGCAAAACCGAAGCCATCGGCACCGATCACAGCGCCTGAATGGATGATGCCGCGAGAACCGATGCTGCATTCGGCGAGAAAACTGACATTCGCATGAAGATGCGTCCCCATTCCGACCTGAGCCCCGCGCCCGATAAAGCAACCGGCATCGATCAACACATCATCAGCGATTACTGCGCCAGCCTCGATCGTTACATGAGGGCCAATGCAAGCTGTGGCAGAAACATGCGCATCTGGATGAACACATGCGCTCGCGTGAATGCCTGGCACGACAGGAGTAGCGTTCTGCTCGACGAACCATTGTGCGGCCCGCGCAAAATAGGCATAGGGATTGTCCGTGACAATTCGCCCACCCTTGTATTCAGCAGAAACAACCGCATCATCTGCTGCCGAGAGAATCAGTGCAGCAGCCCCGGTTTGTGCGGCCTTGGTCCGAAATTTTGAATTGGAGAGAAAAGTGATGTGGGAGGCACCAGCCTCATCCAGCGGGGCGATGCCGGATACTTCAATCTCCGGATCGCCGATCAGTTGGCCTCCCAAGCGTTCGACCATCTTTCCCAGCCGAGTGCTCATTGCGGCCTTCCTTGAATTTACTGTTACTTGTTGAGTGCCTTGAGCACTTTGTCGGTGATGTCGATACGCGGGCTGGCGTAGACTGCTTCCTGGAACACGATGTCGTATCTTTCCGTCTCGGCAAGCTGCTTGATGACCTTGTTGGTCTTCTCCAGAACAATTGCAAGCTCCTCGTTGCGACGCTGATTCAGATCCTCTCGGAACTCGCGTTGCTTGCGCTGAAAGTCCTTGTCGAGGTCTGCAAGTTCGCGCTGACGCTTAATACGGTCCGACTCAGGCAATACTGCGGCATCCTTGTCAAGTCTGTCCGACATTGCTTTCAAACGCGCCGCCATGTCCTGCAACTCCTTGTCGCGACGAGAAAATTCTTGTTCGATTTTGGCTTGCGCCGCTTTAGCAGGCGCTGCTTCGCGGAAAATACGCTCGGTGCTGACAAAGCCAATCTTCGACTCTTGCGCCTCGGTCACAAGCGGCAACGCGCACATGGCGAACAGAAGCATCAGCCTGGAAGGTGTCGATACATTTGTAAGAAACTTCAAGGTCGTTCTCCGCAAATCAAATTGCTATTATGCCATCATCCGGCTAGAAGCCGGTACCAAGCTGGAACTGGATGCCTTCGGTACGATCACCAGGCTTCGAATTCAGGGCTTTACCATAACTCAGTTTCAATGGGCCGACCGGCGATACCCAACTGAGGCCTAAGCCTGCCGCATAGCGCAGTTGCGAAAATTCAACTTTTGCGCCTTCGGCAAACACGTTCCCGCCATCCACGAAAGTAAACCAGCGCAACGTCCGATCGCTGCCAGACCCCGGGAAAGGAAATTGCAATTCGGCGTTGCCTAGAATACGGGTTGTGCCGCCCAGCGGGTCGCCATTGGATGCGCGCGGACCAAGCGAAGAACCTGCGTAACCGCGTACCGACCCGATACCACCAGCATAGAAGTTCTTGAAAATCGGGTAGGGCCTTCCTTCCATGCCATGCCCGTAGTCAAATTCACCGTTCAATGCAAGCGTTATCGAACGCGACAACGGCTTGAACCACTGATGCTGGTACATGGCGCGGTAGTACTTGAGCGAACCGGCTGGCGCAACCTCAAGATTCGCCCGCTGATAACGGCCGACAGTCGGCACCAGTGCACTGTCGCGACTGTCTCGCTGCCAGGCAGCGGTAAGCGGGAAGCTGTAGGTTGTCGCCGTAGTACCGTCGCCGAAGTCCGTCACATACCTCTTGTACAGTTCCGGGCTGTCGTTATAGCCGGGCACCCCTGTAAAAGTCTCAACCTTCGTGTGTTCGGCACCAATGCCGAAAAATACGGTGTCCACTTCCGAGAACGGTACGCCAAAGCGAATATTGGCGCCGGCCGTACGAACGATGTAATCGCCGGAGTTCACTTCAGGCGGCCTCGACGTCCGCAGGAAAAGTTCATAACTGCGACTTACACCATCGTCCGTAAAGTAGGGGTTCGTTTGCGAGACTGCGATGGTACGGTTGCGCTTGCTGGTATTGACATCAACACCCAAGGTGTTACCGCTGCCAAAAGCATTGGCCTGCTGAATCGACCCCGTCAGTGTAAGTTTATCACTGCTCGAAAAGCCAGCCCCCAAGAGGATGTTGCCAGTCGGTTTCTCTGTCACGTTCATGTTGACGTCGACCTGATCATTAGTGCCTGCAACTTCAGGTGTCTCGATATTGACTTCCTTGAAATAACCGAGGCGATCAACGCGGTCGCGCGACAACTTGATCTTCTCTCCGTCATACCAGGAATCCTCGAATTGCCGGAACTCGCGCCGTATGACTTCGTCGCGGGTCTTGGTATTGCCGGAGATATTGATATGGCGAACGTAGACGCGCTTGCCAGGATCAATGAGAACGGTGAAGCTGACTTCCCTCTTCTCCCGGTTGATTTCCGGATTCGCGTTGACGTTGGCAAAGGCGTAGCCGAAATTGCCCATGCGCTCCGAAATTTTCTTGACGCTCTCCGCCAGCTTTTCGCCGGAATAAACGTCGCCTGGTTTCAGCGAGACCAACGCCGACAGCTCCTGTTCGCGGCCAAGCATCTCGCCTTCGAGCTTCACATTGGAGACAGTGAATTTGTCGCCTTCGTTGATGTTGATAGTGATGTAGATGTCTTTCTTGTCCGGCGTAATCGATACCTGGGTAGATTCCACCTGCATTTCGAGATAACCGCGATTCAGGTAATACGAACGCAGCGTTTCGATGTCACCGGTCAGCTTTTGCTTCGAATACTGATCAGCCTTGGTGTACCAGGTGAACCAACCCGGTGTGCGCAGGCTGATCAAGTCGAGCAGCTCCTTGTCAGAGAATGCCTTATTGCCGACAATATTGATCTGCTTGATGCGTGCCACATCGCCTTCATCGACAGAGAAACTGATGTTGACCCGGTTACGCTCGACCGGCGTCACTGTCGTCGTCACTTGTACGCCATATAAGCCGCGTGAGAGGTATTGACGCTTGAGTTCCTGCTCCGCGCGATCGACCAGAGCCTTGTCGTAGATACGGCCCTCCCCAAGGCCGATTTCCTTGAGGGCCTTGGTCAACTGGTCCTTGTCGAATTCCTTGATCCCGGAAAAATCCACCGTTGCGATGGCCGGACGCTCTTCAACCATCACTACCAGTACGCTGCCTTCGACTTCAAGTCTCACGTCCTTGAAAAAACCGGTGGCATAAAGCGCCTTGATCGCAGCCGCGCCTTTTTCGTCGGTATAAGTTTCACCTACCCGCACTGGCAGATAGCTGAAAACAGTACCGGCTTCCGTACGCTGAATACCCTCTACCCGGATGTCCTTTACAGTGAACGGCGCAACCGCCAGCACCTGCCCTGAACAAAGAGCAAAGGCTGCAATAGCGATGAGACGTCTGGAAAAAAAGGGATGGGAAAAACGCTCGGAATGTAATTTCATCGGTTCATTGTTATCTATGTTCTCAGCTGCCGAAAGGCTTTGCCTTGGCCCGAGACAACTCAGGTGATGAGTCGGACAATGTCATTGAAGACTGCAATAGCCATCAATGTCATCAGAATTCCTACTCCGGCACGCTGTGCCATATCGCCGATACGTTCCGGTATGGCTCGGCCTGTCAAAACTTCCAGCGAATAATACAGTAAAAGCCCACCATCTAAAACCGGGATGGGAAGAAGGTTCATGACCCCCAGGCTGATACTGATAAGGGCGATGAAGCTGAGATAGCTGATCATGCCCACACGCGCAGTCTGCCCGGCGTAATCCGCGATCGTAATCGGGCCGGTGATGTTCCTCCATGAGACCTCACCGACAATCATTTTGCCAAGCATTTTCAGGGTCAGCACGCTACTGTCCCAAGTCTTGCGAACGGCCTTTTTCAAGGCTGCAAGCGGCCGATCTCTCGCCATCGTCATCTCGGGCATCATCGGTACCTCGGCCTTTATGCGACCGAAGGTGTGGCCATCCTTGTCTTGCGACTCAGGGGTGATCATCAGGCTGAATTCCTTTTCACCACGAAGGCCACGTACCTGCAGTGGTTTGCCAGGTGAAGCGCGAATCAACTCCACAAAGGCGAGCCCATCAGGTACCATCGCTCCGTTCACCTCCAGGATCAGGTCACCCTCATGCAATCCCGCATGCATGGCTGGACCACCGTCCATGATCCGCCCCAAGACTGCCTTGGGACGCGCAAGGTCAAGACCAAGCTTGCCAAGAAAATCTCCCTCCAAATCTTCCGCAGACAATCCCTTCATTGGCAAAGCAGCTGTCTCAATGGAATTACCACCGTCAGAAGCAGAGTTGGAACGCTGAAATTCAATTTGAGCCGGCACACCCTCTACAGCAAGCTGTATCAATTTCCAACGCAAATCGGACCAGATCCGGACAGGCTCGCCATTCACAGCGGTGACAAGTTCCCCACCACGTAGTCCAGCCTGATAAGCCGCGCTCTTTTCCGGCACAACACGCAAGCGCGCAGTTGGTTCAGGAATACCGTGAATGAACAAGCCTGCAAACAGAGCAATGGCGAGAAGAAAATTAGCGAAAGGTCCAGCAGCAACGATCGCAATCCGTTTCCAAACCGTCTGTCGGGTGAATTCGCGGCTGAGTTCCTCCGGCGGCAGGTTACTCAGGTCCTGCTCGCGGGCATCGAGCATCTTCACATAACCGCCGAAGGGCAATAGGGACAGCGCCCATTCGGTTTGGTCTGGACCGATGCGTCGCGAGTAGACGATGCGCCCCATGCCAACGGAAAAGCGCAGTACCTTGACACCACACCAGCGTGCGACCCAATAGTGTCCCAGCTCATGGACAACGATCAGCACGCCAAGAGCGACAAAAAACGCGATCAAGGTCTGCAGCATAGTCATGGCGTCAGCACTCGATAATGAGCTTTTGTGTGGTTGCGCGCGCCCTATGGTCCTGCTCCAGCAATAGGTCAATGTCATTGACCTCACCGGAAGGAAGCTTTTGCATGACGCGATCGATCAAACGATCGATGGCACGAAAACCGATTTGTCGGTCCAGAAAGGCTTGGACCGCGATTTCATTTGCCGCATTCAGTATAGTCGGGGCCGTACCTCCCGCCAACAATGCTTCGTATGCCAATTTAAGGCACGGAAAACGCTGGAAATCCGGACGCTGGAATGCCAGTTGTCCCACTTGGACCAAGTCGACTGCTGCCACGCCAGATGCGATGCGTTCCGGATAGGCCAATGCATGTGCAATCGGCGTACGCATGTCTGGATTGCCGAGTTGGGCCAGCACAGAGCCATCGACATAAGACACCATAGAGTGAATCACACTCTGCGGATGGATCACCACGTCGATTTGACTAGCCGATATCCCGAACAGCCAGTGCGCCTCGATCACTTCCAACCCCTTGTTCATCATGGTCGCGGAATCGACTGAAATCTTGCGGCCCATGACCCAGTTAGGATGGGCCACCGCCTCTTCCGGAGTAACGCTCTCCAAGGCATCCAGGGGACGATTGAGGAAGGGGCCACCCGACGCCGTCAGTAAAATTTTTGCGATACCATGATCTTCCGGCGAGCGCTGATATGATTGGGGAAGACACTGGAATATGGCATTGTGTTCACTGTCGATCGGCAGCAAAATGGCGCCACTGTCACGAATCGCGTTCATGAACAATGCCCCGGACATCACCAAAGCTTCCTTGTTAGCAAGCAGTACTTTTTTGCCGGCGCGTGCAGCCGCCAGCGTAGGAGCAAGCCCCGCAGCACCGACAATCGCGGCCATTACTGCATCGCAACCCGGTGCACTCGCAACTGCGCACAAAGCCTCCTCGCCATATTCAACCAAGGTTTTTACTCGTTTCTCAGCCAGCATGGCGCTTAGCTTGCTGGCGGCAGCAGCCGTACCAACCACTGCGACCTCGGGCCGAAACCGTTCACATTGAGCCGCAAGCTCTTCCACACGCCGCTGTGCTGTCAAGGCATAGACACGATAGCGATCTGGATGACGCGCGAGCACATCCAATGTTGAGATGCCGATCGAACCCGTCGCACCAAGAATCGTAATATGTTGCATCCTGTGGCCTTCCATTTATAGCCAGACTCCGAGCAAGACGGCAAAGGGCAAAGTGGGAATCAATGCATCGATTCGATCCAACACCCCACCATGACCTGGAAGAAGATTACTACTGTCTTTCACACCAGCACGCCGCTTGAGTTGCGATTCGAAGAGATCACCGGCAATACTTGCTGCAACCATAAGCGTCATTACTACCAGAAATCCGGCCCACCCCCATTTAACCAATATGTGCGCAGAAAAAGTATCGGAGAGCGCAGGAAACATGGTAGAACATCCCGCGATCGCCAATACTGCAAGCCAGCCACCTAGTACCCCCTCCCATGATTTTCCTGGCGAAATCGATGGCGCCAGCTTGTGCTTACCGAATGCCTTACCGGCAAAATAGGCGCCCGTATCAGCTATCCAGATCAGCATCATGACCGACAACAGATAGAGCGATGAATGCTGAAACAACGTCACAATAGCAACGAAGCAACCGAAGATAGCTACGCCGTAGATGCCATTCAGAAGACGGTTAGCGCCTCCCTCTTGCAGTGGAAGACCTAAGGCTAGCGAGGGTGCAAGACGCACTACCCAAGCCGCGACACAGACACCGGACAGCAGGGTTGCCAACCCCACATCCCCTTTGAACAGAATGAGTAGAAAAGCACTGGTCCACAGTGCAGCACCAAATAGGGGAAAACGGCTTCGGAACAAGCGCAGGCTTTCCCAAGAGGCAGCAAAAAAAAACACCGCCGTCATACTGGCGAAAAAAACGAAAGATTGAGAAAACAGAACTAAAAACAGGACTGCGAGCAGCACTAGCGCAGTGATGACACGCGTCTTCAGCATTACGACGCCTTCTTCTGGTCGATCAGTTGTTCGCTGGTACGACCGAAGCGACGCTCGCGTTTCTGATACGAGGCAAATGCGAGGTCGAGTTCGGCGGTATCAAAATCGGGCCAATACGTGGAGGTAAAGTAAAACTCGGTGTATGCAAGCTGCCACAGCAGAAAATTAGAAATCCGCGCCTCCCCGCCAGTACGAATGAACAAATCTGGCTCAGGGGCATATGCCATCGCAAGATGCGGTGCCAGATGCTCTTCGGTGAAATCGGTAAGGCCAGCGTTTTCCCTCACCATCTTGCCTACTGCCTGCATAATATCCCAGCGCCCGCCGTAATTAGCGCAAATGGTAAGGGTGAGGCGAGTATTATCGGCCGTGCGCCTCTCGGCATCAGCAATGAGCTCTTGCAGCTTGACATCAAAGCGTCCAAGATCCCCCACCACCTTCAGACGTATGCCGTTGGCATGCATCCTAGACACTTCCCGCTCAAGAGCGGTCATGAACAGGCGCATGAGTAGCGACACTTCATCGGCAGGCCGGCGCCAGTTTTCTGAACTGAACGCAAATAACGTTAAATATTCGACGCCACGTCCAACGCAGGCTTCGATGATTGTACGCACTGCGTCCACTCCCTTTTTATGACCGGCAACGCGTGGCAGAAATCGCTTGGTTGCCCAGCGGCCATTACCATCCATGATAATGGCGACATGGCGCGGAATGGAGGAAACCATTGGCACCGTTTGCGTTGAACTGGTATGAATCATGAAGGGGGTGGAGCTTAAATGGAATTAACGGAATGTTTCGCCAATGGGAAAGCATACCTTATTGCGGACATCAATGCCGCACATCAAAGGCGACATTGATTTGCCAAGCGAAGAGACTTCCAATGCGGCAGGTAGGCCGAGCCACCCTCGCAACGAAAGCCAAACAGCTGCGCATATTGCTCAAACTGTCAATAGTTCCTTTTCCTTTTCCGTGATCAGCTTGTCGATTTCAGCCACATACTTGTCCGTCAGCTTTTGGACATCATCCTGAGCACGGCGCTCGTCGTCCTCGGAACAGGTTTTGTCCTTCAGCATTTTCTTCAGCGCCTCGTTCGCATCGCGGCGAATGTTGCGGATCGCAACCTTCGAATCTTCACCCTCGCCCTTCACCACTTTCACAATCTCCTTGCGCCGCTCTTCAGTGAGCGGTGGTGTCGGAACACGGATCAAGTCCCCCTGCGTGGATGGATTCAGACCAAGATCCGATTCCCTGATGGCTTTTTCAATCACCGAGACCATCTTCTTTTCCCAAGGCTGCACTCCGATGGTACGCGCATCGAGTAGCGTTACGTTGGCAACTTGGTTGATTTGTGTAGGGGTGCCATAGTAGTCGACCTGAATGTGATCGAGAATACCAACGTGAGCACGGCCGGTACGCACCTTGGCCAAATCGGCTTTGAGCGTCTCAATCGATTTCTGCATCTTCTGTTCAGCGTTCTTCTTGACGTCAGCGACTGTCATTCTGTACTCCTCTTTTGCTACGAGTAAGACTCTGTTTAAACGTGCACCAGGGTGCCTTCGTTCTCGCCCATGATCACGTTTCTGAGCGCCCCGGGCTTGACGATGGAAAAGACTTTGATCGGCAGTTTCTGGTCGCGGCAGAGCGCAAAGGCCGTGGCATCCATCACCTGCAAATGCTTGGCGATTGCCTCATCAAAGCTGATGCTGGCATAGCGTGTGGCATTCCGGTCCTTGTTCGGGTCCGCACTATATACGCCATCGACCTTGGTGGCCTTCAACACGATCTCGGCTCCAATTTCGGAACCACGCAATGCAGCTGCCGTATCTGTCGTGAAGAATGGATTACCAGTACCTGCGGCAAAAACGACGATCTTTCCCTCTTCGAGATATTGCAGTGCTTTGGGGCGAACGTAAGGCTCGACGACTTGTTCAATACCTATCGCAGACATTACCCGTGCCGTGAGGCCTACACGACGCATCGCATCGGCGAGTGCAAGCGAATTCATCACCGTTGCCAACATGCCCATGTAATCGGCAGTGGCACGATCCATTCCTTGTGCTCCAGGGGCAACACCTCGAAAAATATTGCCACCGCCGATAACAATGGCGAGTTCGACCCCAAGCCTGGAGACTTCGGCGACGTCTTCGACCATCCGCTCAATGGTTACACGATTGATGCCATATGCATCGTCGCCCATCAGCGCTTCACCGGACAGTTTGAGGAGAACGCGCTTGTAAGCTGGTTTTATCATGGGCTAGGGCTCCTAATATTGCTCCGATCCGGCTTATATCAGCGACGGATGCCGCTCCGGCCGTCCAAGACCTTGGCAAGGCTAAAGATTAGACGAAATCCGGCACGACTGGCATGCTTGAAAATTAACAATACGCAACACGGTGTTATGCGACCCTCTTGCGGCCGCTGCCATTGGCAAATGAACATGACACAAGTCATTTAACAATGGCACTTGCATAGAAAAACGGGCCTTTCGGCCCGCTTTCATGCTTACGCCTTCTTGGCTGCGGCAACTTGTGCTGCAACTTCCGCTGCAAAGTCATCCTGCTTTTTCTCGATGCCTTCGCCGACGACGAACATCGTGAATGACTTCACCTTCGCATTGGCGGCTTTCAGCATCTGCTCAACAGTCTGTTTGTCGTTCTTGACGAACGCCTGATTAAGCAGCGAAACCTCTTTCAGGTATTTCTGCACTGAACCTTCGACCATCTTTGCGACGATATCGGCCGGCTTACCGGATTCAGCAGCCTTCTGGGCCGCGATCGAACGCTCAGCCTCGATCAAATCAGTCGGCACCTCATCTGCACTGAGCGCCACCGGCTTCATTGCAGCAATGTGCATCGCAACGTCTTTGCCGACCTGTTCATCAGCACCCTCGTACTCAACGACAACCCCGATGCGAGTACCATGCAGATAGGAAACCAGTTTCGCGCCAGTTTCATAGCGCTTGAAGCGGCGAATTGACATGTTTTCGCCTATCTTACCGACCAGAGCTGCACGAACTTCTTCCAGCGTCTTGCCGTCGACCGGCAAGGCGGACAGCGCAGCTACATCAGCCGGATTTTTCTCGGCCACCAACTGAGCACATGTCTTAGCCAAGGCGATGAAATCATCGTTCTTGGTGACAAAGTCGGTTTCACAGTTGACCTCAACGATAGCGCCAACACCACCGGAAATGTAAGCTGCCACAACACCCTCGGCGGTAACGCGAGATGCCGCCTTGCTTGCCTTGCTGCCCAGCTTGACGCGCAGGATTTCCTCTGCGCGCGCCATATCGCCATCGGCCTCGGTCAAGGCCTTCTTGCACTCCATCATTGGCGCATCAGTTTTCGCGCGCAGTTCGCCCACCATCGCTGCGGTAATTGCCGCCATGTCTATTCTCCTAATTCAGTGCGCGCCCTCTCGGACGCCTTCAATCAACATACGTTCAGACCGACTAAAAAAAAGGGGCGAACCCTCGTTGCCCCTTTTTCATGCCCGGCACATCAGGGCGTGCAGGGCTTAAGCCTGCTCGCTGACCTCGACAAACTCATCGGCGCCGCTCTTGACAGCCTCGAGCACTTCGCTGGTTGCATTGGCACGACCTTCCAGAATCGCATCTGCGACACCGCGTGCGTACAGGGTGATTGCCTTGGATGAGTCGTCATTACCCGGAATAACATAGGTCACACCATCCGGAGAGTGGTTGGTATCGACCACCCCAATAACCGGGATACCCAGCTTGCCAGCCTCAGTAACCGCACCTTTGTGATAGCCGACATCGATCACAAAAATTGCATCCGGAATGCCGTTCATGTCCTTGATACCACCGATGGACTTTTGCAACTTCTCCATCTCGCGCTGGAACATCAACGCTTCTTTTTTGCTCATCTTATCGACGGAACCGTCTTCCATCGCCGCCTCCATGTCCTTCAACCGCTTGATCGAGGTCTTGATGGTCTTGAAGTTGGTCAGCATACCGCCCAGCCAGCGCTGATCGACATAGGGCATGCCAGCGCGTTGCGCCTCAGCCGCAAGAATCTCACGCGCCTGACGCTTCGTACCGACGAAGAGGATGGTGCCGCGATTGGCCGCCAGTTGGCGGATGTACTTCATCGCCTCCTGGTACATGCCCAGGGTTTTTTCCAAGTTGACGATGTGAATCTTGTTTCGATGCCCAAAAATATAGGGGGCCATCTTGGGGTTCCAGAAGCGGGTTTGGTGGCCGAAATGGACACCTGCTTCCAGCATTTCGCGCATGGTAACGGACATTGCTAATATCTCCAGGGTTGGGTCTTGAATCCGGTCAGTTACTCCTTGACCAAAGCCAAGAAGCACCCTTTCACGCCGGATTCGCGCTTGGGTCAAAATTAGCTCAAAGATATTTCAAGCTAACCCAAGATTCTACCCCAACCTTTCGATTTTTTTCAAGATTGAAGAAACCTCACTCAGGCGAAGGTTGTTTGTGTCGCTTATAATTTGAGATTAATCATCAACTAGCGCACATGCGCAGCTTGGCTTGCTATGGGTATCACGATCAAGAACGAAGACGACATCAAGGGCATGCGGATTGCCGGCCAGTTGGCAGCTGAAGTACTCGACTTCATCGGGCCGCATGTCAAGGCTGGCATTACCACTGGCGAACTTGACCGTCTTTGCCATGAATACATGGTTAACGTGCAAGGAACCATCCCAGCCCCATTGAATTACTGCCCACCGGGTTACAAGCCCTATCCGAAGGCGATCTGCACTTCAGTGAATGACGTGGTTTGCCATGGCATCCCCGGCGACAAGGTACTGAAGAACGGCGACGTCATCAACATCGACATTACTGTCATCAAGGATGGTTATCATGGCGATACCAGCCGCATGTTTTTTGTTGGAGAGCCGTCGATTCTCGCCAAAAGATTGACTGAAGTGACTTTTGAATGCATGTGGCTAGGCATCTCCAAAATCAAGCCTGGCGCCTATCTCGGTGATATCGGGCACGTAATTCAACAATATGCGGAGAAAGCCGGCTATAGCGTGGTACGGGAGTTTTGCGGCCATGGCATTGGCAAGGTGTTTCATGAAGAGCCGCAGGTGCTCCACTACGGCCGGCCGGGGACGCTGGAAAAGCTCGTACCGGGCATGATTTTCACGGTCGAGCCGATGATTAATGCCGGTCGTCGCGAAATCCGCGAAATGGGTGATGGCTGGACGATCAAGACCAAGGATCGCAGTTTGTCGGCGCAATGGGAACATACGGTATTGGTTACCGAGACCGGCTACGAAGTGCTTACCGTATCGCCCGGTATGCCGCCCCCACCAGCTTTCATCCAGCAAACAGCCAGCACGCATCCCGCAGAAACCTGACAATGACCTCGCTTGCACCGTTCCTTAAGGAGCAGTTGAAGTCTGGGCGTCAAGCGGCTATTGCAGCGTTCCCGGCAGGAGGAAGGCCAGAAGTCTTGCTCTCCCGGCTTTGCCACAACGTCGATGATGCTCTGACGCAGGCATGGCAAACGTTTCAGCTGCCATCCAGTACAGCACTGGTGGCTGTTGGCGGTTATGGGCGTGGCGAGCTGTTTCCCTATTCTGACGTCGATGTCCTGATTCTGCTCGATGGAACGCCGGACGAACAGTTGCAGTGCAAGTTGGAAGAACTGGTCCAACTTTTCTGGGACATCGGCCTTGAGATTGGCCACAGCATTCGCACTGTGGATGAATGCCTGGCCGAATCTGCTGCCGATATAACGGTACAGACCAGCCTGCTGGAAGCGCGCCTGATTACCGGTAACCGCAAGCTGTTTCAATTCCTCCAGGACCGTTTCAACGCTGCAATGAATCCGCAAGCCTTCTTCCAGGCAAAAACGCTAGAAATGCGGCAGCGTCATGCGAAATACGAAGATACGCCCTACAGCCTTGAGCCAAATTGCAAAGAAAGTCCAGGTGGACTACGCGATTTGCAAGTGATCCTATGGGTCGCGAAAGCGGCTGGCTTGGGAGATTCCTGGCGCAAGCTGGCACAACGTGGATTGATTACGGACACCGAAGCACGCCAACTGACGCAGAAAGAACGCGCCTTCAAAGAGATCCGCATCCGGCTGCACATTCATGCCGGACGCCGTGAGGACCGACTCGTGTTCGACGTGCAAACGCCTATTGCGGAAACCTTCGGATACAGGACGACCGAAACCCGGCGCGCGAGTGAATACCTGATGCAGCACTACTACTGGGCGGCGAAGGCAGTCACACAACTCAACGCCATCCTGCTACAAAACATCGAGGCGCAACTCTTCCCAAAGCCCGGCTCACCGCAGTCACTCAATGAACGCTTCAACGAAATTAATGGACTAATTGATATCGCCCACGACAACACCTTCGAGGCAACCCCATCGGCCATGCTCGAAGTGTTTCTGCTGCTGGCCCGACACTCCGAACTGAAAGGAATGACCGCGCGTACTCTGCGCGCCCTATGGCATGCTCGCTTCAAGATCGATGCGAAATTCAGGCGCAATCCAGTCAATCGAGCCTTATTCCTGCAGATCATCCAAGCACCTCAGGGAATCACACATGCCTTGCGCGGCATGAATCAGACTAGTGTGCTCGGCCGCTACCTGCCGAACTTCCGCCGCATCATCGGCCAAATGCAGCACGACCTGTTCCATGTGTACACCGTCGACCAGCACATCCTGATGGTGGTGCGAAATGTTCGACGTTTCACGATGGCCGAACATGCACACGAATATCCGTTCTGCAGCCAGCTGATGGCAAATTTCGCACAGCCTTGGCTACTGTATACCGCAGCGCTGTTCCATGACATTGCAAAAGGGCGCGGCGGCGATCACTCGGAGCTTGGCATGCAGGATGCGCGGCGCTTCTGCAAAGGCCACGGCTTGTCGAAGGAAGACACGGAACTGATTGTATTTCTGGTACAGCATCATCTTTCCATGTCACACGTGGCGCAGAAACAAGATCTGTCCGACCCGGACGTCATCCGCAATTTTGCCAATCTCGCCAAGGACGAACGTCATCTCACCGCACTTTATCTGCTGACGGTAGCCGACATACGCGGCACCAGCCCCAAGGTCTGGAATGCCTGGAAAGGCAAGTTGCTGGAAGACCTGTATCGCATGACATTGCGCGTGCTCGGTGGCGAGGACCCCTCCACTGAACATGAACTGCAGAATCGCCAGGCGGCTGCATTGAAGACGCTGCGCTTGTACGGATTGCCGGAAGACGCACATCAACGCCTGTGGCAACAGTTGGATGTCGCCTATTTCCTGCGTCACGACGCTAGCGACATCGCCTGGCAAACACGCTCCCTCTATCACAAGACCGAAAGTGTTTTGCCAGTGGTGAAGTGCCGGCTGGCCCCCATCGGTGAAGGGGTGCAGGTTGCGGTGTACGTAAAAGACCAGCCCGATCTTTTTGCCCGTATCTGCAGCTACTTCGACCGCAAGAATTTCAGCATCCTCGATGCAAAGATTCACACAACCAAGAACGGCTATGCACTCGACACCTTCTTGCTTATCGAGCCGGCATTTGCAAACAACTATCGTGACATCATCAGTCTGATCGAACATGAACTGACCGAACTGCTGAAATCGCATGCAGAACTTCCTGCGCCAAGCAAGGGACGCTTGTCGCGGCTGTCGCGCACCTTTCCGATCACACCAGCCGTAGATCTGCGTCCCGATGAGCGCGGCCAGTATTATCTGCTGTCGGTATCAGCCAATGACCGCACCGGGTTGCTCTACTCGATTGCTCGAGTGCTGGCGAAATACAAAGTGAACCTGCATACCGCAAAGATCATGACGCTGGGTGAGCGTGTAGAAGACGTGTTCATCGTAGATGGCCCCGTACTGAACAATCCACGCAGCCAGATCCAGCTTGAAACGGATTTGCTCGAAACGCTGCGAATCTAATCGCAAACCAACTTGCCATGACAGAACAAGTACGTCTTTCCAAAAGAATGTCCGAACTCGGCCTTTGCTCACGCCGGGAAGCGGACGAATGGATCACCCGCGGCTGGGTGCGAGTGGACGGCACCGTGGTGTCCGAACTCGGCAGTAAGGTGCTACCGCATCAAAAAATCACGATTGAGAAGCAAGCTGCCGCAGAGCAAGCTCGACGAGTCACGATCCTGATCAATAAACCTGTAGGTTACGTCAGCGGGCAGGCTGAAGACGGATACAAGCCGGCGGTAACGCTAGTGAATCCCCATACACGGTGGAAAGAAGACAAGACACCAGTACGCTTTCAGCCGAGCCATCTGCGCAACTTGGTGCCAGCCGGAAGACTCGATATTGATTCAGTCGGATTATTGGTGCTGACGCAGGATGGCCGGATTGCCAAGCAATTGATCGGCGAAGACACTGCTGTCGAAAAGGAATACCTCGTTCGTGTGCAATACACCAAACCGGGCCGTCTGCCGGAGTCTGATCTGAAACTGCTCAATCATGGTTTGTCGCTCGACGGCAAGAAGCTGCTGCCGGCCAAGGTGCGCTGGCAAAACGAAGATCAGTTGCGCTTCGTGCTGCGTGAGGGAAAAAAACGGCAAATCCGCCGCATGTGCGAGGCAGTTGGATTAAAGGTGCTTGGCCTCAAGCGTGTACGCATCGGCCGTGTCACATTGGGCGACCTGCCAACCGGGCAGTGGCGTTATTTAAGACCTGATGAGGCGTTCTGAGAAATACGTCTTCAGTCATCACTATTTGCTGCATCAAGACCAGGAAACAAAACATCGGTGAATCCGAAACGACTGAAATCCTTGATGCGCATGGGATAGAGAATGCCTGCAAGATGATCACATTCATGTTGCACTACACGAGCATGAAAGCCGTCCACATCGCGATTGATCGGCTCACCGTATTGATCAAAACCCTCGTAGCGCAGACGACTCCAGCGAGGCACAACGCCTCTCAAACCGGGTACGGAAAGGCAGCCTTCCCAGCCATCTTCCTGTTCGTCCGACAGCGGTTTCAAGACCGGATTGATCAGTACTGTTTCCGGCACTGCCGGTGCCTCCGGGTAACGCGG
>Ga0207657_10002265_pt1 | contig 20868 bp, 19 predicted proteins | sample KBSC33metaG_FD_184316 | JGI IMG/M metagenome (GOLD analysis project Ga0207657, IMG submission 184316) | Corn rhizosphere microbial communities from Kellogg Biological Station, Michigan, USA - KBS C3-3 metaG (SPAdes) (version 2) | ecosystem: Host-associated > Plants > Roots > Rhizosphere > Soil ... | reverse complement strand
CCGCGCTCGGCCGTGCCCTTCGGGCCTCGGCTTCGCCCCTCGCGCGCGATCGTCCCTCATTGCACCGGCCTGCCGATGTGAGAGCGCCCGCGTGTCGGGAATCGGGTCACCGGCGTCCCCTGACGCGGCCACCCTTTTTCGCGGCTTCGGCGTCGCCCGGCTCCTCGGGCCGCGCGGGCATCGACGCCGACTGCGACAGCACCAGCAGGAATTCGCTGTGGTCGATGCCGGCGAGCGGCTTGCAGAGGATGCGCGCGAACATCTGCCCGGAATCGCGCACGACGTCGACGATCTCGGCCACGGCGAGTCCCGGCGGATACGTGTGATCGAGGCCCGAGGTCACGAGGCGATCGCCGGCGCGAATATCGGCCGACGGCGAGGTGAATCGCAATTCGGGCGAACGCCCGGTGCCGTTGCCGAACAGCACGCTGCGCGCGCCGCTGCGCTCGACCTGCACGGGCACCGCCTGGTCGCGGTCGGTGATCAGCGTCACTTCGGCCATGTACGGGAACGCGCGCGTCACCTGGCCGACGACGCCGTTCGCATCGATCACCCCGGCGCCGGCCGCAACCCCGGCACTGGTTCCCTTGTCGACGAACACCTTCTGGGTGAACGGGTCACGGCTCGTGTACAACACCTGCACGGCGACGGCCGTGGCCGCATATTGCGCGCGAACGTCGAGCAGGGCGCGAAGCCGTGCGTTTTCCGCCTGCTCGCGCGCGTAACCCTGCGTTGCCGGCGCCCGCGCCACCAGTTCCTGCCGGAGCATCGCATTTTCGTCCGCCAAGCGGCGTTTCGACCCGAAGTAGTCGGACACGTACGCAAAAGCCGCGCCGGGCATGTCGAGCATGCGCTCGACCGGGTAGAGGACGATCGCCACCGCCTGGCGCACGCTCTCGAGATAGCGGTAGCGGGTGTCGGCGAACAGCAGCGCGAGGGACAGCAGGCCGAAGAACGCGAGCCGCGCGAGCGGGCTCGGGCCGCGATTGAAGAACGCGGGCGTATCGACGGGGATGGGGCGCATGGGTCAGCCCGCAGGCATCAACTTCGCTCTCGCGACGTTTCGCGCCATACACCGGCGACGCGAAACGTCAGTCCGGCGCAGCGAGCGTCGGGGGACGTTTCATCTCAGTCGTGAAGGGCCGCCCCGAACAACTGATCCGCCCCCCGAGGGGCAGCGAGCGTAGCGAGCGTGGGGGGAAGTTTCATCTCAGTCGTGAAGGGCCGCCCCGAACGACTGATCCGCCCCCCGGGGGGCAGCGAGCGTAGCGAGCGTGGGGGGAAGTTTCATCCTAATCGCTGGTGAAGATCGTCTGCAGCTTCTCCATGTTCTCGAGTGCCTTGCCGCACCCGCGCACGACGCAGGTGAGCGGGTCCTCGGCGACGACGACCGGAAGCCCCGTTTCCTCCATCAGCAATCGATCGACGTCGCGCAGCAGCGCGCCGCCGCCGGTCAGGACCATGCCGCGTTCCGCAATATCCGCGCCGAGCTCGGGAGGCGTGCGCTCGAGCGCGCTTTTCACCGCCGAGACGATGCTGTTCAGCGGATCGGTCAGCGCCTCGAGGATCTCGTTCGACGACACGGTGAAGCTGCGCGGTATGCCTTCGGCGAGGTTGCGCCCCTTGACTTCCATTTCCTTCACTTCCGACCCGGGGAACGCGGAGCCGATCGTCTTCTTGATGATTTCGGCGGTTGTCTCGCCGATCAGCATGCCGTAGTTGCGCCGGATGTAATTGACGACCGCTTCGTCGAACTTGTCGCCGCCGACGCGGACCGATCCGGCGTACACCATGCCGCCGAGCGAAATGACGCCGACTTCGGTGGTGCCGCCGCCGATGTCGACGACCATCGACCCGGTCGCGTCGCCGACGGGCAGGTCGGCACCGATGGCAGCGGCCATCGGCTCTTCGATCAGGAATACCTTCGATGCCCCGGCACCGAGCGCCGACTCGCGGATGGCGCGCCGCTCGACCTGCGTCGATCCGCACGGCACGCAGATGATGATGCGCGGTGACGGCGAGAACAGCCGCGAATCGAGCACCTTCTTGATGAACTGCTTCAGCATCTGCTCCGTCACCGTGAAATCGGCGATGACGCCGTCCTTCATCGGACGGATCGCGGTGATGTTGCCGGGCGTGCGCCCGAGCATCTGCTTGGCGGCGAGACCGACCTCCTGGATCACCTTCTTGCCGTTCGGCCCGCCCTCCTGCCGGATGGCGACCACGGACGGCTCGTCGAGGACGATGCCCTTGCCGCGCACGTAAATGAGCGTGTTGGCGGTGCCAAGGTCGATCGCGAGATCGCTACTGAAGTAGCCTTTGAAGGAATCGAACATGAAGGATGTGGACGCCCGGCGGCGCGGCGCGTGCGTTCTCGACCGCTCGGCGCGCACCGCTTTGAAATGGCCGCTATGATAACCTAAGCCGCTGTTCTCTCCGCACTGATTCGACGCGGTTTTTTGAGCGCGCCGAACCTCCGATGAGCTTCGCCCCCGACGACGTGGCGCGCCTTGCGCGTCTCGCCCGCATCGACCTCGACGCCGACGCCGCCCGCGACGTCCGCGGCAAGCTCGACGCGATATTCGCGCTGATCGACGCGCTGCAGTCGATCGACACGACAGGTGTCGAGCCGATGGCGCATGCGCAGGACATCGAATTGCCGCTGCGCGACGACGCCGTCACCGCCGGCGACTGCCGCGAACTTTATCAGGCGCAGGCGCCGGCAGTTGCCGGCGGACTCTATCTCGTGCCGAAGGTCATCGAGTGACTGCGGCGCCGCCCGCGTATCACGCGGCCACCCTCGGCGAGCTCGCCCGGGCGCTTCGCGCCCGGGAAATTTCGAGCGTCGAGCTCGCGCAGCAGGCGCTCACCCGCATCGGTGAATCGCAGGCGGCACTGAACGCGTTCATCACCGTCGACGCCGACGGTGCGCTTGTCGAGGCACGCCGCGCCGATGCGGTGCTCGCCCGCGGTGAAGCGGGCCCGCTCACCGGCATCCCGATCGCGCATAAAGACGTGCTGATGACGGCGGGACTGCGCACGACCTGCGCATCGCGGATGCTCGAGCATTTCGTCGCCCCGTACGATGCGCACGTCGTCGCGCGATTGCGCGACGCCGGTACCGTGCTCGTCGGCAAGACGAACATGGACGAGTTCGCGATGGGCTCGTCGAGCGAAACGTCGCATTTCGGTCCGGTGCGCAATCCATGGAGCGCCGCGTGCGTGCCCGGCGGCAGCTCGGGCGGCTCGGCGGCCGCGGTCGCAGCCGGGCTGCTTGCCGCGACAACCGGCACCGATACCGGCGGGTCGATCCGCCAGCCCGCGGCGCTCACCGGTGTGAGCGGGCTCAAGCCGACCTACGGCGTGTGCTCCCGCTATGGGCTGATCGCGTTCGCCTCGAGCCTCGACACGCCGGGACCGTTCGCGCGCACCGCCGAGGACTGCGCGCTGCTCCTCAATGCGATGGCAGGTCACGACGAACGCGATTGCACATCGCTCGATCGGCCGCGCGAGGATTACTTGCGCGTGCTTCGCGCACCTGCAACGGCAAAGCCGCTTGCCGGCGTGCGGATCGGCCTGCCGCGCGAGTATTTCGCCGACGGACTCGAGCGCGACGTCGCGAGCGCGGTCGACGCGGCACTCGGCGAGCTGCGCGCGCTCGGCGCGACGACGGTCGATATCGACCTGCCGATGGTCAGGCACGCCGTTGCCGTCTATTACGTCATCGCGCCGGCCGAAGCATCGTCGAACCTGTCGCGCTTCGACGGCGTGCGCTACGGCCATCGCGCCGCGCAGTACGCCGACCTGAGCGACATGTATTGCCGCACGCGCGCCGAAGGCTTCGGCGCGGAAGTGAAGCGGCGCATTCTCGTCGGCACGTATGTGCTGTCGCACGGGTACTACGATGCGTACTATCTGAAGGCGCAGCAAGTGCGCCGGCTGATCGCACGGGACTTCGTGCGCGCTTTCGGCGAATGCGACGTGATCGCCGGACCGACCGCGCCGACGTGCGCGTTCAAGATCGGCGCCAAGGCCGACGATCCGGTGCAGATGTACCTGAACGACATCTTCACGATCGCCGCGAACCTGACCGGAATGCCGGCGATCTCGATTCCGTGCGGATTCACGCCCGACGGCTTGCCGATCGGACTGCAGCTTCAGGGCAATCACTTCGACGACGCGCGGTTGCTCAACGTCGCGCATCGGTTCCAGCAGGCGACCGACTGGCATCGGCGCACGCCCGCGGGCTTCGTCGCATGAGTGCGCCCGGCCGCCCCAAGCGCGAATCAGCCCCGAAGCGCAAAGCGCGGAGGGTAGCCCAGTGAGCTACGAGATCGTCATCGGCATCGAGACCCACGCGCAGCTTTCGACGGTGTCGAAAATCTTCTCCGGCGCATCGACGGCGTTCGGCGCTGCACCGAACACGCAGGCGAGCGCCGTCGACATCGCGCTGCCCGGCGTGCTGCCGGTGCCGAACCGCGGTGCGGTCGACCGCGCAATCCGATTCGGGCTCGCGGTCGGCGGCACGATCAACCGGCGCAGCGTGTTTGCGCGCAAGAATTACTTCTATCCCGACCTGCCGAAGGGTTATCAGATCTCGCAATACGAAATCCCGGTCGTGCAGGGCGGCAGCATGACGATCGCCACCCCCGCGGGTGAGCGGCAGGTGCGCCTGACGCGCGCGCACCTCGAGGAAGACGCCGGCAAGTCGCTGCACGAAGGCCTGCCGCGCGAGCTCGGCGACGTCACGGGCATCGATCTCAATCGCGCCGGCACGCCGCTGCTCGAGATCGTATCGGAGCCCGACATGCGCAGTGCCGAGGAGGCGGTGGCCTATGCGAAGGCGCTGCATTCGCTCGTCACGTGGATCGGCATTTGCGACGGCGACATGCAGGAGGGCAATTTTCGCTGCGATGCGAACGTGTCGGTGCGCCGCGCAGGCGAGCCGCTCGGCACCCGCTGCGAGATCAAGAACCTCAACAGCTTCCGCTTCCTCGCGCAGGCGATCGAGTACGAAGCGCGGCGCCAGGTCGAGCTGATCGAAGATGGCGGCCGCGTGGTGCAGCAGACGCGCCTGTACGATCCCGATCGCAACGAGACGCGCCCGATGCGCAGCAAGGAAGATGCGCAGGATTATCGCTATTTCCCCGATCCCGACCTGCCGCCGCTGACGATCGACGAGGCATGGATCGAGCGCGCACGCGCGGCATTGCCGGAGCTTCCCGCGGCCATGCGCACGCGGCTCGTCGCACAGCACGCAATCTCCGACTACGACGCGGCGCAACTGACCGCGTCGCGCGAGCTCGTCGATTATTACGACGCGGTGTCCCAGGCGCTGCCCGCGACGGATGCCGCTTCGCACAAGCTCGTCGCCAACTTCGTGCTCGGCGAATTCGCGGCCGCGCGCAATCGCGACGCGGTCGCCGTGCGCGCATCGCCGGTTGCGCCGGAAGAGCTCGCTGAACTGCTGCGGCGAATCGCGGATGGCACGCTGTCTCGCAAGATGGCGAAGGACGTGTTCGACGAGATGTGGAGCGCGAGCCGGGACGTTTCCGTTGCGCTGACGGGCATTGAATCGGCGGCGACGTCGGGAAGGGTGAACGCCATCATCGAGCGACGCGGATTGCGCCAGACCTCGGATGCCGGGACCATCGAAACGCTGGCCGGCCAGGTCATTGCGGCCAACGCGGCGATCGTCGCGGAGTTCCGCGCCGGCAAGGAGAAGGCGTTCAACGCGCTCGTCGGGCAGGTGATGAAGGCGTCGCAAGGCAAGGCGGATCCGGCGCAGGTGAACGCGATCCTGCGCCGGATGCTGTCCTCCTGACGATCGCGGCAGGTGCCGGTCGCGGCCCGGCACGGGAACCTTGCGATGCCGATCGTTTCATAAAGGGATGCCGCTACCCGCCCGTCACGGATGAGCTTCGCAGGACCGCTGCTTCTTCTGACAACGTTTTGCCTCGGCGCCCACATCGCCGATGCGCAATCGCCGACAACCGGCAGCGCTTCGCGGGCAACGCCCGGCGCATCCGATGCACGCGCCGTGGCGCGCAAGCCGGTGCAGCACGGCAAGGTATCGTGGTACGGGCGGCGCTTCGCCGGGAGAACGACGGCGAGCGGCGAGCGGTTCGATCCGCATGCGCTCACGATGGCGCATCGCTCGTTGCCGCTCGGCGCGGTGGTCGACGTGACGAACGACGCGAACGGCAGGCATGTGCGCGTGCGCGTCAACGATCGCGGGCCGTATCACGGCAACCGGGTGGCCGACCTGTCGCGCGCGGCGTCCGAGCGTCTCGGATTTGTCGATTCCGGAGTGACCGACGCAACGATCCGCGTCGTATCGCTACCGACCGGCGCCAGCGCGAGCTAGGGACCGGCTCGAGCGCGAGCTCGGCACAGGCGCCGGCGCGAGCTCGGCACAGGCGGCGCCGCGCGTCAGGCGCGCCGCCGCTAGAACACGAGCTTGCCGAGCAATACGCCGAAGATCAGCACGATGAGGAAGATCACGAGGGCGATGAAGAACAGCACCTTGGCGATCGTTCTCGCGCCCGACGCAACGCCGGTGAAGCCGAAGAAGCCGGCGATCACGGAGATCACGAAGAAGATGATGGCCCACTTGATCATGCCGGCCTCCTTGCGTTGTTGTTGTCCGCCCTTCACGGACCCCGCGCGGGCGCACGGGTTCCGTAGCCGCACGCTTCAGTGCATCAGCGGCTTGTAGCGCGGCCGATGCGGGCGCGCGCCTTCCTCGCCGAGGCGCTTCTTCTTGTCGGCCTCGTATTCGTGATAGTTGCCTTCGAAGAACACCCACTTCGAGTCGTCCTCGGCGGCGAGGATGTGCGTCGCGATCCGGTCGAGGAACCAGCGGTCGTGCGAGATCACGAGCGCGCTGCCGGCGAACTCGGATAGCGCATCCTCGAGCGCACGCAGCGTCTCGACGTCGAGGTCGTTCGACGGCTCGTCGAGCAGCAGGACGTTGCCGCCCTTCAGAAGCGTCGCAGCGAGATGCAGCCTTCCGCGCTCGCCGCCCGAAAGCTGCGCGACGTTCTTCTGCTGGTCACTGCCCTTGAAGTTGAAGCGGCCGAGGTAGGCACGCGAAGGCATTTCGAACTTGCCGACCGTGAGGATATCGAGGCCGCCCGAAATGGCTTCCCACGCGGTCTTGTCGTTCGGCAGCGATTCGCGCGTCTGGTCGACGACGGCGAGTTGCGCGGTATGTCCGATGACGACTTCGCCCGAATCGGGCTTCTCGCGGCCGGTGATCAGCCGGAACAGCGTCGTCTTGCCGGCGCCGTTCGGGCCGATGACGCCGACGATGGCCCCGGGCGGCACCTTGAACGACAGGTCGTCGATCAGCACACGATCGCCGTAGCCCTTGCTCACGTGCCGGAATTCGATCACCTCGTTGCCGAGACGCTCGGCGACCGGGATGAAGATCTCCTGCGTCTCGTTGCGCTTCTGGTGCTCGTACGACGATAGCTCCTCGAAGCGGGCGATGCGCGCCTTGCTCTTCGCCTGGCGGCCCTTGGGGTTGGTACGCACCCATTCGAGCTCCTTCTGCATCGCCTTCACGCGCGCGGCCTCCTGTCGCGATTCGCGGCCGAGCCGCTCTTCCTTCTGCGTGAGCCACGACGTGTAGTTGCCCTTCCACGGGATGCCGTAGCCGCGGTCGAGCTCGAGAATCCACTCGGCGGCGTTGTCGAGGAAGTAGCGATCGTGGGTGACCGCGATCACGGTGCCGGGAAACTTCGCAAGGAATTGCTCGAGCCACTCGACGCTCTCGGCGTCCAGGTGGTTGGTCGGCTCGTCGAGAAGCAGCATGTCGGGCTTCGACAGCAGGAGCCGGCAAAGCGCGACGCGGCGCTTCTCGCCACCGGAGAGCTGGCCGATCTTCGCGTCCCACGGCGGCAGCCGCAGCGCGTCGGCCGCGACCTCCATCTGCACTTCCGCGCCCGCGCCGGCGGCCGCGATGATCGCCTCGAGCCGGGCCTGCTCGGCGGCGAGGGCATCGAAATCGGCGTCCGGCTCGGCGTACGCCGCGTACACGGCGTCGAGACGCGACTTCGCCTGCAGCACTTCGCCCATGCCTTCCTCGACGACGCTTCGAACGGTTGCGTCGGGATCGAGCTTCGGCTCCTGCGGCAGGAAGCCGATGCGCAGGTCGGGCATCGGCACCGCGTCGCCTTCGTATTCCTTGTCCTCGCCGGCCATGATGCGCAGCAGGCTGGATTTGCCGGAGCCGTTCAGGCCCAGCACGCCGATCTTGGCACCGGGGAAGAACGACAGCGAGATGTCCTTGAGGATGACGCGCTTGGGCGGCACGAGCTTGCCCACACGATTCATCGTGTAAACGTATTGAGCCATGGGAGTTGCGAAACCGGTTTGCCTAAACCGGGATTATCGCAGGCGAAGCGTTGGGGTCAGAGACGACTTTTCGTATTGCCCGAAAAGTCGTCTCTGACCCACTTCGGTATGACGCGAGTCAGCGGGCGCTCGTAAGCTCCATCGCCACCGGCTGGGTCGCCGCAAAACGCCCGTCGCTCGACGTCACCACGCCGCCGGTCGAGCCCGCACGAAGCTCGCGGAAGCGCTGCTTGTCGGCATCGTAGCGGGCAGCGACGCCGGCCGATTCCTTCCGCTTCGCCGCGATGAACTCGTTCTGGCGCGCGACTTCCTCGTCGATCGTCTCGATCTCGCGCACGATCGACCCCGGCACCGGCCGCGGCGCGAACGTCGGCTTCTTGTCCTCGAGCTCCTGGCGCCGCTTCGACATCTGCGCGACGAACGCGTGCGCCGACTGCACCTGCCCGTCGATCGTCGAGATCGCGCGCGATTTCGCGAGATCGATCTCGGCTTCGTTCGCATACGACTCGATCAGTGCACGGTCGCGCCGTTGGGCGAGCACGCGCTCGCGTTCGGCCTCGCGCGCTTTCTGCTCGTCGTTGTCACCCGTTTTCGCCACGCGCTGTGTCGCGGGGCGCGCCTGCTCGGTCCTGTGCAGCGTGATGGCCTGGCGGCTCAACTCGGAATTGGCGCGGTTGACGGCTTCCACTGGAAGCTTGTCGCTGTAGTGCACCATGCCGTGCTCGTCGATCCACTTGTACAGTGCAGCGTGGGCGCGTCCCGCGGCCGCGGCGACGAGCGCAAAAAGCAGCAGCGCCGCAATGCGGCGTGCGTCGATGCGAATCGCGCGCGGCCTGCGCTGGAATGGATACGCTCTGTCGCTCATCGGTTCTTCGCCTTGTCCGCAGGACTCTGCGCACGGTCGCCGCGCCGCTTCCCAATGAAGCGACAGGGCAGATTGTGACCCCGCACGGCACGCGCGAAACGCAGGTGCGCAACACGCGCGTTCGTCACGGAACGCGCGGTTGTCAAGCACTTCACGTGCCAAAGGAAATGCCGCGACGCCGACGACGCGGCTGACGCGGGCCCTGTTGTCCACGCCGCGCATCGCGGCCCATCGATGCTCCGGTAAACTCGCCGCTTTCCGCTCTCTGCCATGCGCATCATCACGCTCAACGTGAACGGTCTTCGTGCGGCCGACCGCAAGGGTTTCGCGCGCTGGCTCGCGCGCGTGGAGCCGTGGGATGTCGTCTGCCTGCAGGAGATCAAATGCGAGGCATGCGACGTGCCGCGCGCGCTCGCCGCACCGCGCAAGTCGCACGCGGCGTTCCATTCCGCCGCGAAGAAGGGCTACAGCGGCGTCGCGCTCTACGCAAAACATCCGCCGCGGGTTGCGACCGGGTTCGGGCATGCCGAGTTCGATGCCGAGGGACGCTATCTGCAGGCCGATTTTGCCGAGCTTTCCGTCGTGAGCATTTATCTGCCGTCGGGGTCGAGCGGACCGCATCGGCAGGCGTCGAAGTTCCGCTTCCTCGACGCGTTCCTGCCGCACCTCGAAGCGCTGGTGCGAAGCGGCCGCGAGGTCGTGCTGTGCGGCGACTGGAACATCGCGCATCAGCCGATCGACCTCACCAACTGGCGCAGCAACCAGAAGAATTCCGGCTTTTTGCCCGAGGAGCGCGCGTGGCTCTCGCGCGTGTTCGAGATCGGCTTCGTCGACGTGTTCCGCCGCGTCGATCCGCGTCCCGAGCAATACACGTGGTGGTCCAACCGCGGACAGGCATGGCAGAAGAACGTCGGCTGGCGCATCGATTACCAGATCGCCACGCCCGGGATCGCCGCCACCGCGCACGGCGCATCGATCTACACGAACCGCCGCTTCTCCGATCACGCGCCGCTGATCATCGACTACGACTACGCGCTGCACTGAGACGGCGCAGCCTTTCGTGCTCAGGATTTCCGGCCTCACGCTCGCGCGCGGCGCGCGGCGCCTCCTCGTCGACGCGAATCTGACGGTTCACGACCGGCACAAGGTCGGCCTCGTCGGAGCGAACGGCTCGGGCAAGTCGAGCCTCTTCGCGGCCATCCGCGGCGAACTGATTCCGGAGGCCGGGGAGATCGACGTCCCCGCGGCGTGGACGCTTGCCCATGTCGCGCAGGAAACGCCGGCGACGCCCGTTCCGGCGATCGACTACGTGCAGGACGGCGACGCGGAGTTGCGGGCACTGGAGCGGATGCTGGCGAACAGTGCCGCGCTCGACGCGCCGACGCTGGCGGAAGTCCACCACCGCTTCGAAACGATCGGCGGTTATGCCGCACGCGCGCGCGCCGCAACACTGCTCGCCGGGCTCGGCGTCGACGAGGCGCGCCAATCGCACCCGGTCGAGCGGTTTTCCGGCGGCTGGCGCATGCGCATCAATCTCGCGCAGGCACTCATGTGCCGCTCCGACCTGCTGCTGCTCGACGAGCCGACGAATCACCTCGATCTCGACGCGGTGCTGTGGCTCGAGGACTGGCTGCGGCGCTACGAGGGAACGCTGCTGCTGATCACGCACGACCGCGATTTCCTCGACGGCGTCGTCGACACGATCGTGCACGTCGACAACGAAAAGCTGGTGGCGTACGGCGGGAACTACGCGCAGTTCGAGCGCGAGCGCGCGGCGAAGCTCGCGCTCACGCAATCCGCGTACGCGAAGCAGCAGCGGCAGGTCGCGCATCTGCGCTCGTACATCGATCGCTTCCGCGCCAAGGCGACGAAAGCGCGACAGGCGCAAAGCCGCATCAAGGCGCTCGAGCGCATGGAGCTGATCGCGCCGGCGCACGTCGACAGTCCGTTCGGCTTCGCCTTTGCGCCGGTGGATACCGGAGCGCGACAGCTCGTGCGCCTCGAGCACGCCACGCTCGGCTATCCCGGTGCGACACCGATCCTCACGGGTGTCGACTGGAGCCTGCTGTCCGGCGCGCGCGTGGGTCTTCTCGGCGCGAACGGCGCAGGCAAGTCGACGCTTCTGAAGGCCCTGGCCGGCATGCTGCCGCCGCTCGCCGGCGAGCGCTCGGTCGCGCAGCAGCTTCGCCTCGGCTACTTCGCGCAGCACCAGGTCGAGCAATTGCGCGCCGACGAGACGCCGCTATGGCACCTCGCGCGTCTCGAGCCGCAAACGAGGGAGCAGGAATTTCGCGATTTTCTCGGCGGCTTCGATTTCCGCGGCGACATGGCCATGTCGCCGGTCGCACGGCTTTCGGGCGGCGAGAAGGCGCGCCTCACTCTCGCGCTGATCGTGCGCGAGCGGCCGAACCTGCTGCTGCTCGACGAGCCGACCAATCATCTCGACATCGAGATGCGCGAGGCGCTGACCGAAGCGCTGCAGGATTACGAAGGCGCGCTGATCGTCGTCGCGCACGACCGGCATCTGCTGCGTGCCACCGTCGACGAGCTGTGGCTCGTCGCCGACGGCAAGGTACGCCCGTTCGATGGCGATCTCGACGACTACCGCGCCTGGGTGCTCGACCGTGCGCGCCGCAACGCGCGGCGCGACCCGCGCGGTGTCGAAGCGACGAAGCCCGCGGCCGACCGGCGCGCGCAAAAGCGCGAGGAAGCGCAGGTCCGGCAGAAGCGCGCCGATGCGCGCCGGCCGTTGCTCGCGCGTCGGGCGGCCGTCGATGCGGACCTTGCTCGCCTCACGGCGGAGAAGCAGGCGCTCGACGAGTGGCTGGCATCGGCGGACGCGTACGTCGACGACGCGAAGGAGCGGCTCGTCGCGTCGATCGAGCGGCAGGGCGAGCTCGTGTGGATGCTCGCGAAGCTCGAAGCCGAGTGGCTGGAGATCGCCGAGTCGCTGGACGCAACCTGAACATCGGGGTCATGCGCTCCCGCCGGACGGGTGGCGCGCCCTCAGCCGACGTTGGGTCCCGGCCGATAGAAAAGGTAGACGGCGAAGCCGAGCGTGTCGCGTCCCCAGCGCAGGTACGCGTCGCGCCAGCGGCGGATGCGCTCGAGCATTTCGGGCACGTCGGGGTCGTCGGCATGCTCGCGCGCGTAGCGCTCGATCGAGCGGCAGTACTTCCATTCGTACTCGTCCCACTCGTCGCGCGATGCCGTGGCCGCGTGCATCGGGATCAGCCCGGCGTCGACGCCCGCCTGCACGTTGCCCGCGTGATTGAGGTATTGCCCGCCGTCGCCGCCGAGCAGCGCGAGATACTGCGGATGCGCGCGCCGCTCCCAGTAACCTTCGCCGATCATCACGTAGCCGCCGGACTTCGTCCACGATTTCAAGTGCCGGCAGATGCCGCTCATTCCGCCCGGGATGCCGCCGGCGCCCAGCATGACGCTCAGATGAAACGTCTCGGGGTCGGCCTGGAATTCGGTGATGTCGACGTTGTCGAGATGGAGCCGTCCGAGCGCACCGGTCCATTCGGCGCGCTCGCGCGCCGCGTCGAGCATCAGCGACGAGTTGTCGACGGCCATCACGCGCGCGCCGAAGCGCTCGATGATGCGCAACGCGAGCTCGGCCCGCCCGCATCCGAGATCGAGCACGCGTGACGATTCGTCGAGCGGCAGCAGGTCGAGCAGGCGCTCGATCTTCGCCGCCGAGATCGGATTGCAGTAGTCGTGGTCGCGGTGCGCGATCGCACTGAATTTGTGGCGGTTCATGGGCTCGTCATGCGCGGGCGCTCGAGAGGTGGCGGCACCGGTGCCGCCTCGCTGCGCCACGGAGCGACACGCAAGAGCAATGCCATGCCCGGCAGCGCGAGCAGCGTGCACAGCAGGTAGAAATCGAACCAGCCGGTGTGCTCGACGATCCAGCCGGTCGACGCGTTGATCACGGTGCGCGGAACGGCCGCAAGGCTCGTGAACAGCGCGTATTGCGTCGCCGTGTAGCGTGGATCGGTGGTGCGCGCGATGTACGCGGTAAACGCCGCGGTGCCGAGCCCGACGCCCAGCGCCTCGACGGCGATGACGACGGCGAGCAGCACCCGGTCGGGCCGATTGACGTAGGCAAGCCAGGCGAAGCCGAGGATCGACACGACCTGCACGATGCCGAACAGCCACAGCGCCCGATTGATGCCGATCTTCACCATCCAGAGGCCGCCGAGCAGCCCGCCGATCACGCTCGCCCACAGTCCGGCGTTCTTCGCGATGAGTCCGATGTCCGTGAGCTTGAAGCCGAGATCGAGATAGAACGGCGTCGCGAGCGCCGTCGCCATGCTGTCGCCGAGCTTGTAGAGAAAGATGAACAGCAGCACCGTCAGCGCGTCGCGCCAGCCGTTGCGCGCGAGAAATTCGTGAAACGGCTCGACGACCGCCTCGCGCAGCGTCCGCGGACGGCCACGGACGAGCGCCGGCTCGGAAACGGCAAGCGTCAGCGCGATGCCGGGCAGCATGAACAGCGCCGTCACCGTGTACACCGCGGACCACGGCATGCGATCGGCGAGCACGAGCGCAAGGGCGCCGGGGATGAGCTGCGACACCCGATACGCATTGACGTGAATGGACGTGCCGAGGCCGAGCTCGGGATCGGGCAGGATCTCGCGCCGATAAGCATCGAGCACGATGTCCTGGCTCGCCGAGAAGAAGGCGACGATCGTCGACAGCGCGACGACCGACCAGATTTCGGCCTTCGGATCGAGCGCGCCGAACAGCGGTATCGCGGCGAGCAGCACGAGTTGCGTGACCAGCATCCATCCGCGGCGTCGGCCGAGCAGCGGCAGCGCGTAGCGATCGAGCAGCGGCGACCACAGGAACTTCCAGGTATACGGAATCTGGATCAGCGCGAAAAAACCGATCGTCTTCAGGTCGACGCCGCCGGTACGAAGCCAGGCGGGCAACAGGCTGATCAGCAGGTACAGCGGCAGCCCGGACGAGAAGCCGGTGAAGACGCAGATCAGCATCCGCCGGTTGAGCAGCGCCTCGCGCCACGTTTCGCGGTGCTCGTCGCGAATCATCGGCGAAACCGGTAGATGGCGAGCTCGCCGGTCAGGTTCGGCGCGAAACCGACGGGCCGACCCCTGCTGAGAATCACGCGATCGAGAACCTTGTAGCGGCGCTCGGCGAGGAACGCGTCGAAATCGGCGACGGTGCAAAGGTGGATGTTCGGCGTGTCGTACCACTGGTACGGCAGCGACGTCGATACCGGCATGCGTCCGCGCAGGATCTGCAGCCGATGCGTCCAGTGGCCGAAGTTCGGGAACGTGACGATCGCCTCGCGGCCGACGCGCAGCATTTCACCGACGATCGCCTCGATCCGGCGCATCGCCTGCAGCGTCTGCGACAGGATCACGACGTCGAACGCAGCGTCGTCGAACCCGGCGAGTCCGCGTTCGAGGTCGCTCTGGATCACGTTGATGCCGTTGCGCACGCAGGCGAGGACGCCCGCGTCGGCGATCTCGATGCCGTAGCCGCTCGCGCGCCGTTGCGCCGCGAGGAACGCCAGCAGTTCGCCGTCGCCGCAACCGAGGTCGAGCACGTGCGCATCGTGGGCGACCCAGCCGCCGATCGTGGCGTAGTCGGCGCGCGCCACGCCGCTGCCGCTGTGCGCCATCGGGGTCGACACGGCCTGTGCGGACAGCGGAGTCAGAGCCGTATCTCCATGCACGACCTCGGTCACGCCGATAACGCGTTCGCAGATGTCGCGCTGACCCCGGCCTCCGCGGCCGCGACCTCGAGCTCCCCGGCCATCCGCTCGAACCATGCGCGCACGACCGCGTGGTACTGCGCGTTGTCGAGCAGGAACGCGTCGTGGCCGTGCGGCGCCGCGATTTCGGCGTACGAGACGTCGCGGCGCTTGCGCACCAGCGCCTTGACGATTTCGCGTGAGCGCGATGCGGGAAAGCGCCAGTCGGTCGTGAACGACACGACGAGGAAGCGGCACGTGGCGGGCGCCAGCGCGCGCGCAAGGTCGCCGCCTTCGCGCGTGGCCGGGTCGAAATAGTCGAGCGCCTTGGTCACGCGAAGATACGTGTTCGCGTCGTAGTACTCGGCGAATTTCTCGCCCTGGTAGCGCAGGTACGACTCGATCTGGAATTCCGGCGCGAACGAGAAGTTGAGTCCGTCGCGCAGCTGGCGGCCAAATTTGGCCTCCATCTGCTCGTCCGAAAGATAGGTGATGTGGCCGATCATGCGCGCCACGCGCAAGCCGCGTCGCGGCTTCACGCCGTGCGCGCCGAAGTTGCCGTCGTGGTATTCCGGATCGGTCATGATCGCCTGGCGCGCGATCTCGTTGAACGCGATGTTCTCGGCCGACAGGTTCGGCGCGGCGGCGATCACCAGCGCGTTGCGGATGCGCGACGGATAGCGGATCGCCCAGTCGAGCGCCTGCATGCCGCCGAGGCTGCCGCCCATTACCGCCGCCCATTGGCGGATGCCGAGGCGATCGGCGAGTTGCGCCTGCGCGTCGACCCAGTCCTCGACGGTCACGATCGGAAATTCGCTGCCCCATGGCTCGCCGGTCGCCGGGTTGATCGACAGGGGTCCCGTCGAGCCGAAGCAGCTGCCGAGATTGTTCATGCCGACGACGAAGTAGCGCTCCGTATCGAGCGGCTTGCCCGGCCCGACCATGTTGTCCCACCAGCCGATGTCGTCGGGAGCATCGGCGTAGAACCCCGCCACATGGTGGGACGCATTCAGCGCATGACAGATGAGCACCGCATTCGAGCGCGTCCCGTCGAGCGTCCCATACGTCTCGTAGGCGAGATCGTACTGGGGAAGCGTGCGCCCGCAGGCGAGCGGCAGCGGCGCGTCGAAATGCGCGATCTGCGGCAGGACCGGGCCGACCGAGCGGGCGACGACCGCGGGCGCGTCGGCGCTCGCGGTCGTGTCGGTGAACGATGGCATCGACGCGCATCGTAGCGCAACGACGGTGCAGGGCGCTTTTCCGCGCGACGTTCGCCCGGCATGCGCCGCGCGCGAGGCGCCCCGTTCTACCGCGCGCAGGACACGACGAACGCGGGCGATGCGCCGCCGGCATCACGCACCGTCAGCGATCCATCCTGCGCGACCATCAGGAACGAAACGCCGAGCGGCGCCAGGTAGGCTTCGGCGTCGCGCTCGAGCAGCATCGCGATCGTCGCGTGGCTGCCGGCAAGGATCGCGAGCGGCGCCGCGACGCTGACCGATCGCCACCGGGACACGGGTTGGCCGGTGCGCGGATCGAGCAGATGACAATAGCGCCGTTCGCCGATTTCGAAGTAACGCTCGTAATCGCCGCTCGTCGCGACGGCCGCGTCGTCGAGGAGGATGCTCGCGATCGTCGCATCGTCGCGCCGCGGATCGCGAATGCCGACGCGCCATGGCGACCCGTCGGCACGCGGACCGACCGCTCGCACGTCGCCGCCGAGGTTGACGAGCGCGTGCACGATGCCGAGGTCCCGGCAGATGACCGCCGCGCGATCGGCCGCGTATTCCTTGCCGATGCCGCCGAAGTCGAGCTCCATGCCGGACTGCGGCAGATGGACTTGCGTATCGCTCCATTCGATGCGATCCCACCCGATCAACTCGCGCGCTGCATCGAGCTCCGCCGGCAACGGGATGCGCGGCGGGCGGCGCTTGAAGTCCCACGCGCGGCGCAGCACACCCGACGTGATGTCGAAGCGCCCGCCGCTTTGCGCATGACACCGGTCGGCGTAGCGCAAGAGCGATGCGGTCTCGGCGTCGATCGCCACGGCCGCCCGGCCCGCGGCGCGATTGATCGCCGACGTGACGCTGTCGGCGCGGTAGCGCGAATACCTGGCCTCGATGCGCCGCACGTCGGCGATCGCCGCGGCGGCGACGCGATCGGCGAGCGCACGATCGGACGTCGACAATTGCAGCTCGTGCACGGACGCCATCGCGGTGAAGCGGTAGCGCCACGGCACCGGCGCGGCCTCGCGACGCGTCAGAAGCGCTTCGACAGGCCGAGCTCGATCCATCGCGCGGAGAATGCGGCGAGCCCCGGGCTGCCGCGGCCGATGCGCCAATCGCCGCGCTGGCGGTAGACGTTCACGGCGAGATCGGCCGTGATGCCATGCGGAAGCTCTTTCGCCAGGCGCAATCCGAGCGTCACGGCGCCGAACGCCGAGAGGCGCGCGTCGGCCGTGTAAAGCTCGCCGGGCACGAAGCCGTCGGGAAACGGCGGGTCGCGGTAGAAGCTCGCGGCCGATTGCGTGAGGTAGCGCAGCGTCGGCGTCAGCGTGAAACCCTCGGGAAGCGTCTGCACCCACGACGCCTCGAGCATATGCGAGCGGTCGCCGAATGAATCGTGAATGTACCGATAGGCGAGCCGCAGCGTTGCGTCCGGGCCGGGGAAGTACCGGTTGTAGTGCGTGAGCCACGCGAGGATCCGCCGCCGGCCGGGGCGCGTGTCGTGCAGCTTGTACGGATCGGCGTAGAAACCGCGGCCGTCGGACCACGTGACGCTCGATTCGACGAGTGAGCGGGCGTCGAGGACCTGCGTGATGCCGAGCAGGTAATCGTAGGTTTCGCGCGGCTGATCGAGCACCGGTCCGTTGACGCCTTCCACCGCGTTGATCCGGTCCTTCGCGGCCCCGATGCCGATCGCAAACGTGCGGTTGCGATCGGCGCTCCACGTGCGCCACTCGACGGACGCGGCGCGCGACAGGTAATCCTGCTCGTGCGAATACGCCGCACCCACGGCAATCGCGGAAGCGCCGAAATATCGGGTCAGCTTCGCGTCGGCCGCGGTGCGGTAATCGCCGATGCCGCGCCCGGACGCCCCCGACACGGTGTCGTGGTAGAGCGGCGACGCGCCGGAGACGCTGTCGTAGACGAGCGAGCCTTCCACGGTCAGCGTGTCCGACAGCGGCACGAGCGCATACAGCGACGGACTCCTGACCGATATGCGATCAGTACCTGCCTGCCAGTCGCGATAGTCGTAATAGCGCAGCGCGATGACGCCTTCGTCGGGCGCGCTTTGCGCGAGCGAGGTCCCGGGAAGCATGCCGGGAAGCGCCAGCGCCGCCGCGATCAGTGCGGCGGACCGATCGGCGGCGCTCGTATTCGCAGGCGCGCTTCGCCCCGGCACTGGCTGCAAGCCATCAGTTGCAGCCACACCCGCCGCCGCCGACGGTGCCGCCGCCGCCCGCGCCCTCCTTGCTCTGGTAGATATGCTGCGTGAGCTTTGCCTCGAGCGGATCGGTGTCGAAGCGCATCGACGCTCGCGCGAGATCGCCCTTCTCCCACGGTTTTGGGGGACTCATCGCCGCACACCCGGCGAGGGCCGCGATCGCGGCGGCCGCAAGCAACCGCTCAATGCTGCGCGAGCAGCGCACGGATGCGGGCTTCGAGCGCTGCCCGGCGCTCGTCGTGGAAACCTTCCTCGACGGCGGTGATGTTGCCCTCGCGGTCGATCAGGTAGGAACTCGGCATGCCGCGCACGTCGTAGGAGGCCGGCGTGCGGCCTTCGGCATCGTAAACGATGGTGAACGACGCCGGCGTGTCGCTCAGGAAGCGCTCGGCATCGGCGCGGCGCTTGTCCACGTTGACGCCGACGATGGCGAGTCCGTCACCGGCATAGCGCGCGTGCATCGCGTTCATCCATGGAAAGGATCGGCGGCACGGAACGCACCACGACGCCCAGAAATCGACGTAGACGACGCGCCCGCGCAGTGCTGCGAGCGCGACCGTTTCACCGCTCGCACTCGGCAGTGCGAACGGCGGCGCCGGCGTGCCGGGTTTCGCCGCGTGGGTCGGTGCTGCGCACGTCAGGCCGGCGAGCAGGAAAGCGAGGAGGAGGCGCATCGGAAAGCCGAGTGACTGCCTCGCGCAAACAACGCCCCTCGCCCGGCTATTCCGTTCAGGCGTTGAGCTTTTCGAGCAGTGCGGCGACCCGGCCAGGGTCGTCGGCGCGCCGGATGCGTTCGATCAACGGTGCCGCGGCGGCCACATCGGTCTGCAGCACACGCTGCTTGACGCCGAGGAGCTGCGACGGATGCATCGAGAATTCGCGCAATCCCAGTCCGAGCAGCAGCCGCGTCAGCGGCAGCTCGCCGGCCATCTCGCCGCACACCGCGATCGGCACGTTGGCGCGCGTGGCGCTGCCGATCGCGAGCCCGATCAGGCGCAACACCGCCGGATGCAGCGGATCGTACAGATGCGACACCGCTTCGTCGGCGCGATCGACGGCGAGCGTGTACTGGATCAGGTCGTTGGTCCCGATGGACAGGAAATCGAGCTTGCGCAGGAACGCGCCGATCGCGAGCACGGCGGCCGGAATCTCGATCATGCCGCCGACCTTCACGTCGGGATTGAATGCGATGTCCTGCTCGCGCAGCGTTTCCTTCGCGCGGGCGATCAGCGCCAGCGTCTGGTCGATCTCGGACACCGAGGCGAGCATCGGGATCAGGATGCGCACGTTCCCGTAGTGCGTCGCACGCAGGATGGCGCGGAGCTGCGTGAGGAAAAGCCGCGGCTCGGCGAGGCAGAAGCGCACGGCGCGCAGTCCGAGCGCAGGATTGGGCGCGACGCGCGCGAGGCCGTCGAATTGCTCGGGCTGCTTGTCGGCGCCGAGGTCGAACGTGCGGATGGTGACCGGCTTGCCCTGCATCCCGGCCGCGGCCTTCCGGTACGCCTCGAACTGCTCGTCCTCGGTGGGCAACCCGGCACGATTCAGGAACAGGAACTCCGAGCGGAACAACCCGATGCCGGCAGCACCGTTGGCGAGCGCCGCCGGCACGTCCTCGGGCAGCTCGATGTTCGCGTGCAGCTCGACATGCTCGCCGTCGAGCGTCTCGGCGCGCTTGCTGCGCAGCCGCTTCAGCTTCTGGCGCGCGAGGTCGAACTCGTCCTGCTTCAGCCGGTATTCGGCGAGCACCGCGCGATCGGGATTGACGATCACCACGTGGTGACTGCCGTCGACGATCAGCATCTCGCCGTCGCGAATGAGCTGGCGCGCGTTGTGCGTCGCGACGACGGCCGGCACGTTCAGGCTGCGCGCGACGATCGCCGTATGCGACGTGACGCCGCCGAGGTCGGTCAGGAACGCCGCGAAATGGTGGTGCTTGAACTGGATCACGTCGGCCGGCGACAAGTCGTGCGCGACGAGAATGGTCTGCTCTTCGGCACTCGGCGCGGGCAGCGTGCCGGGGCGGCCCATGAGCCGCTTCAGCACGCGCTCGCCGACCTGCACGACATCGGCCTTCCGCTCGCGCAGGTAGGCATCCTCGATCTGGTCGAACTGCTCGACGAGCACGCCCATCTGGCGCGCGAGCGCCCATTCGGCGTTGCAGCTCTGCTCGGCGATGATCCGTTTGGGCGCCTCGGACAGCGTCGGGTCGTTCAGGATCATCCAGTGCACGTCGAGAAAGGCGCCGAACTCGCCGGGCACGTCGCCGCTCGTCAACGCGGCGTGCAGCCCTTCGAGCTCGCGCTGCACATCCTTCACCGCGTTGTCGAAGCGCGCGATCTCCGCCGGCACTTGCTGGTCGCGGATCGTGTAATGCGAAACTTCACGCGTCGCGTGCGAGACGAGCTGCGCACGGCCGATCGCGATGCCACCCGTGACACCGATGCCGTGAAGCGCGAAACTCACCATGCGC
>Ga0207657_10002262_pt1 | contig 20876 bp, 20 predicted proteins | sample KBSC33metaG_FD_184316 | JGI IMG/M metagenome (GOLD analysis project Ga0207657, IMG submission 184316) | Corn rhizosphere microbial communities from Kellogg Biological Station, Michigan, USA - KBS C3-3 metaG (SPAdes) (version 2) | ecosystem: Host-associated > Plants > Roots > Rhizosphere > Soil ... | reverse complement strand
TCCTCGAAGCCCGCTGGGTCATTCCGGTCGAGCCGCATGGCGTCGTGCTCGAACATCATGCCGTGGTGCTGGCCGGCGATACCATCGCGGAAGTGCTGCCGATCGAGGTGGCCCGGGCCAAGCATGCAAACGCCAGACGCGTCGAGTTGCCCGAGCACGCGCTGATCCCCGGCCTCGTCAACGCGCACACGCACAATCCGATGACGCTGATGCGCGGTCTTGCGGACGACCTGCCGCTGATGATCTGGCTGCAGCAGCACATCTGGCCGGCCGAGGCGCGCGTGATGGGTCCGGAATACGTGCGTGACGGCATCGAGCTTGCCATCGCCGAGATGCTGCGCGGCGGCACGACGTGTTGCAACGAAAACTATTTCTTTCCCGATGTGCAGGCCGCGACGTACCGGCGCCATGGTTTTCGCGCCGTCGTCGGCTTGCCGTTTATCGAGTTCCCGAGCGCTTGGGCGAAGAGCCGCGATGAGTACTTCGACAAGAATCTCGCCGTGTTCGACGAATTCAAGGGCGAACAGCTCGTTTCGATGACCCTGTCGCCGCATGCGCCGTACACGGTGAGCGACGAGAGCTTCACGCGCATTCGCATGCTCTCGGATCAACTCGATCTGCCAGTGCACATTCACGTGCACGAGACGGCGCAGGAAGTCGAGGATTCAAAGAAGCAGCACGGCTCGCGTCCGCTCGCGCGCCTGCACGCGCTCGGGCTCGTCAACGATCACCTGATAGCCGTGCACATGACGCAACTGCTCGACAGCGAAATCGAAAGCTGCGCGAGTGCCGGCGTTTCCGTCGTGCATTGCCCCGAGTCGAATCTGAAATTGGCCAGCGGGTTCTGCCCGGCGCAGAAATTGCGCACGGCGGGAGTGAACCTCGCCATCGGCACTGATGGCTGCGCCAGCAACAACGACCTCGACATGTTCTCGGAAATGCGCACGGCCGCTCTGCTGGCCAAAGGAGTCGCCGGCGATGCCAGCGCATTCGACGCCGCGTTCGCGCTGCAGGCGGCCACGCTCAACGGGGCGCGAGCACTGAACCTCGGCGAGCGCATCGGCTCGATCGTCGCCGGCAAGCAGGCCGATCTGAGCGCGGTCCGTCTCGACGCGCTGGAAACGCAGCCGATTTATCACGTCATCTCGCAGCTCGTTTATGCGACTGGCCGCCAGCAAGTCAGCGACGTCTGGATCGCCGGTGTGCGTAAAGTGGAAAATGGCACGTTGCTCGGATTCGACCAGGCCGAGTTGCGTGGCAAGGCGCAAACCTGGCGCGAGCGCATCGCCGGCCACTGAGTAACCGATTCCGGTGGCGATACGCGTGGTCGTCAGAAGTCGAACTTGCTGACGAATATGCCGTCGTTCGACGTGCAGCCGCATAGGCCGTCACTGAACGTTACCGTCGCCGTTCCGCAGCTGCCGCCCGCGTCCAGGGACGTAACGATGATGTCGTAGTCGCCGCTGTCGAGCTGGTAGAGCTGGAACATCTCACCCTGACCGACCGGCATCGCGTCCACTACGTCCGCACAATCGCCGGCGCCGAGGCAGTCATGACGCCGGACGACAATCGCCGGGTCGAAGTTCGATCCCGCGTCCGGAGCGACGCTGAAAACGTAGCCGATCGGATATTGAAGGTACAGGCGGAAGAACACTGCATTGCCGGTCGATAGCAGGCCGCTGCACAAATTGACCGGTCCGGCGTCGCCTGAATGGCATGTGTCTATCGGATAGCTGCCTTGCGCCCACAGCTGCGTCGGCGTCGTGCATGACTGTGAGAAAGCGGCGCTCGATACAGTGAGCAACAGCAAAGACGCAAGCGACGAAACGAGATCCGCACAGCGCGACATAGAGGCTCCTTGGATTGCTCAGTTGTGGCGTAGGTCCGAACATCTGATGGCCAACTGTCGGATTGCGGGCATGGTTACTAGATACAGGGATTGCAGCCTACGATTACAGCCCCGCGGACATGCGGGAATTACACGGCAACCCCGTCAGCGCTGAAGTTGCCGATGGGAACGAAAAGCGCAAAAAAACCGCGGCCAAACCGTGCCAGGCCTGCGGCAAACCCTTAACATTGCCTGCCATGACGCACACCGCCAACGTCAATCCCGCCGAAACCACCAAGTTCGACAAACTTGCCAGTCGCTGGTGGGACAAGAACGGCGAGTCGCGTCCGCTGCACGATCTGAATCCGGCGCGCTTGAACTACATCGCCGATCGCACCGCGCTCAAGGCCGCGCGCGTGCTCGACGTCGGCTGCGGTGGCGGAATTTTAAGCGAAGCGCTGGCTGCCGCCGGGGCCGCGGTCACCGGCATCGACCTCGCCCCGCGCGTGTTGGAAGTGGCGCGTCTGCATTTGCATGAGTCAGGTGTGCAGGTCGATTACCGCGAGATCAGCGTCGAAGCCCTGGCCGCGGAAATGGCCGCTCCTGCGCATCCTGCGCCCGCGGCATTCGCACATCCCTGTTCGTCACCGGGCGCGTTCGATGCGATCGCCTGCATGGAAATGCTCGAACACGTGCCGGATCCCGGCAGCGTGATCGCCGCATGTGCGACTTTGCTCAAGCCGGGAGGCCGTCTGTTTCTGTCCACGCTCAACCGCACGCCACAGGCGTTTGCGAGCGCCATCGTCGGCGCCGAATTCCTGGCTGGTCTGCTGCCGCGCGGTACGCATCATTACGCGCAGTTCATCCGTCCGTCGGAATTGGCAACGACACTGCGCGCCGCCGGACTGGAACTCGAAGACGTCAGCGGGCTGGCTTACAACCCGCTGACGCGACGTGCCTGGATCACCTCGAGTCCGGCGGTGAATTACCTCGCGTGCGCCCGCAGGCCGGCATGAAGCTATCCGGCCCGAAGCTCGATGCCGTGTTTTTCGATCTGGACGGAACGCTGGTCGATTCCGCGCCGGACATGATCGCGGCGATGCAGCGGTTGTGCGTCGAACGCGGCACGTCGCTGCTCGACGCGGCCGGCGTCGGCAGGTCGGTATCGAAAGGCGGTCGCGCCATGTTGCGCCGCGGATTTCCGCGCGCCGAGGAAACTCTGATCGAGGAATTGCTGCCGCGATTCCTCGAGCTGTACGCGCAGGCAATCGCCACACACACGGCGACCTTCCCCGGTGTCGATGACGTGCTCGCCACGCTCGAGGCGCGCGGTGTGCACTGGGGCATTGTCACCAACAAACCGGGTTGGCTGGCGCGCGCGCTGCTCGCGGCGCTGCAGCTCGATGTACGTTGCGCGGCGCTGGTATCGGGTGATTGCTTGCCGCAGAAGAAGCCCGATCCGGCGCCGATCCTGCGCGCGTGCACGCTCGCGAACGTCGATCCGGCTCGTTGCGTGTACGTGGGCGACGACCTGCGCGACATCGAAGCCGGGCGCGCCGCGGGCATGCGCACGATCGCGGCCGCGTGGGGTTATGTCGACGGCGAAGATCCGCGCGAGTGGGGTGCGGATCTCGTCATCGCGACGCCACATGCGCTTTTGCCGGCGCTCGATCTCGTTTGATGTCGGACCAGGGATTCGCGGACTTCGAGCACAAATGGCTCGATGCATGGCCGGAAAATCGCGTCGTTGCGGTATTCCTCGATCCGGCGCAGCGCCGGCTCGACCACGCCTTTTACGCGCTGATCCACGAACTGTCGGATGCGGCGTTCCATGTGCGCGAGCCGCAAGTCGCCGCGGCGAAGCTCGGCTGGTGGCGGCAGGAATTGGCCGATGCGGGATTCGGCAATACGCGCCACCCGCTCACGCGTGAGCTGTTTGCCAATGAAGCCGCGCGCGAGAGCGATCCGGCCTTGTGGCCGGCGCTCGCCGACGGTGCGCTTGCGCAACTGGATCAACCCGGCGCGGGCACGCTTGCCGCGTTGATCGAACAGTTCGATCCGTTCTACAGCGCCATGGCCAGTGCCGAATCCGCATTGTTGCTCGGCGGCGGCGCCAGCGTGGAATCGAATGCGGCATTGTGGACATTTTCGCATCTGTTGCACGAGCTTGCGCATTTGGTGCCCGATGCTGGCCGCCTGCCGATTCCGCTGGGTTTGCTGGCGCGGCACGGCGTCGCGCGTTCCGATCTTTCACGGCCGTCCGCGCCGCGCAGCCGGCTGGTCAAGGACTTCCTCGATGAACTGGTGCTCGAAACGAACGGCGCGCTCGGCGCGGAGTGCGCGCGCACGATCGCGTTGCGCACACGCGTGCGACTGGATCAGGCACTGATCGCGGGCGCATTGAAAGCGGTCGATCCGCTGCCATATCTGCAAGCCAATGCGCGCGCCGGCTACTGGCGCAGCTTGTGGGCGGCCTGGCGCGAGGCGCGCCGGGCTGCGCTAAACTTGAGATGACCATGCAACCCAATACCGCCCGTTCCATGCCCGACGTCGCCAAAGAGGCGCAGCCCATCGCAGCGGGCGTACTCGATTGGGTCGGCATGGACGAAATACAGATGCCGGTGCGTCTCGTCGGCGCCGATGACAGCGTCGTGCAATCGGCCGCGCACGTCGCGGCGTATGTGAATCTGAAAGATCCTGACGCGCGCGGCATTCACATGTCGCGTTTGTACCTGCACGTGGACAAGGCGCTGAGCGCCGAGCCACTCACGCCGTGTTCGCTGCGCCGTCTGTTGCGCGATTTTCTCGACTCGCACGCGCAGCTTTCCGATTGCGCGATGCTGCGCGTGAGCTTCGAGCAGCTGTTGCGCCGCCCGGCGCTGGCGAGCGACAACAGCGGCTGGCGTTCGTATCCGTTGACGATCACGGCGACATTGGCGGCGGGGCAGTTCACGCTCGAAGTGGACGTTGACGTCGTGTATTCGAGCACGTGTCCGGCTTCGGCGGCGCTTGCGCGGCAGCTGATCCAGCAACGCTTCGTGCAGGACTTTGCCCGCAGCGATGCACTCGATTACGACAAGGTCGTCGCCTGGCTTGGCAGCGAGCAGGGCATCTGCGCCACGCCGCACAGCCAGCGCAGCATCGCACACGTGCGCGTAAAGCTTGCGCCGAGTTTGGCATTGCCGATCACCGAGCTGATCGATGCCGTGGAAGACGCCGTGCAAACGCCTGTGCAGACCGCGGTCAAGCGCGAAGACGAGCAGGCGTTCGCCCTGCTCAACGGCGCGAACCTCATGTTTTGCGAAGATGCGGCGCGTCGCATCCAGCGCGCTCTCGATGCGGACGAACGCGTTGTGGATTTCCGCATTCGTGCCGAACATCTGGAAAGCCTGCATGCGCATGATGCGGTGGCGGTGGCGACGAAAGGTATCGCCGGCGGTTACGCCAGCGGAATTGGTTGAACTCGGCAGTTCATGATGTCGAACCACAAGCCGCCAAATTCAGACAAGCTCGATCGCGTCGTCGCCGCGGCGCGTCGGGACGCCGAGCAGCGCGAGTTGGGTTATCGCGAGCGGGCGTTGAAAATGTATCCATGGGTTTGCGGACGATGCGCGCGCGAATTCACGCGCGCAAACCTGCAGGAATTGACCGTGCACCATCGCAATCACGATCATGACTACAACCCGCCGGACGGCAGCAATTGGGAGCTGTTGTGCGTGTATTGCCACGACAACGAACATTCGCGCTACATCGATCATGCCGCGGGCACGGCAGCGGACGCCGACGTTGCCGGACCTGCGACCAGCAATCCGTTCGCGAATCTGAAGGATCTGCTCAAACGCGGCTGAAGCGCGCGCGTCAGATCTTCTCGACGCGAATCTTTCGACCCTTGATTTTGCCCGAGCGCAATCGCGCCAATGCCTTGTCGGCGACGGCATGCGCGATGGCGACGTAAGCACGCGTCGCGAACACGTCGATCTTGCCGACATTTTCGGCGGCCAGGCCCGCGTCGCCGGTCAGTGCGCCAAGAACGTCGCCGGGCCGCAACTTGTCGGCACGGCCCGCGTCGATCCGCAATGTCACCATCGCCGCCGACAAGGCGTTCGTCACTTTGCTGGAAAGCGGAGCCGCTTTCGCCCAGCGCAGCGGGACGTCTTGCTTTCTCTCCAGCTCCAGTGCGCGCGGCATTTCGCGTGGCGTGACCAGGCTCAACACGAGGCCGCCGCGCCCGGCGCGCGCGGTGCGGCCGATGCGATGCACATAAGTGTCGGGATCGTGCGGCAGTTCGTAATTGACGACGGCGGCGAGCTCCTTGATGTCGAGTCCACGTGCGGCGACGTCGCTGGCGACGAGCACGCTGCAGCTGCGGTTGGCGAAACGCACGAGCACTTCGTCACGATCGCGCTGTTCGAGGTCGCCGTGCAACGCGAGTGCACTGAATCCCAGTTCGTTCAGCGCATCGGCCACGTCGGCGACGTCGCTACGCGTATTGCAGAACACGACGCTGGATTCGGGCTTGTAGTGCAGCAGCACGCCGGCGAGCAACGCCGGTTTGCTTTTCAACTCGGTTTCGAAAAACAGTTGTTCGAGCGGAGCCTGTTCGCTCGTCGTCGCCGCAACGGTCACTTCCAGTGGATCGCGCAAAACGCTGCGGCCGATCGCGCGGATTTCTTCCGGATAGGTCGCCGAGAACAATAACGTCTGGCGCTTCACTGGCGTTTTGCCGACGATCTCGCGAATCGCTTCCTCGAAACCCATATCGAGCATGCGATCGGCCTCGTCGAGCACGAGTGTGCGCACGTGTGCAAAGTGCAATACCTTCTTGCGCAACATTTCCTGCACGCGTCCGGGCGTGCCGACGACCACGTGCGAATCCTTGCGCAGCGAGGCGAGCTGCGGCCCGAGCGGCACGCCGCCGGTGAGGATCAGCACCTTCAGGTTCGCAATCGCCGCGGCGAGACGACGGATCTCCTTGGCGACCTGATCAGCGAGCTCGCGCGTCGGACACAACACCAGCGCCTGCACGCGACGCAGCTCTGGATCGAGGTGATGCAGCAGGCCGAGCCCGAACGCGACGGTCTTGCCGCTGCCGGTCGGCGCCTGACCGATCAGATCGCGCCCGGCGAGTATCGACGGCAGACTCTGTGCCTGCACCGGCGTCATGCGCGTGTAGTTGAGCGCGTCGACGGCTTTCAGCAGTGGAGCTGACAGCGGTAGCGCGGAAAATTCAGTTTTGTGCATGGGCGTGCTCCGGCTTCGGAAGCAGCGCCGGATCCAGCCGCACGTCGAACCAGTTGAAGCCCCAATGCACGTGCGGGCCGGTCGCGCGACCGGTCATGCCGGCAGCGCCGATCACTTGCCCCGCTTCGATGGCATCGCCGGCTTTCACGTCGAGCCGGCTCATGTGCAGGAAGGAACTCGTCAGACCAAAACCGTGGTCGACCAGCACGGTGCCGCCGGTGAGCACAAGATCGGGCTCGGCGAAGGTGACGACGCCGGCGGCGGGCGCGTGCACCGGCGTGCCCGCGGGCACCGCCATGTCCAGGCCCATGTGCGGTGCCTTTGGCGTGCCGTTGTCGATGCGCTGGCTGCCATAGATGCCGCTGATGCGTGCGCCGGAGACAGGCAGAAGAAAGCCGTGCAGGAAATCCTCGCGCGCGTCGTCGCGCGTGCGCGCTTGTGCGACGCGTGCCTGTTCGCGTTCGATGCGCGCGGCGGTTTCCGGATCGGGCGTGACGGTTTTTGGCGGCAAGCCTTCGATGCGCTCGATCTTGTACTCGCGCTTGGCGACGGAAAATGAAAATGTGGTCGCATGACCGGCCGCATCGTGGATCTGCAGGGCGCCTTGCGCCGGCGCATCGCGATCGAGGCCGAACACGAAGGTTCCATCATCGCCGACGCGCAGGTTGCGACCGTCGAACTCCACTTTCACTCCCGGCGGCGCGTGACCGATCACGAGCTCGCCTTGTTGCAAATGGGAAGGCAGCTGCACGCCATGCTCCGCAGCCTGTGTCGCGAAACAATAAACAAATGCCGTCATCCCAGCTGGAATCCAGCCCTTGGCTTTTATCGAAAAATCAAGGAAACGTCGGAATGACGAACCACGCATTCTCATCGAGCAAACTCCAGCGCACGTCCGAGTTGGCTGTCATCGAGCTTGCCTTCGTTCCATGCGAGGTGCCCATTGACCCAGGTCGCCGCAATGCTGGAACGGAATGTGTAGCCTTCGAAAGGTGACCAGCCGCATTTGGAGATCACCGACTCGCGCGTCACCGTCTGCGGCGCCTGCAGGTCGATCAAGGTCAGATCGGCGAAGTAACCTTCACGGATGAAACCGCGTTCGCGTACACCGAACAGTTTGGCCGACGCGTGCGCGGTCTTTTCGACGACGATCTCGAGCGGCAGTTGCCCGTCGAACCAGCGTTCGAGCGCACATTGCCAGACGAACTGCACGAGCGGCAATCCGGACGGTGCCTTGTCGTAGCTTTGCCGTTTTTCTTCCAGCGTATGGGGCGCGTGATCCGTGGCCAGTACGTCGATGCGGCCGGTCTTCAGCGCGTCGATGATTGCGGCGCGGTCGCTCGCTGCCTTGATCGCAGGATTGCACTTGATCAGATTGCCCTTCGTCGCGTAATCGGCTTCGCTGAAATGCAGGAAATGCACGCAGGTTTCGGCCGTAATGCGCTTGTTTTCGAGCGGACCCGGCTCGAACAATGCGAGCTCTTCGGCCGTGGAGATGTGCAGCACGTGCAGGCGCGTGCCGTGTCGGCGCGCCAGCTGCAAGGCCAATAGCGTCGACTTGATGCAAGCCTCACGCGAGCGGATGTAGGGATGACGTTCGACCGGAATATCGTCGCCATAACGCAGGCGTTCGGCGGCGAGGTTGATTTCGATCGTCGGCGTGTCTTCGCAGTGCGTGACGATCGGAACCGGTGCATCGCGGAAGATGCCGTCAAGCGTCTCCGGATTGTCGACGAGCATGTTGCCGGTGGAGGCGCCCATGAAAATCTTGATGCCGCAAGCGCTGCGCGGATCGAGATTGCGGATCAGTTCGAGATTGTCGTTCGTCGCGCCGAAGTAGAAAGCGTAATTGGCGAGGGATTTCTGCGCCGCACGCGCCTTTTTGTCGGCCAGCGCCGCGGGCGTCGTCGTGGTCGGCTTGGAGTTGGGCATTTCGAAAAAACTGGTGACGCCGCCGGCGACGGCTGCGCGCGATTCGGTATAAAAATCCCCTTTGTGTTCCAGTCCCGGTTCGCGGAAATGCACCTGGTCGTCGATCATGCCGGGAACCAGCAGGCGTCCGCGCGCGTCGAACACGCGTTCGTTCGATCGCGCCGCGAGGGAAGGCGCGATCGCCTCGATGCGCCCTGCGCGCACGCGCACGTCGGCGTGGAAACGCCGGCCTTCGTTGACGATGTCGGCGTTCGTTATCAGCCAGTCGGTCATTTCTACGATTCCTTGTGGGTGCAGCGGCGAAATACGAATTCATCCGGGACGGGATCCAGCCCGCCGCTACACAGCGGCTGACAGCGCATGATCCGCCAAAGTGCCATCAAACCGCCGCGGCGCGCGCCAAACCGGCTTATCGCCTCGCGCGCGTAGTCCGAACAGCTCGGATGGAAGCGGCAACGCGGCCCGAACAATGGGCTCAGGACACCCTTGTAAAGCGCAATCAAGGCCAAAAATAGTCGGGTCACCGCGATAGCGCGTAAACAAGTTGTTGATGCATAGGGCGGCTTAGGCTATAACACGCGACCGCCGAGGGACAATGGTGAAGGAAATGGCGACAAAGAAACGCAAACCAGCCGCGAAACCGGCGGCGAAAAAGAAGGCCGTGGCCAAGAAAGCGCAGCCTGCGAAGAAGGCCAAGCCGGCCGCGCGCAAGCCCGCGCCCAAAGCAAAGACGCCGGCGCGCAAACCGGTCAAGACGGCGAAAGCCGCGAAGAAGGCGCCTGCGCCGAAGAAACCGGCGCCCAAAGCCACGACTGGCGCGAAGCCTGCATTCAAATCTGCCGCGAAACCCGCGTCGGCGAAATCCACCAGCACCCCCAAGCTCACGAACACAAAAGGCAAGATGTCAGCAGTTGTCGAAAAAGATTCCATTACGCGCGAAGACGGACGTTACGCGCTGCCCAACACCACCGTGATCGATTTGCCGGCGAACTACCGCCCGAATCCGCGCGAAGAATACATGGGCCCGAAGCACTTGGCGTATTTCCGCGCGAAGCTGCAGAAGTGGCGCGAAGACCTCGTCGAAGAATCCAAGCAGACGATCGACAATCTGCGCGATGAAGTGCGTGACGTCGGCGACGAAGCCGAACGCGCCACCCGTGAAACAGAGAACTCGCTCGAACTGCGCACGCGCGACCGCTATCGCAAACTGATCGGCAAGATCGACAAGGCGCTCAAGCGCATCGAAGAAGGCCGCTACGGTTTTTGCGAAGAGACCGACGAGGAAATCGGTCTCGAGCGCCTCGAAGCGCGGCCGATTGCGACATTGTGTCTGGACGCCCAGGAACGCTGGGAGCACCGCCAGAAGCAGATGGGCGATTGAGGAACGTTCCTACTTTAAGTTCGTCATTCCAGCGAAAGCTGGAACCCAGCTTTTTCTACACGATGCAGAAGAGCTGGATCCCAGCTTTCGCTGGGATGACGGCATTCCTTAAGCCCGCATTCTCGCTTCATCCTGAATCCGCTTGAACATCGCCGCCAGCCCGTTGTTGCGGGTTGGCGACAGATGCTTGGCGAGTCCGATCGCTTCGATGAAACGTGGCTCGGTTTCAAGGATCTCTCGTGCACTGCGGCCCGAATAGACACGCAATAGCAGTGCAATCAGCCCGGAAACGATCGCCGAATCGCTGATCGCGCGAAATTCCAGCTGTTCGGCATCGCCGCCGGCGACCAGCCAAACCTGTGACTGGCAGCCTTGCACCTTGTGCGCTTCGGTCTTGAACTCCTCGGGTAGCGGCGGCAGTTTGCGGCCGAGGTCGATCAGGTACTGATAGCGTTCGGTCCAGTCGCCGAAGAAAGAAAATTCCTCGACGATTGCGTTCTGCGCATCCTGCGCCGATTCCTGCGTCGCGACGTCAGGCCGGGCATTCATCGGCTTTCACCACTTTCCAGCGCGCGCCTTGCGCACCGTCTTCTATGACGATGCCCTTCGCGGCAAGTTCATCGCGGATGCGGTCGGACGTCGCGAAATCCTTGCGTTTGCGCGCCTCGGCGCGTTCGGCGAGCAGGCGTTCGACCCACGCGGTGTCGATTTCTTCGCCAGCCGTATTCTTGAACCACGCTTCCGGATCAAGCTGCAGCAGGCCGAGGAATTTCCCGGCACCGAGCAGCGCCTGCTTCGCGGCCTTGCGTTCCTCGGCTGCGGCACGTCGCGCTGCGGCAGCAAGCCGCGCGATCACGACGAATGCTTCCGGCGTGTTGAGGTCGTCTTCGAGCGCCGCGATGATCTCGGCGGGGATCGCCGCATCGTCTACGTTCGCGTCGACATCGGCGATATCGCGCAATACGCCATACCAGCCGTCGAGCGTCGCGCGCGCCTGCGCGATCGACTCGTCCGACCAGTCCAGCGGCTGGCGGTAATGCGCCTTCATCAGCATGTAACGCAGCAGTTCCGGTGGATGCTGCTGCAATAGCGTGTGCAGTTCGAGCGTGTTGCCGAGCGACTTCGACATTTTCTTGCCGGCAAACGTCAGCATGCCGTTATGCAGCCACCAACGTGCGAACACCTTGCCGCCGTGCGCGCACGTCGATTGCGCAACTTCGTTCTCGTGATGCGGGAACATCAGATCGTTGCCGCCGGCGTGGATGTCGATCGTTTCGCCGAGGTGCGCCTCGCTCATCGCCGAGCACTCGATGTGCCAGCCGGGACGGCCGCGGCCCCACGGGCTGTCCCAGCCGGGCAGCTCCGGTGTCGACGGTTTCCACAGCACGAAGTCGGCGGCGTTTTTCTTGTATGGCGCGATTTCCACGCGCGCACCGTCGATCATGTCCTCGCGCGAGCGCCGCGACAGATGCCCGTAGTCGGCATACGAAGATACGTCGAACAACACGTGGCCCTCCGCCGCATACGCGTGACCGAGCGCGATCAAACGTTCGCACATGACGATGATCTGCGGAATGTGCGCGGTTGCGTACGGAACGACGTCCGGCGCGTCGACGCCGAGCCGCGCCATGTCTTCGTTGTAGGCAGCGGCATATTTATTCGTGATCACGTCGATCGGCACGCCGGATTTCGCCGCGGCGTCGTTGATCTTGTCGTCGACGTCGGTCACGTTGCGCGCGTAGACGACGTGTTTCGCTCCGTACGTGCGCTTGAGCAGGCGCACGAGCAAGCCGAACACGACCGGGCCGCGCGCGTTGCCGATGTGCACGTAGTTGTAGACGGTCGGCCCGCACAGGTACATCGTCACGCGCTGCGGATCTTGCGGCGCGAATGCTTCGGTGTGGCGGGTGCGGGTGTTGTAGATTCGCAGGGGCATGGCGTGGCCTTCGTGCAATGCACCATTGTAGCGCAAGCACTGCCGTCGGGAGCCGCACGACCAGCGCCAAATCCGCGCCATTCATGGACTTTTCCTTAAGAAACATTCAGGCTTGGAATGTTCTAATCTTGCCCAAGTTGGCTGGCCGGCGTGCGCAAGATCGACGCGTTCTCCGATTACAAGAACACCGGCGAAAAGCCGGGGAATCCACCCCCGATGGGCTGAAGAGATGTCATGAAGTTTCTTATTCTGATTGCGGCTTTTCTGCTGTGCGCGGGGCCGCTTTCGGCGCAGATTCCGGCCGCCCCGCCGGCGGCCAACGAAGAAAGCGCCCACTACGGTTGGGCAGCCGTTCTGCGCGTGGATCCGGTTTACGACGAGCAGCCCGCAGCCGCGGACGCCGCGGCCGCGCCGCAGCAGGAATGCTGGGAGGAGCAGGTACCGGTCGGCGCCGGGTCGGGTGCCGACGCCGGCAGCGGTCGACGTACGGTGGCGACGATGATCGGCGCGATGGTCGGCGGCTTGCTCGGCAATCAGGTTGGCAAAGGCGATGGACGCAGGGCTGCCACCGTGGCTGGCGTGGTCGCCGGTGGTGTTGTCGGCAATCAGGTCGCTGCGGAGCGTCCGCAATACACCACGCAACGTCGCTGCCGTCCGGCGACGGTGGGCAGCACGCCCGGTCCGCGCCACGTCGTGGCATACGACGTCGAGTACCGTTATCGCGGCGAAGTATTCACCTCGCGCCTGGCTTACGACCCGGGCGACAGGATGCGCGTGAAAGTCAGCGTCACACCGGCTGAATAGTTGCGCCGCATTGCGGCGGGCCGTATGGTGCCGCGAATGAAAATCCAGCATCCATGGATCGGATGAGCAATTCGCTCGCGCTCGCCGCTTCCGACCGGCTTCTGATCCTCGCTCCGCATCCGGACGACGAATCCATCGCCACCGGCGGCCTCATCCAGGTCGCGCGCGACGCTGGAGCGGCAACGCGCGTACTCGTATTGACCGACGGCGACAATAATCCGTGGCCGCAGCGCTGGATCGAAAAGCGCTGGCACATCGATGCCGCGGCGCGTTCGCGTTGGGGCGCACGTCGGCGCGAGGAGGCGCGCACGGCGATGCACGTGCTGGGCCTGCACGCGGACGACGCTCGATTTCTCGGCCTGCCGGATCTGGGCTTGACCGATCTGTTGATGCGCAACGATCAGGCCGTGATCGACACACTGCGCGCAACGATCGACGAATTCCGGCCGACTCTCCTGGTCGCGCCGGCGCTGTCGGATCGCCATCCCGATCACAGCGCCGCACACATCCTTGCGCGACTGGCCCTGCGGGCAAGCGCCATCACACCGCGTCTGCTTGCGTTCGCCGTGCACGGCGGCGTGGTCGGCGACGTGGTGCTGCCGCTGAATTCCGCGCAGCGCGAAACGAAGGCCAATGCGATCCGCGCACACGCAAGTCAGGTGCGCCTCAGCGGCCGCCGTTTCCTGCGCTACGCCGCCGGCGATGAAACGTACCATGACGCTGCTTCGATCATGGAAGATCCCGCGCATCCGTTGCGTGCGCGTCTGTGCAATGGAGTGCTCGACATAAGCATCGCGCCGTCGGCAGCGCGCGGGTTGGCCGTGTTTGTCGCGCTGGACGATGGCACCCGCGTGCTCAGAGCGTCCGCGCCGCGTGGATCAGTGGTGACAATCGAAGCTGGCAAGGCGCAGTCCGGGTTCGTGAAACTGGCGCGTCCACAACCCGGCTGGCGCGTGTTCGACACCCACGGCTGGCAGGCCGTCACTCGAACCTGAACGGGAATGCGGAAAGCGCTGAACGGCGGGCGGGGAATGCCCCTCATTGCCGTTGACAGCACGAAGTTCTCTGGCGATGCTCCGCATCGCGCCAGACGGCGCTATCAGGGACAATTCCCATCAGGAGACTGCGATGAAAACGTTGCTCGTAAAAGCCGCACTTGGAGTCGGCTTGTTGGCCGCTGCCAGTGCGTATGCGGAGGCCCCGGCGGGCGCCACCGCGGAATGCAAGGACGGCACTTATTACAGCGGAACTGCGCACAAAGGCGCCTGCCGCGGCCACCAGGGCGTCAAGTCCTGGCTCGACGCATCGTCGTCGGCTGCAGCGACGGACACCGCTGCTGCAACTTCAACGGCGAAGAAGTCGAAGAAAACCAAGACCGCGGCTGCGGAACCCGCTGCGGCCACGCCCGCGACACCGGCGGCCAGCTCGTCCGGCGCTCACACCGCCATGTGCAAGGACGGAACATATTACGATGGCGCCTCGCACAAGGGCGCGTGCCGCGGCCACAAAGGCGTGAAGGAATGGATGGACACGAAGCCGGCGGCAACGACGGCTCCGGCCGCACCGGCAGCGGCTCCTGCTGCGAAGGCGACTCCGGCTGCAGCTCCAGCTCCAGCGCCAGCCGCCGCGGCTCCCGCCGCCGCGCCCAAGGCTGCGACGACAGAGCACGCGATGCCGCAGAAAGCGTCCGATATCGCGCAGAAGCCAGGTGGTGGTCCGGGCCTGGTGTGGGTCAACTCCGATTCGAAGGTCTACCACTGTCAGGGTGACGAGTGGTACGGCAAGACCAAGCAGGGCTCGTACATGAGCGAGGCCGCTGCCAAAGCCGAGGGCGACCACGCTGCACGCGGCAAGGAATGCGGCAAATAATTTCCGCGCGACGCACAAACAAAAAACGCCCGGCAATGCCGGGCGTTTTTTTGTCAACTGGTCGGGGAGACAGGATTTGAACCTGCGACTTCTACGTCCCGAACGTAGCGCTCTACCAGGCTGAGCTACACCCCGACACGGAAACTTTTTGCGAGCCGCGCATGATAAATGCTGCGCGCTGGCGGCGCAACCGGAAATGTTCGCGGCTTGTCGTGCGCGTGGTAAATTACGCGGCCCTGCGGCCCGCCGGGCCGCCGCCGAGGAATCCATGCCGTTGACTCAAGCCCGCACCATGCCTGGCGTGATGGAGCTGTTGCCGCTCGATCAGATCGCGCTGCAGAACATGCTCGATACGATCCGCGGCAACTTCGAGCGCTTCGGCTTTCTGCCGATCGAGACGCCGGTAATGGAATTTTCCGACGTGCTGCTGACCAAGCAGGGCGGAGAAACCGAGCGCCAAGTATACTTTGTGCAGTCCACCGGAGCGCTCGAGCAGGGCGGCAAGCCGGACCTCGCGCTGCGTTTCGATCTCACGGTGCCGCTCGCGCGTTATGTGGCCGAGCACGAGCACGATTTGAGCTTCCCGTTCCGACGCTATCAGATCCAGCGCGTCTATCGCGGCGAACGCGCACAGCGCGGACGTTTCCGCGAGTTCTATCAGTGCGACATCGACGTCATCGGCAAGGATCAACTCTCGATCCGCTACGACGCCGAGTTGCCTGCGGTGATCTACAGCGTGTTCCGCGATCTGAAAATCGGGCCGTTCACGATTTGGCTCAATAACCGCAAGATCATGCGCGGTTTCTTCGAATCGCTCGGCATCGCCGATCCGGAAAAGCAGGCGCTCGCCCTGCGCGAAGTCGACAAGCTGGACAAGCGTGGCGCCGACTACGTGCGCGACACTTTGACGGGCGAGAATTTCGGACTGTCGGCGGATGCCGCGAAAAAGATCCTCGATTTCGTGCAGATCCGTTCGCATGGCCATGACGACGCGTTGGCAAAGCTTGATGCGCTGCATGCGAGCAATGTCACGCTCACGGAAGGCGTCGCGCAATTGCGTGAAGTGCTCGAAATCATCAAGGCATTCGGCGTGCCGGAATCGCACTATGCGATCAACTTGTCGATCGCGCGCGGCCTGGACTATTACACCGGCACCGTCTATGAAACAACGCTCAACGAGCATCCGCAGATCGGTTCGATCTGTTCGGGTGGCCGTTACGAAAACCTTGCATCAAATTATACAAAGTCGCATCTGCCTGGCGTCGGCATTTCGATTGGCGCGACGCGGTTGTTCTATCAATTGCGCGAAGCGAACCTGCTCGGCGCGGCCGCCAGTACGGTAAAGGTGCTCGTCTCGCAGATGGATGAGGCGCAATTGCCGGCGTATCTGGAAATCGCCAGTCAGCTGCGTGCCGGCGGTATTGCCACCGAGGTCGTACTCGAAGGCGGCAAACTCGGCAAGCAATTCAAATACGCCGATCGTGCCGGCATCCGTTTCGTCGTCGTGCTTGGCACCGACGAGATCGCCAAAGGCGTCGTCACGGTCAAGGACCTGCGTAAACAGGATCAATTTGAAGTGCCGCGCGGGGAGTTGGTGAAAACGCTGCGCGTGGAGCTCGAACAAGCGCAGGTGATGCCGGCATGAGCGCGCCGATCGTCCTCGATGGCAACAGTCTGATTCGCGATCACGTCGTCGCGATCGCACGCGGCGCGCGCGTAACCCTCGACGCGACGCAGCTCGCGAAGGTACAACGCACCGCGGATTTCCTTGCGAGCCAAGTCAAGCGCGGCGAGCCCATTTATGGCGTCACTACCGGCTTCGGCAGCAATGCCGACAAGCTGCTTGGCGCGCATCGCGCACGCGACGAGCTGCCGGGGCACAACGCCGATGCGAGCGAGCGTTCGCTGCTGGAAGAGCTGCAATACAACCTCGTCGTTACGCACGCGGTCTGTGTCGGCAAGCCGTTGGATATCGACGTCGTGCGCGCGATGCTGGCAATTCGCGTCAACACGCTCATGCGCGGCCATTCCGGCATTCGCGCAGCGACTCTGCAAGCGTTGGCGGAACTGCTCAATCGCGATGTAATTCCGGTGATTCCGGAAAAAGGTTCGGTGGGCGCCAGCGGCGATCTCGCGCCGTTATCGCATCTGGCCAATGTGCTGCTTGGCGAAGGCGAAGCGTTTTACAAAAACGAACGCTTGCCCGGCGCCGAGGCGCTCAAACGAGCGGGTTTGTCGCCGGTGCGCTTGTCCTTCAAGGAAGGGCTTGCCCTCAACAACGGCACGGCGCAAATGCTGGCGACCGCCGCGCTCGCGCTCGGTCGCCTGGAGCAATTGCTGGCGACCGCCGATCTGGCCGCGGCGATGACGCTCGATGCATTTGCCGGCCGCACGGCCGCATTCAAACCCGAAGTGCATGCGCTGCGTCCGCATCCGGGGCAAGTTGAAACCGCGGCCAACCTGCGCCGTCTGCTCGAAGGTTCTACGCTCGCCGACATTCCATATCACCTCGTACCGAAATTTCGCACGTGGCTTGCCGAGTCGTGGAGCGATCCCAACGACCAGCAGCACCGCTTCGACATAGGCTGGGATTACGTGCCGCCGTCGCAGCGCCACGGCAAGGAAGCTTTTTATTCGCGTTTCCTGCCGTTCAAGGGCGGCAAGAAACATCAGCCGCAGGACGCATATTGCCTGCGTTGCATTCCGCAGGTGCACGGCGCCGTGCGCGACGCGCTCGCGCAGGCGCAGCGCGTGATCGACATCGAATTGAACGCGGTCACCGACAATCCGCTGATTTTTCCTGATGCGGAAAACGCGAAGGTCATCGAGGATCAGGTCATCTCGGCCGGACATTTCCACGGCATGCCGCTGGCGCTCGCGATGAGTTACGTCAAGGCGGCGATTCCGGTGCTCGCGTCGATTTCCGAGCGGCGCCTGAACAAGCTCGTCGATGCGGCGACGAACGACGGTCTGCCGGCGTTCCTGATCGGCAACGAAGATGCGACCGATTCCGGCTTCATGATCGTGCAGTACACGGCGGCGGCTCTCGTCAACGACCTCGCCACGCGCGCGCATCCGGCTTGCGTGTATTCGATCCCGACCAGCGCCAACGCCGAAGATCACGTGTCGATGGGCACGAACGAGATCCGCCACGTGCTCGACATGACCCAGGACCTCGCGCACGTGCTCGCACTGGAGCTCTACACCGCCGCGCAGGCGCTCGAATATCGGCGCGACATGCTCAACGCCGCACGCACGCTTGCCGCGCGTGGTGACTGGCAGGCGCTCGCGCGCAAGATCGCCGGCGCACCGGCTGCGGAACATGCAACGTACGCGCAATTCAAGTCCGAAGTGACGGCGTTGATGGCGACGCTGGCCAAGCACGAAGACTTCCATGCCGGCGCGCCGGTGCGCAAGGCGTTCGAGAAGATCCGCGAGCACATTCCGTTCATGGCCCGGGATCGGGCGATGGATGCCGATGTTCGCAACATCTGCGAGCTCGTCGGCGCGGGGACTCTCGCGTAGGGCAAAGCGCTTGCTCGCCTTGCCGGCGAGCGGGCCCCCAAAACCAATGCTTCGGCGCGGCCAGGGCGTCCGCGAGTCGGCGCCATGACTTCCGGCCCATTCACTATTATCAACTAAACACTATAGTTCACCTGCCCATATAGTCAGGTCAGCAAGTGGACGACACCGAAACCCATCTGCGGAAATTCCACAAGGAGCTCAGCGCCGGCATCGTTTCGCTGGTGCTGCTCGGCGTGCTGGCGCGTGCGCGTACGCCGATGTACGGCTACCAGATCGTCAAGCGCCTGGACGAAACAGGCGAGGGCGTGCTCAGCGGCAAGCAGAGTGCGTTGTATCCGGTGCTGCGCAATCTTTCCGCGGCCGGTTTGCTCGAGAGCGAAGTCGAACCGTCGGTGACCGGACCGCCGCGGCGCTATTACCGCATTACGCCGCTGGGCCGGCGCGTATTGCGCGAATGGAGCTTGGCCTGGGTTGCGACCCGCGATTTCGTGAATTCGGTTCTGGAGGATTGACCATGAGCACACCCGCTCCGCGCACGATCGCGGAATATCTCGAGCAACTGCGCGCCGCGCTGCATGGCGCCGATCCGGCGCTGATCCAGGACGCGCTTTACGATGCCGAGGAACATCTGCGCAGCGAGATGCACGAAAACCGCGGCAAGTCCGAGACCGAAGTGCTGGCGAAAATCGTCACGAGCTACGGCGCGCCCGAGGAAGTGGCGGAAATCTATGTCGACAAGGAAAACGTCGTGCGTCAGGCGTTACAGGCGCCGCCGCGCCCGCAGCGACGAACCGCGCTTGGACGATTCTTCGCGGTCGGCGCGGACCCGCGCGCCTACTCGGCATTGTTCTACATGCTGCTGTCGCTGGCCACCGGAATTTTCTATTTCACCTGGACCGTGGCCGGCGTGTCGTTGTCGCTGGGATTGTCGATCCTGATATTCGGCATCGTTTTCGCCGTCATGTTCTTCGGCACCACCCGCGTGTTGTCTCTCGTCGAGGGTCGCATCATCGAAGTGATGCTCGGCGAACGCATGCCGCGCCGTCCGGTTTTCGCACAAGCGAATGCGTCGTGGATGGCACGTATCGGCGGCATGTTCAAGGATCCACGCACCTGGTCGACGCTGCTGTACTTCGTGTTGATGTTGCCGCTCGGCATCATCTACTTCACGTTTGCCGTCACCGGCATCGCGTTGTCGCTGAGCTTCATACTCGCGCCGGTCACGCACGTGCTGTGGTCGCTCGGCCTCGTGCAAATCGACTGGGCCGATCACATCCACTTCAACGACACGCTGGTCATGCCACCGGTGCTCGCCGATCCGTTGCTGTTCGTGCTCGGCATCGCCATGTTGTTCGGCCTGCTGCACCTGGCGCGTGGCATCGGTAAATTCCAGGGCGCGTTGGCGAAGGCATTGCTGGTCAGGTAATCCGCTCGTTCGTCGTCGCGATCGCATCGTCGAGCTCGCGGCGCAGCGTGGAAAACACGCGTCGCATCGACGTGCGGGTGGCGCGTGCCGGCAACGCGTGCCGCAACACGCGCAGGTCCTGCTCCCAGCCCAGATCGGCGATCACGCGTTTGCGCTGCTTTCGTTCGAGTGCTTTGCCGAGCACTTCGCGCAAGGACTCATGCGCTGCTGCGGCGGCGAGCGGGCGAGATTTGTCGCGGACAATTCCGCGCAACAATTCGATCTGCAACAAGAGGCGTCGGCTGCGACGACGCAGACGATGGCGCGGCTCCTGGCCAGTGGATGCGCCGGCTGGATCGAGTGCACGCAACGCGCGTTTGTTCGCGCGCTTGAGCGCGCGCTGCGCGTCGCCCGCGAGCAGGCGCGTCCACGCAATCGCGTTGAGAGCGCCACGTATTTGTGCAATCTCGGCGCGGTGCGCGGAAAATCCGGGGTCGCTCGCCAGTGCTGCGCCGAGCATGCGTTCGCGGCGCTGCTTCAGCTCGCGCGACAGGTCGTGCCAGGTTTGGTCCGAGCCTTCGTCGTGCTTGCCTAGAGTTTTCACCGTGTTCAATGCCGCTTGCGTGTCCCGCAGCGGCGAGAGGCCGTGTGCAAAACTGCGCAAGCGATGTTCCAGCGGTTGCGCGGCTTGAGGCGATTTGTGCAGCAGCTCCACGCACGCGCGCAACCGTGCGAGCGCCTTGCGCGCGAGATGCACACCCGAGTGTTGCCATGCGCCGGCGCGCGCGAGCTGCATGTCGACCTGCGCGAGTTGATCGAGCGCGTAGTCGCGCAGCGCAGCGCCGAGATTGTCTTCCGTCGCGGACATCGCGTGAATTATGCTCTGCCTGCTAGACTCGTTGCATGATCCTGACCTTTCCCGAAGTCATCAGTGCGGACGAACACCGTGCGATCC
>Ga0207657_10002260_pt1 | contig 20880 bp, 15 predicted proteins | sample KBSC33metaG_FD_184316 | JGI IMG/M metagenome (GOLD analysis project Ga0207657, IMG submission 184316) | Corn rhizosphere microbial communities from Kellogg Biological Station, Michigan, USA - KBS C3-3 metaG (SPAdes) (version 2) | ecosystem: Host-associated > Plants > Roots > Rhizosphere > Soil ... | reverse complement strand
TGGGATTGACAGGACAGGCGGTCGGCAGCAACCGCAAGGCTGCGGCGCTGCTGGCGGTCGGTGCGTCGCCACTGCTGCTCGGCTGGCTCGCGGTCGTGATCAAGGACAGCCAGCTTGCAGGTGCGTTGACCCTGGCCACCGGCATTGTCAGCGCCTATCGATTGCGCGGCAGGCCCGTTCCCCCTACCGCCTCGACGATCGCCATTGTCTGCCTGGTCTATGCCACGCTGGTCCGCGCGAACGGCGCATTTTCCACAATACCCATCGCGATGCTGCTCTTGCCCCGGCCGCGCAATGACCTTGCCTGGATCGCGGCCATGATCGTGGCGATCCCGGCCGCGCTGCTTCTGTCCCAGCCGGTCAATCATGTCCTGCTTGGCGCGCGCGACAGCGGCGTGCGCAGCAGCCAGCCGATATATGACCTTGCCGCGATAGCCGTCCGGACGGACGACCCGTCCTTCGGCCTTCCGCGTCGGTCCATCCGGGTGCTGCAGGCGCATCATTGCGTCAAGCCGCTGTTCTGGGATCCTCTCGACGAAAATGCCGCATGCGCCGCCGCCATCCGTCCCTGGAGCCACGCATCGCTCGGTCAGCTCTTCCGCCAATTTTCCAGAGCGCTGGCGACACATCCCGCCGCCTATGCCGCCCATCGGCTCGCGCATCTGAATTCGACCGAGCGCTGGCTCGTGCCATTGCACTGGCCCCTGGCAGCGCCGCCGATGCGATCGGAACCCAATGATCTGGGTTTCGCCGACCCATCGCCCATTGCGATGCAATGGCAGAAGGCTGCGGGATGGATGACGGACGTTCCCCTGGCGTGGCCGATCCTCTGGACCGTGGCTGCCATCTGGGGATTGTGGAACGCCTGGCATCGACCACCGGATGCGCGGCGCGACCTTGCAACGGCGCTGTTCCTCTCCGCGCTCTTTCAGGAGGCCAGCTTCGTCCTGATCAGCATTTCATCCGACCTGCGCTATCATCTCTGGGTCATGCTGGCGACGGCGCTGGGGTGGATCATCCTTTGGCAGCCGGGGAACCCACTGCGCTTCAAGAGATTGGCTTTGCTGACGATGGCATTTCTTCTCGTCTCAGGCACCATCGCGCGCGCAACCCTGCCATTGCCGCCGACGCATTATCACGACCTCATGAACTGACGTCCGAAGCACTTTCCATGCGGCCAGGCCCGACCGCTGTTCAGAAGGCGGCGGGTCAGGCCGGTTGCCGTTCGCGCTCTATCCACAGCAGTGAGAGAGGCAAGAGCAGCAGCATGAACAAGGTTGCGGAGATGATGCCGCCGACGATGACGCACGCAAAGGGACGCTGCGTCTCGGACCCTATCCCCGTCGACAGCGCCGCCGGCAGCAGGCCAAGGCCCGCCATCAGGGCCGTCATCAATATCGGCCGCAGGCGGTCGATCGCACCCTCCACCACGGCCATGCCAAAGGCGTCGCCATTTTCAAACCTGTGGGTAATATGCTCCAGCATCACCACGCCATTCTGGACGGAGATGCCGGCGACGGCGATGAATCCGACAGCCGCGGATACCGACATGTGAAGGCCTGCGAGCGCGAGCGCTGCAACGCCCCCAATGGCGGTGAAGGGAACCATCGCCAGGATCAGCAGGGCCGATCGCACCGAACGGAACGCACCGAAAAGCAGGATGAATATGCCAAACAGCGCGATGGGCACGATCATTTCCAGCCGCTTCATGGCGCGCTGCTGATTTTCGAACTGGCCGCCCCAAACCATCCGGTAGCCGGCGGGCAGCTTCACCTGCTCGGCCACCGCCTTTTGTGCATCCGCCACGAAGCCGCCCTGGTCGCGACCGTCGACATTCGCCTTCACCGCGACGTTGCGACTGCCATTTTCGCGGCTGATACGGGACGCGCCCACCTGCACGCTGATATGCGCAACCTCGCCCAGAGAGATGGTGCCCCCCGCCGGCAGCGGAATTTGCAGCTGGGCGACGTCGTCGATCGCATTGCGCTGGTCCGCCGCAAAGCGCACGACAATGTCGAAATTCCGGTCACCTTCATAGGCTGAACCGACCGTCGCGCCGCCGAACGCCGTCGCGATCGCCTTGTTGGCATCATCGGAATTCAGGCCGTAGCGGGCCATGGCATCCCGATCCAGCACGGCGCGCACTTCGGTCTGGCCGCCGATCTTCACGGCATCGACATCCGAAGCGCCCGGCACCGCCGCAACCACGCGCGCTGTCTTTTCACCAAGCGCCTCCAGAATGTTGAGGTCAGTGCCGATGATCTTGATGGAGATTTCGCCCTTCACGCCCGACAGGCTTTCCTCGACATTGTCCTCGATCACCTGGCTGAAATTGGTCGGCACGCCGGGTATGGCGGCGACCTTCCTGCGCATGTCATCTTCCAGCGCCGCCTTGGTCGGGAATTGCGGACGCCATGTGTTCCGTGGCTTGAGGTCGATCAGCATCTGCATGCTGGACGGCCCCTTGGGGTCGGTACCGTCGTCAGGGCGCCCGGTTTCCGAACCCACATGGGCGACTTCGGGATAGGACAGCATGATCCCGCGAATGCGCGCTTCCACCTTGCGGGTGGTGTCCATCGATGCCGACGGGGTCAATTGCACGGTCAGCCAGATATTGCCTTCATCCAGCTTGGGCAGGAATTCCGAACCCAGTCGAGGCACCAGCGCGATCGTGATGAGCAGCACCAGCGCGGAGGCGCCGAACAGAAGCTTCGTGCGCGGCTGCGACCGGGTGATGATCCGCCGATAGCCATCCTTCAGCCGGTCCATCCACGCAATGTGCTTTTCCGCCATGTCGTAGCGTTCCACCAGGAAACCGAGCACGGCGGGCAGAAAGGACAGGGTGAGCACCAATGCGGCGCCCAGCGCGAAGGACAGCGTCAGCGCCACCGGCGAGAACATCTTTCCTTCCACCCGCTGGAAGGTGAAGATGGGTACAAAGGCCATGATGATGATGGCCTTTGAAAAGAGGATCGGCCGCGCCAGGCTGGTGACCGTATTGCGCAATACCTGCTTGCGGCGGATCTTGTCGGGCTGGGTACCCTGATGTTTCGCCGCCTCCAGCGCCAGTGCGACCATCAGCGCTTCGACCAGCACCACGGCAGAGTCGATGATGATGCCGAAATCGACCGCCCCCATGGAGATCAGATTGGCCGGCACATTGGCGAAGCTGAGCCCGGAAAAGGCAGCGAGCAGCGCCAGCGGAATGATCGCCGCGACGACGAGAGCGGCGCGCCAGTTGCGCAGGAAGACGAGCAGCAGCACCGTCACGAGAGTCGCGCCGACGACCAGGTTTTCTGCGACCGTCTCGACCGTGCGGTCCAGCAGCTTCGTGCGCTGATAGGTCGCCCTGATCTGGATCGGTTCATGCCCCGTTCGCTGGGCGTCAAGGCGGAACTGCGCGTTCAACCTGTCCACCGCCTCGCGGACGCCGGCGACGACCACAGCGGCATTCTGGCCCTTTACCATGGTGACGATGCCTTCACTCACATCGTCCTTGTGGTCATAGGCGACCATGCCGCTTCGTTCGGGCGTGCCGATCTTCACGTCACCCAGGTCTCGAACGCGCACGGTATTGCCGTTCTGCGCCTTGACCACGGTGTTCCCGACATCGTCTATGCCCTGATAAAGGCCGATGCCGCGCACCACGACAACCTCGTCGCCGCGCGGAATGACGCCGCCGCCGACGTTGGAATTGGCGTTGCCCACCGCCGACTGGATGTCGGCGACCGTGACGCCATAGCGTTTGAGCAGATCCGGACGGATCAGGATCTGATATTGCTTGATGCTGCCGCCAAAGCTGGTGACGTCCGCGACACCTGGCACCATGCGAAGCGCCGGACGCACCACGAAGTCCTGGATCGCGCGCGCTTCGTACAGCGGCATGTCCTTGGGCTTGTCGAGAACATAGCGATAGACTTCGCCGACCGCGGTGGAAAGGGGCGCCAGACTGGGCACGACGCCGTCCGGAAGATCGGCGTCGCGCAGCTTTTCAAGCACCTGGGATCGAGCGAAATAATCGTCGGTCCCGTCGTTGAAGATCAGCGTTACGACGGAGAGGCCGGTGATCGAGACCGAACGGATGTCATTGACCCCTGGCGTCCCGGCCAGCGCACGCTCGATCGGCAGCGATATGGAGCGCTCGACCTCCTCCGGCGCCTGCCCCGGCCGCTGGCTGATGACGACCACCTGGACGTCCTGCACGTCCGGAAAGGCCTCGATCGGCAGCGTCGTCACGGCGCTGCCGCCCACGATGATCAGAGCGACCACCATCATGATCACGAATATCCGCTTCTCCACGACGAAGCGGGCCAGACGTTCCAGCATCGATTCAGTCCCCGGAGAGCTGTGCGTTCAGCAGCAAGGCGCCCTCGCCCACGATGCGATCGCCGTTGCGCAGGCCGGCGGTCACATAAGAATAGGCGTCGCCGCGCTCGCCCACCTCTACCGCCACGCGCCGGAAGCAGTCCGCCCCTTCGGCACGGAAGACGTAGTTTTTCATCCCTGATTCGAAGATCGCGGCATTGGGCACCTTGATCGCGCGACGGCCGTCATCCGTCGTCAGACGCGCCCGGGCGTACATTTCTGGTTTCAGCGCAAGGTCGGGATTGTCCGCTTCCGCGCGTACCTGGACGCGGCGGGTGGCGGGATCGACCGCGAGACCGATCTGGGTGACGGTTCCGCTGAAGTGGCGGTCGGGATAGGCCGGAACATCGAATTCGATCCGTTCGCCAACACGCACGCGGCCGACGGAATCCTCGGGCACATCGACATTGACCCAGAGATGACGCGGATCGGACACCGTGTAGAGCGGACTCTGTCCGGCTGAAATCTGCTGGCCAGGGTTGATCTGCCGATCAATGACATATCCGCCGACCGAGCTTGTGAGCGGCAAGGCATCGCCGCTCCCGCCGCCCAGATTGCGCAGCCTCAGGCTGGCGCGCTCCAGCTCGGCGGATGCGGAGGCAGCATCGGCCTCAGCCGCATCGACGTCTCGGCGAGCTATGGCGCCGCCCGCGAAGAGCATCCGCGAACGTTCCATTTCCCGCGCCTTCAGATTGCGCTGCGCCTGCGCCGTCAGCAGGTCTGCGCGCGACTGGCCCACATCGGGCGCATCGAGATAGGCGAGCGGCTGGCCCGCCCGAACGGCCTGGCCGATATCCGCCAGCACCCGTGTCACGCGACCCGCCACGGGCGCGCCGACACGACTGGTACGCGCCTCATCCAAGACGATGCGGGCGTTGAGATCGGCGGAAACGGGCAAAGGACCACTCGCCGCCGTTACCAGTTGCAGCGAATCCAGTTCGGGCGAACCCGGCGCATAGCTGATCATGTCCGGCGATTTTTTCGGCGCCTTGGGTGGCGGCGCATCGGCGGCGCCACAGGCTGCAAGCAGCATCAGCACAGCCAGCGAGGCGCCGGAGCGCAGAGGAAAACTCCTCGTCATATCAGCGATCGTCTCCGGTAGTTTCAGCGGCGCTTAGCCGCGCAATGGCGTTGGCCACATCAGATTGCGCATCGATCGCGCCCAGTTCCACGGCGCGCAGCGAACGGCGGGCGTCCAGCAGTTCCATCAACGATGTGGCGCCGTGGCTGTAGGCAAACTCGGCCACCTCGGCCGCCCTGCGGGCCGCGGGGAGCTGCGTCGTGTCGAACGCGCGCTGGCGATCGGCGGCTTCCTGGAGCGCCTGTCGCGCAATCAGGATGTCGGCCGTGGCGACCGAGATCGCCTTGCGTTCCTCGGCTTCCGCCTGGACCAGCGCCGTCTCGGCAGCCTCTCCCTCTCCGACATAGCGGTTTCGAACCGGGATGGGCAGGGACACGCCCACACCAACCGAGTCACCGACGCCCAGGGCACCGCTGGCGCGTTCATACTGGACCCCGACGGTCACATCGGGATGGCGTAGCGCACGCGCCCCATCGACATCACGCCGCGCCGCCACTGTCCGGGCCTGCGCCGCGAGAACATCCGGCCGATGCAGCGCGATCAGATCGGCCGCCTGTTCGTTCATGCCGCCGGGCGCGGGCCAATCGCCGGTCGTCGCCAGCATGTCCGATTGCACCTCCCGCCCGATCAGCGTTCCCAGCGCGAGTTGCGCGGCATGCCATTGGGTGACGCTCTGCGCCGCGTCGGTGCGGGCGCGGGCGGCCTCCACCGTCTGCCGGGCGAGATCACCGCTGGAGAGCGCACCGACATGCTGTTGCTTGCCTGCAATGGCCAGGCTGTCGGCATAGCTGCTGGCTATGGTCTGCAATATCCGGACTCGGTCTTCCGCCGCCTTGAGGTCGAAATAGGCGTCATACACGGCTTCGCGCATGTCACGGCGCGCACTGACCAGATCATCCTGCGCCGCGTCGATCAGCGCGTTGGCCGCCGCCGTTCGCGCGCGCCGCTTGCCACCCCGCTCAAGCGGAAGGTCGACGCGGGCCACCGTGTCGGCCAGCCGGTCATAAGGAACAACCCCGATTTGCGACGGCCTGATCTGCGTAGAATTGACGCTGAACACCGGATTGGGCGCCGTATCGGCAATGCGGAGGTTCGCCTGCGCGGTTTTCAGCGCAAGACGGGCACGGATGACGTCGATATTCGCCTCGTCCGCCAAGGTCAGGGCGGCATCCAGGCTGATGGGTGCGGCGGCTGTCGCTGCTGGCGCGGGAACGGCTGCAATCGCCGGAAGCGGATGCAGAATCACTGCGCAAAACAGGCATGCCGCCAGGCTCGCGAACCGCGAGCCTGGCGCAACGATGGAAAACGGCATTGGCGGCTGAACATTCCCTGAAGATGGACCTGGCCCATCTATCAGAAGGGAGGCGTGCCGCAAGATTGTCGATCAATCTAAATTAAATTTAATGTAGGCGTAATTCGTCATTTTTGTCAGATTTATGACAATTATGGATGTGAGTATTTGATGATAGGATATTATATCTTATCAAGATATGAAATATCTATGTATATATTACAATAATCGCCTCAACATCTTCCGACGACTTTGAAAGACAAGCATTTGACGATGGAACGCACCCGAGCCAGGGGATCCATGCCAGCATGTCGGCTTCACGCCCCCCGATACAATTGATATGGACCATCATGCCCCGGCGTAAGGACATATGGAGATGCGGGATACTCGCCCGCCCGCTGGAACATGTTCTGGCAGCCGGCGCGATGGACGGGCCGGTCACCTGGCTTGCCGAGGAACCGTCCTTCCAGTTTCTGGCCGACCCTTTCGGCTTGCACGACGAAGAGGGGCGGTTGCATCTGTTCGTTGAGCAATATGATTATCGTTCCCGGCACGGAACAATAGAAAAGCTGCTTTTCGATGAACATATGCAGCTTGTGGATCGCAGCCTCTGCCTCAGCGAACCTTGGCATCTCTCCTATCCGCAGGTCTTTGCCGCAGACGGCGCCATGTGGATGCTGCCCGAAGCGCACCGGTCCGGAACCCTGACGCTTTATCGCGATCATGGCGGCCTTCTGGACTGGCGGCCCGAATGCCGCATCGCACTGGATTGCGTGCCGGTGGATGCCACCATCCTCCGGCGGGACGGACGCTGGTACCTGTTCTATTCACCGGCGACGACCAGAACCACGAAGCTCGCCCATCTTCACGTCGCCTGGGCGGACAGGCTGTGCGGCCCATGGATTCCCCACCCGGCCAATCCCGTGCGGATCGACCCCCGTTCCTCCCGTCCGGGCGGGACCGCTGTCACGCTCGGCGACAGGATCATGCTGCCGGTGCAGGATTGCACCGCCACCTATGGCGGCGCACTCAGGCCCCTGTGGATCAATCGCCTGGATGAGCGGCAGTTCGAGGCGGAGGCCGGCGATGCCCTGATACCCCCCGCCGACGTCGGCGACTACAGCCAGGGCATGCACAGCTTGACGGCATGCGGCGACATCACCCTGTTCGACGTCAAGCGGATCGACGCATCGCTGCGGGGCCTGGCGCTGGACGTTCAGCGTCAACTGGGACGATTTCGTTCAGGATCGCGCCGCCCGTAGCCGCAAACTGCGCCCAGGAAAAGCGATCCAGCATGTCGGCGCGCGCCGCCTGCCCCATCGCGTGCAGCCTTTCCGGCTGCGACAGCATGGCCTGGAGCGCCCGCGCCAGGGCATCGGCATCGCCGGGCGGAACGATCAGTCCGGTCGCATCCTGGCGAATGGAATAGGGCAATTCCCCTACCGACGACGCCAGGACGGGAAGGCCCGCAGTCAATGCCTCATGCGCGGCGATGCAGAATCCCTCCGAACGGGAGGGTTGCACATAAGCATGCAGGTTCGAAAGAAAGGCGTGCGGCTGATCAACGAAGCCTGGAAAGGCGATGGTGTCGAGCGCCGCGCTCGCCGCCATGGCCTCAAGTCTTTGCCGTTCCGCGCCCTCGCCTCCAATCACGAACTGGACGGGAGCAGCGGGAGTGAAGCCGTCAGCCTTCAACCGGGCCAGCGCAGCGATCAGCAGGTCATAGCCTTTGACTGGGTGCAGGCGGCCAAGGCTGCCGATGCGGAGCCATTCGCCCGGCTGCCACGGCCGCGCCTCGACCATTGCCGGATCGGCCGCGAAGATAGGCCAGCATCTCAGGCGCTCCAGCGGAACCCCGAGCCGTTCCGCGGTCAGGTCCGTCACGGACCGGGAATCCCCTACCCACAACGTCGCGCGCCGCGACAGCAGCCGCATGAGGCGCCGGTTCCAGGGCTTGAGGAAGGCCGCATGCTGCCAGCAGATCACCGGCAGGCCCATGGACGGACCAAGGATCAGGCTGAGGATCGTCGCGCGGCTCAACGACGACCAGATATGGGTCGCGCCCCAGGCCCGCAGTTCGCGCCGAAGCCAGAGCGCGGCGGCGACATGGTCCGTCAGGCCGCCCTCGCGCACGGCGGGATCCAGCCCCGCCACCGCCATGGCGGGAAGGCCCCGGCGATCCCGGGGGGTAAGCGCGAACAGGCGCACCTGCGCTCCGCCATCGCGGAGCACGCGGGCTATGGCGGGAACGGGCTGGCTTGCCCCTCCCCCCTCCACGGAGTTGATGACATAGGCGATCCGCGGGCGGCTCAATGAAGCTGGCTCCGCCGCCACACCAGGCCTGAAAGCAGGGCGCTGGACAGCAGCGCCTGCCCCACCGCCTGCAAACCGGCGCCCATCAGGCCAGCTTCGCTCAGCAACCATGGCAGTATCGGAAGAAAGATCATGCTGGCGAACAGGTTGGCGCTCATCGACAGGGCGGGATATCCCATAGCGGACAGGGCCGAGCTGCACGGCGGCCCAATGACCGCGATCATGCGCGCGGCGATCAGCACGACCATGATGCCGCCCGCCGCCTTGAACGCCGTCCCGCCCAGCAGCGTGATGATCGGCGTCGGGAAGAGTGCGGCGATCAGGACGACGGGCGCCGCCGCGGCCAGGGCGATACCCACGACCCGGACCAATGTCCTGCGCAACGGAGCGCCGCCTTCGCCCGCCGCCACCATGCGCGCCAGTTCGGCATAGGCGGTGTTACCCAATATCTGCGCGGGTTGGGCGATGATCACGGTGGCGCGCTGGGCGATGGCGAACAGCCCGGCCATGGCCGGTCCAAGCACCCAGCCGACGATCAGCGGCGCTATGCGGCCGGCCAGTTCGTTCAGCGTGACATCCGCATTGCTGGCGACCAGGAAGCGCCAGATGCCGGGATTGTCAGTCCTCGCGCTGCCGCTTTCCGGACGATGCAGGATGGGGCCCAGACGGCGGCGCGCGCACCACCACCCCATGCCCCAGAGCACCGCGAATTCAGCCAGCGCGGCGATCAGCCATGCGACCAGAAAGCCGGCGATGCCCCATCCCGTCAATAGCGCCAGCAGCGCGCCGGCCAGTCGGATCGTCGGCTGAACCACATTATGCACCCCGATAAGGTCGAAACGGCCGATCAGTTGCAGATAGCCGGCAGGTACCGAACGCACCGATCCCAGCACAGCGAAACTATAGGGAATGGCGAAGGCGACCGTCTGGGGCGGCCAGCCAAGATGCGGCCCGACGAACGGGGCCAATATCATCGCCACCAGGATCGCTGCGGCACCCCCGGCGAGTTCGACCGTGGTGCCGAACCGCAGAAGCCTGGCGAGCCGATGGGGCGAATTGTCCGCCGTCGCCTCCGCGCCATAGCGAATGATCGCCTGCCAGGCAGGAAATTCGACGATACCGCAAACCGCCGTCACATAAGCATGGACCAGCACCAATATGCCGTAGTCGCGCGGCCCGAGGGCGCGGGCCGCGATAACGAGGTAAACCAGGCTGATGACACCCGCGCCCGCCTTTCCGCCGAGCACAAGTCCCAATCCCTTGAATATACGCCCTGCAATTCCAACGCGTTCCGTCATGCCGATGGAGAGGCCCAATCCTTGTTCCGCAAGGCGACGCCCATGCTGTTGCGGGCGGCAAGGCGGCGCCCCAGGAAATGATAGAAATACCAGTCTAGCGCCCTGCCGGGCAAATAGCGATAGAGCAATCGCTCTGCCCTGGTCCAGCTTACGGCGTCGCGTGATACGCGCCGTTCCGAGGGGAAACAGACATGGTCGGGATGGTAGACCACGCGGCCATGGCGCATGACCCGATGGACGATCTCATGATCCTCCAGCACATAGGGCCAGCGCCCCGCGTCGAAGCCGCCGCCCGCGCGCAGCGCCGCGGTGCGGAAGGCCTGCGCATAGCCGCCGGCATGGCATTTGGTCGCAAAACGCCGGCCCTTGCGCATGATGAAGGCGATGCGGCGCTGCGAACGCCTATTCTCTGCCGGCGCATAAAGGTCGATCGCCATCACCGCCGCGGCGCCGTCATGATGGCCGAACAGGGCGATGATGCGCCTGACATAATCGGACGGGTAAATGGTGTCCGCGTCGCAGGTGGCGACCAGCGGCGTATCGACCTGCGCCAGACCGGCCGCCAGCGCGTTGATTTTCCCCGGTGTGGAGCATGAGAGAATTCTAGCGCGGTCGCCCAGAGCCGCGATATGGATGGCCGCTTCGGCCGCGCCTCCATCCGTCGAACCGTTGTCGATCAGCAGGAGCAGGAATCGCTCGTCATTCTGCGCGACAAGGCTGTCGATCGTGCGGCCGATCCATCCCTGTTCATTGAAGAAGGGAAGGATGATGGTCAGCAGCGCCGTCACGCCGCGCGAACGGCCGAAAGGGGATCACGACCGGTGCTTCGGCGCTCTGCCAGCATGGCGATCACCTCCGCCGCCCTTTCGGACGAGGGGCGGCCATTCAGGTCGAAGCTCTCGGCGAACAGCCTTTCCTGTACGGCGCGGTATCTTTCATGGTGCAGAGCGTCCGCGCGGTCGAGCGCGGAACTCAGCGCTGCGGGATCGGAAATGACTTCACCGGCTTGCCAATGGGCGAAGTTGGGATTCCCTTCCCATTGGATCGCGTGGCTGTTCAGGAAGATGCAAGGGCGCGGACGAAGCAGGAATTCATAGATCTGGCTGCTCGCATCGCCCAGGTAGATGTCGGCAGCGGTCGTGTAGCTCATGTCCGTGGACGCGCGGCTGCCCAGGTCGATGTGGATGTTGTCCCCGTGCAGATAGCGGTTTTCGATCACGCCCGCCCGGCTGATCGTCAGCCTGTCGATGGTGACCACGAACGGCCGTTGAAACAGCATGACATGGGGCGCGAACAGCAGCGCCCGATCGTCATGGCGCTGGAAATGGTCAAGCACCTGCCGCCCATGCCTGTACCAGGACGAAAGATGCGGCGAGGGATGCGGATTGTAGAGCACGGTCGGCCGATCGCGCTCCACATGATAGCTGCGTCCAGCCTGGCGGATCATGTCGAACTTGGGATAGCCGACGATGCTGATGGCGTCCGGATCAACCTGCGCTTCGGTTATCAATCGGCGGCGGATCTTCTCGCCCGAACAAAGGACATGGTCAAAGCGCGCGCTGGCCTTGTCGAAACCAATGGCCCGGTCACCCGCACCGTGGCGGGTATGCACGATGAACAGATTGTCCAGGCGGTAGCGCGACTTGAGCAGCAGCGATGTTTTTTCCGCGACGACCAGAATATCAAGGCTGCGGAAGAAATCGAGATTGTCGCGATAAACCAGCAATTTGGAGGCCGGGACGACATGTTCCAGCAGCCGGCTGATCCTGGCCGTGGAGGGGGAGAGCGAAAGCTCCACATGCTGGATTTTCGAATCCAGCCATTCCCCGGCCAGTCGCCTGACTTCGGCGGCCAGTTGACCGTTGGTGGTGGCGACCATGATTTCGCCTGCAAAGCCCCCCTTTGCCAGCGCGATGGCAATAGGCAGGCTGTGGGCGATCTGATGAATCTGATCGTGGTTGAACAGAAATCCTATGCGCATTTGCCTGTGACGCCACCGCCACCAGCATACCGCAGCCCGGATTCCCGAAAGCTGCAAAAAAATTCCGGGTCAGCAATCCTGCCCGTCCAGAAAGGCGATGAGATCGGAGGCAAACGCCTCCGGCGCTTCCATCGCGGCGAAGTGCCCGCCGGCAGTCATTTCCGTCCAGCGCACGATATTATAGCGCCGTGCGGCAAGCGATCGGTCCGCCAACGGGTAAAATTCGCCTGGAAAACGCGCAATCGCGGTCGGCGCTTCGACCCGCCCTTCCTTGCCCTGTTCATGGGACGAACCGTGATACATCCAGATCGATGAAATCACAGAGTCCGTGACAAGATAGGTCATCATGTTGGTGATCAGCTGATCGGTCTGGAAACCGTTCGCCCCCGTGCTCCGCCAGTCGCTCCATCCATGAAATTTTTCCAGGATCCAGGCCGCCCAACCGAGGGGATTGTCGTGCAGTGCGAGCGCCAGTGTCTGCGGCTTCGTCCCCTGCTGATGCAGATAGCCCGATTCGGGATAGGTGAGCGATGCGAGCTGTTGCCAATAGGCTTGCAGTTCCGGATCGGCCGATGTTCCGGGACCGTCGGGCAGGTAGAAGTTGAGGTGGAGGGCGGCAACGGCATCGGCATGCCAGATGCCTAGCTGCGTCGCGACCAGCGATCCGAAATCGCCGCCCTGCACATGGAAGCGGGGATATCCCAGAACATCCACCATCAGCCTGCGCATCAGCGCGGCCATGGCCTTTTCCCCCAAGGGACGAGGCGGCTTGCCGGACCATCCGAAGCCGGGAATGGAGGGCACGACGAGCGGATAGCCCGCATCCAGAAGAAGGGGGATGACAGCCTGAAACTCGACGATCGAACCCGGCCAGCCATGCATCAGCAGAATGGGCAGTCGTCCGGCCTCGCCGCCGGGTGCGGGAATATGATAGAAATGCAGCAGCACGCCATCCACCTCGGCCAGCGCCTGCGGCCAGCGGTTCAGCAGCGCTTCCTGCGCCCGCCAGTCATAATCCTTGCGCCAATGATCAACAAAGGCGCGAAGACAGGAAGCGTCGGTGCCATAGCGCCAGTCCCGATCGTCCTGCGGCGCATAGCCAATGCGGCTGTCGGCGAGCTTGCGGTCGATCCGGTCGAGCGTGGATTGCTCCACATCGATGACAAAGGGGCGAGGGGTCGTCATCCGTCCTGCCCCATGCTTCGGAAGGCCGGCACAATGGGGGTCGTAATCGAAAAGCCACCGTCCATCACGAGAACATGGCCGGTCAGGAAAGCGGCGGCGGGCGACAGGAGAAAGGTGATCGCCTTGGCAATTCCGTCAGAGGTCCCAAGCTCCGCCGTCATATGATGATGCCGCAGCATGTCCAGCATTGCCGGATCAAATGCCGTCTGCGCCGCCGGCGTCATCACCAGACCGGGCGCGATGCAATTGCTCCTGATGCCCTGCTTGCCATATTGCACCGCGATCGATCGCGACAGGCCGAGCAGGCCCGCCTTTGCAGTGCCGTAACAGGTCCGGCTATCTTCCCCGCGCAAGCCGCCAACCGACGCGACATGGACGAAGGCGCCGCCGCCGCGATTGATCATCGAGGGTATGGCAGCGCGCGCCAACAGCGCTGGCCCGATCAGATTGACCGCCAGCAACTCCTGCCATAATGCCGCGTCGATATCCGCGACCTGTTCGTCCCGTCCGTCCGTCCGCACGGCGTTGTTGACGACAAGGTCGATGCCGCCCTCATCATCGATGACCTCTCCCGCCAGGGCCGCGATGCTGACGGGATCGCCCATGTCGACTGGCCTGACGACGCAATCCAGGCCATCCCGGCGCAGCGAGGCCTGCGCACCGAGACTTCCCGGTTCGTCGATATCCGCCATCCAGACCCGAGCGCCGGATGCCGCCAGGCTTCGGACCGTCGCGAAACCTATGCCGGAGGCGCCCCCCGTCACGATCGCGACCTGGCCATCCAGTCTTGTGTCCATTCCGCACCCTTCTTCAGCCTGGAGAGACGACTCCGCCAGCCATCGGCCCAAGGGCGCAGCGAAGCGCAGATGGCGGAACCCCCAGGTTCCGCCATCATCGCAGCTTGTTCAGGCCGCGATGCGATCACTCGCATCGAGGAAGCGGGCAGCCAGTTCGCCGGTCAGTTCCCCGTCCCGCTGCGCCAGGATGCCATTGACGAAGGTGTAGCGGAAACCGCCCACCGGTCGGCGGAACCGCGCCTTGCCGCCCGGAACATCCTGCACCTTCTTCTCGACATCCCAGTGCAGCTTGTCGAGGTCGAAGACGGCGATGTCGGCTATCGCGCCTTCCGCGATGACGCCGCGGTCCTTCAGCCCAAGGATGAGCGCCTGATCGCGCGACATGCGCTTCACGGCATTTTCCAGCGTCATGTCGGGGCGATCACGCACGTGGCGGGTGAGAACGAGCGTGGTGTCGCCCGCGCCGTCGAACATGCCGATATGCGCACCGGCGTCGCTCGCGCTGATGATGCTTTCGTCCGCCGCCAGCAGTTCTCCGACGATGCGCTCGTCCGTATTGGTGAAGGGATAGACGAACTCGGGTTCGAAATCATTTTCGAGCACCCAGTCAGCCAGAATGTCGGACGGATGACCTTCGCGCTCGTCCAGGACGACGTCGAACGTCTTGCCGATATAATTCTCATATTCCGCTTTCCCGACCTTGACGATGCGGAAGCCGCGGATCATCCCACCGCTCGGGAAGCCTTCCTTCACTGCATCCCAGTCCGCGCGCGCCTGCGCCCGCCATTCGGGATCGGCCAGGCGCCGCCGCTTTTCCTCGATCGCCATGCCCGGCTGCACCACGGCATTCCAGCTGGGCACATAGATGAAGACCATCGCCTGGTGGAAGTTCACCAGCAGTTCGATCGATCGTGGCGAAGCCAGGAAATGGAAATTGGCGCCCTTCGCCCGCTCTTCCCTGGCCATCTTCATCAACCGGGGATGGTAATCGGGGTCGTCCGGGCGCTGATAGATGCCGTTGGACAGCACCGGCACGCCGCCATGCTTGATCGAATAACCACAATATTCCCGCAGGTCCTTCTCCTGCTGATCCAGGCTCCCCATGTCCGGGATCACCTGGAACACGCCCTTGTACTTTTGCGCGATGCCGAAGATGCCAGCCAGTTCGCTGTTGTCCGCATGGAAGCTGGGCACCAGATCGCCCTCAGGATTGCGGTCGAACCGCGAACTGGAAATGCCGAAGGCGCCTGCCGCCATGGCGGAATCGAAATTGGCGGTGATCCGCCCGATCTCTTCGTCGTTCGAGGCGCGCGTCCAGGCATCCTGTCCCAGTTCGAAGGTGCGCAGCAGCGAGTGGCTGACCAGGGACGCAACATTGACGCCGAACCGGCGGCTCCGCATCTCGGCGGCATATTCGTCGAAATTCTCCCAGGTCCAGGGAATTTCCTGTTCGAACGTGTCCTTCGGCAGATCCTCGATATAGCTGAAGAGCGTGGCGAGATCGGACACGCTTTCCTTGCGCACCGGGGCGAGGCCGAGCGAGCAGTTGCCGATCAGGACGGTCGTCACGCCATGCTGCAGGATCGGATCGCACGACGGATCCCAGAACAGCGAACCGTCATAATGGGTGTGCGTGTCGATAAAGCCGGGGCTGACATAACAGCCCGAGGCGTCGTACACCTCGGATGCGCCCGCCACCAGATCGGGCCCGACCTCCACAATGCGGCCGTCCGCCAAGCGAACGTCCGCCGCGAATGCAGGCGCACCCGTGCCATCGATGACCTGACCGCCCTTGATCAGGACACTCCCCACATTCTTCGACACCTTCATCTCCTTCAGTCGCAACCATCAAGCTATCATGCCGGTTTATCCCCATGGATCGCGCAGCCAACGTCCCACCGGACTAAGACCGGCGAACGGCTGCTGCTACTCTGCCTTTGCTGGAGCAAGGAGAGCTATTGATGACCGAAGTTTCCCAAGTCGCATATTCGACGCAGGACATAGAGGCTACCGCGCTCGACATGATCGCCAGGGACGGCGTCGGCCCGTTCTATTTCGCCGAATTCCCGCTTTACGACCTGACTTATCAGGGCAAGGCCGCGCATTATGACAGGATACAGGTCGCCTTCGGATACAAGGGGGATCTGCAGATCGAACTGCTCCAGGTGCCAGCGGGTGGACATTCCATCTATGCCGAGGGGATCGCAGGGCGACGCGAACTGTTCCACCACAGCTACGTCAAAAGTGACGAGGATTATGATGCGATCGTCGCCCGTCATGAACAGGCCGGCGAGATTGCGACCTATAAGGGCGTATCGCTCGCGGGGGAAGACCGTATCCGCTTCTGCTATGTCGATGCGCGCGAACGGCTGGGCCATTTCGTGGAGATATTGGAAACCAACAAGATGGTCGGTCCCGCCGCGAAGATTTTCGACGCCTATGAACAGATAAAGCGGGCCGCCAGGGGCTGGGACGGCAAGGATCCGATCCGCCAGATGGCCGATCTTTTCTGAACGCAGACCAGCCCGCAATATGTACGGGTCAACTATGATCCGGGTTCGCAAGCCGCGCGCGCAGCCGCCTCATACATGGACCGGGCGCGCTCTTCCGGCGGCACCTCGCCGAACAGGGCGGCCTGTGGCGCTTCCACGCCGATCACCAGATCGGCCGGCGCCCAGTCCAGCATGGCCCGGATCGGGAATTCCCCCGTTCCCGGCAACATCCTGTTGAGCGCCTCGTCAAGCGCATCGACCGGCGGCTTTGCCAGCCCGTCGCAAATCTGGATCGATCCGACCATGTCCGGATCGATCCCATCGAGCCCCAGCAGGCCGCCACTCGTTCGCATGAGGTGCAATATATCGAGAACGATGCCGCCATTGGTTCGGCCGGCATCGCGAACGAAATCCCGAACGGCGGCAATCCCATACAGGCTCCTGCATGCCGCGAAGAATTCCACATTGACCCGAATGCCATGTTCCGCGGCCATATCGCAGGTCCGCCGATATTTGGTCAGCGCGTCGGCCCGGTCCGCATTCTCCCAGACGATCGCGGTCGCCGTACGCGCGCCGAGCGCGGCGCCGCATTCCAGCGCCCGACGGAAACTTTCCGTATCCGCCTCAGGCGTCAGGTTGAAGCATTCCAGATTGAGCAGGCCGACGCCCGTCTCCTTCATGCGGGCAAACATCTCCTGCCGCTTTCCCAGGTCCCCAACGACCTCATCGACCTGCATTTCGGGGGTTGGCGCATGGGCAAAGATGCTGACGAAGCGAAATCCTGCCTGCGCTGCCGCGTCAACAAGCTTGGCTCCGTTCAACTCCGGCACGCCGAGCGGCTCCAGGCAGAAGTCCCGGCCGCTCACAATGCCCTCCTGAACTTCGTTACGGCTGGTTTCAACGCATCGATCATCCTGCTTTCCTCATTCCGGACCGCCCTCATCTGTCGGCTATTCGGCCGCAACAGGCATTTGCTGCCTCAGATTTTCATGAAACAAGATCGGCCCCAGTTCATTGCGGCCGAAGAGGATCGCATCCTGCGCGCCGCTGGCGAGGCCGCGCTGGATCTGGAAGCTGGCCAGATAATCCTCGTCCGCGACCAGCTTCGCCACGCCATCCAGCATCGTCTCGGCCTGTGCGGCCGCCAGATCATTGTCGGCCAGATCCTTTTTGACGCCGTAGACCAGCCGACTGACGGAACTGCCCGGCTCCGCCCCTGGCTGGATAATCTGCGCAATGATCGCCGAATCCCATATCGTCACCATCGTGCCCGGAAACATCAGATATTGGGGGTTGATCATGTCTTCTCTCAGCGGCTCCCATTGCGCCTCCGGAATGTCGCGCAGCCGGTGTATCGAATTCTGGCAGAAGGTGATCAGGATATGCGGACCGAAGCGGTCGAACGCCGTGCAGTTCGACACCATGAAACGGCCAACGCTGTCCCGATGCAACTGCGCGAAATGATACGCCTCCAGATGTCCTTCGACGACCAGCTTCCAATTGGCGGCCTGCACGGTTCGCGATCCGACCAAACGATAATCGGCAAGCCGCTGCTCCAGCCCCATATGCCGGTCCGCGCCGGCCATCCACTGGCCGATGTTGAACGAGATACCGGGCGTCAGGACGATGAAGATCAGGCCCGATCGTTCGGCGGCAGCCAGTTCCGTGAGGCCGCGGCTGGCCCGGTCCACCGGGCCGAAAGTGGCGGCATCGGCGACGCCCAGCAGGCGTCCCTCATTATCATATGTCCATCCGTGATAGGGGCAGGAAAATCGCGTCTGCCGGCCGCTGCAATTTTCCGGTGCGACAACCGCGCCGCGGTGGCGGCAGACATTGAGGAAAGCCCGCAATCCCGTTGCCGTGCGGGTGATGAGAACGGCCGTGTCGAGGATCGTCAGGGACAGAAACGACCCGGCGTCCGGCAATTCGCAGGAGAGCGCGACCGCAAGAGGCTTCTGCCTGTAGATTTTCTCGACCTCGCTCGTCCAGATCCGCCGGTCGAAATAATCGGTGACCGGAACGCGCATCTGGCTTTCGGCGGCATCCGTCGTCTTCGCCTCGGCATGGGCGAGAAGTCGTTTGGCCAGGCCGATCTGTATCGCCTTGTCCATATCCTCCTCCTGTATGTTGCGGCGGTCCGGGCTGGCCGTCCGCATCATGGGAATGGCGTGATCAACACCTTGCACTGTCGCGGCGACGTGCGCAGAGCCTCGAACATTTCCGGCACGGCATCCAGCCCCACCGTATCGGTCACCATGTGGCGCGGCTCGACAGCTCCCGCGTCCAGCACGTTGACCGACATTTCAAACTCGCCGCGCGTATAGAGCTGCGGGAAATGGAGCTGCAATTCGCGCATACCAAGGCCAGCCGGAACGATGGGGTCATCGCCGAAGCAATAGCCAAGGGAAACCAGCCGTCCGCCATGCCGCGCATAGGCCGCCGACGCCATGAGCAGGCCGGGGCGGCCGACGCATTCGACCACCACATCGGCCGCTTCCCCCATGGGCAATTCGCCATAATGGCGGGCAAAGCCGTCGCCGCCGGAGGGCGCCTGGGGCAGGAAGACGCCGGTCGCCCCCATCCTTTCGGCGATCGCCCGGCGTTCAGGGACTTTTTCGATCACATAGGTCCGGGCGGCACCAAAATGGCGGGCCCAGAAGAGAGCGGCAAGGCCGATCGGCCCCGCGCCCACGATCGTCACCACATCGCCCGGCATGATCCGCGCGGCGACGATGCCATGAAGCGCGACCGCAAGAGGCTCAGCCAGTGCGGCATCATCGAGGGACACCGTGGATGGCAATCGAATGGCGGAAGTCGGATCGACCGCGACATATTCGGCATAGCCGCCTGACGTGAACCGCATCGACGCACAGCGGGCCGGCATGCCCTGACTGCATGCGGTACAATGGCCACAGCCGAAGATCGGCATGACGGCAATCTTGTCACCCGCCGCGACCCCCTCGACGCTCCGTCCGACCTCGACAACCTCGCCGCTGATTTCATGGCCGAATATCGTGCCGGGGGGCGGCACATAGCCATGCCCCTCCGCCATGTGCAGATCGGACCCGCAAATGCCGCACCGAGCGACTTTCACAAGAACCTGATTTGCCGCCGGCGCCGGATCGGCAACTTCATCGACCGCAAGCGGCTGGCCGACCTGTCTGAAAAGGACTGCGCGCATAGGAACCTTTCATTCGGCGATCGGCTGGCGACGCGGACAGTGGATGCCCGGCCGGGTAACCCGGCCAGGCGAAAGGTAGCGCCTGCCGCGCTTCACGCGATCTCGCGGTCCGCGACCAGCCCCTCCAAGGCGCCGGCAGCCCGCCAATCCTCCAATATCTTCACGAAAGCGAACAGGCCGCCGCCGAAAGACCCGTTTCGGACAAGTTTGCGGGACGGTTTGCCTTCGTCATTCCAGAAGCTGGGCGTGCATTCCGCCCATTGTTCGATGACAGCGGCAGCATTGTCCTCGTGGAACTGTACCCACGCGCGCTCCACATCTTCCGCGACTTCGACCGTCTTCAGGTCGCGCGCGCCCATCTCCGCAATGATATAAGCGATATGGCGCGCCTGTTCGTTCATCATGTGGGGGAAATTCGGCCCCCAAGGGGTCTGGGTGGTGCTCAGGATGAAGAGATTGGGGAAGCCGTTGACGAGCATGCCGTGCAGCGTCGTCGCGCCGTCGTGCCATTTCTGGCCCAGCGTCAACCCGTTCCGGCCAATGACGGGCATGACCGCGTCATTATTATAGGCGGCCAGTTCGAAGCCCGTCGCATAGACGAGACAATCGACCTTATATTCCCTGCCCTGGACGATCAGCGCATCTTCGGTGATCCGTTCCACGCCATGCCCCGCCGTGTCGATCAGGTGCACATTGGGGCGGTTGAAGCTGTCCAGATAATCATCGTGGAAGCAGGGCCGCTTGCAAAGCCGATTGTACCAGGGCTTGAGGGCCTCAGCCGTGTCCCTGTCCTTCACGACATCGTCGATCCGCTTGCGTACCGATTCCATATAGGCGAAATCGGCCATCTGGAACATCTGGCCCAGTTGCTGGGGCGTCATGTCGGGCGTGGCTTT
>Ga0207657_10002256_pt1 | contig 20893 bp, 14 predicted proteins | sample KBSC33metaG_FD_184316 | JGI IMG/M metagenome (GOLD analysis project Ga0207657, IMG submission 184316) | Corn rhizosphere microbial communities from Kellogg Biological Station, Michigan, USA - KBS C3-3 metaG (SPAdes) (version 2) | ecosystem: Host-associated > Plants > Roots > Rhizosphere > Soil ... | reverse complement strand
TTATGGATGTGTTGGATGTCTGCATCCCAACCTCGCCGACAACGACCGCATCCGTCGTAATGATCGTCGTGCTGCTTTCTACGTCCGTGGCGGCATCGGCCGTTCGTGGATGATCATCCAATTGATGCCGAACTGGTCGCGCAGCTGGCCGAATCGCGTGGCGAAGAACGTCTCCTGCAGCGGCATGAACACATCGCCGCCGACGGACAGAGCGGAAAACACGCGCTCCGCCTCCGCGTCGCTGTCGACGCCGAGTGACAGATAGGCGCTGCGCATCGGCTGGGCGCTCGGGATGTCGGCGCCCATGAGCTCGGTGCCGCCGAGAGAAATGCGTGCGTGCAGCACCGCGTCTTTCCACTCGGGTTTCACCGCACTCTGGTCGGGCGCCTGCCCGTGCGTCATCATCATGCCGATCGTCCCGCCCAGGTGCTTCTCGTAGAAGTGGAAGGCCTCCGCACATTTACCGTCGAAATTCACGTACGTGTGCATTTTCACCGTGTCGATCTCCTGTGAGGTAAGGCGTCGGCGAATTACCGACCCTCAATGGTCTACGGAAGTAGTCGAACAGGCCCGTCCGGGATCGACAGGGCTGATTGGTATATTTACAGGCCTCGGCTCAGACCTGAACAGAGCTGCCGTTACTCTGAGCGCAACGCGTCGATCGGATCGGTGCGTGCCGCCCGCCGGGCGGGCACGTAGCTGCCGGCGAGCGCCATTCCGACCAGGACGGCCGCGGTTGCGGCGTACGTCCAGACGTCCGTTGGCGCGATGCCGAACAGCAGCGATGCCATGAAGCGTGTGGCGCCGAGTGCTCCAAGGACCCCCAGCGTGACACCGATCGCCGCGAGGACAAGCGCCTCGCGCAACACCAATGTCATCACGTCACCGCGCGTGGCGCCCAGGGCCACGCGGACGGCGAGCTCGCTCGCGCGCTCCGATACGAGGAACGCCATCACGCCGTAAATGCCGAGGGCGGCCAGCAGCACACCGGCGACCGCGAATATCGTCACGAGGGTCGTTCGAAACCGCGGCGCGGCGACCGCCGCCGTCATCAGGTCGTCGACCGTATGCAGCCGTGCCACCGGCAGGTTTCGATCGACCGCTGACACGCTGCTGCGAATCGCGCGCACCGCGGCAGCCGTGTCGCCGGCGGTGCGGACGGCGACGAAGCGGCGAGCCAGCGGCTGCTGGCGATACGACACATAGAACGCCGGCTCGGGTGGCGCGCTCAGTCCGGAGTACTTGACGTCGGCGACCACGCCGACGATCGGCATCCACGGATTGTTCGGCCGCTCGGCGCCGCCCTGCTTCAGCCGCCGGCCGACGGCGTCCCCCCGAGGGAAGTAGCGCGCGGCGAGCGTCTCGTTGATGATCACCACGAGGGGCTTCCCGGGTCCGTCGCGCTCGTCGAAGAATCGTCCCGCCACGAGACGAATGCCAAGCGTTCTGAAGTAGTGCTCGTCGACGAACAACAGCGGCCCGACCGGCGCGGTCTGATTGCGCGGCACGATCGTCCCTTCCGCGACGAAGTTGTCGGTCATCGAGAGCACATCGGGCGGCAGGCTTGCGGAGTAGCCGACGGACCGAATCGCCGGTTCGCGTTCAAGGCGTGCCTGAAGCGCATCGTACAAGGCGGCGATCTTCTCAGGCGTGTCGTACCGAATTTTTGGCAGGCTCAGCTGGAACGTCACGAGCTGCGCGGGCTGGAAACCCGGATCGACCCGCGACAAGGCCGCGAAACTACGAATCATCAGGCCGGCGCTGACCGAAAGGATCAACGCCAGCGCGATCTCGGCCACGACGAGCGCTCGTTGCGTGCGACGCTGATGCGCGCTGATGCCGGCGCGCCCGCCCTCTTTCAGCGCGTCGACCAGCGATGCCCGCGACGCACGCAGCGCCGGCGCGCAACCGAACAGAAACGAGCACAGCGCTGACACACCGACCGCGAACGCGAAGACCGCTCGATTCAACCGCACCTCGCCGAGGCGTGGAATCGCGTCCGGCGCCATCGCCAGCAACGCCTGCGTGCCAAACGCCGCGAAGAGAAGGCCGACCAGACCGGCCATCACGCCGAGCAACAGGCTCTCGGTCATCAACTGCCGCACGATGCGGCCGCGTCCGGCGCCGATCGCGGCGCGCACCGCCATCTCGCGCGCGCGCGAACCGGCACGCGCCAACAGGAGATTCGCGACGTTCGCCGTCGCAATCAGCAGAAGAAATCCGACCGCAGCAAACAGGAGATGGAGAATCCGGCGCACGTCACCGACCATTCGCTCCTGCAGCGGGACGAGCGAGTACGTCCAATCGTTCGGGCCCGGATGTCGTCGCTTGATGCCGTCAGCGATAACGCTCAGATTCTCTCGGCCGCGCGACAGGCTCGCACCGGGTTGGAGCCGCGCGATCCCTTGCGTGTAGAACGGACCTCGGCGCAGCGGCGGCCGCATCGGCAGGATGCGCCACACATCCAGATCCGCCCAGGGAAACGCGAACGTCGAAGGCATGATGCCGACGATGGTATGGCTCGCGCCCTCGAGCAGAATGGACGTGCCGACGATGCCGGGGTCGCCGTGAAACCGCCGCTGCCAGAACGCGTAGCTGAGCACGACGGCCATGGGAGCGCCCGGTCGATCGGCACCGGCGTCGAATGTTCGGCCGGCAAGCGGCGCAACGCCGAGTGTGGCGAAGAACCGATCGGTGACATTGACCGCGACAATCTGCTCCGGCTCGCCGGCGCCCGTGAGCGCGAGCCCCTCGCCGTAGTCGTACGCCGCCACCGACGAAAATGCTTCGGACTGCTCGCGCCACGCGATGAAATCGGTGTCGGGCAGCGGATACAGCTCGCCATCCGAGCCGCGAATCTGCAGATGCACGAGCCGATCCGGTTCCGCGAACGGCAGCGGCCGCAGCAGCACCGCGTCGACGACGGTGAAGATCGACGTGGCCGCGCCGACGCCGAGCGCCAGCGTCAGAATCGCGACGAGGGCAAAGCCCGGCCGCTTGACCAGCAGGCGCACCGCGAATCGCGCGTCCTCAAACGTACGCATGCGCCATTAGACGGCGAGTGGACGCCAGCCGTTAGCGTGGCTGACCCGGTTATCGTGTGACGTGCGCGCGGCATTTCCGGCGAAGACCCAGACGATCTCTCACCGCGCCTCGCGTCCGCATCGCAAGTCCGTATCGGATAGACTTCGCCCCTGAGACTCGATGCAAACCTCAGCGACAGCTGGCGATCGAGGCGCGGCGCCCCCACGTCTCATCCGCGCGATCGGTCGCTGGGCGCTGACCGCGGCGGTGACCAACGGCGTGGTCGGCAGCGGCGTTTTCGGGCTGCCGTCATCAGTCGCCAGCCTGACGGGTGCGGCGAGCCCGATCGCCATCCTCGTCGCGGGCGCCAGCATATTCGTGATCGTCCTGTGCTTCGCGGAAGTCGGCAGCCGTTTCGACGATGCCGGCGGTCCGTACCTCTACACGCGCGAGGCGTTCGGGCCGGCTGTGGGATTCCAAGTCGGTTGGCTGCACATCTGGACGCGGTTGTTATCGGCCGCTGCCGTCCTGAACGTGTTTGCGTCATATCTCGCCGCCCTCGTGCCGTGGATCGGCACATCGTCCGGCAGGACGGTGGCGATTACCCTCGCCGTCGTGCTGGTCACGTCGGTGAACGTCGTCGGCGTCCGTCAGGCCACATGGGCCGTCAACGTATTTACCATTGCCAAGCTGCTCCCGCTGGTCGGGCTGGTGGCATTCGGGATCTTTCAGATCAGCCCCGCCGTGCTCGACACCCAACACGTGGCGCATGCGCGGTGGACGGAAGCCGTGCTCCTTCTCGTATTCGGATTCGGAGGCTTCGAATCCGGCGTCGTCGCCGGAAGCGAATCGCGCGATCCGAGGGGCGATACGGCCTTCGCACTGATCTCTTCGATGACGGCGGTGACGGTGATCTACGTGCTCGTACAGATCACTGTTGTTGGCGTGCTTCCCCACGCTGCACGGAGCACGGCGCCGATTGGCGCGGCGCTCGGGATGATCTTCGGCCCCGCAGGGATCACGCTCGGCACGATTGCCGTGCTGCTGTCGGTCTACGGATGGTTGACCGGTTTCGCGCTCATGTCGCCGCGCATCATTTTCTCGATGGCTCAACGCGGCGAGCTGCCCCATGTCATGGCGCACGTGAACGCGCGGAGCCGCGTGCCCGATACCGCGATCGTCGTCAACTCGGGCATTGCGCTGGCGCTCGGCCTTGCCGGCGATTTCGGACAACTGGCTACGTTCGCCGCAATCGCCAAACTCGGAATTTACGCCACGACCTGCGGCGCGCTGATCGTCTTTCGGCGGAGGCATGGCGTGCCGACGGGCTATCGAGCGCCCGGCGGTCCCGTCCTCGCCGTGACTGGCATCGCGTTCTGCCTGTGGTTGCTGACGACCAGAAGCCTGGCGCAGGCGTGGTTCATGCCCATCATGATCGCTGCCGGTGCGGCCATCTGGTGGGCGACAACACGGATGCGCGGTGCGGCCGCGAGCATCAGCCGTCCGAAGGGCAGTGCCGCCTAGTCGGCCGTGAACGTTCGCGCGCTCGCGCACGTCGGCAAGCATGATTGTTGGCGGTAAACTAGCGCGTTGCGCCGGGTCACCGACCGCGGCGCGGCTTCAGACGCGGGGGCAGCATGGATCGCCGGATGAATCGTCGCCGCTTTCTCAAAGCCGCCACGGCTGCTTCGGGAGCATTGGCGTGCGCCGGCCCACTGGCTGATCCGATCGCACGGGCGTCCGGCTCGGGTGCGCCGCCGAAGATCACCGATCGCGGCTTCACGCCGATCGCCGATTACCCGATTCAGCCGAAACGTTTTTCTGATGTCGTGCTCGAGGATGCGTTTTGGAAGCCGAAGGTGGCGCTCAATGCGTCGGTAACCATCCCGTTCGAAGTGCAGAAGCTGGCCGCGACGCCGCGCGGACTCACCGGCAACGTACTCGAGGCGGCGATCCTCTCGCTGAAGACACACCCCGATCCGGCGTTGCAGGCGCACGTCGATGCGGCGGTTGCGGCGGCGGCCGCGCGGGCGCCTCGGGACGGCAACAACGGCTTCGAGGCGGCCGTCACGCTGTACCACACCACCGGCAACCGTGAACTGCTCGATCGAGCGATCGGGATCGCCGCCGCCTTGTACGACGATTTCAACCTGAACGACCCGCCGTTCTCGGGCGGCGAGCGTGACGCCATCAACTGCGTGCAGCTGTACCGCGCCACACACGAGGTGAAGCATCTCGCGCTGGCGAAGCACTATCTCGACATCCGGGGCCTCGAGAATTCCGTGAATCGGAGCCGGCACAATCAGTCGTACAAGCCGGTGCTCGAGCAGACGGAGGCGGTTGGCCACGCGGTGAACGGCGTCTCGCTGATGGTCTCCCTGGCAGACGTCGGGACGCTCACTGGTCTGTCCGAATATTTTCAGGCCGCCGAGCGCATGTGGTCCGACGCGGTGACGCGGAAAATGTACGTGACGGGAGGCGTCGGTTCCACCGGGAACGAAGGGTTTGGCGAGCCGTACTCACTGCCGAACATCTCCGCCTATAGCGAGACGTGCGCGGTGCTGATGTTCATCACGTTGAACCACCGGTTGTTCCTCGCCACCGGCAACAGCCAATACATCGACGTGATGGAGCGCGGGATGTACAACAACGCGATCGCCGGCGTTGCGGCCTCAGGGGATCGATTCTTCTACGTCAACCGTCTGGCGAGCGCGGGCGACGGGCGCGATTTGCGTTGGCAGCACGCGTCGCTCGAGTGCTGCCCGCCGAATCTCGTCCGGTTCATGGCGTCGATGCCGGGATTCATCTACGCGCAGGATTCGGACGGCGCCGTCTTCGTCAACCTGTATGTCTCCAGCGCGGCGTCCTTCACGATCGGAGGACAGGACGTCAGACTGTCGGTCGAGAGCGAAATGCCGTGGGGCGGCCGATCCACGATCACGTTGGCAACGGCCCGCGATGCGCGCGGAGCGATCAAGCTGCGGGTTCCCGGGTGGGCCCGCGATCGTCCGGCGCCGGGTGATCTCTATCGCTACACGGACACGCTCGATCGACAGACGATGGTGTCGGTCAATGGGACGCGAGTGGCGGCGGTGCCAGACACGAATGGCTACGTGACGCTCGACCGCGTCTGGAAGAACGGAGACGTCGTCGGCGTCGAGTTCCCGATCGCCATCCGGAAGGTGATCGCGGATCCGCGAGTGCGCGCAGCAGCGGGCCGCATCGCGATCGAGCGCGGACCGATCGTCTACTGCGCGGAGTGGCCGGAGGCCGCGAGCGGCCGGGTACTGGATGTGGTGTTCGACACGCCCCGCGAGACGCGGGTGCCGGTTGACGGGCTCACGCGCGGCGCGACGCTCGTGCAGATGCAGGCGCGGCGCATGGGCGATGCGAGCGCCGCGTCGAAAACCGTCACGCTCATCCCGTATCATCTGTGGGCGAACCGCGGCGCCGGCGAGATGACCGTGTGGCTGCCGACGCGCGAGTACATCGTCGGTGATATCGGGCCTGCCGGCGGCGTGATCTTCTTCGTCAATCCGGCGTACGCAGCAGACGGTTGGCGGTTTCTCGAAGCGGCGCCGGCCGATCAGAGCGGCGGCGCGAAGTGGGGCTGCTTTCGTGTCGCGATCGCCGGCGCGCGTGGAACGGCGGTCGGTACCGGCCGCCAGAACACGCTCGACATGATCGCGAGCTGCGGTGACGCGGAGACCGCCGCGGCGCTGTGCGCCAACTATACGGTGAACGGCGTCGGCGGATGGTTTCTGCCCTCGCGCGACGAACTCGGGTTGATGCACAAACACCTGGCGGCCGCGGGCCTCGGCCATTTTCCAGAGGGGGCGCCCGACAACGTCAGCTACTGGTCGTCGACGCAGAACGACGCCGACATGGCGGCGCACATCGATTTCGCCGACAACGGACGGCAGCACGTCGACGACAAGGACTTCCCGAGGCGTGTGCGCGCGATTCGGGCTTTCTGACCGCGCAGACCACGTTGTCGCGTGGTGGAACATTGGTTGGTACGTCGTACAAACGCGTCGGCTTCCTGGTCGAGCCGCTCGGTCCACCCATGTCTGATACGGCGGCGCACCGCATTACGTTCATCGCGACCACGCGCATTCCCGCGTCGGCCGAAGCGGTGTTCGACTGGCACGAAGCGGCTGGTGCTCTCGAACGTCTGACGCCGCCGTGGGCACGTGTACGCGTGTTGCGGCACGACGGCGGCATCCGCGACGGCGCCACAGTGTCGCTGCTCGTCGGCCCGTGGCCCGTGTCGCAGCGGTGGGAGCTGCAGCATCAGGATTATCAGCATGGCCGTTCGTTTACTGATGTGCAGCGATCGGGACCATTCCGTCACTGGAAGCACGTGCACCGGATGATTCCACAGGGTCCTGACGCCTGTGTGCTGGAGGACACCATCGAGTATGAGTTGCCTTTCGGCATCCTCGGCTGGCTTTTCGGCCGGCATTTCGCTCAGAGAAGATTGAAGCGGCTCTTCTCGTACCGCCACGCCGTTACTCTTCGGGCGTTCGAGCGCCGCTAGGAGACGCGCGGCTCCCCGGTTGGCGCGGACGGCATGCATCGACCGACGACCGCACCGACGCATCCGATCACAACACCAAAGCCTAGCGCCGTGAGCAGCAACGCCGACAGGATGAGCAAAGATGCGGGATGGGCGACTGGAAACATGAGCAGACTTGGCAACCGGATCGCGGCGGCCGCGAACAACGTCGTGAATCCCACGAGACTGGTGCTGCCGGCGGCCAGTATTCCCGTTGCGATCAGGCGAGTCCTCCGGGAGCCGTGGTAACCGGCCCACAGATAGATCAGAGCGTCGAGTAATGAGACGCCAGGAGCTTGCACGACGCTGCCGTACCAAAGGCCTTTGAACATCAGTGACAGAAGTGTCACGCCCGCCATCGTCAGTGCGCAGGGCCGAATCAGACGCCAGAGCACGCTGAGGACGTGCTTGATGTAGCACGCGTCCGCGCGAAGCGTTCCAAGCGCTGGCCGCTTGGCCGTTCGGTACTCTTCCAGCAGGTCGCCTGAAATCGATTCACGATCGGCCGGCCGCAACAGCGATCGCAGCACCGCTTCCGCCCAACCAGGCGGGCTCGCCCGGCCGTAGGCCTCTTTGCCCAGGCGCATCAGCGTTATCAACGCCGCTTGCTCGAAGGGTCCGATGACATCGGGCGTAGCTTACCGACTCGCGACGTAGGGAGTCAGACTCAAGCGGAACGCAAGGAATTGGAGCACGGCGAAACCGGCGACGATGGCAACGGCTGCGACCGGGCGAATCGCCGTTCTCCAACGGGCGCACGCGACGATCCCGGTCAGTGAAGCCGCGCCGACGACGATGGTCATGGCGACTTCCGTCGGAGAGAAATGGCCGGTCACGATGCGCGCCCATCCGCTCAGGAACAGCCAGATCGCGATCATGATCGCGAGCCAGAAGACGAAGCACGGCAACGCGGCCCATTTTGCGAGCCGCTTCTGCTGGAGACCCACGACGATCGGAAACCACAAGGGCAGCGTCTGAACTTCATGGCGTAGGGAACCGGGAGGCACGCTTACGGCACCCACAACGTACAGCGCAATGAGGATCGCCAACGAGCAGTAGCCGACCGTTTTTCCCACCCGCCGGGATTATACGAGAGCACATCGGGTGGCGTTCCGGTTAAAGCTACGGTTAGAAGTTGATTGTCGCAGTCCGCTACTGAAAATCCCCGTATAGTCCAGCCGAAAAGTCAATGTCCGAGGCTGCCGCGCGAAAGTGACGTATTCGCGACTTTCAATCTCGCTTTTTACGATTTCGCGAACCTGACCAAAGAACCTACGAGCGCACTACGCGTGCGGGCGGGCGCAGTGTTTGCTGGGATCAACCAGTTTCAGAGCTTTGGTCGCGATTTCGTGACAGTCCTGTCAGTCTGCAGCGGTTCTTGGTAGAGGCCACAATGCGTATCACCCGCTTGTTCATCGGACTGATCATGCTCACGGGTCTGATACTCGCGCATGCTGGCAGCGCGGATGCCTGCTCGTGTGGGGCGATCGGTCCTCCGTGTCAGAACGCATTTCAGGTCGATGCGGTGTTCGCTGGGACCGCCCGTCGCGTCTCTCCGGTGCCGGACGATGGACCGCCTCTTGGACCGGGTGAAGCCCGGGCGCCGCTGCCTGGCGGGACGGTGGTCGTACGTCGCAGACACGTACAACGACAAGGTCGAGTGGCTCGATCCGGCAACGCATGCGACAACGAGCTGGCTCGGTGGCGCGCGGAACTCTGGCATCCGGGCGGCCTTCAGGTAGTGGGAGAGCGAGTCTATATTGCCGACACCAACCACCACAGGATTGTGATCGCCAGGCTCGGCGCTGATCGCATAGACGAGGTGGAGATTCGCGGGCTCTAACAGGGCAAGGCTCTGCCCTTGATTCGGCCCGCACGCCGCGGCGGCGAACTCAGTTTGGCAATACAGCGGTGAAGCTGACCTCGATCAACTGCTGCGGTAACGCCAGTCGCGTCACTTGCACGATCGTGCTGACACATTGGGGGGAATCGGTACCGTAGGCGGCCTTGCGAACCGGCCCCGCCACTGCAAACGCTGAATCCATGTCGATCACGTACAGCACTTCTTCCACCACGTGCTCGAGTCCGGCGCCGAAACTGGCTAGGACTTTCGCGGCGTTCGCGTAAGTCGTCCGCATCTGAAGTTCCACGTTGGACGTGTCGGTCGGGCGCCCCGAACCGTCGAGGGTCGCCGGACCGATGAAGTCACCGTTATCATCGTGGCTCAGCTGGCCAGCCAGGTAGATTGTGTTTCCCACTCGCACAGCCTGCGAGTACCCATATGTCTTCTCCCAGGGCACTCCGAAGTGCGCCACCTCTTTGCCGTTCTTAGCGATCTGAGTTTCCATTTGAGACCTCCGCGATATTGCGACCCCATTCATGCGACGTCCCGAACATTTCTGGCGTGGGCCGATCAGGATGCATCGCCACGAAGAACGATCTTTCCGCGCTTGTGTCGCCTTCCCGCGGGCATTTCGTGAGCGATTCGCGCCTGCTCGAGTGGCAGCACGGTCGCCGACGCGCGTGGTCAGCTCGCCCGCTTCAATGAGCGCCGCGATTTCCTCCAGTCGCCGTGATGAGACGTCGACGAGAGAGGACACGGCCCGCACTCCACGTTGGACAGCCTTCTGCTGATCCGGCTCGGACACGCTGATCCAAGCGTCCCATGGACCGACGCCTGCCGCTTTTACGCGCCGCAACACTTCGCCGTTGCCAGGCGTCGGCCGAGGTACATCCTCCCCCACCAGGGCGTCGAGACCGCCAAAGTGGTTACGCGGATCGCCAGCATCAAGCACCTCACTCAACATCACATCAACGTGTGAACCGTGATCTATTGGACGATGGTGTTGTCCCGTGAGCCGCACACCGAATACTCGCGCAACGGCGTGCGTATGCCCGAGCGAGGCCATCGATGCGGGTACAACGTATCAATGGGGCGGCGGCAGTGAGCGCCTTCGGACCGTGGCACTCACTTGCTCCGTCCGCGTCGATGAAGAAGTGGCACAGGTTCGTGGTCTGACCGGCGCGCGTTGTTGCAAGATCGCGACTCTCTCGTCCCACTTCGCCTTCGATCGTTGGCGCGCTGCAATGCAGATGTGGGAAGGCCATCGTCGACGAGCCGCACGCAGGCGCTCATGCGATCATCAACGACCGCCAAGTAGGGCACGTCTGGTCAGCCTCGTCCATAACGCGGTTTCTTGGACGGTGGCAAAATGAACCGATCCTCGCCGTTAAGGAGACGAGGAAAGGAGGCAACGGTGAAGTCGATATCCATTCGGAGTGGAATCATTGGCGTGGCGCTGGCCGCATTTCTCAGCACAACCGCCAGTGCCGAAACGGTCAAGTTCAAGGCGAGCCTGGACGCGTCCCAAGAGGTGCCGGCGAACGCTAGTAAGGGCAAGGGAACCGCGGAGCTCACCTACGACACCACGAGCAAGGAATTGACCTGGACGATCACGTTCGACGGCCTCACCGGCGCCGCCACCGCAGCGCATTTCCATGGCCCCGCCGAACCGGGCAAGAACGCGGGGGTTGCGGTGCCGATCCCGGGGCAGAACCTGACCAGTCCGCTCAAGGGCAAAGCCACGCTTACGGACGCGCAGGCCGCCGACCTCATGGCTGGCCGCTGGTATGTCAACATCCACACCGCCGCCAACAAGGGAGGCGAGATCCGCGGTCAAGTCACGAAGGTTTCCTTCGCTGGAATGGCGAAGTAAGCCGCCGCACGGAGTACCTGCTCCTTCGACTGAAGACTTGATGCGGTCAGTTCTTTCTTTAGCTCAGACTTCAGATGCCACGCTGTATCGCGCGCCGCTATTGCATCTGACAGGAATCGTGCATCTGACAGGAATCGAAGGTCAATTTGATCCGCTCGCTTGAGTCGCGAATGCACGAAGTTGGCGAACTGAGCCTGTGAACGTGTCCGGTGTCATTGGCGGCTGATGCACCGCAGTAGGGCGCTCACCACTATTGCTACGAACAAAAGGGGGCGGGTCATAAGCATATCGATCCCCTGTAGTGACGCGGCTCCAACTCGCCGTCTTTTTGTTTGCGGCCCATGCCGCGTGATGGATCCCAGGGTCGCGTTCGGCTGCAGGCCTCCGTTCCGACAAGCAAGCGCCACTGTGTGGCCAATCTTCGAGACCGTTCACTGCCGCCAGGTGTGGCTACGACAACCGCAGTTGCGCTCAACCTGGACGATCATCGCGCGAATCGGGGGTTGATTCGCCAACCGTAGCTTGAAGTGACGACAGGAGGTCCACCTCCGCTCGGCTTCGAACGCTGAGCGAGCTACGGTGGACAACCTCCGCCTGCGATCAACGAGCGGAGGTTGGTGGACCAGACCGGGATCGAACCGGTGACCTCATGAATGCCATTCATGCGCGCTCCCAACTGCGCTACTGGCCCACATTGGGGAATCGTCTTGCAGCCGAACGCTGATCGTAACCCGCCCGCCGGACGCGGTCAATCCACGGCCGCCTAGTATTCAGAGAAGATGCGCTGAATCTCGACCGGGTCGCGCGTCTTGGTCAGCGCCACCATCAGCAGCACGCGCGCCTTCACGGGCGACAAATCCTCCCCGGCGATGAACCGCCGCTGCTCCTCAGGCGTCAGCGGACCGTTGGCGTTCGCCGGCGCTCGCCTCGGCGCAATCCGCCCGCTGCCGGTGCGCGTCGTCGTCACCACGATCACACCCTTCCTGACCGCGGCGTTCTCGCCCTCGCGCTGCGTGCCGCTCGTCGCGCCCGCGCCCGCCGCCGCGATGACAATCCCCTGCGCGCCGGCATCGGCCGCGTCCTTGATCAGATCGCCGTCGGCGCCCTGATACACCATGATCACATCCACGCGCGGGAGGTGCGCCACCGACGACACGTCGAACTCGCTCTGCGCCATCCGCCGCCTCACCGGCTCTCGATAGAACACCACGCGATCGGCATCGACAACGCCGAGCACGCCGTAGCCGCGCGTCTGAAACGTGTTCAATCGCAGTGCGTCGGTCTTGGTGACCTCGCGCGCCGCGTTGATTTCGTCGTTGAGCACCACCAGCGCGCCTTTGCCTCGTGCATCCGGCGACGCCGCCACGCGAAAGCCCTCGAGCAGATTCGCCGCCCCCTCGTAGCCGAGCGTACTCGGATTGCGCATCGATCCGACGACGACCACCGGCTTCTCGCTGCGCACGGTGAGATTCAGGAAATACGCAAGCTCCTCGAGCGTGTCGGTGCCGCTCGTCACGACGAGCCCCGCGACGTCCGGCTCGGTGTTGAAGATCTCGTTCAGCCGCTTGGCCAGCCCGAGCCACTGATCGAGCGTGAGCTCGCCGCTCGCGAGATTCGTGTACTGCTCGAACTCCGGATGCGCGTAGCGCTCGACGCCTGGCATCAGGTTGACGAGCTCTTCGGCGGTCAGGCGGCCGCCTGTCTTGTTCGAGATCGTGCCGCCGGTCGCCACCAGCCGCACCCGCGGAACGGCTGTGGCCTGCGATCGGGCGTTCGGCGGCGCCGGTGCGGTCGACGCTGCCTGCGAGTAAATGACCGTCGGAACACCGAGCGCCGCGGCCAGGACCAGAGCGACGCAGACGAGATGCGCACGCACGGCCGGTTATCTCGAGGACGCCGGCGCGGTGCCGTGGAACGGATCGAGATTCCAATCGAGGAACGTCCACACACGGTTCCACGAATCGCGCTGCTCGCGCGTGTTCTCCGGCTCCCACGTCTTCGGATCCACCCGGCGATCGAAGGTGTGGCCTCCCGGCGGATTGTCGTACACCATCGTCTCCGCCAGCATCGGCTTGCGCGAGCGGAGCGCGTCCACCAGCTGCATGTCCTCTTCGATATTTACGTCCTCGTCGTTGCGCGTCACGCCGACGTAGAGTGGAATCTGCAGTTTGTCGACGTTGTAGAGCGGCGATCGATCCTTGTAGACGTCGTGCCGCTCGAACGGCAGGCCGCCGTACCGATTCTGCGGGTCGATCGCCTCATGCTGCCGCTCGACGCCCTTCCACGCGAGGCGCTGGAACAGATTCGTCACCGGCACGTTCGCCACCGCCGCCTTGAACATCGTCGTATTGCGCATGATCGAGAGCAGCGTGATCATGCCGCCGTGGCTCCAGCCGATGATGCCGATGCGCGCCGGATCCACTTGCGGATACTTGCTCTTCAACACATCCACCGCGGTCACGACATCGTCGACCTCCCGGCCGCCGTAATCGATCGCGTCGTAGAACTCTTTGCCGTAGCCGATGCTGCCGCGGTACTCCGGCGCGATCACGACGTAGCCTTTCGCCGTCGCTTCGCGGATGTACGGAATGTAGTGCTCGTACAGATGACCGCGGATGTTCTCGTGCACCCAGACCAGCGCAGGATGTCCCTGCGGGCCGCGCAGCTTCAGCGGCTGGAACACCCACGCGGGGATGTCCATGTCGCCCGCCTTGCTGCGGTACGTGATCTTGTCCACCTGCATGAAGCCCTGAGCGGCGGCGCGCCAGGTCTTGTCGGTCTCCGCCTGTTCCCGAAGCATGCGATCGAAGTCGGGAGTGCGCTGACCCTGACGTTGGGCGATCGCCGTCTGAGGCGTCTGTGTTTGCGGCGTCTGGCCGTGAAGAGCAATCGACGAAGCGAGCAGTGCGAGAAAAATGGCCGTCTTCATGCGGCCAATCCTACACCGAGCCGGCTCCAGCCGCCGCGCGGGCGTGCGCCTTGGTCAGCCACTCGCTCAGAAGATGAGCGGCTTCGGTCGGCGTCGCGCCGTAGAACGGCATCAGCGCGGTCGGCACCCCGGGAATGCGGACGATGTACGCCCGCCATCGGTCGTGCGAGACGTTCGCCACCTCGATGAGGTAAGCACGTCCGCCAATGGATTCCTCGAAGCGATGAACGACAGCGGCCACAGTTGAAAAATTTGAGTGCAGTGTGTCGGGACGAGCGATTGTGCGCGCGCGCGCCCGGCGAAACAAGCGAAGCGCGGTACGAAGGCGCGTCCACACTGCGCGACCGGTCAAATGCTTCGGCATCTGCGAAAAAAAAATTCGCGCTGTCGATCCATCCACAGGAAATGCACGATCCATCCACAGGTTTTGCACAGGTCGAGGCGCTTGACGGCCGCGGACCCTCACACTACCCTTGGAACTTCATGCACAGTCGAAAGTTAGCGGGCGCGTTCGTCGTGCTTTGCCTGCTGATGATGCCGCGTGGATCGTCAGCGGCCGACGACGCCACCGTCTTTCACGTGTTTTTGAAAGACGGCCGATCGCTCACCAGCTACGGCGAGTTCGCACTCGTCGGCGACCGCGTCGTCTTCTCCATGCCGACGTCGGCGTCGCCGAATCCAAGCCTTCAACTCGTCAATATCGCCGCCGGCCAGGTCGATTGGGATCGCACGAACCGCTACGCGGCGTCCGCGCGATCCACGCACTACCTCGCGACCCAGGCGGACAACGATTACGCGGCGCTCTCGAACGAAATCGCGCAGACGCTGAACGACGTCGCGCTCACGAGCGATCCAGCGAAGCGGCTGGCGATCGTGGAGCGCGCGCGTAAGACGCTCGCCGACTGGCCGCCAAACCACTTCAACTACCGTGCGGCCGAAGTGCGGCAGATGCTGGGCATGCTCGACGATGCGATCGCCGATTTGCGCGCGTCGACCGGCGGCGAACGCTTCGCGCTCAACCTGTCGGCTTTTGCCGAACTGCCGCCGATCCCCGAACCGCTGCTGCCTCCACTGACGCCGCAGCAGGCGATCGAACAAACGCTGCTCGCCGCGCAACTCAGCGATTCGCCGGCCGACCGCACGTCGCTGTTGACCGCCGCGCTCGGCAGCCTCGAGAGGGATTCCGCGTCGCTGCCCGCTGACTGGGCGAATACGACGCGCACCGCCACGACGTCTCGCATCAACGCGGAGATCGCCACGACCCGTACGTATCAGGGCTTGTCGGCGCGGATGCTCAGCGTGGCTCAGGCGCGATCGAAGGCGGCCGACGTTCGCGGCCTCGAGCGCGTGCTGGAGCAGATTCACGATCGCGACGCCGCGCTCGGTCACGCGAGACCGGACATCGTCGCCGGCCTGATCAGCGCCGTTGAAGGGGAGCTGGACGCCGCGCGCAAGCTGCAGCTGGCCCGCGATCGGTTTGCGCTCCGCTCTGCGGCGTTCGCGAAGTACAAGATCGCGATAGCGACGCCGATCGATCTGTTCGCGAAGCTCACGCCGCCGCTCGAGGACATCAAGGCGCTCTCCGGCTCGAGCCCTGCCGCGCTCTCGCTGGTCCATCGCCTGGTTGCGCAGATCGTGAAGACCGCAAACGCGATCGCGCCGCCGGAGGAGCTGAAGGCGGCGCATGCGCTGCTCATCAGCGCGGCACAGCTCGCCGACAACGCCGCGCGAATTCGACTCGACGCCACGCTCGCCGGAGATATGGCGCGCGCCTGGGACGCGTCGTCGGCCGCGGCAGGCGCGCTGATGCTGGAGACGCGCGCGCGGACCGACATGCAGACGCTGATGCGGGCGCCGCAACGCCGGTGATTACACCTCGCCGCACGCGCCTGGTGCGCGCCGCCGATCTCGACGGGTTTCGCCACGCGATCGCGTCGTTGACGACCGCTCCGTCACAGAAAAACGTTCCGCTGGTCGTGGTGCCCACGCGCGGCGCTGCGCGCCAGCTCCTGCGGAGCCTTCAGTCGATGGCCGCCGCGGGGCAGGCTCGCGCGGTGACGCGCGACGAGCTGTACGACGATCTGCATGCCCGCCTGCCGGAGCGTCCACCGCGGCTGTCCGCGCTGGAGCGCGGCGTCATCGCGAACGCGGCGGCGCGCGACGCGATGGCTGCCGAGCCGCATCTGCCCTTTCGTCTGCGGCCCGGTCTCGTCGCGGAGATCCTGCGGTTCTACGATTTGCTTCGGCGCCAGTCGCAGCAGGTGCAGCGGTTCGAAGAGCTGATCGAGCAGCAGCTCTCTGGACATCTGGAGATCGATCCCGGCGCGGAGCGAATGCTGCAGCAAACGAGATTTCTTGCCGGGACGTTTCGTGAGTACGAGCGCCGTGCCATCGCGACGGGAGCCGTGGACGAGCACATGCTGCGTGCACGCCTGGTCGCCGATGGCTCGGCCGACCCTGTCGCCCACGTCATCGTCGCCGTGCCGGACTGGATCGCCGATCCGGATGGCCTGTACGTCGCGGATTTCGATCTGCTGACGCGCATTCCTGGGCTCGAGGCGCTCGACATCGTGGCCACGGACGCGATGCTCGGTTCGGGCTTTCACGAGCGGCTGCACACGTGGCTGCCGGGACTCGAGGAAGTGACATCAGACGCCGGCCGCGCGCACGTCCGCCCGTCGCTGATGACGCCGCCGGAGCCGGCCGGCGCGCTGTGGTGGACGTATCGCGACCGCGAAGAGGAGCTGATCGCGATCGCGCGCCAGATTACGGAAGAGCGGGCGGACCCGCTCGATCGCATCGCGGTCGTCTTCAAACGGCCGCTGCCGTACCTGTATCTCGCCGACGACACGCTCGGCGCGGCCGGCATCCCGTACCAAATCTCCGACGCCCTTCCACTTGCGGCGGAGCCGACCGCCGCCGCGCTCGATCTGGTCGTCGATCTGGCTGCCAGCGGGTTTTCGCGATCCGCGATCGTGGCGCTGCTGCGCTCGCCGCACTATCACTTCACGGTGACGCGGCGGGAAATCGGCGCACTCGATCGCGCGTTGAGCGACCTGCGATATCTCGGCGATCTGATGCGCCTCGAGGCGCTGTCGACCGAGTTGCCGACCGCCGCCAAGCCCGCGATGGCGGCTGCGCTCTCAGTCGCTCGTCCGCTCGCGCCGCTGCTGGAGCCGCGTCCTGCATCGGCGCAGCTGCGGACCCTCGCGTCCTTTTTCAGCGAGCACAGCCGCCCGCTGGCCTCGGACGATCCCTTCGCGGCGCGGGAACGCCGCGCGCGCGCCGCCATCCTCGATACGTTGACGAGCCTCGCCACCGCGTGCGCCGCCCACGACGATCCGCCATGGACCATCGACGATCTCGCCGGCGCCGTCCGCCGCTGGCTCGAAACCGAAACGTTCGTGCCGGAATCTTCGCCGGATGGCGTCCATCTGCTGGACGATCAGGCCGCGCGCTTCGGCGGCTTCGACCGCATCACGATTGTCGGCGTCATCGAAGGCGAGTGGCCCGAGCGCGTCCGGCGCAACATCTTCTATCCGTCAAACCTGATGAAGGCGCTCGGGTGGCCATCGGAAAAAGACCGCCGCGCCGCCGCAGATGCACGCTTCCTCGATCTGCTCTCCTCGGCGTCGCGCGAGATTGCGGTGTCGGTCGTGACGCTCGACGACGACGCGCTCGTCGAGCCTTCGTCGATGCTCGACGAGATGCCGCGCGCGCGGTTGTCGACGATATCTCGCGAACCGCGGCCGGCCGGCCGCGTGTTTCGTGATGACGCGCTGACCCTCGATCCGGTTGATGCCGAGGCGCTGCCGCACGAGGCGGGCGAGTGGGCCCGCATGCGCCAGACGCGGTCGCCTCGCGATGCCGACGCCTTTCACGGAGAGCTGTCGCCGCCGGGGCGGCGCGCCTGGTCGGTCAGCGCGCTCGAAACGTATCTCGGCTGCCCTTTCAAATTCTTCGCACAGCATCTCCTGCGCCTCGAGGAGGAGCCAGACGACGAAGAGGTGATGGATCCGAGGAAGCAGGGACAATTCGTTCACGAGGTCTTCGAGGAATTCTTCCGCACCTGGCAGGCGCGGGGCGAGGGCGCCGTGACGGCGGCGAACCTCGACGAGGCGGGCGAATTATTCACGGCGGAAGTCGATCGACTGCTCGAGCGTCTGCCCGCCGCTGAAGCCGGTCTCGAGCGGACGCGGCTGCTCGGATCGCCCGCGGCTGCCGGACTCGGTGACGCCGTGCTCCGCATGGAAGCGGAACGCCCCGTCGCCGTCGTCGAACGGCTGCTCGAGCACCGGTTGAACGGCGAGTTCACGATCGAGACGGCCGAAGGTCCGCGCATCATCGCGCTGAAAGGAAAGGCGGACCGCGTCGATCTTCTGGCGGACGGCACGTTCCGTCTGATCGATTACAAGCTGGGATGGCCGCCGCAGCGTGCGCGCGCGCTGCAACTGCCGATTTACAGTCTGTGCGCCGAGCAGGAGCTCGCGCGCACGCGCGGTCGCCGGTGGGCCGTCGGCGAAGCGCTCTATCTGGCGTTCAAAGGTCCGCGGCGCGTCGTGCCGCTGTTCACGAACGACGCCGAGCGCGCGGACGTCCTCTCGAAGGCGCAGCAGCGGCTCGCCGACACGGTGGACGCGATCGAGCGCGGCGAATTTCCGCCGATGCCGGACGACGTTCATCGCTGCGAGACGTGCAGCTTCACGGCCGTCTGCCGGAAGGACTACGTCGGCGATGTCTGAGATGCGTCTTCCGTTCGACGATGACGCGGAGAAAGAAGATGTGGGCCGGGTCCTTTTGGACCCGGCGGACCGCCCGGTGGACCGGCTCGCCGATGCCGCGGCCCGCGAGTTCGCCGTCAACCCCGCGGAAAATGTCGTGCTCGAGGCGTCGGCGGGGACGGGGAAGACGCGTGTGCTCGTCGAGCGCTATGTCAACCTGCTTCGCGCCGGCGTCGATCCGGAGAACATCCTCGCGATCACCTTCACGAGGAAGGCGGCGGCCGAGATGCGCCAGCGCATCATCGAGCGGCTGAAGGAGGCGGGCCGCCTCTCGCAGGCGGACGCGGCGCGGTGGCGCGACCTGCGCGATCGGCTCGGCGACATCGCGATCTCGACCATCGACGCCTTCTGCCTGTCGCTGCTGCGCGAATTCCCGCTCGAAGCCGACGTCGATCCCGCGTTCGATCTCGCGGCCGACACCGATGTGCCGCGGCTCATCAGCGATTCACTGGACCAGGCGCTGAGGATTTGCCGCGCGATCGCCAGAGACGATGACGATGTGGCACTCGTGTTCGCGCAGCTCGGAGAACGGCGCCTGCGGACCGGGATCGCGGCGCTACTGGATCGGCGCCTCGTCGCGCCGCAGGCGCTGAACCGCTACCTGGCGAAAGGGCCGCGCTCGCTGACGGCGGCCGTCGCCTGCCGATCCGCCTCGGCCCGGCTGCGCGAGCTGCTCGCCGGCGTTCGCGGCGGCCTCGACGCGTTCCTGCGTGACGGCCCGATTCAGCATCCGCAGTTCGCGATGCTGGCGGCGGATATTCGGCGGTTGTGCGAGCCGGACAGCGAGGCGGTCGCGAGCGGCTCTCGAGCTCGCGCGAATGACTCGACGAACGCACGCGAGGACGAATCGGACGCGCTGGACGCGCGCGCGGCGCAAGCGGAGTTCCGCGCGCTCGTCGACCGTTTGCGCGCATATTTCCTGAAGCAGGACGGCGATCCGCGCGGCCAGCACTTCACGGGCACGGGATTCAACGCGCTGGACTGTCGTTCGGAGGACGCCTGGAAGCGCCATCGCCAGTCGGCCGCGGCGCTCGCGCCCGCCATGGCGGAGGCGATCCGCGCCTTCCGCCGCGACTTGAATGTGGTGATGTCGCGCGGCGTGTGGCGAATCTTCGCGGTGACGCTGCGCGAATACCAGCGGACGCTCGACGCGCACGCGCTGCTCGATTTCTCCGGTGTGCTGGAGCGAGCCGTCTCGCTGCTGAAGGAGATGGGCGAATTCGCGCAGAGCCGGTATCGTCTCGAGGCGCGTTTTCGCCACGTGCTCGTCGACGAGTTTCAGGACACCAGCCGCGCGCAGTGGGAGCTGGTGTCGCTGCTCGTGCGGAGCTGGAGCGAGGGCTTCGGCGCGGCTGCCGACGCGCTGCCGCCGTCGATCTTCGTCGTCGGCGATCGCAAGCAGTCGATTTACGGCTTCCGCGACGCCGACGCCGGCATCATCGACGATGCCGGGGCGTTCATCGATACGCTGCGCTCCGACAGTCAGCCGAGACAGGCGATTTCGGTGAGCTTTCGCGCCGTCCCAGGCATCCTGGCGTTCGTGAACGACGTATTCGGCGCCATTGCGCCGCAGCCGAATCCGCGCCGCGACGCCTTTCGCTACGACGCGCACGATCGGTTCCCCGTGGGCGAGTTATCGCAATCGACGGAGACTCCGCTGCATCTCATCGCCGGCGAGACCGTTCACGCGGCGGCGGCGCAGGTCGCCGACGAAATCGTGCGGCTGCTGTCGGGCGCGGTGGTACGCGATCGCACGACCGGCGTGCCGCGGGAGGCGAAGCCGGCCGACATTGCGATCCTGTTCCGATCGCGCGACAGCCATCGCGATTTCGAGTCGGCGCTCGAGGCGCGTCACGTGGCGACGTACGTCTACAAGGGGCTCGGC
>Ga0207657_10002255_pt1 | contig 20899 bp, 9 predicted proteins | sample KBSC33metaG_FD_184316 | JGI IMG/M metagenome (GOLD analysis project Ga0207657, IMG submission 184316) | Corn rhizosphere microbial communities from Kellogg Biological Station, Michigan, USA - KBS C3-3 metaG (SPAdes) (version 2) | ecosystem: Host-associated > Plants > Roots > Rhizosphere > Soil ... | reverse complement strand
CGGCGTCAAGCTGGGCATCTACCTGTCTCCCGCCGACCTGTACCAGCTCAAAACGAACCCGGCCAACCCCGCCGGCTACTACGGCAACGGCAGCCCGAAGCGCACGTCCGTCATCCCGACCGATCCGGCCCACTTCCAGAGCGACCCGGCGCAGGGCCGCGCGCCGACGCCGGGCTTCCGTACGTTCACGTACGACGTCGACGACTACAACCGCTACTTCCTGAACCAGCTGTACGAGCTGCTGACGCAATACGGCCCCGTGGACGAAGTGTGGTTCGACGGCGCCAATCCCGATCCCAGCGTCACCGAGACCTACGATTACACCGCGTGGTACGACCTGATCCGCAAGCTGCAGCCGAACGCCGTCATCATGGGCAAGGGCCCGGACGTGCGCTGGGTCGGCAGCGAGAGCGGCTACGGCCGCACGACGGAATGGAGCGTCGTTCCGCTGCCGACCGCGCCCGCCGAGTTCCGCTGGCCCGACATGACGGACGGCGACCTGGGCAGCCGGGCGAAACTCGTGCCGGGGTCGCACCTGTGGTGGTATCCGGCGGAGACCAACGTGACCATGCTCGGCAACGGCCAATGGTTCTGGGCCCGCGACAAGCGGCCGCGCCCCGTCACGCAACTGGTCGACATCTTTTATTCCTCGGTCGGCCGCAACGGCAACCTGATCCTGAACCTGTCGCCCGACAACCGCGGCCTCGTACCCGACGACCAGGTCACGGCGCTCGGACAGATGGGCGAAATCGTGCGCGACACGTTCGCCGTCAACCTGGCGCGCGGCGCGAAGGTGGCCGCCGACCACGCGGCGCCGCGGCACGGCCCGGCCGCCGTCCTCGACGGCAACCTCGACACGTGGTGGGAAGCGGCCCCCGGCCGCACGGACGGCACACTGACCTTGACCTTGCCGCGCCGGGCGACGTTCGACGTCGTGTCGGTGCAGGAAGCGGTCGATCACCGCGGCCAGCGCGTCGAATCGTTCGCCATCGAGACGTGGAACGGCACCGCCTGGACGGCGCCCGCGCTGCACCCGGCCGACGTGACGACGACGGTCGGCCACCGCCGGCTGATCCGCCTGGCGAACCCCGTCACGACGGACCGCGTGCGCATCCGCATCACGGGCGCGCGCCTGGCGCCGACGCTGGCCGAAGTGGGTCTGTACAAACAGGCGGTGGACTTGCTGCCGCCCGCCATCGCCGATCGCGACGCCGACGGCGCCGTCCACCTGACCCATCCGGGCGGCGGCACGATCGTCTACACGGTCGACGGGTCCGCGCCCACCGCGGCCTCGCCCGTGTACCGCGCGCCCATCCAACTGCCCGGCAACGCCGTCGTGAAGGCGGCGCGCCTGCTGCCCGGCGGACGCCTGGGCGTGGTCGGCACGCGCACGTTCGTCGGCCTGTCGCCGCGCGGCTGGAAGGTCACGGCCGTGGATGGCGAGAAGTCCGGCCAGGCGGCGCTGGCCGTCGACGGCAACCCCGCCACGTTCTGGGACACGGGCTGGAACGACGCCGACAAGGGCCCGAAATCGATCACGATCGACATGGGCGCGGCACGCCGCATCGCCGGGCTGGCCTACCTGCCGCGCCAGGATGGACAAGTCCTCGGCACCGTCGTGAACTACCGCTTCGAGACGAGCGTCGACGGCGCGCAGTGGCAGACCGCCGTCGCGCAAGGCACGTTTTCCAATATCCAGAACAACCCCGACTGGCAGACGGCGCGCTTCGCCCCCGTGGACGCCCGCTTCTTCCGCTTCACGGCCATCAACGACGTGTGGCATACGGGTGGCGCCAACGCGGCCGAGCTGACCGTCATCCCGGCCGATAACCATTGACAACCATTGACTGATACAGGAAGCCTCATGCGTCCAACGTTCGCTGACCGCGGTGCGCGGCCACGCGCCACCCTCCACTGCCTACTGGCGGCCGGCGCCGTCATGCTCGCGTCCATGCAGATCGCCAGGGCCGGCACGCCCGAGCGCCTGTCGCTCGACCCCGGCTGGCTGTTCCTGCAGGGCGACGTGCCCCTGCCCTCGATCAAGGGCCAGGGCGCGAGCTACATGACCACCAAGGCCGGCGAGGCGCCGGGTCCGGCCAGCGCCGATTACGACGACTCCACCTGGCGCCACGTCGACCTGCCGCACGACTGGGCCGTGGAAGGCCCGTTCGATCCCGACCAGAACCGCGCGCAGGGCTACCGGCCGCGCGGCATCGGCTGGTACCGGCGCTACCTGACCTTGCCCGTGACAGACCGTGGCCGCAACATCGAGCTGCAGCTGGACGGCGTCGCCACGCACAGCACCGTGTGGGTGAACGGCATCGTCGTCAACCGCAACTGGTCCGGCTACAACGGCCGCAACCTCGACATCACGCCCTACCTCCGCTACGGCAAGGAGGTGAACACGATCGCCGTGCGGGTCGACGCCGAGGTGATGGAAGGCTGGTGGTACGAGGGCGCGGGCATGTACCGCCACACCTGGCTCGTCAAGCGCGACGCCGTGCACATCGCCACCGACGGCATCCACGCCAACCCGGTGCAGAAGAACGGCCGCTGGACGTTGCCCGTGACGGTGCAGGTGGACAGCAGCGCGGCGGCGGCACGCGACGCGAAGCTCGACGTGGCGCTGCTCGCGCCGGACGGCCGCGAAGTGGCGCGCGCCACGGCACCCGTGCACGTGGACGCGCTGCGCAGCGCCAGCGCGCAACTCGACCTGGCTGTCAGGAATCCGCAACCGTGGACGCTGGACAAGCCCGCGCTGTACCGCGTGCGCGCCGTGCTGCGCGATGCCAAGGGCGAGATCGACAGCGCCGAGACGCACACGGGCTTCCGCACGTTCCGCTTCGATGCCGACCGCGGCTTCTTCCTGAACGGCCAGCCGACGAAGCTGCAGGGCGTGGCGATCCACCAGGACCACGCGGGCGTGGGTGTCGCGGTGCCCGATTCGATCTGGGAATACCGGATGCGCCAGCTGAAATCGATGGGCGTGAACGCGATCCGCTTCGCGCACAACGCCCCGGCGGCCGAGGTGATGGATCTGGCCGACCGCCTCGGCATCCTCGTGATGGACGAGAACCGCAACTTCAACACGTCGCCCGACTACATGCAGCAACTGACCTGGCTGGTGCGGCGCGACCGCAACCGCCCGAGCGTCGTGCTGTGGTCGATCTTCAACGAGGAGCCGCTGCAAGGCACGGAAGTCGGCTACGAAATGGCGCGCCGCATGGTGGCGGCCATCCGGGAACTGGATCCGACCCGCCCCGTCACGGCCGCCATGCACGGCGGCCTGTTCTCGGACAAGGGTGCCGTGCAGGCGCTGGACGTCGCCGGCATCAACTACCAGGTGTGGGAATACGAACACTTCCACAAGACCTACCCGGACAAGCCCGTGTTCAGCTCCGAAGACACGTCCGCGTTCATGTCGCGCGGCGCTTACAAGACCGACGTCGCGGCGCACGTCGTGGCCAGCTACGACGACGATGCGGCCGACTGGGGCCAGACGCAGCGGGGCAGCTGGAAACACATCACCGACCACCCGTTCATCGCGGGCGGTTTCGCCTGGACGGGCCTGGACTACCGAGGCGAACCCACGCCGCACGAGTGGCCGAGCGCGAGCTCGTTCTTCGGCATCATGGACCTGTGTGCGTTCCCGAAGAACGCCTACTGGTTCCGCCAGGCGCTGTGGATCAAGGACAAGCCGGTCGTCAAGCTGATGCCGCACTGGACCTGGCCCGGCCAGGAAGGCCGGCCGGTCAAAGTGCGCGTGGCAACCAACGCGTCGCACGTGCGCCTGCTGCTGAACGGCGCCGTCGTCGGCGAGCAGGACGTCGCCCCGATCGACATGGCCACGTTCGACGTGCCGTACGCGCCGGGCAAGCTCGAAGTCGTGGCGTCCAGGAACGGCAAGGAAGTCGGCCGCGACGCCGTCGAGACGAGTGGCGCGCCGGCGCGCGTCGTGCTCACGCCGGACCGCAACGCCCTGCTCGGCGACGGTGCGGATGCCGTGCCGGTCACGGTGAGCGTGGTCGACGCGCAGGGCCGTCCGGTCGCGGACGCGAACCTGCACGTGCATTTCGACATTGACGGCGCCGGCAGCATCATCGGCGTGGGCAACGGCGATCCGAACTCGCACGAACCGGACAAGGCTTCCGAGCGCAGCCTGTATAACGGCCTCGCACAAGTGATCGTGCAGGGCCGCCGCGGCGCCCACGGCAAGCTCGTGCTGCGCGCCAGGGCCGACGGCCTGCAGCCGGCCGAGGTCCTGCTTGCCGTGCGCGACGCGGGCGCCCTGGCCGTCGTGCCGGAGGCGCAGCCGATCGTGCGGCCAGGCACGTGGCGCTCGTCCCCGCCGCAATCCGAGCGGCCGGATCCGAACGTCGCGCTGGCCGACAACGACATGAACAGCTGGGCCTGGGGCGATCCGCCCCTCGGGATGGCGCCGGGCGACAAGCGCTGGCGCGCCTTCCGGGTCTCGTTCCCGCTGCGCGCCGACCACAACGACGGCCGCGCCCACGTCGTCCTGCGCGAGATCGCGGGCAAGGCCGAAGTCTGGCTGGATGGCGTCAAGCTGGGCGACAAGACGTCGTTCGCACCGGGGCCGCTCGTGCTGCCGGTGCCGCACGGGCCGGGCTGGCGCACGCTGACCGTGCTGGTGGAAGCGGAACCGGGCAAAGCGTCCGGCCTCCTCGGCGAAGTGCTGATCGAACGGGGCACGCCGTGAAGCTGCGGGCCACGACACTCGCCGCAGCCCTGACGCTGGCGCTGGCGGGCGCCGCCGAGGCCCGCACGGTGACCGTGCACGACACGGCCACGCTCACGGCGGCGCTCGAGCGCGCCCGCGCGGGCGGCGGTATCGACCGCATCGAGCTGGCCGGCGGCACGTACGTGCTGGCCGCGCCCATCGTCATCGACGAGCGCCTGTCGGGCCGGCCCGGCCATCCGTTCGAGCTGGCGGGCGCGCCCGGCGCGCGCGTCGTCCTCGCTGGCGCGCCGGCGCTGCCGCCGCTGCGCTGGCAACCGTGGCGCGACGGCATCTGGCGCGCGCGCTACGGCGGCGGCCCTTTCCAGCGCCTGTGGCTGGATGGGCAGCCGCTCGTGCGGGCGCGCTATCCCAACGCCGCCCCCTCCCGCCACGCCCTCGTGGGCGCCGCCGACGCCACTGCGCCCGCGCGCGTGGCGCGCTGGCACGCCCCGGCCGGCGCCGTCCTGCATGCGCTGCACGGCCTGGGCTGGGGCGGCGTGCAGGTACCCATCCTCGGCAAGGATACGGCGGGCAACCTGGTCTACGGTCCGCAGGCCGGCAACAATCGCGCGATGGCGCCGAGCGACAGCGCGCGCTGGGTCGACAACGTGTTCGAGGAACTGGATGCGCCGGGCGAATGGTTCCTCGACCGGCGCGACGGCTGGCTGTACCTGAAGCCCGTGACGCCGGGCCGGCCGCCCGCGCGCGGCTTCGCGGGCGGCGCCGTGGACGCGCTGGTGCGCATCGAAGGCCACGACGGCGACGTGCACGACGTTGGCGTACGCAACCTCGTGTTCACGCGCACGGAACCCACGTTCCTGCAGGCGACCGAGCCGCTGCTGCGCTCGGACTGGAAATTCGCCCGCACGGGCGCCGTCACGGTGGAGAACGCGCGCGACGTGCGCATCGCCGACGGCGAGTTCACGGACCTGGGCGGCCAGGCCGTCGTCGTCAACGGCCGCGCCAGCGGCGTGGCCGTCACGGGCAACCACATCCACGGCATCGGCGCCACCGCGATCGCGTTCGTGGGACGGCCGCAAGCCGTGCGCTCGCCGCTGTTCGACTACCAGGAACGGCTGGACCTGGACAAGATCGACCGCACGCCCGGGCCGGCGTCAAACGCCTACCCGCGCGACTCGTCGGCCGTGGACAACCTGATCCACGACATCGGCATCGTCGACAAGCAGGCGGCCGGCGTGCAGATCGAGATGGCCGCGCGCATCACGGTGGACCACAATTCGATCTACGACGGGCCGCGTGCCGGCATCAACATCGGCGACGGCAACTGGGGCGGGCACCGCATCACGCACAACGACGTGTTCGACACCGTGCTGGAATCCGGCGACCATGGCGCGTTCAACAGCTGGGGGCGCGACCGCTACTGGCACCCGGACCGCAACGAGATGGACCGGCGCGTGGCGGCCGAACCGGGGCTCGCGCTGCTGGACGCGGTGGAACCGATCGTCATGAAATACAACCGCTTCCGCTGCGACCACGGCTGGGACGTGGACCTCGACGACGGCGCGTCGAACTACGTGATCGAATCGAACCTGCTGCTGCATGGCGGCCTGAAGCTGCGCGAAGGGTTCGCCCGCGTCGTGCGCAACAACATCTTCGTCAACAATACGTTCCACCCGCACGTGTGGTTCGACGCCAGCGGCGACGTCTTCGAGCGCAACGTCGTGATGGCGCCCTACCAGCCGGTCGACATCCGCCACTGGGGGCGCAGCGTGGATCGCAACCTGTTCACGACGGCGGCGGCGCTGACGGCGGCGCAGGCGCGCGGCACGGATGCCGGGTCGCTCGTGGCCGATCCCGCCTTTGCCGCACCGCTGGCCGGAGACTACACCGTGACCAATGCGGCGGCGGCCGCCCGCATCGGCTTCGTGAACTTTTCGATGAGCGACTTCGGCGTACGGCCCGCGCGCCTGAAGGCGCTGGCGCGGACGCCGTCGTTCGCGGCGCCGGCCCACCCGGCCGACACGGGCGCCGATGATGCGGCACCGCAGTCGCTGGCCGGCATGACGGTAAAGGACGTGCGCACGGCGGGCGAGCAGTCGGCCGCCGGCCTGGGCCGCATCGCCGGCGTTCTCGTGCTGGCAGTGGACGCCGGCGGCCCCGCCGCCGCCGCGGGCTACCATGCGCGCGACGTCATTGTCGGCGGCGCCGACGGCAAGGCGCTGGACGACGTGGCCGCCCTGCAGGCGTGGCTGGATGCCGCGCCGGCCGGCACGCGCGAACTCGTCGTCGTGCGCAACCAGGCGCAGATACGCCTGCCGGCGCCACGGCCGTAATATCCTGTCCGCCAATGCAAAGGAGGCACACAGGCGACTGCCCGTGTGCCTCCTTTTTTGGACTATCTGCCGCAGCCCCGGCCGCGAACGCCGCGATCACGCAGGCGGCGAGCGCGAACAATTACCGGTTGTTCATGCTGGCCACAAGAGATTCAATAGGTACGCAACCGGATTTTCAGAATGGTCGGTCGGCCCGTGAAATTGAGGCCGTGGTCCGCCTGGTCGCCGTTCCAGTTGCGCTCCATGACCCATTTGCCCTGCGCGTCGAAACGTCCTTCCTCGACGCGCGCGAACATGAACGGCTTGCCGGCATTGGCGCCCGCGGGCCAGAAGTGCAGACGGATGTGCTGGCCGACCACGACGAACTCGTTGTCGCCGATCTGCGCCATCGCCATGCTGCCCGATGGCGATTCGGTGCCCGGCGGGATGTCCGCGAGATTGATCGGATCCGGCTGACTGCCCAACTGCCATTGGCGGAACGACGCGGTGACGCCCCAGTTCTTCATCTCCAGCGGCTGCGACTTGCGGTCGTCGCCTTCAGCGAGGCCGTACGTGCGGCCTTCCAGCGACCACTGGCCCCACAACGGTGCCAGCGAACTGAACACCTCGTAGACCTTGCCGAACGGTTCGGACATGGCTTTGCCATTCTCCTTGGAGCCCAGCGGATAATTGACGTAGTCCGCGTAATCGACGCCGAACGGCGACACGCCGATGGCGCCGTGCCCCAGGATCTGCAGCAGGTAGCGCGCATAATGCCGCGCGTTGCCCATCTCCGGCACGAACAACGCGTTGTCCGGGCGCTGGAACTGCGTCAGGACGGCGTTGACCTTATGCGACTCGGAGATGTAGATGTCGGGCGCGACGATGTCGATGTGCGGGGCCGCGGCCTTGTAGATGTCGACCACGTCATAGCCCGGGCCACCGCTGGAAAAGTTGTTCTTCCACGGCGCCATCGGCTCCACCGGATCGCGCAGCGCATTGTTGACGTACATCGGCAGATCGTACACCGCGCGCCCCGCCTTGGCGACTTCCTCGATGTAGCTGGCGATCGCATAGGCGTGGAAGTACTCGTCGGCATACGGGCCGTACACTTCGGACCAGGTGCCGCTGGCGGCGCCCGGTACCGGCGATCTCTGACGCGCCAGGACCGACTGTGGCACCGGCTGGCGGAACGCCGCCTCGGCCTTCGGGCCGAAGTCACGTACGCTGCCGTAGGTGCCGACTTCGTTCTCGACCTGCACCATGATGACGGTGTGTTTCGCCTCGTCGATCTTCTTCAGGTGAGTCATCAGCGCCACGAACGCCTTGGTGTCGGCCTTCAGGGTCTGCTCGCTCAGCGGCGTCAGGCAATAGCCGGTTTTGCCGTCCTTGTCGATCATTCGCGGGAAGCGCTGGTTGTCGAACTTGACCCACTCCGGCGTGTACGCGGGCCCCGTGTTCTTCCAGGTACCGAACCACAACAGCACGAGGCGCACGCCCTTCTGGCGCGCCTGGGCCACCAGCGTGTCGACATAGCTGAAATCAAACTTGCCTTCGACGGGCTCAATCTGTTCCCAGGCGACCGGGATCTCGAGCGTGTTGGCGTGGACATCCTTGACGGCGGCCCAGACCTTGTCCAGCGCGCCCGGATAGTTGCTGGAGTTGTGCGCCTGGACGCCCAGCATGGTGAACGGCTTGCCGTCCACCATTAACGCGTAATGGCCGTTCTGCCGCACCAGGCGCGGGATCTGTGCGTTCTTCGACGCAGTGGCGAACGGCGTAGCGGCGTCCGCATACGTGACGGACAGGGCGAGCGCGCACAAGGCCGCCAGCAATGGATTGGAAGTTTTCTTCATGCGATCATGTGTGGATAGGTGAAGTGGACCGGCCTTTCGCGACCGGCGACGGTTGCGGGAGGCCTAGCCGGGAAACGCGACGCTTAGAACGTGTCGTTCAGTACGTCATGGAAAATCGCATGGAAACGACTGCAGCGGAACCCGGATCGTCGGAAGACGTCTTCAGCTGGGCCATGCTGTCGTCCGCTATCAGCGTGCCCGGGTCGTCCGAACCGGCCGAGAGGTCGAAGAAGCGGTCGACCGGCCTGACGGCTTGCGCCGCCAGCCACGAATGCTGCAAACGTTTCATGCAGTTTTCCTCTTGTCTTGGTACGCGTCGGCGCATTGTCGAATGACGCCGCCTCCACAGCAATGACAAAATCCCGCAAACGGCCCACGAAATCCAGGCACCGGTGCGAAAAAAAGGCGGCAGGAGCCGCCTCACGCGAAAAGACGCGCCACGCGACGAACCCATTCCACGAACCGCTTCCCGGCGTCGCCACTACAAATTCCATCATCCGGCCGGTGAAATTTCACAACGGGATATCGAACGCGACGAAGGGCGAGCGTTCATGGCATGAACAACGATGGACAGCAGTCCAAAGACGACGCGGGGGGGAATCACGCTGCCGCAAGCGTAACCGCGGTCACGACCGGGTATATTCGGGCGCGTTGTCGCGCAGCTTTCTGAAGGTTTTCGGCGTACAGCCGTATTCTTCCTTGAACAGCTTGTTGAAATATGAGACGTTCCGGTAGCCCACGGCATAGGCGATTTCCGCCACGCTGGTATCTTCCTTTTCACCCAACAGGCGGGCCGCTTCCGTCAACCTGAGCTTGTTCAGATAGCTGGAGAAGGTAAAGCCCAGTTCGGCCTTGAGTATCTCGTTGATCTTGCTCCGGCTGAGACCGACCTTGTTCACCATGGTCTCGACATCGAGTTCCGGGTTGACGTATTCCGTCGCCATGAACCGCAGAATGGTACTCGGCTCCCTGTCCTTGTGGAGCTCCCGGGAAAGCTGCTGGTAGGCGACCAGCGGGATATCCCGTCGCATCTTATCCTTCACCTCCGCGCGCAAGACTCGCGGATACCGGCGGAAGAACCACAGGCCATAGGCGGGCCATGCAACGATCAAAAAGCCGCCGAAAAAATACATATAGTGCATGTCACGGCCGAGCAACACCATGTTCTTTATCTGGACCTTGGACAAGACCCGATACGGACTTTGAAACGTACTGCTTATGGATATCTTGGCAATCTTGTCGCGCCTGTAGTCTTGTTTCGCCAGGTTCATCTTGAACGCGTAAAACCACCACTGGTCGGTCCTGAGGCGCGCCAAATCGATCTCGACGCGGTCACCGTTCTCGTTGCAGATGAAGTAGGCGTATGGCAGACGATAGGTGGTCTCATCGCCGGGTGTAGATACATGGTCTTCAGGCATCAGGAGCCCGAATTGCAGGGTATTGGACGGCGCACATTTGATGTCGAAGGAAACAGTGCTGTAGCGCGACAAATCCACGAGGGCCGGCCGTCCAGCACGGTCGAGAAACCCCAGTTCCACCCTGGAGTAAGGGTACTCGACCGCCTTCACGACGGTGAACTCATAGTTCAGCGTGGAAGCGTCGTCGAGCAACTTGATCGTCGATTGCCCGTCGTCCGCGCGTGGTTCACTCTGCCACGGCAGACCGCTTTCCGCGGAGGGTAAGAGCGGCAGACGGAGATAGGTTAAATGCAGGCATACATAACCGATGAGAACGCTTGCCACCACCAGACCAAACAGCCCTGCGATCGCCTTGTTGTAAAAACTCTGCATGACAGTGTTGCCACCTCGACACTTCTACGCTGACCGATGTTATCTTCACCGCCGGGGCAAACTTGCCTCCACGCGATCGATATGATGACAGGTCGCGTACGCATCTGTCGAGGAAGTCGGCCAGGCGGGTAGCCGGCGCCCGCTTGGTCGAGCGTCGTGTGGGTCAGGCTTGCAGGGCCACATCGGCCGTGGCGGCCTCGGCAGCAGCGCCCGGACGGGCCGCCGCGCCGCGCCGCACGCGCTCCTGGTACTCACGGGGCGTGCACCCAAGCTCCCGTTTAAACACCGTAAGCAAGTATTGCACTGTTGTGAATCCGGAACGACGCGCGACCTCGGTCACGCTGCAGTCACCGCGCGCCAGCAAAGCGGCTGCGGCGTCGACCTTGAAGCGCAGGATCTCGTCGTGCACAGTACAGCCCAACTCTTGCTGAAAGTAGAACTCGAGGGTCGAGCGCGACACGCCCACAAAATCGGCGACGTGGTCCCCCTTGATTCCTTGGCAGGCGTACTGGCGGATAAAATGCCGGGCCCGCATGACGCGAGGGTCCTTGAGAGGCTGGTAGCCACTCGACGAGAGGACATTGATGCCGGCGGGCGGCACGAGAATCCGATTCGACTTGAGATAAGCGCCGTCGAGCAACTGGTGCAACATGCGGGCTGCGGTTCGTCCTATTTCGTTTCCGCCCTGGATCACCGAACTGAGCGGTATGGATGAAAGCATGCGCGCAAGGGGATCGTTGTCGACGCCGATCACGGCGACCTGCTCCGGCACAGCAATGTCCGCAATTTGGCAAGCTTGTAGCAGCTGCCGTGCCCGCGCATCGTTGACCGCAATGATCCCGATCGGTTTTGGCAAGTTGCGCAGCCATTCCATCTGCTGCGCGACCGTGTCTCGCCACGGAAGCCCATGCGAGCCCTGCCCCCGAAAGATCTCGACATCGAAATTGTCGCGCTGCATCAGGCGGCGAAATGCGTTTTCGCGTTCTTGCGCCCAGCGGTTCCCCATCGCATCAGGCAAGGAAAACAGAGCAAACTGACGCAAGCCGACATCGATCAGATGAGTGTATGCAAGGTTGATGAGCTTGAAATTGTCTGTCGCGACGTACGGCACACCGACCGGATAGTCGTCCTCGTTTGCGTACGAACCACCAACCCCGACGATCGGAATGCGACGGCCGAACAGCGCTTGCACCACCGCCGGATCGTCAAAATCGGCGATGATGCCATCGCCCTCCCAATGTGCAAGGTTGTTCAGGCGTAAGCGATAGTCCTCTTCCACAAACAATTCCCACGTTGCCCGCTTACTCGACAAATAGGCAGCGATGCCAGTGATGACCTCCCGATCGAACATCTTGTTTGCGTTGAATAACAATGCAATTTTAAAGCATTTCATTTGCGGCAGTCTCCACGTTGCGTCTTGTTCGGACGTCTGTTTGTGCAATCCAGTTGCCGGTAATGCTCACTCTTCAAAAACCGAATACGTTCATTCCAGCAACTCCCGGGGGCCAGCCCACTTGTACGTACGACTTGAGTATATTTTTTGGGAAAGCCAACCTACGTGAAGTTTTTTTCGCATTCCTAGGACGATTCAAAAAGTTGAAGTCTTATACGCGAAAAATGTTAGTGCACGGCGACGCACGAGGTAGCTTGCTCCTGACACGCTGGAGCGTTCGTCCGTGCCGTCCGATGCGACATGCGACGCCACCTCGCCGACTGGTCGTCAACAGGCTGCGCGGACGCCAGCCCGGCAGTAACCCAGCGGCTCCGCCGACCCCGGGCCCCGGTCCGGAACAACACCCATTAATCGAAAAATTGACGAATTCGAGATCGAGCGCCGACAACATTTCGGTAGCTGGCGCGTGAAGCGGGCCGACCGGCCGCCCGTGTCGCTCCGTCCCTGCAGGTCGGTTTCACCACGGCGGACTGGAACGTGGGAGCCCGGCTTTACGTAGGTTGGTTACCGCTATGTACAGGCGGAAGGGGCCACCCTGTGCACATCGTCAGACTGTCCAGCGACTTCCTGATCGACGGTCGGACTGCCGCACCGAGGCAATCCGACAGGAGCGTGGTGCGCGACGTTGCCTCCGGCACGACACATTTCCCAGGCGGAAGCAGTGCCGAAATAAATGATCGCCGGGTCATAAATAAACGTTTGAAATCCACCAGAACGGCGAACGAGATTCCACAAGGGGGATCTCGACACGCAAGCACGGTGCTAGCATCAAACGCCTCACCAGAAAGACCATGGATGCCATGCGTATAAACAGTATAAATAATTTACTGCCCGCCTGCCCGTCCTCATCGTCGGCGCGCGCGCAATCCCCGCGATCGCTTCTTCGGCTGGTCCGCCGGTTCGGGCTGTCCCGAGACACGGATCCACCCTGACACCATCGCCCAGGCCGCGCGACCACGGCGTTGGCGATGACACCGGAGATCGGTGCCAGGGCTCACGATATCGAGCCGCCCCAATGCGCGGCGCGCTCCGCGAAAACACCAATGACATTTTCACCGGCTTCAACGACGGCTGGCCGTTGAAGTCGTGCCCTGGCGAGCATTGGGGCGTGACAAGCCCAGCTTGACTTCATCCTAACGGAGTAATATGGACATCAAGAAAAGCCTGCTGCTTTCCATGGCAGCATTCAGCACACCAATATGGGCTCAGACATGCCAGCCCAGCGCTGTCACGCCGTACCTCAACATCAACGGCACGACCGCATGGACGCAGCAATCCTCGGCCTCGCTGAACACCGGCTCGACCGTCGTGCTCGGGCCGCAGCCGTTCAACGGCACCTGGTCATGGAGCGGCTGCGGCACCTCGGGTGCCTCCCGCGAGCAGACCATCAAGCTTACCAACGGCGGCACCAGCGCCACCACCTGCACGGCCACCGCCACCTTCACCAACTCCTGCGGCGCCAAGACCACCCAGAACTATACCCTCAAAGTCTGGCCGGCACCGGAGGCCAATGCCGCCAAGTTCATCATGGTGGACCAGTTCGGCTACCAATCCAACGCGAAGAAAATCGCGGTGTTGCGCACGCCCAGGGATGGCTATGATTTGAACGGCCCGAGTTTCTGGCCCCAGCAGATCAGTGTGGTGAACTCCGATACGGGCGCCAGTGTGATGACCTTCTGGCCGACGGAATGGAACAACCGGGCCACCGACCCCGATTCGGGCGACCAGGTGTGGTACTTCGACTTCAGCAGTGTCACCACGCCAGGCACCTACGAGATCGTTGATGCCAGCGGCGTGCGCTCGGCGCGCTTCGTGATCAACGATAACCCCTATCGCAACGTGTTGATCCAGGCAGTGCGGATGTTCTATTACCAGCGCCTCGGCCAGGCCAAGAGCGCGGGCAATGCCGGTGCGAACTGGGCCGACGGCGCCAGCAACATGGGACCCGGACAGGATCCGCAGGCGCGGCGTTTCCTCGACAAGAACAACGCCGCCACCGCGCGCGACGTGCACGGCGGCTGGGCCGACGCCGGTGACTTCAACAAGTACACCAGCTGGGAAGCCGGCTATGCCCAGGAGCTGATGGACGTCTACGTCCAGAACCCGACGGTCTTTACCGACGACTTCAACATCCCCGAATCGTACAACAACATTCCGGACATTCTCGACGAGGCGAAGTATGGCCTGGACTACCTGAAGCGCTTGCAGAACGCCGACGGCTCGGTGCTGTCGATCGTCGGCGTCGGCGGCGCCAGCCCGCCGTCGGCGGACACCAGCCCCAGCTATTATGGCGATGCCAGCACCTCGGCCACCCTTGCGGCGGCCGCAGCCTTCGCGGAGGGCGCCAAGGTCTTGGGCAGCCTGAACAATTCGTCGCTATCGTCATATGTGCAAGACCTGCAGCAGCGCGCCATCAATGCCTATAACTGGGCCGCAGCGAACCCCAACGTCGTCTTCTACAACAACGATTCCATGCACGGGACCGCCGGCCTCGGCGTCGGCCAGCAGGAAACCGACGACACCGGTCGCGTCACGCTGCGCACGGTGGCGGCTATCAGGCTGTTCGCGCTCACGGGCAATGCCACCTACCGCGACTATGTCGATCAGCACTACACCTCGTTCCAGATGTTCAAGAACTGGTCGTTGTCGGGATTCACTGCCGGCGATGCGCGCCCGCTGATGTACTATGCGTCGCTGCCCGGCGCCACCGCCACCGTGGCCAGCGACATCCGCGCGCGCTACCGCGACCTGATGAACCGCGCCGACTACGACAACTGGGGAGCCGTCGAGTCGCAGCGAGATGCATACCGCGCGAAGATCGGCGCTTACACCTGGGCCAGCAATTCCACCAAGGCCAACGCGGGCACACTGTTCACGGAGGAGGGTTACTACGGCACCAGCAGCCATACGGCGGACCAGATCGCCAGCGCGGCGGGCGACTACTTGCACTACCTGCACGGCGTGAACCCGTTGGGCAAGGTCTATCTCAGCAACATGTACAGCTTCGGCGCCGAGAATTCGGTGAACCAGCTCTGGCACACCTGGTTCTTCGACGGCACTAATTGGGATGACGCCAAGAACTCGCTCTACGGCCCGGCGCCGGGCTATGTGGTCGGCGGCCCCGCCGGCAACCAGTGGGACTGGGATGGCGGCTGCCCGAACGTGTCGCCGCAATGCGGCTCGAGCCGTCCGACGCCGCCGTACGGCCAGCGGGGCGAAAAGTCCTATCTCGACTTCAACACCGGCTGGCCGCTGAACTCGTGGTCGATTTCCGAACCCTCGAACGGTTACCAGGTGGCGTACATTCGCCTGCTGGCGCGCTTCGTGAAATAAGTCGCCGATAAGCCCCACTCGTATCGTTGCTCCATCACGGCGGGTGCCACGCCTTCCCGCGCAGCGGAACAGCCTCCGCTGTCGGGCAGGCGCCGTCTCCCCACCGCCAGCGGCAAAGGGCGCGCCTCGCAGCGATCGACGTAACCCGCGCGTGGCGCGTATCACGACCGCGACGTGAACGCGGCGATAAATCTGCAACGCCTCGCAACCGGCGCCCTCGTGAGGCGCGCCTGCCCGAGCCACGTCCGTAATTCCCTGCCCACCAAATGCAACGGAGGCACGCGGACGAATGCCCGTGTGCCTCCGTTCGTTGGTCAATCCTGGAGAAGGGCCGGACGCTATTGCGCCACAACCGGAACGGACGGCAGCGCCGGTACCGCCCGGACGGCGATCGTGGCTTCCGCAGGCTTCAGGCCTGCCGCCGTGGCGCGCAGCACGAGACTGCCTACGCCGCCGCGGCGGCTTTGCAGGATCACCTGGGCCAGGCCGTTGTAGATCGATACCTTGCTGCCCTTCTCCGGCGCGTGGCTGTTCGGATCGCCATTGCCGACGCCGATGTTCGCGCCCGGGCCGCTGAGGTCCAGCGCGACGGGAAGGTTCGCGGTCGGCACGTGGCGACCTTGCGCGTCGATGGCCTCGATGGTCACCGGCACCGCGTCGCGGCCGTCGCCGGCCAGCGCATTGCGGTCCGACGTGAGGCGCAGGGCAACGGGCTCGCCGGTGGTCTCGACGGCGAAACGCGCGACCTCGCCTCCTGCCTTCTTGCCGACGGCTTCGAGCCGGCCCGGCGCCCAGGGCACCTGCCACTCCACCATCTTGAAGGGATCCGCCTTCTTTTCCTCGACGAGTTTGCCGTTGAGGTAAAGCGCGACCGTATCGACGTTCGTCGCGGCCAGCACCTTGATCGGCTGCCCCTCCTTGCCCGCCCAATTCCAGTGCGGCACCAGCGTGAGAACGGGCTTGTCCTTCACCCACAGCGCCTGCCGCACGAAGAATTCGGTCTTGGGAAAGCCGCACAGATCCAGCGCGCCGAAATGGGAACTGGCGGACGGCCAGCCGTACGGCGTGGGTTCGCCGCGGTAGGCAAAGCCCGTCCACGAGAAGCCGCCGGCGAACGACGGCTGGCGGGCGATCGCTTCCCATGCGCCGCGGGCCGTGCTGGTCGTCGCCCAACCCGGGTACACGTCGTCATACGAGGCCACCACCTTCGCCCAGTCAGTCGCGTATTCGCCGCGCGTCATGACCTGGGACGTGTCTTCCGTGCTGACGATGGGCTTGTCGGGATAGGCCGCGCGGATCCTGTCGTAGTCGTCGGTCTGGTAATTGATGCCGACGACGTCCAGGCTCCGGGCCGCGTTCTTCGGGTTCGCCTTGCCGTCCGGCCCCAGCTGCCCCTTGTTCTGCGCGCCGGTCGTAGGCCGGGTGGTGTCGAGCTGCTTGACCACCGCGTTCATCACGCGCGCGATCTCCATGCCCTCTTCGTTGACCTCGAGCCCCTCCTCGTTGAACAGGCTCCACAGGATCACGCTCGGGTGGTTGCGGTCGCGCCGCACGAGCCACTCGAGCTGCTTCAAGTATTCCGGCGACGCGTTGAAGTGCCGGGTCTCGTCCATCACGAGCATGCCCAGGCGGTCCGCGGCGTCGAGCAATTCCCTGGCCGGCGGGTTGTGCGCCGTGCGGTAGGCGTTCGAACCCATCTCCTTCAGTTTGCGCAGGCGGAAGTCCCACAGCGCATCCGGCACGGCGACGCCGACGCCCGCGTGGTCCTGGTGATTGCTCGTGCCCTTGAGCTTCAGGGGCTGGTCGTTGAGGAAGAATCCCTTGTGCGCGTCGAAGCGGATCGTACGGAATCCGACGGCGGTATCGACCGAATCCACCCGCCTGTCGTCGCGCAGCACGGTCGTGCGCACCGTGTAGAGGTGCGGTGCGTCCACGGACCAGAGCTGCGGTGCCGCCACCGGGACGGCGACCTGCGCCACGGCATCGCCCTCGGGCGCGATACGCACCGGCGCCGAGCGGCCGCCTGCGATCCTGCGGCCCGCGGCATCGAACACGCCGACGTCCACCGAAGCCGACGCCGCCGAGGGGCCGGTATTGGCCAGCGTGACCTCGGCAGGGATCACCCAGCCGCCATTCGCGGCCTTGACGGGATTGGCATGGACGCCGTCGGTAGCGATGTGGACCGGGCTGCGCTTGACGAGCCAGGTGTGGCGATAGATGCCGCCGCCTTCATACCACCAGCCTTCGGTGTCCTCGGCGTCGACACGCACGGCGATGGTGTTGATGGCGTCGTCGCCGTAGCGCACCATCGGCGTCACGTCGATCTGGAACGAGGCATAGCCGCTCCAGTTGTGATGGACCTCGGTGCCGTTGAAATAGACGGTGCAGTGCGTCGCCACGCCATCGAACTGCAGCTCGATGTTCTTGCCGCGATCGGAGGCGGGCAGCGTGAACGCGCGCCGGTACCACGCGATGCCGCGTGGGCGATAGCCCTGCTGCTTGAGCGCCTTTTCGTCGAAGGGCTGCTCGACGACCCAGTCGTGCGGCAGGTCCACGACTTTCCAGGCCTTGTCATCGTAACCGCGCGCCGCCGCGCCCCAGGCGCTGCCGGCCTTCGCGCCGTGGTAGGTGATATCCGGCCCGTACAGATTGACGCCCTGGCCGCCGGCGAACGAATCGCGCGCGATGTCGCCGAGATGGAAGCGCCATCCCTCGTCCAGCGAGAGGGTTTGCCGCAAAGGCGTGGAAGACGCCGTGCCGGCGGATTGCGCGTGCACTGCGGGGTTCAGCGCAGCCAGGCAAAGGGTCATGAAACCGAGGATAAGTAAACGGATCATCGTAGGGACGATATTGAAATAGAAAAATGCCAGTCAGCTTGACTGACTGGCATTCGGCACGCAGCCTCCGGTTATCGTTGCGGCGCGCGCATCAGCTGCGCCGACGGCGCGCCAGGCCGAACGCGGCCACGCCGCCCATCAGCAGCGGCAAGGTGCCCGGCAGCGGCACGGCCGCGGACGCCACTTCCACGTCGATGTTGTCGATCTCGTTGAACGCGCCCGACGCGAGGCGCAGCTCGGTGACGCCGTTCAGCGCCGTGTTCCACGTGCCGGCGTCCGCCAGGAAGCCCTGCAGCGTGCCGTCCGTCGACAGCGCGCTGCCGTCCGTGTAGTAGTCGAAGCCGAGCACGTTGAACTTGCCGCCGCCGATGCGGGTCAGCGTGACGTACGTGTCGGCGCCGTTTTCCATGCCGTCGTGCCAGTTGAACGTCTGCGGATCGAACGTGCCGTCGCCGATGTGCGCCGCACCGGCGTCCGCGCCGGGCGCGTGCAGGATCACCTGGTAGCCGGCTTCCTGGTACGTGAGGTTTAGGCCGTCGTAGCTCATGCTCGATGCGAGCGGAAAGCCGTCGCCGTAGACGAAGTCGGTCAGGCCGTCGAACGTCAGGACGGTGGCGCCGGCGCCGGAAGCCGCGACGCCCAGGACCAGGGCGGCGACGATTTTTTTCAGGTTCATTGCATGTCTCCAGAGAATATGTGATGAGTTTGGCTGGACCGGCGCATCAGTAGCTGAACAGGACGCCGCGGCCGCCGCCGCTCAGGTACAGGCGTCCGGGCACGTTCTGGTCGGCCGCGAGCGTCGACATGCCGCCGAACTGGTGCTTGTCGTCGTTGAACCGGGTCCAGGTCACGCCGCCGTCGTCCGAACGGTGCACACCCCACACGCCGTTGACGACGCCCGAGACGTAGATCGAGGCCGAGTATTTCGCACCGACCGGTGCCTTGCCCAGGGCGATGGACGTGGCGCCGTAGGCCAGGGGCACGTACGCATTGTTCGGGTCGGGCACAGGCTGGGCTGCGGCAAGCTGGGTCCAGGTTGCGCCCGAATCGCTCGAGTGCAGGATATGGAACCCGTCGGCCACCCAGATGTCGCCTTCCTTGTACGGATTGACGGCGACGGACGTCAGGTAGAACTGGTTCAGCGCGGCGCCGCTGTTCTGGAACGCGGTGTCTTCGGTGAACGTGTGGCCGCCGTCGGTCGACGTATAGAAGCGGGTCTTCTCCGACCACTGCTGCCACCAGGCGCCGCCCGAGTTGTACGCGTACACCTTGTTCGGATTCTTGCGGTCCGCCACCACGGTGTAGTTGCGGTTCACCCATGCGTTGGCCAGCGGCGGCAGGTTCGTGTAGGTCCAGGTCTTGCCGTAGTCCGTCGTGTAGGCCGGCACCGCCTTCGACGGCGCCCAGATCATGTTGCCGGGCTTGGTCACGGCGATGCTCGAGCCGTCGCCCGGGCTGGCCGCGGCATCCGGGTGGTTGGTCGGGAACACGGTCCAGGTCACGCCGGAGTCGGTCGAATAGGCACCCATCTGGTTCGGGGTCTGCCAGTTGGGGGAGCCGAGCGTGGCGATGAAGGCCGGGTTCGACCAGGCCACGTCCGCGCTGTAGGTACTGTCGAACCCGCCCACGCCGCGCGTGGGCGCCTTGAACAGCTCGGTTTGCACGCTCGTGCTGACGTCCATTGCGGCACGGACCAGCGAGTAGTTGGCGCCAGGCGGCGGCGCGACCAGGGCCTTGGTCGCCACTTCCTCGATGCCGTTGACGGAAACGGTCCAGGTCGGCGTGGCCGCCGAGGCGTTGTGCGTTTCCCACACACCGCCGCCGCATACGTGCAGGATGTGGTCGCGGTCGTTCGGGTCGATCTCGATGTCGTCGATCCAGCCGGAGAAGCCGCCGTCCGGCTGGTGCGGCATCATCGCGGCGATCTCGCGCCAGGTCGCGCCGCCGTCGTCGGACAGTTGTACGGCCGGCATGCCGTTCCAGTTGCCCCAGGAATTCGTGATGCCGAGCGCGATGCGGGTGCTGGCACCGGTGCCCGACACCGACAGGCCGCCCATGCCGAAGCTCGTCCACTGGGTCGCATCGTAGTGCTTCAGCAACGTCCAGTTGGTCCCGTCGAACTTGTACAGCGAGGCCGGGCCGCCCGCACCGGGGCCGGTGCCCTTCGTGAACGCCACGTACATCATGCCGTCCTTGGCGCGTACCATGTGGGGAATGTAGAAGTCCTTCACGTCGGCGGGGACGGCGATGCCGGTCCAGGTCGCGCCGCCGTCGGTCGTCTTGTACATGTTGAAGCCCAGGCCCGCGACGCCGGCATAGTCGGGCGCGACGGCCGTGTAGATGGTCTGCGTGGCGGTGCCCGAGCCCTTGGTCGAGGTGTCAAAAATTACCTGCTCCACGCCGATCGGGGAGCTCCAGAAGGTGGCGTCAACCTGGGCCTGGTTCATCCTGGCTGGTGACAGCGATTGCACCTGCTGCCAGGTCTGGCCATGGTCCACGGACTTCCACAGGCCGGCCGTGCGCGAGCCGTAGAACAGGATGGACGGATTGTTCGGATCCACCATCATGCGCTCGCCGACGGCACGGCCCTGGTTGTTGCTGCCCACCGAGAACGGC